>Ga0316602_10000136_pt1 | contig 70452 bp, 59 predicted proteins | sample OWC_soil_day10_C_FD_203103 | JGI IMG/M metagenome (GOLD analysis project Ga0316602, IMG submission 203103) | Wetland soil microbial communities from Old Woman Creek delta, Ohio, United States - OWC_soil_day10_CT | ecosystem: Environmental > Terrestrial > Soil > Wetlands | place: USA: Ohio...
TAGGCAAAAATGACGGAGCAGATGCATGAAGGTCATGATCCTGGCGGGCGGACTGGGGACGAGGCTCTCGGAGGAGACCACACTCCGCCCCAAGCCCATGGTGGAGATCGGCGGACGGCCGATGCTCTGGCACATCATGCAGATCTACGCCCACCATGGGTTCAAGGAGTTCGTGGTGGCCCTGGGTTACAAGGGCGAGCTCATCAAAGACTACTTCCTGCGTTTCGGCAGCATGACCTCGGACCTCACCGTGGATCTGGCCACAGGGCGTGCAACGGTTCACGATGGCAAGCGCCCCGACTGGCGCGTGCACCTGGTGGATACCGGGGCCTCCACCCAGACCGGTGGACGGGTTCGCCGCCTGAAGGACTGGATCGGTGATGACGATATTTTCATGATGACCTATGGCGATGGCGTGGCGGATATCGATATCCCCGCACTCCTGGCCTTCCATCGAAAGCAGGGCAAGCTGGCCACAGTGACCGCGGTGCGGCCCCCCGCACGATTTGGCGGCATCCGGCTCAACGGGGACCTCGTGGGCCGCTTTGCAGAGAAACCCCAGGCTGGAGAAGGCTGGATCAACGGTGGCTTCCTCGTCTTGGACCGCCGGGTGTTCGACTACATCGAAGGCGATGACACCTCCTTCGAAGCGAGCACCCTGGAGCGCATCGCCGCGGATGGCCAGCTGGCGGCCTACCGCCATGAGGGCTACTGGCAGCCCATGGACACCCTGCGGGAGAAGCAGATGCTCGAGGACCTCTGGGATTCGGGGCGCGCCCCCTGGAAGGTCTGGGCATGAGCGGGCTGCAAGGGCGCAAGGTCTTCGTCACGGGGGCCACGGGCCTCGTGGGGTCCTGGCTCTGCCGCCGGCTGCTGGCGGAAGGGGCCCAGGTCATCGCCCTGGTCCGGGACTGGGATCCCCAGAGCGAGTTCATCCGGAGCGGGGACAGTCAACGCTGCACCGTGGTCTCCGGCGCCCTGGAGGACTACGCCACCCTGGAGCGGGCCATCAGCGAGCACGAGGTGGACACGGTCTTCCACCTGGGGGCCCAGGCCATCGTGGGCACCGCCCACCGCAGCCCGCTCCTGACCTTCGAGAGCAACATCCGGGGGAGCTACAACCTCCTGGAGGCCTGCCGGGTCCACGCCTCCCTGGTGAAGCGGGTGGTGGTGGCCTCCAGCGACAAGGCCTACGGCGAGGCCGAGGTGCTGCCCTACACCGAGGACATGCCCGCCAATGGCCGCCATCCTTATGATGTCTCCAAGAGCTGCACGGACCTCCTGGCCCACACCTACGCCCAGACCTACGGCCTCCCGGTGGCCGTGGCCCGCTGCGGGAACATCTACGGCGGGGCGGACCTGAACTGGAGCCGCATCGTCCCGGGCACCATCCGCGGTGTCCTGGAGAACCGGGCCCCGGTCCTGCGCTCGGACGGCACCTTCACCCGGGACTACCTCTACGTGGAGGATGTGGTGGACGCCTACCTGGCCTTGGCGGCCTCCGCCGACCGGGAGGGGGTACGGGGCGAGGCCTTCAACTTCAGCCCCGAGCGCCAGATGAGCGTGCTGGAGCTGACCCGCCTGATCCTGGAGCTCATGGGGCGACCGGATCTGGAGCCCGTCATCCAGAACACGGCCCAGGGGGAGATCCGGGATCAATATCTGGACGCCTCCAAGGCCCAGCGGGTGCTGGGATGGTCCTGCCGCATCGGCCTGAAGGAAGGGCTGGAGCGCAGCATCGCCTGGTACCGGGCCTACCTGGGGAAGGGCGCATGAAGGCACCGGAACTCCGCGAACAGATCCTTTCCCTGGTGGAGGAATACGCCCGGGCCCAGTGGCCCGAGGCACCCTTCCAGCCGGGTCATAGCGCCGTGCCCGTGAGCGGCAAGGTCTTCGACGGGGCGGATGTCCGGAACCTGGTGGACGCCAGCCTGGACTTCTGGCTCACCACGGGCCGCTTCGCCCGGGACTTCGAACCCCGCTTCGCCGCCTTCATGGAGCAGGGCTTCTGCTCCCTGGTGAACTCCGGCTCCAGCGCCAACCTCGTGGCCCTGGTGGCGCTGACTTCGCCCACCCTGGGCGACAGGCGGCTCCAGCCGGGCGATGAGGTCATCACCTGCGCCGCCGGCTTCCCCACCACCGTGAACCCCATCCTCCAGCACCAGCTGGTGCCGGTCTTCCTGGATGTGGACATCCCCACGTACAACCTGGACGTGAGCCGCCTGGAGGAGGCCATCGGGCCCAGGACCCGGGCCATCATGGTGGCCCACACCCTGGGCAACCCCTTCGACCTGGACGCGGTGATGGAGGTGGCCCGGCGCCACGACCTCTGGGTGATCGAGGACTGCTGCGATGCCGTGGGAGCCCGGTACCGGGGCCGCATGGTGGGGACCTTCGGACACCTGGCCACGGTGAGCTTCTACCCGGCCCACCACCTGACCATGGGGGAGGGCGGTGCCGTGCTGACCTCGGACCCCAAGCTGAAGAAGCTGGTGGAGAGCTTCCGGGACTGGGGCCGGGACTGCTGGTGCGAGCCGGGCTGCGACAACACCTGCCGGCACCGCTTCGACTGGCAGCTGGGGGAGCTGCCCCAGGGCTACGACCACAAGTACACGTACAGCCACATCGGGTACAACCTGAAGCTGACGGACATGCAGGCGGCGGTGGGGCTGAGCCAGCTGGAGAAGCTGCCGGGCTTCATCGCGCGGCGGAAGGAGAACTTCGCCTACCTCCTGGAGCGCTTGAAGCCCCTGGAGGAGCACCTGATCCTGCCGGAGCCGACGCCAGGAAGTGAGCCCAGCTGGTTCGGCTTCCTGCTGACCCGGCGGGAGGGCTGCCCCCGATCGCGGAACGAGCTCATCCAGGCCCTGGAAGGGGCCAGGATCGGCACCCGGCTCCTCTTTGGGGGCAACCTCCTGCGTCAGCCCGCCTACCAGGGGATCCCCCACCGGGTGGTGGGCTCCCTGGAGTGCGCGGACCGGGTCATGCGGGACACCTTCTGGGTCGGGGTCTATCCCGGACTGGACGAGGCGCGGCTGGATTACATGGTCCAGACCCTGCGGGCCTGCTTCCCATGAGCTGCCGGAGCTGCGGTGGCGCCTTTCATTCAGCCCCCCTGCTGGCCTTTGCCGGCATGCCCAAGGCGGCCCAGTTCCTCCCGGGGCCGGAGGATCTGGCCACGGAGCGGGGAGTGGACCTGGTGGTCCGTCAGTGTGCCCACTGCGGCCTGGTGCAGCTGGAGGGGGAGCCGGTGCCCTACTTCCGGGAAGTGATCCGGGCTTCCGCCTTCTCTCCCGAGATGGGGGCCTTCCGGCGGGAGCAGTTCCATGGCTTTGCCGAGCGGTATGGTCTCCAGGGAAAGCGGGTGCTGGAGGTGGGATGCGGCCGGGGTGAGTACCTGGATCTCCTCCGGGAGGTGGGCATGGAGGCCCGGGGCCTGGAGGCGGCGCCCCAGAACCATCCCCATGTCACCGAGGGTTTCATCTCCGAGGGGGATCCCCTCTCGGGCGAGGCGCCCTTTGCGGCCTTTTTCATCCTGAGCTACCTGGAACACCTTCCCGAGCCTCTGGAGGCGCTGCGGGCCATCCACGCCCACCTGGAGGAAGGTGCCATCGGCCTGGTCGAGGTCCCCAACTTCGATCTGATCCTGGAGCAGGAGCTCTTTTCCGAGTTCATCCCGGACCACCTCTGCTACTTCACCGAGGCCACCCTCCGGGTGCTCCTGGAACGGGCGGGTTTCGAGGTGGTGGCCTGCGAGGCCGTCTGGCATCGCTACATCCTCTCGGCGACGGTGAGGCGGCGGGAGCCCCTGGATCTCAGGGCCTTCCGATCCCGCCAGGAGGGCCTGACCCGCGAGCTGCAGTCCTTCGTTCGGGGGGCCGCGTCGGCGGCGGTCTGGGGTGCCGGACACCAGGCCCTCGCGCTCCTGGCCCTGGCGGACCTGGCGCCTCATCTGCGCTATGTGGTGGATTCCGCCCCCTTCAAGCAGGGCCGGTATACCCCGGCCACCCATCTCCCGATCCGTTCCCCCGAAGCCCTGGAGAGCGATCCGGTGGAGGCGGTTCTGGTGATGGCGGCCAGCTACTCGGATGAAGTGGCAGGCATCCTGCAACAGCGCTTTGATCAGCGACTCCGGATCGGCATCCTGCGGGACTGGGGCATCGAGATCGCCAGCCCAGGGCATCCAAGAAACGAGGTCCAGTCATGACGGGAATCCCCCCCCTTTCCCCGGATGAGAACGCCAAGCGCAACCAGCTCCAACGGGAGAAGCCCAGGGTCTACGAAAAGATCCTGCGCTTCGACGAGAAGGTGAAGCGGGGCGAGAGTATCGCCATCCTCCAGTTCCAGTACGACTACACCTGCAACTTCCGCTGCCAGCACTGCTGCATCACCCGCCTCCAGGAGAAGGGCCAGGACAGGAAGCTCCGGAGCTTCGGGATCCCGGAGGTGCGGGAACTGGCCCGGCAGGCCGATGAACTGGGTCTGGCCCAGGTGGTCATCACCGGAGGCGAGCCCCTGGTGTTCCCGGACTTCGACCAGATCGTGGAGGCCCTGGATCCCAGTCGCTTCTACATCACCTCCGACACCAACGGGTGGTTCCTGGACGAGGCCAGGGCCAAGCACCTCAAGGCCATCGGGGTGGACAAGATCCAGCTCAGCCTCGACAGCCTCAATGCCGAGGAGCACGACGCCTTCCGACGCAAGCCCGGGTCCCACGCACGGGCGCTGCGGGCCATCGATGCGGCCCAGGCCGCGGGGCTGAACCTGATCATCGCCACGGTGGTGACCAAGCAGCGGATCCGCTCGGAGGAGTTCATCGAATTCCTGGAGTTCGGCAAGGCGCGCAAGGTGCCGATCTTCGTGACCTACGCCAAGCCCGTGGGGGCCTGGGAGGGCAACTACGACGTGATGATCACGCGGGAGGACATGGACTACCTGCGGCAGCTGGAGCAGCGCTACCAGGTATTCACCCACCTGACCCCGGCCTACGGGATGGATCTGGGGTGCATCGCCGTGAAGCGGATGGTGTCCATCACGAAGTTCGGGGACGTGATGCCCTGCCCCTACATCCATACCTCCCTGGGGAACTTCTTCGAGGAGCCCCTGAAGGAGATCCTGGAGCGGGGAATGAAGCTCAAGTGCTTCAGCGGCCATGTGGACACCTGCCTCATCGCCGAGGACCGCCACTTCATCGAGGAGGTGGAGGCCAAGAAGATCTACGGCAAGCCCCTGCCGGTGCCCTGGGCTCAGGTCTTCGGGCCGGAGGATTTCTCCGTTGAGCGGCCTGATCCAGTGCAGGGGGAGTAGCGGATGTCCTTGACTGGGCCTGTGCGGCGAATCCTGTTTCTGGTCCCCCCGAACATCACCTTCCAGGAGTTCCTGCATCCACCTTCAAACGTGAAGCATGTGCAGCAGGCCGATGGACGTGTCCTGGGCTCCGTGATCACGGATATTCCGCTCGGGGTGATCTCCTTGAGTGCCTACCTCAAGAAGCATGCTGAGGTGGAAACCCGGCTGATCGATTTCAATGTGTACCTGAACCGCGAGAAGAACTTCAGGGCAGATTCATTCAAGGAGTGCTTCTCCCAGGTGCTCCGTGAAAGAGATGTGCAGGCCTTCAATCCGGAAATCGTGGCCCTCTCTGCCCAGTTTGCGCCTTCGTACCAGAACTTCCTGGACCTCGCTGCGTGTAGCCGACAGGCCTTCCCGGACGCTCTTGTGCTGGGAGGGGGCAATCTGCCGACGGCTGTGCATCAGGACATATTCCGCGACTCCGAGGCCATCGATGCCATCTGTTACGGAGAGGGGGAGAGGGCCCTTCTGGCTCTGGTGCAGTCGGGGGACCCAAGGTCCTGCCTGAGGGGGAACGCATCCTGGGTCACTCGGGAGAATGCGGGTAGTCCTGAGGTCTGCCATCACGATTTCATCTGGGATCTGGACGAAATCCCTTTCCTGGATTATTCCCTGCTGGATCTGGAAGGGTACGACCTCAATCCGACCATGCACTACTACACGGCGGGGGACGCGGGGCGCAGGGGAATACCCATGATGACCTCGCGCGGCTGTCCCTTTCAGTGCATCTTCTGTGCTGCGCATCGGACCCATGGGCGGGAGATGCGGTATCACAGTGTATCCCGCGTCATCGAGGATGCTGCGAGGCTCCAATCCGAATTCGGGGCGGAAACCGTGATCATCCTGGATGATCATTTCATGGCTGATCCGAGGCGGGCCTATGAAATTGTGGAACGGCTCTTCGGAATGGGCCTGGCCCTGTTCTTCCCCAATGCGCTTGCGGTTTACGCCCTTGATCGGGAATTCCTAGAGCTGCTCGCAAGGGTGGGCGTGACCCAGGTGATTCTTGCGGTGGAGTCGGGAAGCGAGCGGGTGCTCAGGGAAGTCATGCACAAACCCCTCAACCTGGGCATCGTTCAGCGGGTGGCTGCCGACTGCCGGGAGCTGGGGATCTACACCGACTGCAATATCCTCATCGGCCTGCCGGGCGAGACCCCGGCGGACATTGAGGAGGCCAGGGCATTCCTGAAGACCATCCATGCGGATTGGTTCCGGATAAACGTGGCCACCCCGCTTCCGGGCAGTGAGATGTATGAAATCTGCGAGAAGCGCCACTACTTCAAGGAAGACCCCCTCTTCGGGAATTACAAGAAGGCCGTCATTGAAACGGAGGACTTCACGGCTCAGTATATTCAAGATATGAGCTATATGATGAATATAGAGCTCAATTTTGTTTTTAATGCCAACATGAGGCTTGGGCGGTTTGATACGGCATTGAATGGGTTTAATAATGTTATAAAAGCCAAGCATGATCACCCTTTAGCCCACTATTATTCAGGTGAATGCTACCGGGAGATTGGAAACCAAGCCCGCGCCGAGGAATCCTTTGGACTTGCAAGGCAATTCGCAAGGGGTAGTGATTTTTGGGAACGTATTATTGCGCTGTTTGATATCCCTGTATTCCTGTGATTAAGTTGCGGAGATGAACCTATGGTCCACGAAAATGAGTTGACGCAGCCGTTGAATCCCGCCCGTTGTTCCCTGGATGAGGCGAAGCCACTGATCAGCATCCTGGTGCACAATTATGAAGCTTCAGAGCTGTCCCAGTGTCTCGATTCCATAGTCCAGCAGAGCCGGATCTCTCCGTGGGAAGTCGTCTTCTGCGATGACGCTTCGGTGGATGGAGGCTGGGCCATCGCCAATGAATATGCCGCAAAGTACCCAGGCCAGTTCACGGTGAGTCGAAACAGGGTGAGCATGGGCTCCGCTGCCAATCGCCGGAAAGGGCTTCAGTTATGCAAGGGTGAGTACTGTGTGGAACTCACGGCAACGGCTGAGTTTGATGCCGATTACGCTGCCGAGGTGCTTGAATCCTTTTTGGTGGATAAATTTGTTGAACATACCTACATCTTCAGGCTCAAGCGCGTTAACGCATTCATTCCACAGCATAATCCGATTCGTGTGCAGCCAGAGCACGCAAGGTCTCGGAAACCTCTTGTAAGTATATGCGTTTATAACTATAATTATGGTCGTTATCTTCGTCAGTGCCTTGAAAGTATTTTTACACAGACTTATTCGAATATTGAAGTTTGCTTCTCTGACAATGCCTCGACAGATGAATCCTGGGAAATTGCTCTGGAATTCGCGGAAAAGTACCCAGGCAAGATGAGCTTGACGCGAAATCGGATGAATTTTGGTCCGAATGCAAACCTGTACAACTGCACCTTGAACATGCGCGGAAAGTACCTTCTGAAGCTCTGTTCCGATGATGCGATCCTGCCGGAGTTTGTTGAGCGCTGCCTGAGTGCGCTTGAAACCCACGAGGACGCCGCCTTCGCGATGGTTCACCGGACGATCCTGGATGAAGAGGGCCGTGTCTCCCATGAAGCGCCCTTTTACGACCAGTCCTGCTTGATTCCTGGATCGTCAAAAGCTGCGGTGTACATGATGTCTTCCGTAAATCCAAGCATCTCCCAGATCCTCTACAAGATCGAGAAGGTGGAAGGAAAGCGGATGGCCGGCAACCTGAACGACCGGTGGTTCGGTGACAGGATCATGGATTTCCACATTTGCTGCGATTATCCCATGGTCTACATCAAGGACCCCCTGTTGCTCAATCGGGTCCACGGGAACAGCGAGAGCTCCAAGATGGAGGGGAACCTTCTGCAGTGCATCGGGGAGTACGTGCTGCTGCACCAGTTGGCTGATATCGCTGACAACTATGAGCACATGCAGACGGCCAGCGAGCGGCTCCAGCCGGCCATCGAAAAGCTCGGAAGTCTCTGCCTCAGGTATTGTCTGAGGAGTCTCCTGGCGGGCGATGAGCGTGGGGGGCGCCGCTATTTCCACCTTGCCGCTGCGATTCATCCCGAGATCTCGGAGCAATCTGCATACAAGGAAATGCTTCCGTATTGGGGACTGGAAGAAGCTGGCCGGAGGACCCTGTTGGAGCAGCTGAGGGGGCTTGCCCAGTTGGAACGGCGGACGGTCTCCTATCCGCCTCCCCCCGGGAGTGTGCCCTTGCAGGGGTCGCTGGGCAAGGACTGACGTCTCAACCACTCAAGTAAGGGATAGATCATGGATTACCCCGATGACATTCAGGATTTCCTGTTCAGGGCCCGTCGAGGCGATCGCCTGGATCCGCAGGTGTTTGTGGACTACACCAGGCGTTTCAGTTCCATCATCCTTTGGGGGGCGGGCAACCTCGGGACAGCGATAGGTCTCAAGATGCTGGACCTTGGCATCCCGGTTGCTGGCTACTGGGACACCCAGGCGGATCGGATCAGGACGCGCAATGGTCTCGAGGTGGCTGTACCCTTCTCCGGTGATCTAGACAAGGACACTACCCTCATCATCTTCTGCATCGGCAATGTGGCCATGGGGCCCAATGTCTTCCGCCAGCTTGCGGAAAACGGTTGGAACCATGTGCTGCACGGAAATGATCTGCTGCAGGGTCTCCTTTGCCCGCTCTCCACCGAGGGCCCAGCGCTTACAAGGATTTGCAATCAGTTCGACATCTGCAGCGTGTGTTCCTGTGAACGGCTCGACAACATCGTTCGGGCAGGTGCGGCACAGAGGCATCACATCGACCAGGATGAGCTCCTGTCCTTCGATCGCGTGCACTTTATCGTGAACAACGTGTGCAACCTCAAGTGCAAACACTGCTTTATCTACATCAATAGCTATCGCAGCGAATGGAAGCAGAATGTGCCGCTGGGGCAGATGCTGCAGGACATCGATGTGGTGATGGGTGCTGTCCACTCCTTCGGGGTTGTGAACATCTTCGGGGGCGAACCCTTCCTGAGGAAAGACATCGGGCAGGTCGTGGAGCGGGTCCTCGCCCACGACAATTTTGGTGCAGTTATCGTCAACACCAATGGCACGGTTCCCATCGACCCAAGCCAACTTGCGAGCCTGAAGGACGAACGGATCCGACTGGCATTCTCGAACTACCTGGAGGTCCTCGATGAGGATAAGCGAGAGCTTTTCCACAGGAATCTCGAGGTGGCCCTGGCCGAGGGGGTGAATGCGAAATGCCAGAATTCGCTCCCCACCTGGAATATGTCCTCAACCCTCGAACACAAGGGCGATTCCATCGAGACGATGGCTGGCAAGAAACACGCATGCGGGGTGCGTTTCCTATACGTATTCAACGGCAAGGTGTTTCCCTGCGCCTTCGCGATGTCCATTCACGATCTGCGAATCGCTGATTATCCTTCGGATTATCTGCGACTGGACCCTGGAAAGACCCCGGAACAGATCCGCGCGGGCATCCGGGAACTCATTGAGCGGACCCATTACGGAGCCTGCGGTCATTGTGAGGCGTTCGGATCTCCCCTCCTGACAGGGAAAGCCGCCGAACAGGGCTTCGATTCCCGCTACCGACTGCCAGAGCCTTGAAAGGGGACCCGGATCATTCAGGGCCGTACTCATTTGAATGAAGGAAGCTGCTCATGCCAACCCCCCCTGTCCTCCCGGATCTGCCCTCCGCCCACACCGGGAAGGTCATTCCTGTGATACGCCCCTGCCCCGTGTGCGGTGGCGGGGCTTCGACCCTTCTCCGGCGAATGGAGCTGATGGTTCCGGAAAGTCTGCGCTTGCAGAATTCCTTCGCGATCATGGCCTGTTCGGATTGCGGGGCGGTTTTCCACGATGTGCAGCATCAGGATGATCGGGAAAGCTATTACGAAACCTACACGGGGTCCGAGTCGCTTCACTACGAGGTCATGCCGGATCAAGCAGCCTTCAATGACATGACACTCCGGTTTCTCGAGCAGGCTGGCTTGGAGCCAGAGAAGCATGCCATTGCAGACATCGGCTGTTCTTTTGGCATCACGCTCCTGGCACTGAAGGAGCGGGGCTTCAAGGACCTGTTTGCCATTGATCCCGATCGGGCTGCGATAAGATACCTGGCTTCCCAGGGGGTGCCCGGGCGTCATGGGCTGGCAACAGAAGAGCTACCAGAGCTTGAAGGCCGGTTCGACCTGGTCATTCTGAGGCACGTCCTGGAGCACTTAGAATCTCCCCTGGAGGCCATACGCAATGTGGTGAAATGGCTCAAGCCGGAGGGACGCATCTATATCGAGCTTCCGGATCTCTCACGCTTTCGCCAATGTGCTCCTTTTCCTGGCTTCTACTTCGAGTTCGAGCACATCAATCATTTCAGCCTGGTTTCGCTGGTGAACCTGATGCGTGGGTTCAGCCTTGTCCGGTACGAGTCGACTCCGGATATCTACCCCTGCATGCGGGCCCTGTTCGAGAAATCCACGATTGAGCGGAAGATCTGCTTTTCGGCGGCGGACGCCTCCTTCGCAGAGGATTGCCTGCTGCGTCCGAGCGGAAAGGGAGACCAGGTCCTGGCCAACATCCAGAGCTTGGGGGATCGGGAGATCGCCCTCTGGGGGGTATCGGTCTTCGTCTACCGGATGCTCACACACACCCCTCTCAAGCACTGTTCAATCCGGCACCTGGTGGACAGCAACCCCCAGCGTCAGGGTGAGAAGATCATGGGGTTGACCGTCAAAGAGCCGGAAAGTCTGCGGTCCTTTCGGGGTGACATCGTGATCTGTGGCGAGAATTCCATGGGAAGCATTCAGCGCGCTGTCCGCGCCATGGGCCTGGACAACCGGGTCGTGTGCCTGATGGAAACGCAGGGCGCTGCCTCCTTCGACTCAATTCCTTAACCAGGTGAGCACTCATGACTGATATTCACGAACTTCTGGAACAGGCCCGGCGGGGTGACGGGGGGCATACCCGGGAACTGCTCGCCTTCCTGGAGGGATTTGAAAGGATCGTCCTGCGGGGGGCAGGGCGCTTCGGTGAGGCTTTCGGGGCGGGGCTGATCGGGCTGGGGATACCACCCGAGCGGCTCTGCTACTGGGATCTTCGGGCCGATGCGCTGGGGGCCGTGAACGGTGTCGCAGTCGCCCTCCCCTTCTCTACGGAGTTGGATCGAGCCACGACCCTGATCATCAATTGCATGCCCAATGGGAGCCTGTCCGGCAGTGCTGGCAGCCAGGAGTTCCTGGACGCCGGTTATGGCCATTACCTGTCGGGAATGGCGCTGTTCGAGGCCTTGATGTGCCGGATGACGGGAGAAACCGGATTCGACCCCAGCATCTGCATGAAAACCACCATCTGCAATTGGTGTGCCTGTGAACGGCTCCCGAGCCTGTTGCGGAAACACGGCCAGGCTGCCTGCCCGAATGGATTCAGCGACGAGTTGGTCTTTCCGGTTGCGACATTTGTCATCAATCAAAAATGCACCCTTCATTGCCAGCACTGCGGGCAGTACATCAACCACTATGGCCAGGCAGAACGCATCAATTTCCCCCTGGAAAGGCTCAAGACCGATATTGACCGGATCTTCGAAGCTGTGGATGGAATTGGGTACGTATCCATCATCGGCGGAGAGCCCTTTCTCCATCCCGAGCTGAATGCCATCCTTGACCTGATCTTGGCGAAACCCAACTTCGGGGTAATTGGTGTCACCACCAATGGGATATGTGACATCAAGGATGAGCACCTGGAGAAGCTGAGAAACGACCGGTGCCGACTCATCTTCTCCGACTATACGGCCGTCCTGTCTGAACAGCAGCGGGCCCTGTTTGCGAGCAATGTTGAGCGAGCCACCCGTGCGGGGCTGCACATTACGGTCGGCCAACCCTTGTGGGCCACCCCTGCCTCGCTCCGGAAACTGGATCTCGAAGACAGCGTGAAAGCCGCCATGAAGGCTGGATGTCAGTCCCGGCACAGCTGCAAGACAATCCAGAACGGCGTCTACTATCCATGCTCGACCACGGCGGGCCTGGGTTCCCACCATCTTGCGGACCATTCTCTGGACTGGGTCAGGATCGATGAGGCCCGTTCAGCCCGGGAACTTCGGGAACGCATTCAAATGGTAGACCGGCGGGCTTTCTACGAAAGCTGCGATCATTGCGGTGAAGGTGGGGAGATGCTTCAGTTCGCCGGGGAACAGGGCTTTTGTGAACGCTATCGCCACATCGGCGGCCCCTTGTGAACGGGTTCTCCCAAGGCACCAGGATTCTCACTTTTCGAAAGCATGGTTTCCCATGACCGCGACCGAACCCGAACTTCCGGAGGCGGACCTCCGCCATATCCTGTCCCATGGCATGGGGGCTTGGCAGGAGCTCCGGGGCAAGCGGCTTTTCGTCACCGGGGGAACCGGATTCTTCGGGAGCTGGATCCTGGAGAGTCTGCTCTTCCTGAACCGCCATCTTTCGCTTGGGGCTTCGGCCCTTGTGCTGACGCGGGACCCGGAAGGCTTCCAGCAAAGGTTTCCCCATCTGGCGAATGATGCGGCCATTGCGTTGTGGGCGGGGGACGTCAAGACCTTTGCCTTTCCCGAGGGCACCTTCGATCTCCTCATCCATGCTGCGACCACCAATGCCCGGGAAACCTTCTGTGGTGAGGCTCCGTTGGCCAAGTACGATACCTTGGCCCTCGGCACACGGAGGGTTCTCGATTTCGCCATCCAGTGTGGGGTGAGGCGCATGCTTTTCACGAGTTCAGGCGTGGTCTACGGAGCCCAGCCCGCAAACCTGAAGAGCATTCCGGAGGACTATGCCGGGGGGCCCGTCCCGGGGTACTCCCAGCGGGCTCTGGCGGAGGGCAAGCGGGCGGCTGAGTTCCTCTTCAGCACCGTGGGGGAATCCCATGGGATTGCTGCGACCATTGCGAGATGCTTCAGCTTCGTCGGGCCGAGGCTTCCCTTGGATCTTCACTACGCCATTGGCAATTTCATCCGGGATGCCTTAGGTGGCGGCCCCCTCGTCGTCCAGGGGGATGGCACGGCGGCGAGGGCTTTCCTCTATGCTGCGGATCTCTGTGTGTGGCTCTGGACGATCCTCCTGAAGGGCGAGCCAGGCTCGATCTATAACGTCGGCTCTGAGGATGCACTGAGCATCGGTCAGCTCGCCGGCATGGTTTCGGCCTGCGCTCCACTCCAGCCGGAGGTCCGCATTCTTGGAACCCCCATGCCTGGAAAGCCCCCGGAGCGTTACGTTCCCTCGGTCATGAAGGCCAGGGCCGAACTGGGGCTGGAAGTATGGATCAGCCTGGAGGATGCCGTCCGCCGAACACTCGCGTTCCATGCCGGATTGCTTGACTATGCCGGCTCTCCCCGGGATGCTGGCACACCCGATCCCCTTCCCCGTTAAAGAGCCGGCTATGCATCCACGCCCAAGAATCTCCCTCTGCATTCCCACCTGCAATCGATCACGCTTCCTGGCACAGGCCCTCCAGAGCGCCATCCGGGAAGCCTCTGCCCACCCGGCGGGAACGGTGGAAGTGCTTGTCTCGGATAACGCCTCCACCGATGACACCCCGGAGCTCCTTGCCCGCTTCAGGACGGCCTGGCCTGAGCTTCGCACCTTCCGCAATGAGGCGAATCTCGGATTCGACCTCAACTACCTGAAGTGCGTGGAAGAGGCCCGGGGCGAGTTCGTCTGGGTGCTGGGCGATGACGATGTTTTCCTTCCCCAGAGCGTCAGCAAGGTGCTGAGCGAAATCGAGGGTGGCGCCGATGTCTGCCTCTGTCTGGCTGAAGCGTGCGACAACGACCTGAATCCCCTGATCACCCTGCCCTGGTTCCTGGACGCCGACCCGCCACGGGTCTGGAGGCTGGAGGGCCGTGAGGACAGGATCGCCTACTTCAACGCCTGCGCCCGCAACGCGGGGGTCTTTGCTTTCATCAGCGTGACCATCTTCCGGCGGGACCGTTTTCTTTCCAATCGGCCAAGCATCCAGACCGCGGTCAGATCCGGGTATGTGCATCTTTGGGGGATGATGGAATTCATCCGCCAGCCCACTAGGCTGCACTATATCCCGGAAGCTCTGGTCCGGAACCGCATGAGTGATCTGCATGCGGATTCCCTTGCCGCGACAGACCTGTACGCCCGTCTGATGAACGACCTCCGGGTCTGGTGCTGGGTTGCGGACCTGTTGCTGGAGGATGAGGAGCTCAAGGACGCCTTTGTCCGTGTAGTGGGCCGCAACCACCACAGCACGATCCTGCCTGGTTTGCGTCGGAACGCGGGTTCCGAGGCTGAATGGCAGGAGGCTGTGCCCTTCCTGCAGCGCGCGGGATTCTCCCCCCTCCGTATCGCTGCCACCGGCCTCGGCTTCCAGTACCTGCAGGGGCAGCGCCAGCCACCACCGGCTCTTGCTTCCGGCTCCCTCTGTCTGGCGGACCTGCCCCTGGTGGCCCGTGGCGCTCGTCTCACGGCCGTCCTGGCTCTGGGGGGGCTCCAGGACCTCTTGGCCGGGGCGGGTCTGCTGGCCGCTCTCAGAGCCCAGAAGGGCGGGGATCAGGTCCTGGTCTTCTGTCGTCCCGAGACCGCCGACCTGCTGGCGGGCTTTCAGGTTATCCCCGTGGAGACCCAACGCTATCTTTCCGACGAGAGCTATCGGGAAAGCCTTGTGGCGCCCCTGAAGGACAAACCCATCGATCTGCTGGTGAACCTGAACCCGCAGCGTGGGATCGAGGGGGATGATCTTTGCGCCATTCTTCACCCTCCTGGCGCGGTGGCCTTCCACCTGCCGGAGCAGGACCAGAGCCAGGACCTGGTCCAGGCCCTGAACGAGGCCTACACCTGCCTCCTTCCGGTGGCAGATGGGATGGAGGGGTTCCGGAAGACGCTGGGCTTGCCGCCCAGCGAGCCAGTCCTATGGCCTGGGAAGGTTGCCCTGGAGCAGGTCCAAGGTTTCATGGCGCAATTCGGATGGGAGTCCGCGACAACCATGGCGATCCTCCTGGACCATCCGTCCATTGCGGAGGACCCGGCATTCCTGGTCGCCTTTGCCCAGGCGCAGGCTGCGGGGTGGAACTTTGTCGGCATCGGCGGGCGAGCAAGCCAACCCCTGCTGGCAGGCCTTTGCGATGCACTCGATGGCCGTGCGATCAACCTGGCGGGCATGCTGAATCTGGCCGCCATGGCTGCCTTGCTTCAGCAGTGCGGGGCTTTCATCGGCGGAACTCAGTTGTTACGCGACATGGCGAAGGCCTGTGAGTGCGTGCCTTTCGAGGCCTAGGCCCAGAGGCGGCTAAATAGTGGCTTCCGGGTTGTAAAGGTTTGCCCTCAACTCCTCCCGATCCAACAGCGGGAACATGTCCTCCATGGGGCGGGAAGCCATGCTGCCATCGGGTTTCTGGTAGCTGGTGACCCGGGGCAGGGTGGGCTGGTTGGGGTCGAGCTTCACTTCGCACACACAGGGGCCGGGTTCGGCCAGAAGGGCTTGGATCCGCTCGCAGATGCCTTCGTGGGTCTCCAGGCGGGCGGTCTTGAGTCCATAGGCTTTGGCCACTTCCAGGGTGTTGGGGAGGGTCAGGCCCGAACCCGCGTCACTGGCCACCAGGCGGCCCTGGAAGTGGGCCCGCTGGCTTGAGCGGATGGAGCCGTAGCCCTGGTTGTCCAGGACGAAGAACTTGATGGGCAGGTTCAGGCGGCGGATCACCTCCAGTTCCTGGATGTTCATCTGGAAGCCGCCGTCTCCATCCACGCAGACAGTCCGTTTCCCGCCGGAGGCCACGCAGGCCCCGAGGGCCGCGGGAATGCCGAAGCCCATGGGGCCGAGGCCCTGGCTGTTCAGCATCCGCAGGCCCTTGGAAACGCGGAGGGCCTGGCAGGTGAGTTCGCTGGCCTGTCCGGAGGAGCCGGGGACCAGGAGATCGTCCGCCTGCAGGCACGCGGAAAGCACTTCGATGAGGACATAGGCATCCACATGATCGGTGGGCTCCCAGTACTCGGGTTTCAGGACCGGATAGCGTTCCTTCCAGGTTTTCACCTGCTGGAGCCAAGCCGACCGCAGAGGCATGGGATACCCCGGCAGCAGGCGGCGGAGGGAACGGATGAAGAGGCCTGCGTCCATGCAGAGGGCTAGCTCCAGGCTCATCTTCAGCTTTTTCAGCTCCGCCTCGTCGATATCCACCACGATCTTCCTGGCCCCGGGGGCGAAGAGCTCATGCATGTAGGCTGTCTGCCCCAGGTCCAGTCGCGCACCCAGCACCAGCAGCACATCGCTGTTCTGCTGAGTGAAGTTGGCTGCCCGTTGCCCGGAACCGCCAGGCCTCCCAGCGAAAAGCGGATGCTCTTCCGGCATGAAGTCGGCGGCCTTCCAGGTGGTGAGCACCGGGATCTGGGCTGCTTCGGCGAAGGCCAGGAAGTCCTGCACGGCTCCCGAAAGGCGTACCCCGTTCCCCACCAGGATCGCCGGACGCTCGGCCTTGGCCAGCAACTCCAGGGTGCGCTGGACCGAAGGGGTCCACTCCAGGGAAGGGATCGTGTCCGGGTCCCAGGGCTGGAGGGCGCTCGGATCGACCTCGGCGGCCTGGACATCCAGCGGGATATCGATCCAGACGGGACCCGGACGGCCATTCCGGGCCAGGTGGATGGCCTTGTCCAGGTGGTAGCGGATATCCTCCGGCCTCTCCACGGTCACGGCGTACTTGGTGATGGAGGAGACGATGGAAACGATATCGACTTCCTGGAAGCCCATCTGCCGCAGGCCTGTGCCCTTCTTCAGGTCGGCCCGCTTGACCTGGCCCGAGATGAAGATGCAAGGAGTGGAGTCCTGGTAGGCCGCGGCCACTCCCGTGACGGCATTGGTGCCTCCGGGGCCGGTGGTCACGAGCCCTGCGCCGAATCCCCGGACCTGGGCATAGGCGTCCACGGCCACGGCGGTACCCTGCTCGTGAAGGTTGCAGATGAAGCGGAGCCTGGGGTGGCTGCCCAGGGAATCCACCAGATGCATGCAGCCGCCGCCTGGGAGCATGAAGACATCCTCCACACCTTCGTCAGCGATGCGGTCCCAGACATAATCAGATAGCTTCACGGGATCATCCGAAGAAATAGGTCAGCACGGTCTTGCGATTGGGATTCTGGTTGATGGAAGGGTCCGTATAGAAGGAGTCATCCCTGAAGTGGGTGGAGCTGATTTCCTCGATGATGGTGCCGCTTTCGGTCCAGAACTCGTGCTTGATGCCTCGTTCCACGGTCAGCACTTCTCCGGCCTCCAGGACCCGTTCCACCCCGTCCAGGCGGACTTTCAGGGAACCATGGAGCACATGGAAGGTCTCTTCCTTCTGCTGGTGGTACTGTTCGGGATGGCGCTGGCCCGGGAGGAGGGCGATCAGCTTCTTGCAGTAGGCGCGGTTGACGATGCTGAGGATGGTGGCGCCGGTCTCTTCGAAGTGGTCCAATCCGTAGTGGTGGCTGATCTCCACTTCGGCTTGGGTCGAGACCACTGTGTGGCTCTCCTGGAGGAAGGTCCGGACCCGCTGGACGATCTGGTAGACACGCTCCCGGTTGTCGATCCGCCGGAAGTTCTCCCAGAGGGCCGGGCCCTGCTCCGGCACAGGTCCCAGGGCGATGAACTCGGTGTATTTGGAAAGGTCGTTGGCGGTGATCTGTCCCGGGACCGTGGGGATGGCCAGGAAGGACGAGGAGAGTTCCAGGCGTTCTCCTTCCTTGACGGGGCGTGCCAGGAAGACCCCACGGCGGAGGCCCTGGAGGCTTTCCCGTTCCGCCTGGGAGGGCTGGTAGCGGACCTCGGGGGAACCGAGGGCCTCCAGGGCCTCCGCCGCTGCCTCCAGCCACCGGGTGATCTGCCCGGGATCCGCCGAGTAGGCGTTCAGGGGCCATTGGGGGGTCGGGAGGCCTACGTGTTTCTCCAGGATGCAGACACCCTTTGCCAGGGCCAGCTGGACAGCGAGGGTGTTGGCAGGATCTTCGTGAGTGGAGAACCCGATGGGGTGATTGGCGTACCTGGAGCGCAGGAGGTCGATCTGGTCGAGCTGCAACTGGGAGGAGGGGGTCGGGTACTCGGCGACGCAGTGGAGAATGCTCAACGCGCGGTTGCGGTTCTCGAAGAAGTTGACCACCCGGTCCAGGAGCTCGAGGTCCGACCCTGCGGTGGACGCGATGATGGGGAGGCTAGACCGGCCCATCCGCTCCATCAGGGGCCAGTCACCCAGGGAGCAGCTGGCGATTTTCAGGAAGTCGAAACCATGGGCCTCCACGCGATCCACGGAACGCTCGTCGAAGGGGGTGCAGACCGCCAGGAATCCCTGCTCACGCATGGCATCCCGCAACTGCAGGAACTCAGCTTCGCTGAGCCGGGTCTCTTCGAATCGCTTGACGAACTTGATATCGGTCCGTCCCTGGAACTCGGGGTGGATGAATGTGTCCAGATCCCGGTACTGGAGCTTGAATGCGAAGTCGAATTGCTGGCGGAAGGGCCGCACACACTCCGCGAAGGCCGCCAGGATCCGGAGGCCGTGGTCAAGGCTTCCCATGTGGTTGTTGGCCATCTCAAAGATGATGAGAGGTTTCATAGGCTGGGGCATCGCGGGTAATCTCCGTTCAGGTATCCGCTCGGCGAAGGGGCCGCGCTATCTGGGAGTCTGGAGTGTCATTGGAAAAGCATACTCGCGCTCGAGGAGCGGGCCTCCCGGAATCCTGGGAAAAGGCTGCCCAGAAAATCAAAATGGTGCTGACGGATGTGGACGGTGTTTTGACGAGTTCCCATGTCATCTATGACGACCGGGGCGTGCGCCTGCGGGCCTTCAGCACCCGGGATGGGGCCGCCATCCAATGGCTATCCCGCAGCGGAATTCCGGTGGGATTCATCTCGGCCCTCGATGATCCGAGTACCCGGCGCCGCGGGGAGGATCTCGGGGTGGAAGAACTTCATCTGGGGGTCCATGACAAGCTTCAGGTGCTCCAGGGCATCCTGGACCGCCGAGGGCTGGACCCTAGCGAGGTTGCATACTTCGGGGATGACCTCCTGGATTTCCCGGTGCTCCGCCTCGTGGGACTTCCCGTCTGTCCCGCCGATGCCGCGCCCGAATTGCAGGCCAAGTGCCTCACCTTGTCCCAACGGGGGGGGGATGGTTTTTTCCGGGCCGCGGCGGAAGCCGTTTTGAAGGCCCAGGGGCGCTGGGACCGCATCCTCGCCGCCTACGGCCTTGGATGAAACGCTTGTTCTAAAAAAACGCTAAAGAACAAGCCCTTCCCACCCGAAGAGAATGAGGTCGGAGGGAACTCCGAAGCCAACCAGCCGGCAGCACGGACGCTGCCAAGAAACATCACGGAGGATGTCATGGCTTCTATTCTCAATAACGTTGCGGCCCTTCAGGCCACTCGTCAGCTCAACATCACCTCGCTGGGCATGAAGTCCACCATCGAGCGCCTCACCACCGGCAAGCGCATCAACCACGCTTCCGACGACGCCACCGGCTTGGCTAATGCCAACAACTACAACGCTGATTCCAAGGTGGCGCACGAACTGCGGAAGACCTCCTATCAGACCTACTACACCGAGGCCGCCAAGGACGGCTACCTGGAAGAAGCCACCAACCAGGTCATGCGCGCGATCGAGCTGGCTGCAGGCGGTAACGGCAGTTCCTCGGAATTCTCTTCTGTGGCGAGCTTGGCTTCCGCTGCTGCCACCAAGGCAGGCACGAGCCTCTCCTCCATTACCGATCTGGCCAGTGCTTCCACGGCGCTCACCGCAATTGCCACTGCCCGTGGCACCATCGCTGCCAACATGGCTACTGCACAGAGCAACGCCAACCTCTACGGCATCGAGGAAGAGAACAAGACTGCTCAGATGAGCAACATCATGGATGCGGATATCGGCGCTGAAGTGGTCAGCCTCACCAAGTGGCAGATCCTGAGCCAGGCCGGCACCAGTGCCCTGACCAACGCCAACACGGCCAGCCAGACCGTTCTTGGCCTCCTCCGGTAGTTGGGTATTATGATCAGCATTGGGGACCGGCGATGCCAGTCCCCGATGCTGGCATATAAAGGAAAATGTCATGGCTGATCAAGTGAACCCACTGGGTGGCTTGGCGCCGGGGATGGCTCAGACGCTTCAATCCTCATCTGTTCCCAATTCGCCAAAAACCACCCCAATCCGATCCGATGCTTCCAAGCCCAAGGCTGTGGACGGTTCGGCTGTTGGTGCGTCCAAGAAAAGTCTCTCTGAGGCTGCCAAGACCGTGGAAGACTATCTTCAGTCCTCTTCCTCGGATCTCAAGTTTTTCGTGGACAAGGATACTGGTGTTTATGGGTTCAAGATTGTGGATGCCACAACCCATGAGACCATTCGGCAGGTTCCCGCCGAAGAGGTCATTGAGATGGCAAAGCGCTTGCGCTCGCTGAGTGATACCAAGGATGCTTCGGGTGTTTTGATGGATGCGGAGGGCTGAGGCGCGGGCCAGGTCTTCTACGGTGCAGAGAGGTGAGTCATGGCTGTCAGCTTCCAGGGGGTCACATCAGGGCTTCAGACCGACAGCTTGATCTCGGCGATCATGGCCCAGGAGAGTCTGGGCGTGCAGCGCCTTCAGGCTAAGCAGACTCAGAACACCAGTCGCTCCGCGGCCCTCAACACCATGCGGACGCAGCTGGACGCCTTGACGGTCAGCATGTCGTCGCTCTACGACAGCTTCAACAAGCGAACGGTGTCCAGCACGGATGCCGATAGCACCTATGTGTCTGCCACCGCCAATAAGGCCACCAACGGCTCCTACGAAGTCAAGGTGAGCCAGGTTGCCACCTCAGCCAAGCTCAGTTCCACCATGTCGAGTGGTGAGCCCACCAATCTCGCCGTGGCGGACCCCAATGCGGCGATTCTCACCAGCTCCTCCGGCAGCTTTGCGGTGCAGGGCACCGATGGCGTCGTCAAGACCTTCCAGCTCACCAACAACAGCCTTAACGGCTTGAGGGATGCCATCAACGCCTCCGGTGCGGGAGTGTCGGCTGCCATCGTGAACACCGGGCAGGGCACGAATCCCTACCAGTTGGTGCTCACCGCCAAGGACACGACGACGGGTAACACGGCTACGGGAACCGGCTCCACCGGTGGCAAGGTGACCCTGGCTGCGATTGCCAATCAAGATGCCACTGCAACCAGCGTGGTGTCCTCTCTGGGCATCAGCAGCGGAACCATTACCGGCACCTTCTCTGATCCCACCGGGCTATCCGGTGGTCTGTCCTCCTCCGGTTCCAACATTGCCCAGGATGCCCTGTTCTCCATCAATGGCATCGAGATGACCCGGCAGTCCAATACCGTGAAGGATGCGGTGGACGGGGTGACCTTCACCCTGAAGAAGGGCGATACCAGCAATGCCACAACCCTTACGGTGGCCCAGGACAAGACGAGCGCATCGACTGCCATGCAGGATGTGATCACGAAGTACAACGCGATCATCACCGCGTATAAGGATGCCACCACGACCACAAAGAGTAGTGATGGCGTGACGATCACACCGGGGGTGTTGACCAATGACGTGGTGGCCCGATCTGTGATCTCGCAGCTTCGCGCTGTCATGGCCGGCTCACCCGAGGGGCTACCTTCGTCCGCCACCTTCAAGTCCACCGCACAGCTGGGCCTCAAGACGAATGTGGACGGCACCCTCTCCCTGGATGCGACCGTGTTCCAGGCCGCCATGGACAAGGATCCCGTGGGGGTTCAGAACGTCTTCAATTTCTCCGGCAGTTCCACCAGCGGCTCCGTATCCGTCGCCGCAGGCGGGTCCAAGACCGCCTCCGGCGCGGTGAGCTTCAATGTCACCTATGGCACGGGCGGCGCCGTTACGGGTTCCCTCACCGTGGGGAGCACGACCTACAGCGGACTGACCGGCACGAACGGGACCCTTTCGGCCCCCGTGGGTTCCCTCCTGGAGGGCTTGACCCTGAATGTGACGGCCTCCAGTTCAGGCACCCTAAACCTCAGCAAGGGCATTGGGACGCAGTTGCAGGGGCTGATCTCCAGCCTGACCTCTTACAATGGAACTATTGAAAGCACGCGGACCAGCTTGGATGAGCAGAACAAGACCCTGACCTCCCGCATTGAGTCCGCACAGGTCCTGCTGGACAAACGTCAGGCGGCGCTCAAGAAGCAGTTCGACAATATGGAGGCAACGATCTCCCAGTTGCGCACAGTCAGCGGCGGTTTGAGCAGTCTCGGCTGATCCACTCCGGACCGATCAGTGATCCCCCTGGCTTCAGGGGGATCTTTTTGTATGGCCTCGAAGCTACCTCTCAGACCCTTTCCATGAGAGAACAAAAGCAAACCAACTGAGGAGTGCCCGGGGTGAGCCCAAGCCATTCAGAACTGCTTCGCAAGGCCCATGATCTGGACCGGATGGGCAAGGCCGAGGAGGCCCTGACTGCCTACAGGGCATTCCTGGCAGCAGAACCTCGACTAGCCGCAGCTTGGTCGGATGTTTCGGGTCTCCTGCTGGTGATGGGCCGCTTGGATGAGGCCCAGGAGGCATGCGAGAAGGCTCTCCGACTTGATCCAGGGTGCCTGTCGGCGCGGGTCAATGCGGGGTGCATTCAGATGCGGTGCGGGGACTGGGAAAGCGCCGAAGGCCATCTGCGGCAGGCTCTTACGGTGGATGGGCGGCGGACGGATGCCCGTCTGGCGCTGGCCCAGTGTCTAATACGGACGCGAGATCCCAAAGCCGCTGAGCAGGAAGTGGCCCGAGTTATTCAATTCGAGCCCGCCAATGTCACCGCTCACCAGATCCTTGGCGGCATCTTCTACTCCATGGGGCGATGGGCTGATTTTCAGGCCGAGATCGAGCGATATCGGAAGCTGGACTCTGGCTCTCCCTATCTGGTCTTCGAACAGGGCTTCCTTGACCTCCTTTTCGGAGAGATGCCCCGGGGCTGGGAAGGCCATGAGGCACGTCTCCAGGTTCCCGGCCTCGTAGGTCCCGTCCGCCATTTCAGCCAGCCCACCTGGCGCGGCGAGCCTTTTCCGGGCAAGACTCTACTGCTCCACTACGAACAGGGCTTGGGGGATACCTTGATGTTCGTGAGGTATGCCGCCCAGGTAAAGGCCCTCGGAGGGCGTGTGGTCCTGGAGGCCCAGCCTTGCCTAGCGGATCTGGTGGCCACCTGCCCCGGTGTTGATGAGGTGGTCTCCCACGGCGCACCCTTGCCCCCCTTCGACCTTCAGGTGTCCCTGCTGTCCCTGCCCTGGGTTTTCCGCACTGATCTCGACACGATCCCTTGCGAAGTCCCCTATCTGGATCTGCCGGCTGAGGTGCCCCATCGGAAGGTCTTTGCCGAGCTCCTGGCTCTCGCCCAGAGCCATGGGAAAAGCCGCATCGGGCTGGTCTGGGCGGGCAGCCCCGAGCACAAAAGGGATGAGGAACGCTCCCTTCCGCCAGCGGCCCTCGGGCCACTGGCGGCGCTGCAGGGGGTTGCCTGGTTCAGCTTCCAGCTGGGCAGGTCTGAAATGCCTCCCCTGCCGGACCTCATTTCCCTCGCACCGCTCCTGAGCGATTTCTCGGCGACGGCCTACGCCTTGAGTGGGATGGAGCTGGTGATCACGGTTGATACTGCCCTGGCCCACCTCGCGGGAGCCATGGGCATTCCAACGCTCCTATTGCTTCCCTATCAGCCCGATTGGCGTTGGATGCTGGAGAGGGAAGACAGCCCCTGGTACCCCAGCATGCGCATCTACCGCCAACCCTCCCCCGGGGATTGGGGCAGCGTCATCCAACAGGTGCTTACAGACCTGAGTACCGATTAATTCGGCTTGTAGGCTTTGAGAGCCCGGGCACCTCGGCGATGGACATTCATTTCCTCCCGGATCAAGTTCTGCTTGGCCGAAAGGGTGCTGACGGCGATATCCGCCCGTGCCGCAAGGGCATGGGCCCGCTGGACGATGGCGGGCCATTCGGGTCCCCGCTCGGCGGAGGCTACAGCTGCGTCGAAATGCTCCTGCCAGAGGGCCAGGGCGTCCGCCTCCGGCTCTGCGGCCTGAAGCAGCAGCTCCAGGTCGTCCAGGCAGTGGGTGAGGTCCTTGTCGCTCAAACGGAAAGCCCGTCAAGGGAACCGCTGGCTTTCGGCGCCTGGTCACCCCCGGTCTTGCGCCGGTGAAGCTGCTCCCAGGTGGTCTTGAACTCGCCCATCTGGGCAAAGATGAGTTGCAGACGTTGAGGTTGATCGTTCAGGGCACCCTCATAGAGCTCTTCGGTCCACCAGTCGTAGATCCGGATGAGGTTTTCCACGACCTCACCGCCCTGTTCATGGTTGAGGCGTTCCTTCAGGCCGAAGATGATGTCCGCGACCCTGCCCACGTAATTGGCCTGCTCGATTAGGTTACGGGCTTTCATGGCCTGGATGGCCAAGCTGAGGAAGCGCTGTCCGCCTTCGAGCAACATGGCGGCTACCTGCTCCGGACTAGCACCCTGGATGCGTTGGATCAGGTACTGGTCAGCAGCCTTCTTCCCTGAATGCTCATGCATAGTCATCCTCTTAACTTACTATCGGCTCCAGAGCCAAGTCTGATGAGCCCTGGACGAAGTTTGGCAAGCTTGCTAGACCTCGGCAATCAGTTCGATCTCGACCTTGGCCCCCTTGGGAAGAGCTGCGACCTGGACGGTACTGCGGGCGGGCTTGGCGCCCCCGAGGTGCTTTTCATAGACTGCGTTGAAGGCTGCAAAATCGGCGAGATCCGTGAGAAACACGGTGGTCTTGACCACCCGGTCCCAGCCGGTGCCTGCAGCCGCCAGGACGGCATCGAGATTCTGGAGAACACGTTCGGTCTGGGGCTCAATGGAGCCGGACACCATCTCCATCGTCTCGGGGATCAAGGGGATCTGGCCAGCGGTGAAGAGGAGACTGCCGGTGATGTGGGCCTGGCTGTAGGGACCGATGGCGGCGGGGGCGGAGGGGGTGCTGATGAGGCGCATGGCTATTCCTTTCTGGGACTACGGGAACTGCGAAGGGCTGTCTTCAGATTCTCCGCGCACTCCGCGTCTCCGCGTGAGGCATTTTTTCCAATCAACTCTTCTTCGACCAGCGCCGCTTGCGGTTGCGCCAGGCCTTGGGGCGGGGACTGGGCGCGGGCATGGGGCTCTCGAAGGGGGAAGGACTTGCGGCCTCCTGTGTGCCTTCTGCGTCCTCCAGGTTGCCGACCCCCTCTTCGATCTGCTGTTTCACCATCTGGGCGGTGCGGTGCATGAGGGCTGCCAGGCAGAGGCTGGCCTCAATGCGGGCATGGGGCAGGGGCCCCAGCTGGATGAAGACCGCCGGATCCGAGGGGATCTCCCGGGAGATGCTGACCTCCGGGAGGGGCCCCTGGAGGGCATCGTAGGCTTCCTCCGTGGTGCGCAGCCAGGGCTCCGCCATGGGACGCCGCTGCTTCAGAAGATCCTCAAGGGGCGTGACCTTCTTAGGGCGACCCCGCTTGCGGGGGGCCGCCTCGGCGGGAGCGGCATCCATCTTGGACTGGAGGGTGTCCAGGACCTCTTCCCGGGTCTTGCCCCGGAGGTCGAAGAGGAGCCATGGGTCCCGGTCCAGGGCCTCAGCCATGATGTAGCAGACCGCGGCCACGTGCTTGCAGGGGTTGGCCCAGTCTGGGCAGTCGCAGTGGGTCTGGAGCTCCTTGGGAACCCTGGGGTAGAGGCTGGCGCCGGCCTCCCGGAAGGTCTCATCGAGGCCCTGGGGCATCTCCCCCGCCAGGAGGCTGGCCACAAAGCGGCTCTCCTGGTGGATCCGGTCCAGGGCCTTCTCCCATTGGGCCGAGGTGAGGGCCGGCAGGCCCAGGGTGACGTTGTAGGTCTTGCGGCCATGAACCTTGGCCTGGATCTCGCCCGGCACCACCACGAAGTGGCTCACGGCGCCTTCCTCGGCGTATTTCTTCCCCCGGGGGAGGCGGTTCTCGTAGTCGTCTCCGAGCTGTTCGAGCCCGCTGATCCAGAGCTTGCCCCACCAGGTGGTTCCGAAGCGTTCACTGAACTGGATCAAGAGATCACCCCCTTGCGGCTCGGGGCCTTGGGCTTGCGTTTGGCGGGAGCCTTGGGCGCCTTGGGCTTGGGCTCCTTGGTGGCTGCGGGGACAGGTTCTTCCTCGGGTTCTTCCAGGGGTGCTGCCTCAGGGAGGGGCGCAGGCGGAACATGGATGTGCCCATTCCCGTTACCGTTCCCGTTCTCCTCGTCGCCCATGATGTCGGCGTCGGGCTCCAGGGCCACCAGGCGGCGCAGGGCGTCGTCGTCGAGTTCCGTGAGCCAGCCCTCGCCGGTGCCGACCACGCGATCTGCGAGATCCCGCTTGGATTCCAGGATGGCGTCGATCTTCTCTTCCAGGGTGCCCATGGTGATGAGCTTATGGACCTGGACATTGCGGGTCTGACCGATGCGGTAGCTGCGGTCCGTGGCCTGGTCCTCCACCGCAGGGTTCCACCAGCGATCGAAATGGAAGACGTGGGTGGCGGCGGTGAGGTTCAGGCCCACGCCCCCTGCCTTGAGGCTCAGGAGCAGGATGGGTGGAGAATCCGGGTCCTCCTGGAAGCTGCGGACCATCTCGTCCCGCTGATCCCGGGTGGTGCCACCGTGGAGGAAGGGGGGCTCGAAGCCCAGGACATCCTTGAGGTGCACCTGGAGCCGATCGCCCATCTCCTTGAACTGGGTGAAGATGAGGGCGCGATCGCCGATTTCCACCACCTCTTCCAGCATCTCGGTCATGCGTTCCAGCTTGCCGCTGCGGCCCTTGTAGGGGCCGGTCTGGCGCAGGAAGTGGCTGGGGTGGTTGCAGATCTGCTTGAGGTGGGTGAGGAGGGCCAGAATGCGGCCCCTGCGCTCGATGGCGCTGGCCACGGCCAGGTCCTTGTCCATCTGCTCGACCCGGGCCTGGTAGAGGGTGGCCTGCTCCTTGGTGAGCTGGGTGTAGACCTTCATCTCCTGCTTCTCCGGCAGGTCCTGGATGATGTTCCGGTCCGTCTTCAGGCGGCGCAGGATGAAGGGACCCACGCGCTGGCGCAGTTCCTGAGCGGCATCGGGGTCCCGGTACTTCTCGATGGGGGTGGCGAAAGCCTCCTTGAAGCTGCTCTCGCTGCCCAGGTAGCCCGGGAGGGCAAAGGCCAGGATTGACCACAATTCGGAGAGGCGATTCTCGATGGGGGTGCCAGTGAGGGCCAGCTTGAAGGGGGCCCGGATGCGGCGGACGGCCTTGGCCTGGGCGCTCCCGGCGTTCTTGATGGCCTGGGCCTCGTCCACCACCACCATGCCCCAGGATCGGGCTCCGAAGATCTCCTCCTCCCGGCGGATCACGCCGTAGGTGGTGAGGACCACGGTGTGGGGGATGAAGGAAGCGGGCAGGACTTCCCGGTTGTTGCCGTGGTGTACGAAGAAGGGCAGCCCAGGGGCGAACTTCTCGATCTCCCGTTCCCAGTTGCCGAGGAGCGAGGTGGGACAGATGAGGAGGGTGGGAGGCCCGAACTTCGGGCTCTGGGCCTGACGGTAGAGGAGCATGGCCAGGACCTCGATGGTCTTGCCCAGACCCATGTCGTCCGCCAGGATGCCACCGAGTCCCAGGCGGCCCAGGCCCTCCAGCCAGGCTAGGCCCCGGAGCTGGTAGGGGCGCAGCTGGCCCCGGAACTCCCGGGGCTGGACGATGGGCTTGTCCGGCAGATTCTTGAGCTCCGAGAGGGCGGAGCCGAAGTCGCCGGCCACCTCGACCTCGATGGCCTCGCTGACGCCGGGGATGCGCGCCGTGCCTGTGAGGGCCGCCGCCAGGGCCTCGCCCCGGGTCATGCTCTCGAAACCTGCGCCCCGGCTGGCCTGGATGACCGCCGTGATCTGCTTGAGGGTTTCGGGGTCCAGGGCCACCCACTTGCCCTTCCAGGCCACCAGGGGGTGCTTGAGGCTGGCCATCTGGGCGAAATCCTCCAGGCCCAGCTGGTCATCCCCCAGCATGAGGGACCAGTCGGCGCTCACGCTGCCCTCCAGGCCCTCCTGGGTCTGTTCAATCTTGCTTTCCGCAAGGCTGCGGGCGCCCAGGCGGACCTTGGCGCGAAGGCGGCGGGCGCCTCCCAGTTCGGCCATCTCCTCCGGCGTGTGGATGAGGAAACCGGCCTCCTTGAGCTGGGTGGCTCCCCGGGTCAGGAAGGTCCAGGCCTCCGTGGGCGAGAGTTTGAGGTCTTCGGGCTTCTGCCCAGAGAGGGTTCCCTGAAGGGCAGGGAAGAAGGGCACGGCTCTAGCAAGGCCCCGCAGGAGCACCTTCCGGGCCTCCATGGCCACCAGCTCGGTGCCGGGCTCCCAGAGGCGGGAAACGGGAATGAAATCCCCCTCCTGGGTCTCCAGACCCACGCGCAGGGACCAGCCCGCCTCGGAAAGGCGGTCGGCCTCCTGGATGGCATCCTTGCCGGGGGGCAGGGGAGGAGCCTCCAGGCGGAGACTGGGGCGGATCCACTGGATCCTGGCACCCTCGCTCCACTGCTCCAGTTGTTCGCCCAGGGTCCGCTCCGTGACGCCCACGGTGGGGAACTCGCTCATGGGGTGGCTGAGGGCAACCATGATTCTTTCATCCCATGGCAGGCGGTCCCGCTTGTGGCCCCTCAGGCGGTGGATGAGCCCCAGGCGGGGGTCCTCTCCCTGGCGCAGGGTCCCGGCGGCGAAGCGCACCAGGAAGTCGGCACCGTCCTCCAGGAATGCCTTCACCAGGGCATCGGCCTCAGGGGGCATGGCCAGATCGTCATCGATCTCTTCGGCCTCCAGGCCCCCCAGGGTCATGCCCTTGGTGAAGACCCACATATCGTCCTCGGGGAAGGCCAGCACCGAAGGGGGAATTGCCTTGACCAGCCTGTCCAGGGATTCGCGATCGGAAGGGCTGGTGAGGCTGATGCCCCAGGTAGCCCGCCAGGGCTGGGGGGCGGTGTTGAGCTGGGGCAGGACCGCCCCGCGGATCACAAAGGACTGCAGGAGGCGCAGGGCCGAGGCCCAGAAGGCCAGGCTGCCGCCGACCTTTTCACCATCCGTGGGAAGACTGGCCAGCCAGGGCAGAGCCCGCTGCCAGCGCAGGGGCACGGTGTGGGTTTCAAGGAGGGTGGAGTCCGGCAGGAAGATCCTGGCCCGGGCCGGGGTGAGGCGATCCCTACCGTGGAGGTTCCCCGGCAGGGTCCTGAGAATCTTCTGCCAGGCCTGGGGATCGGCGTCCCCTGGGAGGCAGATCACGAAGCCTCGGTCCAGGGGACGGTACTGAAGAATGGGGCGAATCATAGGGAGACCCCGGGCCGTTCAGCTACCCTGGAGAGGGGAGCTACATCATGAAAATCGGATTTGCGAGCGATCATGCAGGTTACGACCTCAAAGAACGCCTTAAGGCGTGGGCTATTGCCCAGGGACACGAGGCGGTGGACTTTGGTACCGACGGGCCTGCCTCTGTGGATTACCCGGATTTTGCGCACCGGGCGGCGACGGCGAAGGATCAGTGGGAAAGGCTAGTGCTGGTATGTGGTTCCGGCATCGGCATCAGCATTGCTGCCAACCGCCATACCGGCATCCGCTGCGCCCTGGTGACCTCCCACGAGCACGCGCAACTGGCCAGACAGCACAATGACGCGAACGCCATCGCATTTGGCCAGCGGCTGACGGATCCGCTCCAGGCAGAATCTTACCTCAAAACCTTCCTGGAAACGCCATTCGAAAACGGCAGACATCAGGGCCGGGTGGATAAGATTGAAATCCATTAGAAAGGATTAGTGCATGCGGTTGTCTGAAGAACTGAGACCCCTCACCCTCGAGCTGGGGGTCCAGCTCCACGCCGCTGGCTCCTGCCTCGTGCGCATGGGGAACACCCACGTCCTCTGCTCCGCCAGTCTGGAGGAGAAGGTGCCGGGCTGGATGAAGGGCAAGGGCCGGGGTTGGATCACCGCCGAATACGGGATGCTCCCCGGAGCCACCCACACCCGTACGGATCGGGAGGCCGCCCGGGGCAAGCAGCAGGGCCGCACCGTGGAGATTCAGCGTCTCATCGGCCGGGCCCTCCGCCAGGCCGTGGACCTCGAGGCCCTGGGGGAGCGGCAGATCACCCTGGACTGCGACGTGCTCAACGCGGATGGTGGCACCCGTTGCGCCGCCATCACCGGGGCCTGGGTGGCCCTGGCGGTGGCTCTGCGCCAGGCTGGGCTGGAAGCGGCGCTGGTGCGCCAGGTCGCCGCGGTCAGCATCGGCGTGGTGGAATCTGGTGAGGGGCGCAAGGGACTGGCTCTGGACCTGGAATATGAAGAGGACCACCTGGCCGCCGTGGACAGCAACCTGGTGGCGACCCGGGCAATTTCCGGGGGGGAACTGGAGCTGGTGGAATTCCAATCCACGGGCGAAGGCCGCAGTTTCACTCGGACCGAGGCCATGGCCCTGGTGGACATGGGGCTCCGGGGCTGTGAAGCCCTCATGGAGGCCCAGCAGCAGGCCCTGGGATGAGCGTCCGCGGCCTCCTGGCGCTGACTTCCCTGACCCTGGCGGCAGCGCCGGAGACCGCTCCACTGGTTGTCCCGGTCAATCTCGTCCCCCCGGACTACATCTTCCACTTCACGCCCCGGGTGAAGGTGCCGGGGCTTCCCAGGACCGCGTTGGTGCTGAGCGGTGGTGGAGCCCGGGGTATCGCCCACATTGGGGTCATCCAGCGTCTGGAAGAGCTGGGCTACCCCATCGATTCCGTGGCGGGCACCAGCGCCGGGTCCCTCGTGGGCGCCCTCTATGCCTGTGGGTATTCAGGACGTGAGATCGAGACCCTCTTCGCCCGGGTCGACTTCAATCAGGCCTTCCTGGATCCGCTCCAGCGCAGTCCTGGTAGCACCCTGGAGGAACAGGAGGCCGATAACGGCACCCTGCTCTCGGTGGAAGTGGACCGGGGTCGCCCCAGTTTCGCCCTGGGGCTCCGGAACGGCCTGGAGATCCAGCGCACTCTGGAAGGCCTCCTGGCGCGGGGGAGCTACTTCAGCGGCGGCGATTTCGACCGACTCCGGGTGCCTCTCCGGGTCGTGGCCACCAACCTCACCACGGGCAAACCCAAGGTCTTCGCCCAAGGGGATATGGTGGAGGCACTACGGGCTTCCATGGCGGTGTGGGGGGCTTTTCGCCCGGTGGTGATTGGTGATGAGCAATTCGTTGACGGGGCCATGTCGGAGAACATCCCCGTCATGACGGCCAAGGAGGCCTTCCACCAGGACCTCACGCTTGCGGTGGATGTGAGCAACCCCATGGGGCAGGGGAACCCCAACAACTTCTTTTCGGTGACCGCGCGGGCCCTGGATCTGGCCATCGAGCGCCAGCAGGACCTGAGCCGGGCCGCCGCCAGCCTGGTGCTCCGCCCCAAGCTCGACATCGTGCCCTTTGCCAGCTACGGCACCCAAGTGCCCGGTCTGGTCAGGGCCGGACGTGACGCGTTGGACGCCAATATCGATGAGCTGGGGAAGCTTACCCTCGCACCCCTCGGGGAGGAGCTGATCCCAGGAGCGCGGCGGATCGAGATCTGTGGTATTTCTTCGAAGCGTCTCCAGGAAACCCGGGACGCCCTGGTGAATCCGGGCGAACCCATCCGGATGCGCCACGTCCAGGTCCTCCTGCAGCAGGCCCTGGTGCACGGGCTGGCCAAGTCCGGAAGCGTGTCTCTCACTGGGGATCTGCTCCAGCTGAGGCTGGAGCCTTATGCCCCGGTGCGAGGCCTTTTGGTGGAAGCCCCGGAGGCCTGGAGACCGACTTTCCAGGCCGAACTGGCGGCCCAGTGCCCCCTGGGCCAACCATTCAACCCAGAGGCCTTCGGTCTTCTGCTTGAACGCTGGGTGCATAGGATGGTTGGCAACGGCGACCCTCTGGTGGATGCCCGGGGAAGCGGCTTTGACGAGTCCACGGGCACCCTGAAGGTGCGCATTCGGCAGCCCCTGCTGCGAAGCCTGGATATCCGAGGAGGACGTAAACGGGATCGACGCTACCTGGAGAGCCTACTGGCCCCCTTGAAGGGGCGTCCTCTCAAGGTTCGGGAGCTCCGGAACTGTCTCACCCTTGGAGAGCGTCGCCTCAAGCTCTCCGAGCTTCGCTACCGGTTCAGGCCGTTGGCGGATCCCCACAGCGGAGAGGAGGGTGTGGAGCTGGTCCTGGTGCCCGTTCCCCGGGATGTCGATGCCGTGGATTTCACGCTGGGCTTCGAGTCCACCCTCGGCAGCCAGGTGGGCTGCGCCTATACCACCCGGGACTTCCTGAGCACGGGAGCGGAACTGGAAGTGGCCGGGGGACTAAACCGACTCCAGCAGCAGGCTCGGGTGGCCGCCCAGGAGGCCTTCAAGGCTTTCCCCGGGGCCGGACTCGAGGCCAGGGCATCCTGGCTCGATCAGCGGCTGGAACCCAGGCTGAGCCTGGAGTCTGGGACCCGGACCGACGAATTCCGTTTCGGAGAAGTGGGGCTCGGCACCTATGTGCGCTTCGGGAACCTGGGGCAGGGGAAGTTGAGCCTGGAGGCCACCCAGCGCTGGGGCGAGGCCAGGAGCGGCGGGACCTGGACGCCCCATCGTTCCTTCGCGGGAGAGCTCTCGGGGGAATGGGACAACCTGGACCGCCATACCTTCCCGGAGCAGGGACATCTCCTCAGGGCGCGCTTCGGCCGGGGCCTGGCCCAGGACAGCTCCACCTCCTTCCGGTTGGGCTACCTGCGTTCCCGCAACCTGTACCCCCTCCTGGAGCTGGACCCTTCCACCAGGGTGGGGCTGGATCTCGATGGTGAATGGGGTTGGGGGAAGGCCCTGCCTCTGGATCAGTGGTGGACGGTGGGAGGGCCGACCTTCCTCGTGGGCAGCCAGGCCTTGGATTGCCTGACTCCCAACTTTGTGGTGGGGCGCCTGGGCCTGCCCATCCGGACCAACGGCCCCATGGGGCTCTCCCTCCAGGTGGTGCCTCGCTTTGACTACGCCTGCTTCTCCACCGAGGCCGGTCACCTGTTCCGCGGCACCCGTGCCATGGGGCAGGGCCTGGTCGTGCGCACCATGGTGGCAAAGTTCTACGTGGAACTTTCGTACGGATTCCTGCGCGCCTACACGCCGGAGCAGGGCTGGACCCGCGCCACCGGTAGCTTCAACGCGCTCATCGGGGCCCGTCCCTTCGATCTGTGGCGGCGTAAATAAGGGCCTGGTCAGTGCAGGTTCTTCACGACCTCCATCACGCCATCCACCATGAACTGCACCCCGATGGCCGCCAGGAGCAGGCCCATGATGCGCTCCAGGACGGCAATCCCGCTTCGCCCCAGGAGACGCTGGATGGGGTCGGCGGTGCGCAGGAGCAGGTAGGCGATCAGGCAGGTCAATGCTGCGGAGATGACCACCGGAATGATGGCGGTGTAGGTGCCGCCCCGCCCGGCCAGTACCATCACCGTGACAATGGAGCCAGGGCCCGCCAGGAGGGGCATGGCCAGGGGCACGATGGCCACGTCGGCCTTGTTTTCGAACTCCATCTCCTCCTCCGGCGAGGAGCGGGTGCGGGTGGGCTGGGCCCGGAGCATGTCGATGGCGGTCATGACCAGCAGGAAGCCTCCGGCCATGCGCATGGCAGGCATGGTGATCCCGAAGAGCCTGAAGACCAGTCCACCGAAGATGGCGAAAAAGCTCAGCAATCCGAAGGCCAGCAGGGTAGCCCGCTTGGCCATGGCCCGGCGCTTCTCCCGGGTGCTGTGGGCCGTGATGGCGATGAAGATGGGCACCAGACCCAGGGGGTCCACGATGAAGAAGATGGCCGAGAAGGTGACCAGGAAGTAGGTGAAGTTGGCTCTCATTCCAGCCCCCTGATGTTGAAGCCCTTCAGGGCGGAGCGCAGTTCGGCATAGCCGGTGTACGTGATGCCGTGGAGGAGCTGCCGGTCTGCGGCCTCGGTGAACTCGGCCCGGTCATCGATAAAGAGGCATTCCTCCGCCATGAGACCCAGCTTGTCCAGGGCGTCCTGGTAGATCCTGGGATCGGGCTTGAGGGCCCTGGCCTCATAGGAGAGCGTGACGGCATCGAAAAGGGGGAAGACTGGGATCGTGCTGATCCCCCGCTCGAAGTGCCAGGGGTTGGTGTTGGAGAGCAGTCCCAGTTTGTAGTGGGGCTTCAATCGGCGGATCAGGCTGCAGGTGGATTCGATGGGGGTGAAGATCTCTGTGTAGGCAGAAATGAGTAATTCATTGTGAATGTGGCACCCGCAGAGCTCCTCCATGCCCTTCATGAAGCTCGATCCATCCATGTCTCCGCGCTCGAAGGCTTCCGTCAGGGTGGAGAGGCCATAAATGCGTTTCTCCAGCTCATCCACCGGGAGGCCCGAGAGTCCTGAAAGGGCCCTCAGGAATCGGCCGTTGTCGAAGCGGCAGATCACGTTCCCGAAATCGAAGATGATGCCCCGGATCGGCGCCCGGTCCCGGTAGCCCCGCAGGCAGTTCCCGAACTCCAGATCGAGGACGCCGATGTGCTGATGGACCCAGTTCTCGAGAAAGGTCTGGGTCTCCTTCAGGAGTTTCGGATCCGAAGGGTCGTAGGCCAGGCTCAATTCCAGGACGCGGGAGATGAAGTGGCCGTGTTCGGCTTGATGGGCGGTCAGACCCTCGTAGCCTGCGGCCTTCATGTAGCGTTCCTCGGTGCTGAAGTGGATCAGGGCATAGTCTCCCAGCCTGCCGAAGATCTCCCGCAGGCTGACGGGCTTGGCCCTGGCGGAGAGACGGTGCGCCTCGTTCAGGATCTCCAGCAGGCCCCGGTGCTGCTCATCGAGCTCCTTGTAATGAAGCTCGTACGCGGGCTTCCATGCGAAGACATGGGCGCTCACTGCATCAACCCAAGGTAGGCGACCCAGAGGGCCGGTCCGTAGAAGACAATGGGCGGCGTGACAATGGCCAGGGCGCAGCCAAAGGGCAGCATGGTCTTGCCCGTGGCACGCCGCAGTAGGATCAGGGGCAGACCCACCAGGGTGCCCAGGAAGGCGCCACCGAAAAGGATGCCCAGCATGGGGCCCCAGCCCCAAAAGGCTCCCAGCCAGGCCAGCATCTTGAAATCGCCCATGCCCAGGCCGTCGGTCTTTCGGATCCACTTGAAGATCTGATTGAAGAGGGCGGGGCCCCCATAGCCCAGGGCCAGCCCGATGAGGCTGGTCTTCCAGTCCACGGCTTGGCCGAAGAGGTGCCACCCCGGGGCCCCCTGGAGGCCGTTGAAAAAGGTATCCACCGAAAGCAGCTGGTTACCGCTTATCCAGATCCGGGTGGCGTGGGCGGGCCAAAAGATCTGGGGCAGAGTGAAGAGGACCCCCAGGGCCATGAGGGGAAACTGGAGGGCATCCGGGAGGATGAACTCGGTCAGGTCCGTGAAGAAGAGGACCAGAAGGGCGTAGCCACAGATGAGGCCCTTGAGCCAGATCAGGGTGCCGAAAGGGAAGAGCCAGGGGGAGGCCGCGAAAATCAGGCCGGAAAGCAGCTCCACCAGGGGGTAGCGGACGGGGATCCGCCATCCGCAGGAGGCACACTTCCCCCGGAGCCAGAGCCAGGCCAGGAGCGGGACATTGTGGTACCAGCGGATGGGGGCCTTGCAGGAGGGGCAGTGGCTGGGTTTGGTGGCCACATTGCGATCCTCCGGCTCCTCCTGGGGGAGACGGTGGATCAGCACGTTGGCGAATGAACCCAGCACCAGACCGAAAGCGGCCAGGATCGTGGACAGGAGCCAGGGGGGCAGGTCGATGGTGGGCATGCCCCAGTGTAGATCAGGCCGTCAATTCCTGGATCTTCGCCAATACCACTTCCACATGTCCCTTGACGCTCACCTTGGGCCAGACGTGGCGGATGATCCCCTTGGGGTCCACCAGGAAGGTGCTCCGGATAATGCCCTCGGTCTCCTTGCCATACATGAGCTTCTTGCCGAAGGCCCCCAGGGGGGCCAGGAGGGCCTTTTCGGGATCGGAAAGCAGAGGGAAGGGGAGCTGCTGCTTCTCGATGAAGTTCGCGTGACTCTTGAGGCTGTCCCGGCTGATGCCATAGACCCGTATACCCAGGGCCAGGACCCGGGCCCAGTTGTCCCGGAAATCACAGGCCTCCTGGGTGCAGCCCGGAGTGCTGTCCTTGGGGTAGGCATAGAGGACGGTCCATGACCCCCGCAGATCCCCGGGGCCGATGTTGCGCCCCTCGGTGGAGGGCAGGGAGAAGGGGGGAAGAGCTTGGCCGATCATCGCGTTTCCTTTCGATGGGTCTTGGATGCCGCGGCGAGGCCGAGTGCCACGACCAGGGTGCCCCAGCCCAGGGGCGTGGGGTCGGTGACGAGGCGGGGCAGTTCCTCCTGGAGCAGCAGTCCGAGGGAATCGTGGTGGGGGCCTGGGCCCAGGCCGAGGGCGCGCAGGGTCGCCTCACACCACAGGGCGCTGATCCAGGCCGAGGGGAAGAGGGTCGAGGCCTGCTCCAGGAACCAGGGGCTCCAGGTGCGGATCCGGTGGACCCGTCCCGCCCCCATGACGAGGCCGTACTGCCAGGCTGGGCTTTCGATGAAGGAGCCCAGCCTGGCCCGCAGGGGGGCTTCCAGGTGGAGACCCAGCAGGCAGGCCAGCAGCGAGCCGAGGCCGATCCATCCCGCGCTCTCCCAGCGTGCAGCCAGGGGGATGAGATAGAGCAGGGGCGGAAGGGCACGAAGGGCTGAACGGGCAGGGCTTCCGGGGCGGAGGGCCAGGAGCAGGCCGAGGCTCAGGGCCGCGAGCGCGATCGCCGAAGCGAATCCACAACTCCGGGCGGCCGCGTGGAGAAGGCGGAGGAGCGCCTCCCGTCCCAGGGCATCCGTGCCCAGGGGATGCCACCAGGTGCAAGCCAGATTGGCCCGGAAGGGGTCCAGGGGGAGTTCGGGGAAGGCCAGGGCCAGCAGGAAGCCGAGGCGAAACCTCACGAAGGCTCCCGATGACAAAGCCCCCAGATGGCAGCAAAGCCAAGCACCCAGAGGACCATGCCCGGGCGATCCCGGTAGCTCACCCGCATCGCCCAGTCGGTGCCTGGACCCCGTACCCCGAGGATCCGCTCCAGGACCAGGGTGGCGGTGAGCCATTGCGGCAGACGTGCCCCCAGCCAGATGGGCAGGAGGTGGCACAGGGCCCGGCGCCGGGCGTTGCGGATCGCTGCCGGCCCCCAGGCCGCCAGGGGCCCGGATTCATCCGGGAGGGTCTGGGCGAGCCAACGCAGTTCTCCGGGCAGCGCCGCCAGGAGGAAGGCCAGGGCCAGGGCGGGGAAACCCGGGGGTCCCCAGGCGCTGGGCCAAAGGAGCAGACTAAGGGCCCCCCAAAGGAGATCCGGGACGGCTTCCCATGGCCCCAGGCTGCGACTCCGACCCAGCCTGGGGCCGCACCATCCGGTGAGGAGGAGGGCTAGGAGCGTCAGGCCCACCAGAAGCCCCAGCACCTCCAGTGAGGTACGCCAGGGGAAGGGACCAAGGGGGTGGGCCCTGGGGTGTCCCGGGAGTACGAGGGCCAGGAGCAGGGCCAGGCTCCAGACCGCCAAACCCCGGATCAAGGGGTCCAGGACCAGGCGCTTGGGCCCGGCGTGCAGAGATAGAGTCCAAGGGGGCTGGGAGTTACCTGGAGGCGGCGGTCCACCCAGACCACGCTCTGGAAGTCCAGGAGGGGCAGGGCTCCGGGGTGGCGGGACCAGAGTTCCTGGAGCCGTCCCCAATCCGGGGAATCCCCCCGCTCCAGGGTTTCGAGGACTTTCCGGAAATCCGGATGGCTCCAGCCACAGAAATTCAGGGCTCCCTGGGGCTCCAGGTAGTCCAGCACGCTCCATGGATGGGGCTCGAAGAGGTTGAGGGCACAGGCCAATCCGAATTCACCCCGCTCCAGCCTCTGCACCAGAAGGGCTGGCTCCACCGGGCGAGGCAACAGCTCCACGCCGTCCCGCTTCGCCCGTTCCCGGAGGGCCAGGAGCAGGCGCTGGACCAGTTCATCCCCGGCGGCGTAATCCACTTCCCACGGGCCTCGGGGCCCTTCGGGCTTTCCCTCCCTGCGGATGGCCACCGGGGCAAAGCCAAGGGTCTCGGGCCACAGCCCCCGGCTAGGCCGGGCCTGGGGACCGAAGAAATCCTGGGGGATGGCTTCTCCGCGCCACTTTTCAAAGCATTGAAGAGGGGCCGGGCCAAGTCGGCTGAAGAGGAGGAGCTGGGCGTGGGTGGGCTGGCGGATTTCCCGGTATCCCTCCGGAGGCGACAGGCCCGGCCTGGGGGGGAGGGTGCCGAGGCTGAGCCAACCCTTCCTCAGATTCTGAAGAATGGCCTGACTGTCCGGGATCAGGCGGAAGCGGAAGCCCGGGATGCGGGGGCACAGGAAGTGGGGCCTTGCCTTCAGCCGCCACTCGTCGGGTCCGGTCTCGAGGCTGAAGGGGCCGCTGCCCACCCCGGGATGGCCCTCTTTGGCGATGGGAATGCGGGCCAGTTCCACCAGGAGGCGGGGCAGGGCCTTGGGGGTGCCGAGCCACAGGCCATCCTTTTCTGTTTCCACCCGGACTCCGGCCAGGTAGCTGCGTTTGGCCAGGCTCGCCTGGGGGCAGCGCTGAATCTCTCGAAGGGTCCAGGCCGCATCCTTTGGTGTGACTTCAGTCCCATCCGGGAAACGGGCGTCCTTCCGGAGCGTGAAGGACCAGCCTGATCCCGTCTTCCGCCACCCCGTGGCCAGACGGGGGACGGGCCTGCCGTTGGCATCCATTCCGGTGAGGGCATCGCCCGTCAGCATCTGAAGGATGATCTGTTCCTGGCCATCCCCCCGGATGAAGTCCAGGGGGCCAGGGTCCACGGCGAAGCTCTCCTGGACCACTTGAGCCGACAGGGCAAGGCTTACCGCTAGGAATAGAGCCGGGAGCCGCATGGGTCACCATGAGATGGGTTGGCTCAATGGTGACTCGTTTTATTGAATAATCAATCTATTTGGGAAGATGGATTCTTACGGAAGTGACGATGACCCCGGGTTTCATCATGAGCCCGGCCTTGATGCGCAGGGCCATCTGCCCGTGCAGGAGCCGCTCCCACCAGGTGTAGGTGACAAACTCCGGCAGGATCACCGTGAGGCAGACATCGGGTTCCGCCAGACGGAAGCGCTGTACCTCTTCCAGCACCGGTTCCACGATGCGGCGATAGGGACTTGGCACGGAGCGCAGAGGAACGCCCATGCCGTAGTGGGCCCAGTCGGATCGCAGGCGGATCAGGGCGGGGCTGTCATGGAAGCCGTCGGAGCCCAGGTCCACCGTCAGCGCCTCGACCCGATCCCCGGAGATCAGGCGGGCATAGGACAGGGCCTCCACCACGCCTCCGTGGAGACTCGAAACCAGCACCAGGGCGTGATGCTTGGGGGGCAGGAAGGCGTCCAGGCGGCTGACCGCCAACTTGGCTTTGAGGCCGATGTAATGTCGGTGGATCCGGAAGAACAGGTGCACCAGAAGGGGGATGAGGAGGACCACGATCCAGGCGCCGTGGGCGAACTTGGTGATGCCGATGTCGAGCATCACGATCCCGGAGGTGATCGCCCCCAGTCCGTTGATGAAGGCCTTCGTGTGCCAGTGCCTGGCCTTGTTGCGGAGGCGGAGCCAATGGATCACCATGCCCGCCTGGCTGAGGGTGAAGCCGATGAAGACCCCCAGGGCATAGAGGGGCAGCAGCAGGTCCGTATTGGCATTCAGGAGCCAGACCAGGGCACAGGAGACCACCGTCAGGATGATGATCCCGTTGGAAAAGACCAAGCGGTCCCCCTGGATGGCGAACTGCTTGGGCAGGAAGCCGTCCCGGGCTTGGAGGGCAGCCAGGCGGGGGAAGTCTGCGTAGGCGGTGTTGGCGGCCACCACCAGGATGGCGAAGGTGCAGCTCTGGGTGATCAGATAGATCAGCCTGGGCAGGCCTGAGCTTACGTCCCCATAGACTGCCTTGGCCAGCTTGGAGAGCAGGGTCTCCCCCACGACGGAGGGGTCGGCACTGTGGTGGTAGGTCACCCCGAAGTGGTGGCTGAGGAGGGTGATCCCCAGGAACATGGTTCCCAGCAGCAGGATCATCCAGATCATAGTCTTGGCGGCGTTGCGGGCCGAGGGCTCCCGGAAGGCGGTCACGCCGTTGGAAATGGCCTCTACCCCTGTCAGGGCCGTGCATCCGGCGCTGTAGGCCCGCATGAAGATCCAGATCAGCGCAGCCCCCGAAACCATCTGGGTCCGGTGGAGCTCCTGGCCGACCTGCTCCAGGTTGGGGGCGGGCAGGGACGTCCCGGTGGCCCAGCGCCAGACCCCCGTCAGCAGCAGGAGGAGGATGCACCCGACGAAACCATAGGTCGGGATGGAGAAGAAGCTGCCGGACTCCTTGACGCCACGCAGGTTGGCTGCCGCCACGAAGACGATGGCCAGGATGGTCAGGAGGACGTTGTGGCCCTGGAGCCAGGGCAGGGCGGAGGTGATGGCCGCCACCCCAGAGGACACGGAGGCCGCCACCGTCAGGATGTAGTCCGTGAGCAGGGCCGCACCCGCCGTCTGGGCTGCCAGCTCACCGAGGTTCTCTTTGGCCACGATGTAGGCACCGCCCCCACCTGGATAGGCCCGGATGGTCTGGCGATAGCTGGTGCCCAGGATCAACAGCAGGAGCACGATGCCGCAGGCTACGGGGATGGAGAGGCCGAGGAGCCAGGCTGCGCCCGCCGCACCCAAGACCACCCCGGAGGCCGACAGGGAGGCCATGATCTCCTGGGTGGCATAGGCTACGGAGGAGAGGGCGTCCGAGCTGAAGACCGCCAATCCGACAAAATTGCCGATCTTCGACGCCTCGGTCTCATCGCTGGCCAGCCTGCGGCCGAGAAGAAGGCGTCGAAGATTCAGCATGGGAGCTACCAGATGGAAATGATGTGGGACTGATGACAGCTCCCAATATGGGTCATTCCCCCGGCGTGTCCAAGTGGTACGGAATTGAGATCACGACCGTACGGGGTCGCGTCAGGAGCACGGCCTTCAGCCGCCAGGCGGTCTGATTGTGGAGAAGGTTGCCCCACCAGCGGTCCGGCACGAATTCGGGGATCAGGATTGTGGTCGTGTACTCCGGTTCGGCCCTGGCCATGCGATCCAACTCATCCACGATGGGTTCGACCACCTTGCGGAAGGGGCTGTTCACTACCCGGAGGGGGATTCCCTCACAGTATTTGTGCCAGTCCGCCTCAAGTTTTCCTCGCTCCGTGCTGGGCCTGCCGTGGTCATCGGGGAAGTCCACCGTGAGGGCCACGACTTCGCGGTTCCCGGCGATGGCCTTGCCATAGCGGAGCGCCTCCAGGGTCCCCCGGTGGATCTTGGAGACGAAGATGATCACTCGGTTGGGGCGGGGGTAGATCTCCTCCGTTCGGCTGGCGGCCAGACGGGAGCGCACGGAGATGTAGTGACGGTGGATGCGGAAGAAGAGGATCACCATGGCGGGGATGAGCACCACCACGATCCAGGCCCCGTGGATGAACTTGGTGAGCCCGATGTCCAGCATCACGATGCCGGCCGCCAGAGCGCCGACGGCGTTGATGAAGGCCTTCATCCTCCAGGATTTCTCGGTGAGACGGTGGTTGATCCAATGCATCACCATGCCGGTCTGGCTGATGGTGAAGCCGATGAACACGCCCAGGGCGTAGAGGGGCAGCAGCAGATCCGTATTGGCGTGGCAGGCCCAGACCAGGATGCAACTCACCAGGGTCAGGAAGATGATGCCGTTGCTGAAGACCAGACGGTCACCGCGGCTGGCCAACTGCTTGGGCAGGAAGCCGTCGGCGGCCTGGATGGCGGCCAGGCGGGGGAAGTCGGCATAGGCGGTGTTGGCCGCCACCACCAGGATGGCGAAGGTGAAGCCCTGGGTCACGTAGTAGAGCACCTTGGGGAGCCCCGCCACGGGTGCCCCGTAGATGGCCTTGATGAGTTTGGAGAGCAGGGTTTCCGCCACCTGGGAGGCATCGGTGCTGTGGGAATAGGTGACGCCGAACTTGTGGGCCAGGAGGGTGATACCCAGGAACATGGTGCCCAGGAGGGCGATCATGTAGACCATGGTCTTGGCGGCGTTCTTGGAGGAAGGTTCCCTGAATGCCTGGACTCCGTTGGAGATGGCCTCGACGCCAGTCAGGGCGGTACACCCTGCGCTGTAGGCCCGCATGAAGATCCACACGACCCCGAAGGCCGACGCATGGGTGGCCATCCTCACGGACTCGTGGGCCTGGGCCGGGGTCGGCCCCCCTCCTGCCATGATCTTGACGAAGCCCGTCACCAGCATCAGGAGCATGAGGGCGATGAACCCGTAGGTCGGCACCGCGAAGAGGGCGCCGGACTCCTTCACACCCCGGAGGTTGGCCATGGCGATGAAGATGATGCAGACGATGGTGATGCTGACGTTCCACCCATCAAGGGCAGGGAAGGCGGAGGTGATGGCCGCCACGCCGGAGGATACGGAGGCTGCCACCGTCAGGATGTAGTCCGTGAGGAGCGCCGACCCAGCCGTGAGGGCCGCCAGTTCGCCCAGATTCTCCTTGGCCACGATGTAGGCGCCTCCGCCACCGGGGTAGGCAAGTACCGTCTGGCGGTACCCAATCCCCAGGATCAGAAGGAGGCCCACAATGCTGAGGGCCACGGGGATGGAGAGGCCGAACAGCGCCAGGGCGGCGCCACCAGCTGCTGCTCCAGCGATATGGATATTGCTGGAGAGGCTGGCCATGATCTCCTGGGTGGCGTAGGCCACGGAGGAGAGGGCGTCCGAACTGAACACGGAAAGGCCAACGAAATTGTTGACCTTGGTGTGTTGGGACTCGTCGCTGGCGAGGCGGCGGCCGAGGAGAGCACGTCTTATGTCAAACATGGGCACCTTGAAAATCGAACGAGCTAGGGATTAGCCTCGCCTAACTTCATCATTTCATCCCACCAAGGGAATCGGTATGGATTCTTGATCTCCAGGCCAGGGCCTCCACAAGATGCCGCTGCTCGGGGGAGATGGTCCAGAGCCATCGCTCCCAGGAGATGGGGTCCGGCAGGTGGTCTCCAGGTTCCAGGCCAGGCAGGGGATCGATGAGGTCCAGGGGCGAGGCTGCTTGAAGCTGTCGGGTCCATGCGTGCTCGAAGGGGCCCAACTGGATAGGGGAACTGCCTTGGATCACAGCCCGGTCGTATATCAGGCACAGCTCGGCGCCGGACTCCCTGAGAACCTGGAGGTGGGTCTGGAGCGTCTGACGGGTCCAGCACTCCAGGGCTTCCGCCAGGGGGTCCCGCAATTCCGGGTCCTCTTCCCAGGGGGATTGGGTTCCAAACTCCTGCTCCATCATGCGCTGGGCCACCGAACCCAGTTGCCCCATCCAGTTCGCAGATACCACCAGGCTTGGCCGGTGGGCCTCCAGCCATTGCTGGAGTCGCACGGGCTTGGCCTGCAGGGAAGGCATCAGCCCCGCTAGGCGCCGGGCGGCCAATCCCCGGTCCCGGGTACGGCCGGACCAAGCCTGGCGCACGGAGCGGCGGGCCAGGGTCCGGAGCGCTTCGAGACTGCCCGTGAGATCCTGAAAGACCCAGGCGGGCCAGCGACCCCAGCGCAGCAGGGTGCGGACCCGGCTGGTGGGGTCCAGATCCCATCCCGTGGTGTCGGGGGGGGCCAGGTTCCAGGGCACTTCCAGCCCCGAACCGGCTCCCAGGATCAGGACCGGCCTGTCCCGGGGAGCCCGCTGAAGGCTCTCGCCGATGAAGGCTTGGACCTTTCGGAGGTGATGCTTCCATTCCCGGTTGCGGCGGCGTAGGAAGGCGCTCTGTTCCGCCAGGAAGAAAGTCGAGAGTTTCACAGGGGAATTCTATCCAGGACCACGAAGCTCCCGAAGGGAAGTGGATAGGCGCTTCCGCTTTCTCCAATCGGCCCTAAGCTGGGGTGCATGGCCCCCTGTCCTCCAGCATTCCAACGCCTCCCCGAGTGGATTGCCCGGGAACGGACTCATCTGGGTGGGCTGCACACCATGAAGGCGGGACTCCGGGCCTCCGGGCTGCACACTGTGTGTGAAGAAGCCCGCTGCCCCAACCGGACCCATTGCTTCGCCCAGGGCACGGCCGCTTTTCTGCTGCTGGGGGATACCTGCACCCGGCACTGCGCTTTCTGTGCGATCCGCCAAGGCGCACCCTCGCCGCCGGATCCCGGGGAACCCCTCGGCGTTGCCGAGCGGGCGGCGGCCTTGGGCCTGGGCTATGTCGTCCTCACCTCGGTCACCCGGGATGATCTGCCGGACGGCGGCGCCGGGCAATTTGCCCTGACCATCGAGGCCCTGCGCCTGCGCATTCCGGAGGCTGGCGTCGAAGTCCTGACCCCGGACTTCCAGGGCTCCCGGGAGGCCCTGGCCCTGGTGCTGGAAGCCAAGCCCGATGTATTCAACCACAACCTGGAAACCGTGCCCCGGCTCTACCCCGAGGTCCGGCCCGAGGCCGACTATGGGCGCAGTCTTGATCTGTTGAGGCGGGCGGAAGGCGTGCCCCGGAAGTCGGGCCTGATGCTGGGCCTCGGCGAGACTCCGGAGGAGCTGGAGAGGGTTTTCGAGGATCTGCTCGGGGCTGGGGTGGACTGGCTCACCCTGGGGCAGTACCTGCGCCCCACTCGGCACCAGCTTCCGGTTCAGCGATATCTGCACCCGGATGAATTCGAGGCGCTTGGCGCGAAGGCCAGGGACATGGGCTTCCGCCGGGTGCAGGCAGGCCCCCTGGTGCGCAGCAGCTTTGAGGCGAGCAGGGCAAAATCAACCTAGTCCGGGTGACATCCGTGTAACATTCCAGCGCCCCAGGAGCGTGCTCCGGGCTGACGAGGTATCCTTATCTGGGAGGATGCATGTCCTTTAATTCAATCATGAAGTGGATCAAGCCCAGGGAGGTCGTTTTCTACGACCTTCTGGAGAAGTCGGCCGGGAATGTCCTGGATACCGCCAAGGCCTTCGACCTGGGGATCCGGTCCACCCCCCCCGAGGACTGGACGACCTTCCGGCGGGGCATCAAGGAACTGGAGCACCGGGGCGACGAGACAACCCACGAGATCCTGGACCGCCTCGACAAGACCTTCGTGACCCCCCTGGAAAAGGAGGACATCCGGAGTCTGGCGCACGTCCTGGACGACATTGTGGACTGCATCGATTCCATCGCCGAACGCCTCGTGATCTACCGGATCACCAAGGTGCCGGTACCTTTCCAGGACATGAGCGCCCTGGCGGTGGAGGCCTCCGGTGAGCTGGTCAAGCTTGTCCACGGGCTCCGCAAGCTCTCGGACACCTCCGAGGCCCGTTCCCGCATTCGGCTCATCAAGGAGCTCGAGAACCACGCTGATACGCTTTATCACCAGGCCCTGGGCGAGATGTTCGAGCGCAACCTGGAGGTCATCGAGCTCATCAAGTGGAAGGAGCTCTTTGACACCATGGAGCGGGCTGTGGATGCGATCGATCTGGCGTCCCAGGTGGTGGGTTCCACCATCATGAAGAACGCCTAGGGGCCACCATGCTGCATTATGTCCCGCTGGCCCTGATCATCATCGTCCTGCTCGCTTGGTGCATCGACTGGATCAATGGCTTTCATGACACCGCCAACGCCATTGCCACCGTGGTCTCCACGGGTGTGCTTCCAGGTCGCATCGCCGTGATGATGGCGGCCGTGCTCAACTTCGTGGGGGCCCTCATGGGCACCCAGGTGGCCACTACCATTGCGAAGGGCATTGCGGATACCCAGTTCGTGGTGCCTGCCGTCATTGTGGCTGCGCTTCTCGCCGCTATTGTCTGGGACCTCCTCACGTGGTGGTTCGGGATCCCCAGCAGTACCAGTCACACCCTTATGGGGGGGTTGGCTGGTGCCGTGGTGGCCCATGCCGGTTTCAAGGCGCTGCATTTGCACAAGTTGGAGGAGATCGGGGCCTTCATCGTGATCTCCCCTCTTTTGGGATTTCTCATCGCCTCTGTCCTGATCGTCGCAATCCTCTGGATCGTGCGTCGCATGTCGCCCCACAAGGTCAATTTTGCATTCAAGAAGCTCCAGCTGGTTTCGGCTGCTGGGATGGCCTTCACCCATGGCCAGAACGATGCCCAGAAGGCCATGGGTGTGATCTGTCTGGGGCTTATCACCTATAAGTTCCTCCCGGGAGGCTCGGCCAAGGTGATCGTGCCCCTCTGGGTGAAGTTCGGCTGCGCCCTGATGATGGGCTTAGGCACGGCCACCGGTGGCTGGAAGATCATCAAGACCCTTGGGCACCGCATCGCCAAGCTGCGTCCCATCCATGGCTTCGCGGCCGAGACCGCCGCCGCCATCGTGCTCTTCACCACGGCCCATCTGGGCATTCCCGTGAGCACCACCCATTCCATTACGGGCGCCATCATGGGCGTGGGGGCCACCATGAACGCCTCCGCGGTGAAATGGGGCCTGGCGGGCAACATCTTTGTGGCCTGGGTGCTGACCATCCCCGTCAGTGCCGGTCTGGCGGCCATCTTTTACAAGCTCGTGGCGCCCCTCTTCGTGGGCTGATGGTTCAGGGCAGGAAAGAGATAAAGGGCGCGGCTTGACCGCGCCCTTTCTCTATCTGCGGGCCTCGATCCGGATCGAGGCTTCGGAGCTGGCACACCCGAATTCACAGAGCCCACAGCCAGTACAGGCCTCTTCGATCACCTCAGGTCGGGGAATCCCACCTTCTTCCGGCACGACCATGCGGATGGCTTCCTCGGGGAAGGGGCAGCGGTCCAGGCAGGTTTGGCACGCCAGGGCAGGCTCGTCTTCCCGGGGGAAGGTCAGGCAGCGGAGGGGGTCCACTACGGCTACCCCCATCTGGACTGCCCTGGGGCCCTCCTCCCGCTCCCCCTTGATCGTTCGCTGAGGCCAGACCAGGGCCCCATCGGGGCAGGCGGGGATGCAAGGCAGGTCGGCACAGAGGAAGCAGGGCATGGCCCTGGGGCTGATGAAGGGGGTCCCCATGGCCAGGGCGCTGCGGGGAGAGGCGGTCTGGATGGAGCCCTGGGGACAGGCGAGCATGCACTTATCGCAGCGGGTGCAGGCGGTGAGGAAGGCCAGTTCGTCCAGGGCGCCGGGGGGGCGGAGCAGCTTGGGGCTCGTGCTGGTGACAGCCTCCTCCACCTGCTCCGCCACAAAACCGGCCACGAGCTTCCCCAGGGACTTGAAAAAGTCCCCCCGACCGTGGGGTTGATCGAGTTTGCTCATCCTAGGCGAGGCCGAGCAGCCTCAGGGTGGGTCGCAGGATGCCCCAGAGGATGGGGTCGAAGCCCAGGGTGAGGACACCGGTCCTGCCTTCGGCTCCCAGGCTCAGATGGGCCAGCAGCTCGGCGGTAACGGCCACCTCCCGGGAGCTGGGGGGGTGATCGATCCACTTGACCCCCAGGGGGGCCTCCAGGGCCGTGATGGAGGCGCCTTCAGTGGCTCTGAGGTGGAGGATGAGGATCTCCCCGTGGAAGACCGGCACCTTCACTTCGACGAGATTGCCCCGGGCGGCCTGGGGGATCACCTCGAAGGCGGCCCGGTAGCCAAGGGTCCCCTCATTGGGATCGTTGCCCTGGAGCATGTCCACGGACTGCTGCATGAGGCCGTCCAGGCCCTGGTCCCCCATGTGCCCCACGGAACGCAGATGGGTGCCCGCCACATCGCCGAAATGGCTGACGAGATGGGGCAGGAGCCCCAGGACCTGTTCCAGGGCAGGGCGGGCCCGGTAGGCCGTGTGCCCCTCGACCCACTCCCCGGTCAGGGGCATGGGCTCCAGCTTGGGGTTGGAGTCGTGGCGGAGGTCCAGGATGCGGCCGCTGAAACCGTCCAGCATGGTGGCGTCCTTGGGGGCGTCCGCCAGGATGACGATCTCGATCTCCTTCAGGAGTTCAGGCGTGGGGGCGAAGACGACGAGATCGCCCTCCTCCTCCGCCACGGTGAGGGCCCCAGTGGACAGGGGCAGCACGGAGCAGTCCTGGGGTTCCAGGGCTCCGACGAGTTCGCGACCCAGCAGGGTCTGGGCGCCGATGACGGCAAGTTTCAACATCAAACCCTCACTTCTGCCGCTTCGGCGGCCTTGTGTTCTTTGAGTGCGGTGGCCACTTCCCGGGCCAGGAAAGACTTGGTCTGGTCCCCGGCGCGGCCGGTGAAGCGCTTGGCGTCCAGCATGGCCGCCAGTTCATCCTCGGTCATGCGCCAGGCGGGATCCGCCGCCAGGAGCTTCAGGAGGGGATTGGGCTTGCCTTCCTCCTTGATGGCCTTGCCAGCTTCGAGGGCCGCCAGCCGGAATTTCTCGTGGAGGTCCTGGCGGTCACCGCCGCGCTTGACGGCTTCCATCAGCAGGACTTCAGCGGCCATGAAAGGCAGCTCCTGGGCCAGCCGGGCCTCGATCATCCTGGGATAGACCACCAGGGCGGAAGCGACGTTCTTGTAGAGCACCAGGATGGCGTCCACCGCCAGGAGGCCCTGGCTGATGGTGAGACGGCGGTGGGCCGAATCGTCCAGGGTGCGCTCCATCCACTGGGTGGCGCTGGTCTGGTAGGTAGAGGGCATGAGGCCCAGGACGAAGCGCGCCAGGCTGTTGATGCGCTCGGAGCGCATGGGGTTGCGCTTGTAGGGCATGGCGCTGGAACCGATCTGGTTCTTCTCGAAGGGCTCCTCCACCTCCTTGAGGTGCTGGAGGAGGCGCATGTCGCAGGCGAACTTGGAGGCGGAGGCCGCGATGCCGCAGAGGATCTGGCCGATGCGGTCCTCCAGCTTGCGGGTGGCGGTCTGCCCCGAAACGGGGATGGCCGGGAAGCCCACCTTCTGGCAGAAGCGGGCCTCGAGGTCTTCGACCTTGGCGCCGTCGCCCTCAAAGAGCTCCAGGAAGCTGGCCTGGGTGCCGGTGGTGCCCTTGACGCCCCGGACAGGGGTGGTGGAGATGAGGTGGTTCAGGTCCTCCAGATCCAGGAGCAGGTCCTGAAGCCAGAGGGAGGCCCGCTTGCCGACCGTGGTGGGCTGGGCGGACTGGAAGTGGGTGAAACCCAGGGTGGGCTGGTCGGCCCACTCCTTGGCAAAGGCGGACAGGGCGGCGATGACGTCCTGGAGGCGGGAGCGCAGCAGGGCCAGGGCCTCGTGGCAGATAAGAAGGTCGCCGTTGTCTGTGACGAAGCAGCTGGTGGCCCCCAGGTGGACGATGGGCCGGGCCTTGGGGGCGATGTCGCCCCAGGCGTGGATGGCGGCCATGACATCGTGCCGCAGGGCGGCCTCATGCTTGGCGATGGCCGGCAGATCCACGGCGTCCTGGGTCTGGCGCATCTCGGCGATCTGCTCTTCGGTGATGGGAAGACCCAGTTCCCGCTCGCTCTCCGCCAGGGCGATCCAGAGGCGCCGCCAGACCCTCATGCGATAGAGGGGGGAGAGCAGCCGCACCATGGCCTTGCTGGCGTAGCGGCTGGAAAGGGGGTGTTCGAAGTGCTCCAGCTCGGGCAGATCGGACGGGGGCAGAAAACTCATGTCGACTCCTCAGTGACCTATTTTCGCACAGGTCATGGGGAGGACCGCCTTTGCTGTTGAAAAGAAGAATCTGACTGGTAGAATCATTGGTTCGCCCATCCTGCGAGGAAGGGCTCCTGAGGTGAGCGATGAAGCGTACTTTCCAGCCCAACAACCGACGCCGTGCCAAGACCCACGGATTCCTGACCCGCATGAAGACCAAGAACGGTCGCCTGGTGCTCAAGCGCCGCCGGGCGAAGGGTCGCCACGTCCTGGCCCTCTAAGCATTCCGTGAAGGTAGCCGGCCGCTACCGCATCGTACGGCACCGGGATCACGCGGTGCCGAAGGAATTGCCGCGTCCGGTTTCGCCTAAGGGGCAGTCTTTGGACATCCGTATCTGGTCCTTCCAGGCGGAGTTGCCCCTGCTCATGGTGACGGCCACTCGCAAGAACGGTCGTGCCGTCCGTCGGAATCAATTCCGTCGACGGGTGCGCATGGCGTTCCTTCGGATCCTCCAGGATTGGCCTGGTGGGGCTCCTGCGGGCGTAGTCTGGGTGCGTCCCAGCCGGCTGGTGGCCAAGAATCAGCTCCCGACATTCCATGAAATCGAAGGCCAGCTCCGGCTGGCCTTAAGCCGTTGGAAAAAACCATGAACAACCGAAATATGGTGGCCTTCATCATCAGTATGGTGGTCCTCTTCGGGGCCTATACCCTGGTGATGAAACGGTTTTATCCCCCGCAGCCCACTCCCGCAGTCCGGAAGGCCGAGACTCCGGCCCCTGCAGCGGCTACGGCTCAGGCCCCGGCCAAGGCCCAGCCTTCCGGTTCCGCGGTCGCCCCGAGCGCCGATCCCCGGAGCACGGTGGTCGTGGAATCCAATGATCTCCGGCTGAGCTTCCGGACCCAGGATGGCGCCATCCAGCAGGTGGAGTGGAAGGCGGACGGTACCCCCTTCCTCCCCAGCTTCAATGCTGACGGCTCCTCCAAGGATTTCCCTGGCCTCGGTGGCGTGCCCTCCGTGCGCTTCGAGGGGGCTCCCGAGGTCCAGGCCACGCCTGAGGGCAAGGTCATCACCTTCCGCACGGCTCAGGGGGACCGCCTGGAATACCAGATTCCCGCCAAGGGCCATGTCCTGAACGTGAACTGGATCGCGGCCAAGGGCGCTCCTCTGAACCTTATCGCCAGGCCCCAGGACGAGCGGGAAGCCCACCGTCTGGGCCGCGTCTTCACCCTGGGGGAGAGCTCCATCAGCGCTGTCAGCTGGATGGACACCCTCAAGGACCCCGCTTTCCTGAAGTATGTCGGGGGTAAGCGCAAGGTTCTTCCCGAAGCCACCAGCCGGGTCGGCATGGACGCTGGTCTGGAAAAGACCGCCAGCAGCCAGGGCACCCACTACTTCGCCGCCATCTGGGAGCTTGGCAAGTCCGCCGAGCGGGATGCTGCGCTGGGTTACAGTGCCCAGCCCGACGCCCAGGGTAAGGTGAGCGCCAAGCTCTTCCTGGGCCCCAAGCAGGCCGAGGCCCTGGCCGGTTTCGGCAAGCCCTTCACCAAGGTCATGGACTTCGGCTTCTTCGGCCTGGTCTCCCAGTTCCTCTTCTGGATCCTGCGCCTGATCCAGAAGGTCATCCCCAACTGGGGATGGGCCATCGTGATCTTCTCCCTCCTGCTCCGTCTGGCACTCTGGCCCCTGAACACCAAGACCACTGTCAGCATGATCCGCATGAAGGAACTGGAGCCCCACCAGAAGGCCCTCCAGGCCAAGTACGAGAAGTTCGGCAACGACATGACCAAGAAGGCCGAGATGCAGAAGGAACTGATGGCCTTCTACAAGAAGAACGGCCACAACCCCATGGGCGGCTGTCTGCCCATGCTCTGCCAGATGCCGGTCTTCCTGGCCCTCTGGTCCATGCTCAATGCTGTGTATGAGCTGCGTCACGCGCATTTTGCCCTTTGGCTGACTGACCTTTCAGCCAAGGACCCCTTCTTCATCCTTCCCATCCTTCTGGGCGTCACCATGGTGGTCCAGCAGATCATGACCCCCGCCACCGGCGATGCCATGCAGCGGAAGATGATGATGTTCATGATGCCGGCGATGATGGTCTTCTTCTTCGCCAGCACCCCCGCCGGGCTCTGCCTCTACTACCTGATCTTCAACCTGATCGGCATGGGACAGACCTGGTGGCTCACCAAGACCTACAAGCCCAAGCCCATCGTCATCTGATCCCGGGGAGAGAACATGCGGAAGAATGCTGTAAGCCTGGACAGCCTCCCCGAAGTGGCCACCCGCTGGTGTGCCGACCTGGGACTGGATGTGGAAGCCCGCTTCGAGGCCTCGGGGGATGACGAACTCTTTCCCAATCGCCTGGTCCTGGACGGCCCCGATGCCCAGTGGCTGGCGGCCAACAAGGGCCAGGGCCTGGACGCCCTCCAGTTCCTGATCCATGAGATTCAGGGAGAACGTGAAGAATCCAAGCTGGCCTATCTGGATGCCCAGGGTGCCCGCCTCTTCCGCATGAAAGAGGTCAAGGCCATGGCCGGCTTCGCCATCCAGCAGGCCCGCAGCATGGGAAGCTACCGCTTCTCCAGCCTCACCCCCCGGGAGCGCCGCTGGGTCCACATGGTGGTGGCCAGGGAACAGGGCCTCAGCACCGAAAGCGAAGGCACCGGCAGCATCAAGGCCCTGAAGGTGTTCCGGGCCTAGGCCGAAAAATCTCAACACAGAGGGCACAGGGGTATAAAAGAGAGGGCACAGAGAAAAGCAGGAGTTGGTCTTCCTCCCTGTCCTTTTCCCTCTGTGCCCTCTCTTTTGCTTTTCTCTGTGCCCTCTGTGTTGACTCTTTTAATCTTTTGATCGGTCGCGACATCCATGACTCAGCATCCCCCCATTGCCGCCCCTGCCACGCCGCTGCTCCCCAGCGCGGTGTCCATCGTCCGGGTGTCGGGATCGGACCTGCGGGCTTTCCTAAAGCCCTGGATCTCCCTGCCGGAGCCCCGGCGGGCAGCCCTGCGTTGGCTCTGCTGGGGCGGCTACCGGGAGCGGGCCCTGGTGCTCTTCTTCCCTGGGCCCGAAAGCTATACGGGCGAGGATCTGGTGGAATTCCAGGTCCACGGCAACCCCCTTCTGGTGCGTCGCCTTCTGGAGCATCTGGCCAGCCTGGGCATCCGGCTGGCCGAGCCCGGTGAGTTCACCCGCCGCTCTCTACTGAACGGCAAGCAGGGCCTGCTGGAGGCCGAGGCGCTCCGGGACATGATTTCGGCGGCCACCGACACCCAGCTCCGAGAGGCCCAGGCCCGGAGTGGTGGTGTCCCGCCCTGGCTGGCCGAGGCCCGGGAGGCCATCGCTCCCTGGGTGGCCCGGGCCGAGGCGGCTGTGGATTATGGCGAGGAGGAGGGGATCGTACTCGATCCGGCTGAACTGCGCCGTGCTTTGGAGCCTTTGCGGACCCTCTTCCAGGCCGAGCGGGAGCGTTCCCGGGCCGCGGGCTGGCTTCGGGAGGGCATCCGCCTCGCCCTCGTGGGGCGCCCCAACGCCGGGAAGAGCACCCTCTTTAATGCACTGGCGGGGGAGGATCGGGCCATCGTCACGGAGATCCCAGGAACCACCCGGGATGTGCTGGAGGTGCGCTGTGAGTGGGCGGGCCTGCCCCTCTACCTCTTCGATACGGCGGGGCTCCGGGACACCGAGGATCCGGTGGAGCGTCTGGGGGTGGCCCGGGTGGCGGCGGTCCTGGAGAAGGTGGATCTCATCCTGCACCTCATCCCAGCCACCGATCCCGGGGCCGATCCGGAGATCCTGGAGCGGCTGGCGCCCTACGAAGGGAAGGTATTAGAGCTGCGGACCTTCGGGGACCAACTGACGGATTCACGGGTCGGCGCGGAGACTTGGACCGTGTCTGCCCTGACCGGAGAGCTTGGCGCGCTCGAGGATGCCCTGCGGGAACGCTTCCTCGGTGGCCAGGCCCCCGATGCCTGCCTGGGGGCCCTGGCCAGCCAGCGCCAGCGGGAACTCCTGGACGAGCTGGTGCTCCAGCTGGAGATCTTCTACCAGCTTCCGGACAACCCGCCCCCAGAGATGCCCGCTTCGCTTCTGCAGGGGCTCTGGGCATTGCTCCTGCGCCTCACCGGAGAGGATCGCGCCGAGGCGGCCCTGGATCAGGTGTTCGCGGGGTTCTGCCTGGGGAAGTGAGACCGGGAAAGTGCCGGTTTGCCGGGAGCCTTGGCCGCGCTCGCGGCACTGCCTAGACAGACAATGTTCTCCCAAGGAGGCCCGAATGTTCTCAAGTCCCCTGCTTGTGCTGTCCCTTGCCGCCATTGCTGCAGTGGCCAGCGACGCTCCCTCCGGGAGCATGACGCCGCAGGAGCAGGCGAGCTACCTCTATGGAAGGAAGCTCATCCGGACCGTGGAGAAGATGGATCTCGACACTGCGGCCCTGGTCCAGGGCCTGCTGGACGCCAAGGCCGGCAGGCCCTCGGCGCTGCCCGGCAAGGATGCCCAGACGGCCATGGACGCCTGGACCCGCGAGGTGGGGGCCCGGGAGCTCAGGAAACGTACAGCCCACCTGGCTGCCAACAAGGCCTGGCTCGCCGAGAATGCCCGCAAGCCAGGAGTCAAGACCACGGCCAGCGGCCTCCAGTACCGGGTCCTCGCCAGCGGCAAGGGCCGGAAGCCCTCCGCCACCGACGAGGTCGTGGTCAACTACCGTGGCGCCTTGCTCGATGGGGCCGTCTTCGGTTCCAGCGAGAAGCAGAACGGCCGCACCACCCTGAAGGTGAACCAGACCATCAAGGGCTGGGCTGAGGCCCTCCCGATGATGCAGGAAGGGGATAAGTGGGAGCTCTTCGTCCCCGCCGAGCTGGCTTACGGCAACCTGGGCTCCGCCTCTGTCCGTCCCGACCAGGTCCTGGTGTTCCAGGTTGAACTGCTGGAGGTGGGCGGGAAGAAGGAGGCAAAGCCCTGAATGGCCGCTCGCTGGCGGGGCGGACATGCTCCATGAGAAAGAGGCTGGTCCGTGGGACCAGCCTCTTTTCCGTGCGGGGCAGGACTACTGGAGAAAGAGCGTGATCTTGCCGGTGAAGGTGCCGGTGACGATGGGGGTTGCCACGTCATTGACGAGCATGACGACGCTCTTCGTGGGGTCGGCGCTGGTGATCTGCTCAGCGTCCGTGATGGTGAGGGAGGAGAGATAGGAAGGCCCGGTGACCGCCCAGGTGGTGGTGGCGTCCAGACTCACGATCACGCCGTTGCCCACGACGGGGGAGGGCGTCACGGTCTCCTCGCTGAGATACTGGCGGGTGGAGGGGTAGATGAGGCCGCCGGCGGGGATGAACTTGTTGGCCTGGGTGCCAGCGGAGATGACGCCGGTGATCTTGGCGCCCACGAAGCTCAGCTTCAGGTTCTGGTCGGCCGTCCAGCGAGTGTTGTAGATGTCGCCATTGACCTCCATGTTGCTGAAGGTGGCCAGGGCCGTGTCGGCGTTGACCACCGTCGTGTCAACGGAGGTGTCATGGACGGGGACAACGGTGGGCACCGTGTAGCTGGCGGCCCACATGGTTTCGGAGCCGGGGGCGCCGCCGCCCATGCCAGCATCGTCGCTCTCCATCAGGTGGTAGATGACGTTGGTGTCGCTCACCAGGGTGGCGCCGTCGACCTTCAGGATCGGGTAGGCGGTGTTGCTGACATCGCTCTTGACCAGGAACATGGTCTCGCCGGTGTGGAAGACCGTTCCGGCCTGGAGGTCGACGGTGCCGCCCTGGTTCTTGTGCCACATGATGCCGAAGCGGCGGGAGGTGGCCGTGCTCGCGCCGAGATCGTTGCTCTTGAATGTGGCGCCGCACTGGCCAGCGGCCACGATCAGCACCATATCGGGCACGTCGAAGCTGCAGTGGGTGTAGGTGTTCTGGACGGCGCCATCGGCATAGGAACCGTAGCCGCTGGTGCCCGTGAACCGGACGGAGGTGTCTTCGGCGGTGAGCATGGCCCCGGCCGTGCAGCTGTCCGTGGATAGGGCGCCCCAGGTCTCGGCCGTCACGCTGCAGTTCTTGTAGGTCACCTGGGCGCCCTCGAGCACGTTGGTGGCGCGGTTGTTGCCGGAGATGCCCAGGAGCCAGGGCACTTCCTTCATCATGGGGGCCGAGACGCCAGCGACCTGCTCGGCGGTGGCGCTGTTGCCGACGATGATGGAGTCCTTGACGGTGAGCACGGAGCTGCCGCCGCCCCAAACGGCGGTGCGGATGCAGCCGTCGGTGGTGATGTTGAGCTTCTCGGCCAGGACGTGGGAGGTCCCGGTGGTCATCAGGGCGGCACCGTAGCCGGCGAAATCGTTGCTGCCGTTGCCGGTGAAGTTCATGGTCATGTCATAGACCGTGTAGGGGGTCTCGGCGGTGCCGGTGGCGCCTCCGACGACGATGCCGTTGAAGTTGTCGCCCTGGGAGGTCAGGGACCCGCCGGTGGCATAGTTCCCGTTATAGTCCACGCTTACGAGGGCCGATTCGACGGACTTGTCGGCGACGACAGCTCCATCCTCCACGTACAGGCCCATCCGGAAGTAGTGCGTGGCCAATCCGCCCATGTATACGACTTCGTGCTGGTCGGTGACATCCAAGACCACGTCTCCGGTGTAAGTCCCGGGTTCGAGATTCTTCTCGACGCCATCGACTGTCAGGGTCAGGCTCTTCCCGTCTGGCGCGACCAGGGTCTCGTTCTCCCCGATCGTGAGGGAGCTGAGGGTCTTGGTCGAGCTGATGGTTGTGGTGGTTGCTTCGGAGCTGCTGTTGGAACTGGAAGAAGAGCCACCGCAGGCCGCCAGGATGAATAGCAGGGAGAGAGAAGTCCCGAGGGCGCCGATTTCCCTCATTTTGTTGGTTTTGATCATTTCTGCTCCTTTGTTGGATGGGCCGATGCCAACTGGTTGCATGGGCAATAAAAATGAAAATGATGTCTTTAAAACGCATGAAAGACGAAGCTTTAGCATCATGGTTTAGAACGAGCCCATGGATTCATGCGTGTCGTGACATGTATTTCATGAAGTATCGTTAAGGCTTTGGTGAAATGTTTCGAAAATCAGTTCAACACGGTGAAGGGCTGAAAAACGACGCCGAATGGCTGAAAATGCACGTTCAAAAGAGGTTGTGCTTGACATGTAATCCGTCCATTGACACTCGCATCCGTGCCGAAACTGCAGAACTAAGGGGGCAAACGTCTTGAGACGGGTATGGTATTCAAGTAGTTGTTTGTGAAAGCAATTATTTGATCCGGGATATGTTCAGGAAATCAGGCCCGGATGGAGGACGCCTGCGCGGAAACCGCGCACTTCACGGCAAGAAATCGCAGGTTTGAAGGCTACAGGGCAGATCCTAGCGCTGCCTGGAGGATCCACGGATGCTTTCGGCAGCTCACGCCAGAGGTCGGTTTAGCCCCTACAGCCATGAGTGACATGGAACATCAGGCTTCCATTGATTCAGGATCAAGTCATGAATTTAATGCTTCTTGTTGAGGAGATTATGTGATTTTTTGTCCAGACATTCTATTTGCCATATAATCCTGTTCAATTACTCTCAACATGGTTAGTAGGATTAACCCAGGATGGAAATAATGTGAAAATGAGATATGCACGTTAAATGATTGATTTTCAATGCTTGTAATTGAAAGTTCTTTTAATTGCCCCCCCGGCACCTGTCGTTTTTGTGCTGTGAGGGGTGCGGCATCCGCAGAGGGGTCTCTGCTGCCAAATCCAGGCTGAGCCAGGATTCTGTGGTTGAGCCCCAGGCCGTCACCGGCTTGGTTGTGAGCCCTATCTCAATGACCCTGCTGCTCAATGCGGGAAGCTGCGATTGCTGCCATATATCGGAGATCAGGCAATGCCATGGCTTTTATCCATTGGACCTCAGCCCGGGCTGTTCTTCCCTGTCTTCTCCTTGGGTATCTCGTGCCCCACGGTCTTCTCGACCAGCCGTAGGTGGGCTTCCTCTTCCGGGGCCACCAGGCTGATGGCGCTGCCATCCAGGCCAGCCCGGCCTGTGCGGCCGATCCGGTGCACATAGTCCCGGGCCGAGCGGGGGAGGTCATAGTTGATCACGCAGGGGAGCGCGCTGACATCGATACCCCGGGAGATGAGATCCGTGGCCACCAGCACCCGCAGGCGTCCGCTTCGGAACTGCTGCAGGGCCTCGGTGCGGGCCCCCTGGGTCTTGTCGCCGTGGATGGAAAGGGCCCGGATGCCGTTGTTGCCCAGCTTGCGTACCACATTGTCGGCCTTCCGTCCCGAGGCGACGAAGACCAGGACCTGGCTCCAGGCTTCCCGGGCGAGGAGTTCCCGGAGGAAGGGGCCCTTGTCTTCCATTGGCAGAAGGTAGGCCTTCTCGGTGATGGAGGCTGTGGGGACGGGTGAGGATGCCACCTGGATGCCTTGCGGATTCCGCAGGAAGGCGTTGATGACCCCTTCGACGGCGGTGTTCATGGTGGCGGAGAAGAGGAGGGTCTGCCGCTGGGAAGGCAGCAGGGCCAGGATCTCGTTCATTTCGTCCGTGAAGCCCAGGTCCAACAGCTTGTCAGCCTCGTCGATCACCAGGTTCCGCACCTCGCCCAGGCTAAGGGCGTTCTGGCGCACCAGGTCCAGCAAGCGCCCGGGGGTGGCGACGAGCAGGTCCGCACCCCCAAGGAGGGCGAGCATCTGGGGGTTCACCGAGACCCCGCCGAAGGCCTTGCGGATCTTCAGACCCTTCGACAGGTGCTTCACCAGCTCGATGGCTCGGTCGCTCACCTGCATGGCCAGCTCCCGGGTGGGCACCAGAACCAGCACCCGGGGGGCCTTCCCGCCGCTTGGAGCCTTCGCCAGGAGGTGCAGCAGGGGCGCCAGGAATGCAATGGTCTTGCCGGATCCGGTCTCGGCCTGCACCACGAGGTCCCTCCCCGCCAGGACGCCGGGGATAGCCTCTTCCTGCACCGGGAAGGGCTTCTCGAAGCCCAGGGCGGCGAAGGCACGTTCAAGCTCGGGAGAGAGGGCGAGGTGGGCGAAGGACATGGATCATCGTAGCCTTCACCGTGCCCCTGTTCGATGATTACCTGCGTCGGGTGATGTCCGATGGGGAGGCGGGGAAGTAGGGGTACACTGGCTTCAGGGAGTGTCCATGAAGCCTGGGTTCGAAGCGGTCATCGGTCTGGAGGTCCACGTCCAGTTGCTGACGAGGTCCAAGATGTTCTGCGCCTGCCGCAACGAGTATGGCGGCGACCCCAACAGCCACACCTGCCCGGTGTGCCTGGGGCTGCCGGGCTCCCTGCCTGTGATCAACGGGGAGGCCATCCGCATGGCCATCGCCTTCGGCCTGGCGGTCCACGGTGAGATCCGGGAGGCCAGCCCCTTCTATCGCAAGCAGTACTTCTATCCCGACCTGCCCAAGGGCTACCAGATCACCCAGGGCCCCGTGGCCATCGTCGAGAACGGATGGCTGGAGATACCGGATGTAAGGGTTGGCCCTGATTCAGTGTCCGGGCTTGGCCCGGACACTGAATGGGGAGCACGAGGGGGACGCAGAGCGAGCCCGGCGAGCGGGCGGTCCCCCTCGTCTAGAAGGATTGGTATAGAGCGGGCCCACCTGGAAGAGGACTCGGGCAAGAGCAGTCATGAGCTGAGCGAGGCCGCCTCCCATGTGGACCTCAACCGCGCCGGGGTGCCTCTCCTGGAGATCGTGGGCGGGCCGGACCTCCGCAGTCCCCAGGAGGCCTACGACTACCTCAAGACCATGCACCACCTGGTGACCTACCTGGGCATCTGCGACGGCAACATGGAGGAGGGGAGCCTGCGTTGCGATGCCAATGTCTCCGTCCGCCGCGAGGGTGAAAGCGCCTATGGCACGCGGGTCGAGGTGAAGAACCTCAATTCCTTCCGCAACGTGAGGCTGGCCCTGGAATACGAGATCGAGCGCCAGATCGGCCTGGTGGAGCGGGGCGAAGCCTTTGCCCAGGAGACCCGGGGATGGGACGCCGACAAGGGGGAAACCCGGCCCCAGCGCAGCAAGGAAGCGGCCATGGACTATCGCTACTTCCCCGAGCCGGATCTGCCGACCCTCCAGGTCACCCCTGAGGAAGTCGAGGCCGTGCGGAGCTCCATGCTGGAACTCCCGGAATCCCGAAAGGCGCGCTTCATCGAGGCCTACGGCCTGACCGACTACGAGGCCGGGATGCTTCTCCAGAGCCGGGCCTTCGCGGACTACTTCGAGGCCGTGGCCCGGGGTGCGGGCAACGGCAAGCAGGCCTGCAACTGGATGCTGGGTGAGGTGAGCCGCACCCTCAACGAACGCGGAGGCAGCATCGAGGCCCTGGGGTTGGATCCGGCCCTGCTGGCGGAGCTGCTCCGGCTGGTGGAGGCCAGGACCATCAACCTCAACACCGCCAAGGAGGCGGTCTTCCCGGCCCTGTTGGCTGGAGAGGGCAGCGCCGCCCAGATCGTCGAGACCAAGGGTTTGGCCCAGGTCTCGGATCGTGGCCCCATCGAGGCTCTGGTGGCCGAAGTCCTGGCGGCCCACCCCGAGCAGGTGGCCCAGCTCAAGGGCGGCAACCCCAAGCTCCGGGGCTTCCTGGTGGGCCAGATCATGAAGCAGGGGAAGGGAAAAGTTAACCCGCAGCTGGTCAATGAGGTGCTGGATGAATCCCTTGCCCGAGGCTGAAGGCCGGGAGTTGGCCTGCGCGGATGAGACCGCACACCACGACTGCTGCCGCCGGGTCTGCCTGGGGCAGATCGTCGATCCGCACTATCCGTCCCACCTCGAGTCCCCCGAGGACGAACTGACGCGCATCGCCCTGGAGGATCCGGAGGCCCACCACCTCTACATGGAAGAGACCGCGCCCACCTTCTGGCGCTTTGTGGCCATCGTGCTCTTCGCCGTAGTAGCTCTGGGTGTGGTGTTTGTTTTGAAGTGAATGCCCGCCTCCTCCTCCGCGCTAAACTGATCGTTTGAATCTTCGGCTCAAGCGCTTTGGAGTAGTCATGCCCTTCGAACCCCTGCAACAGGAAACCCGGATCCAGTCCAAGTGGATGGAGTCCCGCGCCTTCGCGGCCCCCCGGGCCTCGGAGCTGTCGGAGGACGCGAAGAAGTTCTACATGCTGGTGATGCTGCCCTATCCCAGTGGCCGCATCCACATGGGCCATGTGCGCAACTACACCCTGGGGGACGTGGTGGCGCGCTTCCGCCGCATGCGGGGCCATCAGGTCATGCATCCCCTGGGCTGGGACTCCTTCGGCATGCCCGCCGAGAATGCCGCCATCAAGCACGGCATCCACCCCGCCGTCTGGACCCGGGCCAACATCCAGGAGATGAAGGGCCAGATCCAGAAGATGGGCATCAGCTACGACTGGGATCGCGAGATCGCCACTTTCCAGGAGGACTACTACCGCTGGAACCAGTGGCTCTTTCTCAAGATGTGGGAGCGGGGGGATGTCTTCCGGGCCCACCGCAACGTGAACTGGTGCGAGGAACTGGGCACGGTGCTGGCCAACGAGCAGGTGGTGGACGGCAAGGATGAGCGCACGGGCTTCCCCGTGGTGCAGAAGCCCATGGAACAGTATTTCTACGCCATCTCCAAATACTCCCAGGAACTCCTGGACGGTCATGACCAGCTGGACTGGCCCGAGAACGTCAAGGCCATGCAGCGCCACTGGATCGGCCGCAGCGAGGGCGCCCGCCTGAGCTTCGATCTCGCCACCGGGGAGCAGATCCAGGTCTTCACCACTCGTCTCGACACCCTCTTCGGAGTGAGCTTCATGGCCCTCTCCACCGAGCATCCGGTCATCGAAGAGGCCGCCAAGGCCGATCCGGGCCTCAAGGCCTTCTGCGACCAAGTGGCGGGCATGAGCCGGGAAGACCGCCTGATGTCTGACATCAAGCTGGGCTACCGTTCGACCGTCGAGGCCGTCCACCCCTTCACCGGGGAGAAGGTGCCAGTCTTCGCCGCCAACTATGTCCTGATGGACTACGGCACCGGCGCGGTCATGGGTGTCCCCGCCCACGATGAGCGCGATCATGCCTTCGCCAAGAAGTATGGCGTCTCCATCACCCAGGTCATCGCCCCGGTGGATGGCCATGAGGTGAAGGCCGAGGATTGTTTCGCGGATGAGGGGATCCTCATCAACAGCGGCGAGTTCACGGGCCTGAGTTCGGAAGCCGCCGTGGATGCCATGGTGGCCAAGCTGGGCGATCGCGCCGAGAAGGCCATCACCTTCAAGCTCAAGGACTGGGGCCTCTCCCGCCAGCGCTACTGGGGCACCCCCATCCCCACCATCCACTGCCCCACCTGCGGCGTGGTGCCCGAGAAGGCCGAGAACCTGCCGGTCCGCCTTCCCGAAGATGTGGAATTCCACGGCCGGGGCGCCAGCCCCCTGACCACCTCCCGGGCCTTCCTGGACTGCACCTGTCCCGCCTGCGGCGCTGCCGCCACCCGCGAGACTGACACCATGGACACCTTCGTGGATTCCTCCTGGTACTGGATGCGATACCTGGACCCCAAGAACGACCAGGCCCCCTTCGCCAAGGCCGAATCCGACGCCTGGATGCCCGTGGACCTGTACATCGGCGGCATCGAGCACGCCACCATGCACCTGATCTACGCCCGCTACTTCTACAAGGTCCTGCGGGACCTGGGGATGGTGAGCGGGGACGAGCCCTTCAAGAAGCTGATCTGCCAGGGCATGGTGCTCAAGGACGGCTTCAAGATGTCCAAGTCCAAGGGCAACATCGTGGACCCCGACGAGGTCATCGCCCGGTACGGCGCGGACGCCCTGCGCCTCTTCATGATCTTCGCGGCCCCCATCGAGAAGGAGATCGATTGGACCGGCTTCGAGGGCATCGAGGGCGCCACCCGCTTCCTGAAGCGGGTCACCCGCATGGTGGATGAGCATGTCGTCTGTGGCGAGGAGCTTCCGGCCAAGGACCAGCTCTCCAAGGAAGAGAAGGAGCTGCTCCGCAAGCTGCACCTCATGATCCACCGCATCACCGATGACCTGGAGACCCGCTACTCCTTCAACACCCTGGTTTCGGGACTGATGGAGCTGGCCAACGCCCTGGGCGACCTGCCGGCCGATGCTCCCCACCGTGGGCCTGTGATGCAGCACGCCCTCAGCGCCTTCGTGCGCATGCTCTCCACCGCTGCGCCCCATCTGGCGGAACAGCTCTGGGAGCAGCTCGGCGGCCAGGGCTTCGTCATGCACGCCACCTGGCCCGAAGCCCAGGAGGCCTACATGAGCGCCGAAGAGGTCACGGTCGTGGTGCAGGTCAACGGCAAGGTCCGGGGTCGGGTCACCCTGAGCCCCAGCGCCACCGAGGACGAGCGCCGCGCCGCCGCCCTCGCCTGCCCCGAGGCCCAGGCCCATCTGGCGGGCAAGGAGATCGTGAAGGTCGTGATCCCCCCCGGGGGCAAGCTCATCAGCGTGGTCGTCAAGAACCCTTGAGTCCCAGAGGGGGCGCATCACATGGGAGCAATTCAACCACATGCGAAGGCGCTACCCCCTGCCATCGCCCATCGCCGTTCACTCCAAGTACCGCCACCCAGTGAATCCGTGATCCCAAGAGCCGCGTACGGTAGTCCCGCAGGCCCGGATCTGTGGGGGGCCCGAGGGGGTAATTCCCTGGGCCTACCCAACTCTGGGGCACGCCCCGGCGAAGCTGTACACGAAGTTGACTTTGGGCAGGTGCGGAGAGACGATGGGCCATAGATTTCGAGTCCAAAGGTCAAGACCGAACGCTCACAAGGCCCCCTTCTGGGCTCAAGGATCCTTCCCAACACCCTCTCGCTACCCAAGGCCAACCCGGTTTGGGGCGTTTGAATGCCCCATCCACCCGGGAGCCGCCACCATGAGTCCGCTCGTTAGCCTCCGCCCAGCCATCCTCCTGATGGCCCTCGCCCCCGGCGCCGAGGCTGGCCCGGCGGACTGGACGCCCCAGCAGCTGCAGGCCCTGTGGGTGGAGGCCTGCTACACATTCAACGGGTTCTCCTACACCTGCAACCTGGCCTACTTCCCGGACAAACCCCGGGCAGAGGCCTACCGGAAGGCGCCCTTCCTGTCGGCGAACGCCCCGGCAGCAAAGGCCCGACTCTCCCAGCGTTACAACGAATTCCCACCGGAGATCCGCAGCCAGCTGAGCATCCTGCAGGAATCCGAGTATTCTGACCCGTTCTTCCACGCGGCGAAGCAGGCTTGGGCCGTCCTGGAAGTGGAGTCCATGGAGAAGGCCACCTTCGGCAAGGAGGTGAGCCCGCGGGCTTGGCTAGATGCCTTTGCGGTGGGCGCCCTGCCTTCCCCAGAAGCCCTGGCGCAGGACCGGGCCCTGGTGCTCCGCACCCGGCTCAACCGGGCCGGCAGCCTGGCGGAACTCAAGGATGTGATCGAGGGGGTCAGCCTCCCCCCGGGGGCCTTGGACAGGCCCCTCTCAAATGGCTTCACCGTCCTTCACCGCTTTATTGCCTCCAGGGATATTGCGGCGGCGGAGTACCTCCTGGGCAAGGGGGCCAACCCCGATCAGCCATCCTTCGCCTTCCTCCCGCTGACGGCAGCCATCTACAGCGGCTCCAGGCCGATGATCGACCTCCTCCTGCGCTACCACGCCGCTCCGGGCGGAAAGGGCCCCTGGCTCCCACCCCTCATGGCCGCGTGCTCGACGGGAGATCTGGATCTTGCCCAACGGCTGCTCCGGGGGGGAGCAGACCCCCTTAAGGGGTACCTGGAGCGGGACGGTCTGGGTCGCTTGGCCTCGGTGCTGTCCTACGTCCCGAGCCGGAACCAGGAGATGTACGCCTTCATGAAGCAGGAGATCGATCGCAGACTTACCCTCAGTGGAGAGGGGGAGTGGGAGGGCTGGCTCCTCCAGAACGGCAAGCGGCACCGGCTCAGCGCAGGCGCTGATATCGCCCTGGACCGGGCCCCCTTCAAGCTGCACTTGCGCTATCGCCCAGGCGTTTCTCTGGCGGTCATCGGCCTGCGCGAAGGGACCTTCGCCGAGGCCCTCTCACAGCGGGAGTCCCGCTTGGCGCTTATCGGCATCGGGAAGACAAGTGCCATCAGTCCCAGCGCCAACTGGCTGGTCCTCAACGAGCAGCTCTACGACAAGGGCCGCAGCACGCCCATGCAGGTCTTCCAGAACCTGGGCTCATTCCCGGATTTGCCCAATGGGGTCAGACCCATCCAAGCCGGACAGGAGACCTGGTACGAGTACCCCGTGGAGAAGTTGGTGATGAATTCCAATGGGGATAGCCAAGAATGGGAGGGACTGGTCAAGGACTACCCCCAGGAGGGTTTCTCCCTCCTGCTAGGCACGCTCCAAGCCATCGGCTTGGGTCAAGACTTCTACCGCGATCCGGTCACCGTGCGGGTCCACTTCAAACGACCGTAGCCCCCCAGGGGATCTATCCACTCCGAACCCGAATTAATGACCTGGAGATCCCATGCGAAGAATGCTTCTGGCCCTCTCAATTCCTATGCTTATCCTCGCGAAGGATCCCGTAGATAACTTACCTGATTTTTCCCAGGTGCATCGCTCCACCATCCCCTCTGATGGTAATCGGAAGGTGGAGGATCACTTCCCAACAGCGGGGGCCCGGGGCCGGGAATTGGCCAAGGTGAAGGTGCCCGGGAAGGCGAGCGGATTGACCGGGACGACCCAAGCCGTGACCCATCCTCTAGGGGTGGATATCAAGGTCGGGCTCGTTCATGCCCAGACCGGCATCTTCGCCCCCATGGGCCAGGGCGGGGTCTTTGGGGCCCAGGCCGCCGTGGAGGACATCAACAAGCTGGGTGGCGTCCAGGTCGGCGACCAGAAGCTGCCTATCCAGCTGGTCGTCGTGGACAACGAGAGCGATGTCTACAAAGCGGGCTCCCTCGCGCAGGGCCTGATCAACCAGAACGGCGTCAGCTTCATCGTGAGCGGGGACGAACCTCCCCCCATGCACGTTGGGGTATCCTTCGTCTGCGAGCGCTACAAGGTGCCCTACATCACCTCCGTGGGTCCCCTGGAGTCCTGGGTGGGCATGCGCAACCTAACCCCCACCAAGTGGCAGTACACTTGGTCGACGGGCCTGATGGCCATCGCCACCCCTGCCACTGGCAACGACTTTCGCGCCGGGAGGCCCGGTTACACCGTGCTCGACACCTGGAAGGACATGCTGGACCAGTTAGGCAGCCAGACCAACAAGAAGGTCGGCCTGCTGGCCTCGGACGAACCGGATGGTCGGGGGTGGTACATGGTTTTTGGTCCGGCCCTCGCGAAGATGGGGTACACCGGGGTCGGCCTGGATCGGAACCTGGGGCTCATGCCCATGGAGACGACGGACTTCTCCTCGGTCATCACGGCCTGGAAGGATGCCGGGGTGGAGATCCTCTGGGGCAACGCCCCTGGACCCTTTTTCGGCGCCATCTGGAAGCAGTGCAAGGCGCTCGGCTTCACCCCCAAGATCGCCATGATCAGTCGCGGAGCCATCTACTACAATGACGCCAACTCATGGGGCAGTGACTTGGCAGCGGGCATCGGCTCCGAGATCTGGTGGGACCCCTCCTTCAAGGGCTGCCCGGGCATCGGCGACACGACTCCGCTTTCCCTGGCTGCGCGCTGGAAGGCTGCCAAGAACCAGCCCCTCAACCCCGCCATCGGGCCCGGCTACCGCTCGGTCCAGGTCCTGGTGGACGCCATCCAGCGAGCCGGATCCCTGGATGCCGACAAGGTCAACGCCGCCCTCAAGGACACCAACCTCCTGACCATCGGACACCGGGTAAAGTTCGACGAGAACCACTTCAGCCGCGGCCCCGTGCTCTTCGGCCAGTGGTTCAAGACGGAGGGCCCCGAGAAGTGGGAGCTCAAGGTTGTCTCCTCCAAGCACGATTTCGCGACCAAGATCGCCGATCCGGTCTTCCCCCTCCCCGTGGAGAGCGAGGAACCACTGGAGTAACGACTTCCGCGGCGGGAAGCCAGCTACACCGTGCTCGACACAATGGAAGGACATGCTGGACCAGTTCGGCTGCCAGACCAACAAGAAGGCCGACGTGCCGGTCGCGGACGTCCCGGATGGTCAGGGGTGGTACATGTTTTTTGGTCCTGCCCTCGCGAAGATGGGGTACACCGGGGTCGGCCTGGATCGGAACCTGGGGCTCATGCCCATGGAGACGATGGACTTCTCCTCGGTCATCAGGGCTTGGAGGGATGTTCTTCTGTGCACCAAGCCGCGAACCGCAAGGCCTGGAGAATGTCCTCGCGCTCCAGATAGGGGAAATCGGCCAGGAGGTCCGCAAGGGTGAGGCCCGCGCCGATCTGGCCCGCGACCCCTGAGCGGACTCAGTCCTGGGGTGCCGGCGCCTTCGCCCTCCAGGGCTTCCACACCGACAAGAGCGCCGCGAAGACAATGGTCAGCATCTGGGCCGTGCCCCAGACGGCCAACATGTCCTGGCTGTGCTGGTAAGCGCCGTTCCCCAGGGCCGCGAGGCCCTGGGTTCTCGAAATCTCCGGCAGGCTGTTGAGCCAGGGGCCCAGCCAGAAGGTGCCAAAGATGACCCCGAAGAGGTTAATGACCCATTTGACGGCGATCCAGCGGTGCTTGACCCATCCCCATTGGGTGAAGAGGGAGTAGAGGAGGCCCGTCAGCAGGCAGCCCATGGCCCCGGGGATGATGATGAGGTCATCCACGAACTTCTTGGCCAGGTTAGTGCCATAGAGGGCCTGGCCCTCCTGGGCGTGGAGGAAGAAGTTCATGAGGACCACCGTGACGGCCCCTCCCACCCAAAGGGCGGCGAAGAACAGGTGGGCGCACTTGAGCCACTTCTGGCCGTTGGGCGTCAGGGTCTTCATGCCAGCCTCCCGTTCGGAACCTGGGGATATCCTGCCCCAGCCTTGAGCCGACGTCAAAAGAGTCAACGCAGAGGGCAGCGGATGGGATTCAGTCTTCCCGGAGCGGGTAGAGCAGGTTGTCTTCGACGCGGTAGAGCATGGGGGCCACCTGCACCTTGGGGTAGCGGAGGCGGAGGCGGCGGGCTTCGGAAATCACGAAGTCAATCTCGTTGTGGATCTCGAACATGGGTGCGAAGTTCATGAAGTGGTGCTCAGCCCACTCCCGGTCCCAGCCCGCATGTTCCATGAGTCCGGTGATGAAGGCTTCCCGCTGGGACATGAGGTTGGTCATGCCGCAGTGGGTGTGCCCCAGGAGGGCCACGGTCTCGATCCCACCCACGCCGATGGCGTAGGAGACCTTGAACTCGCTGTGGCGGAGGTTGCCGCCGCCCGTACGAAGGATGTAGGCGAAGTTGTCCGGGATGTGGAGATGCTTGCGATTGTCCATGCACATCCCGATGAGGATTCGGGGCGCGGGCACGGGAATCAGGGGGGCATCCAGGTTGTGGTAGCGCAGCAGCTCTTCCAGAGGTGTGCCCCGGTATGAGTCTGGAATCTGTGAATCGTTGGCGACGGTGATCAAGCGGTCCATAGCCTTCAATGATAGCCCGGGGTCAGGCCAACCCCTTCAGTGAGTTTTCCGTTGCGCCCTCTTCTTTGTGCAGGGTAGATTAGTTGTGCGACTTAAGCATTTGATTAATCCGGAGGCCCCATGAGCCAGCGAAGCTATCTCCTCGAGGCCATCCTGGTGGTCATCCTGATGGGAGGCACCGTGCTTGGATGCGGGAAGGCAACACCTCCAACGGTCCCGACCCAGGGCCTGGTCAAATCCTTTCCCGGTGGGCCGGACGTGGAGGTGCTTTTTCGCGCCGCCCGGTCCATCACGGACCCCGTGGCCCACTTCACCGGCTTTAAACCTGGCCAGACCCTGCTCCCCAGGGGGACGGTGATCCGCAAAGGGGCCATGCCGCTGCCCTGCGATATCGTCTTTGACCGGGATGTGGCCGTGACCCTGCGGGATGGCACCGTGATCTACACCGATGTCTTCCGCCCGGCCCAGGCCCAGGGCCCCCTTCCAGCAATCGTGGCCTGGAGCCCATACGGCAAGGGGATCATGGGCGGGAACCAGCACCTGGACGAGTTTCCTGGGCGGGTTGGCGTGCCCCGGAATGCCGTTTCTGATCTCCAGAAGTGGGAGGGGCCGGATCCGGCCTACTGGTGCCTGAATGGCTATGCCATCGTGCATCCGGATGCCCGGGGCGTGCTCAAATCCCAAGGTGATGTGGCCTTTTGGGGCACCCAGGAGGGGCGTGACGGCGCCGATCTTGTCGAGTGGGTGGCAGCCCAGCCCTGGAGCAATGGGAAGGTGGGCCTCGCGGGGAACTCCTGGCTGGCCATCGCCCAATGGTTCATCGCCGCCGAGCGTCCGCCCCACCTGGCTGCCATCGCCCCCTGGGAAGGCCACGTGGACGGCTACCGCTGCGATGTCCTCCGCGGCGGCATCCCGGATATCGGATTCAACGACTCCATCACGGCCATCACCTGCGGGGAGCACCGGGTGGAGGACATGCCGGCCATGGTCCGGGCCCATCCCATGATGAACGCGTACTGGGAGGACAAGCGGGCCCGGCTGGAGCGCATCGATATTCCCGCCTACGTGGTGGCCAGCTGGAGCAACCCGGTCCATACCCCCGGGACCTTCGAGGGCTATGAGCGGATCACCTCCCGGAAGAAGTGGCTGCGGGTTCACAACACCATGGAGTGGCACGACTTCTACCTGCCGGAGCATCAGGATGACCTGCGGCGCTTCTTCGACTGCTACCTCAAGGGCAAGGACAATGGTTGGGAGCAGACGCCTCCGGTGCGGCTGGCCGTTTTTGACGGCAAGGGTGAAGACCGGGACAGCGTCGACCGCCCCGAACAGGCCTTTCCCCTGCCCCAGACCCGGTACCAGGCTCTCTATCTCGATTCGCAGGGGACCTTGGGGACTGCCACGGGACCTGAGGCCTCGCTGCGATACCGGGGAGATGATGGGAAGGGGAAGGCGGTCTTCACGATGCGCTTTGGCCAGGACACGGAGCTGACGGGTTTCATGAAACTCAAGCTCTGGGTGGAGGCTGAGGGTTCCAACGACATGGATCTCTTCGTCAAGGTCGAGAAGTTGGATGCCAGGGGGCGGGTCATGCCCAAGGCCAACATCCCCATGGAGGGGTTCAAGAAGAGCCTGACCCGCTGGCTTTTCCGGCGGGGGGTCGAGAAGGTGGCCATGGCGTACTACAGCGGCCCCAAGGGGCGCCTGAGGGTCTCTCACCGGGCTCTGGACCCCCTGCGTTCGACGCCAGAACAGCCGTATCTGACCCACGCGGGCCTTGAGCCACTGGCTCCCGGGCAGGTGGTGCCCGTGGAGATCGCCCTCAGTCCGGTTTCGTGGGTCTGGCGGAAGGGCGAGCAACTCCGGCTCACGGTGGCGGGATACAACCTCAACCCCATCCCTCTGCCGGGGATTCCGCCCATCGAGATGAAGAATCGGGGAACCCACATTCTTCGCGTCGGCGGCCCCTTTGACGCCCATCTGTTGGTTCCCGTGATCCCACAGAAATGACAGGCGCCTTGACGCGGGGGCTAGGTTGACGATCTTGGGTGGACAAGCCCAGGAGATCGGCATGCTGGCTCAGTGGAATGATTCATTCAAGACGGGGCATCACGAAGTGGATGCCCAGCACCAGCGGCTGTTCGGCCTGGTCAACGACCTCCATGAAGCCATCGTCGCGGGTCGGGGCCGGGACTTCCAGTCCACGGCCCTCAAGACCCTCGCCGAGTACTGCGCGACCCACTTCTCCACCGAAGAGAGGATGATGG
>Ga0316602_10000138_pt1 | contig 70062 bp, 59 predicted proteins | sample OWC_soil_day10_C_FD_203103 | JGI IMG/M metagenome (GOLD analysis project Ga0316602, IMG submission 203103) | Wetland soil microbial communities from Old Woman Creek delta, Ohio, United States - OWC_soil_day10_CT | ecosystem: Environmental > Terrestrial > Soil > Wetlands | place: USA: Ohio...
CGGCCTGAGCGCTGGTCTGGCAGAACACGAAACTGGCATCAGGCAGGCAAGGTGATGCTGAATCCAGAGCGGGAAAAACAGGCAGCCTAAATCAACCGGGGGTGCCAACTATCTTGACACTTACCGAACCCAGCACAGTCTCGTCAGTTAGATACAATCCTCGTGGTCAACGACGCATACAACACACTATGGACTATTCCGGCAACACGGATGAAAGCCCTTATGTAAGTATCCCGGTAAAACGAACCATGCCATTTACATCGATGAGTGGAAAGCGATGATGCAGGAATGGGCGGATAAGCTTGATGGATGGGTAAGCAGGTCAATGAAACGAAGAACACGTATTAACTACACACCGGAACAGAAAGCAATTATCTGGGACAGATATATACAAGGTGATTCCCTGCATGATATCGCCAGGATTGCGGCACTGGTTATCAATATTGCAATCATCACATCCATGAAAATAACGCAATCACTATGAATAACTTGACTGTGGATAGCCCTCATCAAACATCAGATTCTGCAGGGTGTACAGGTGCTTCAAGTTTGAATTGGCGTACCTGTGGCAGGGCAAGAATAAAAGCCGAAAGCATCAAGCCCAATGTGGCGATAAATATCGCTTCGCGCGGTGAACGCGCTTCTGCTAAGTAACCACTGACCAAAGCCCCTAAAGGAATGGTCATACAGAATAAAACACGCAAAGAAGCGATAACTTTACCAAGCAGATGCGAGGGGATAACTATTTGATTAATAGAAACATTAATGACATTAAAAATAGTTTGCCCTAAGCCAAAGAAAAAGAATGCTATGCATATAGCAAAGACAGCCCATTCCACTGGCTGTAACAAACTCAAGATTACTCCCCAAACAACCGTTACACCTCCCCCAAATAACAGTGAATTACCGTAGCCGAGTTTTTTTATCATAACAGGTATTAGTGATGCTCCCACCAATACGCCAATGGCGCCTGGGATGAAAACCAGACTAAGCATAAAGGGCGATATATTGAGTTGATTTACTGCGTAAAAGATAAATATCGTATAAATCAATACGTAGCAGAAATTCCATATCGCGCCACTCAAAGTAATAATTCTTAACAGAGGTGTTTTAAAAACAAATTGATAGCCTATATAAACCGAACTTAATTTATTGTTTCTTTTTTCTCTAACTATTTTAATTTTTATTTTTTTCAATAACAATAAAAACAGTGACGATAAAAGGAAGAAAATAACATTAAAAAAAAGAGCATCCACAGCAGAGAATATTTTTATCATGCAACCTGCAATAACAGGCCCAAGTAATTCAGAAAAAGAATTTGCACTCGCCAATTTAGCATTGCACTGAACAATTTCAGAAGATTTAAATAATCCGGGGAGCAGCTTACGATATGAAACATCAAAAAATAGTTTTCCAGCTCCCAAGAGAAATGCAGATATAGATAAAGTAAAAAAACCTGCCTGAGAAAAATAAAATAAAATAAAAATAAGAATTAATATCAGAGCACGAAAAACCTCGCTAAATATCATAATCTTAAGCGGATTATGGCGATCGATAAAAATCCCTGAAAAAATACCCAACAGAATAGGTGCCATCTGTTCTGAAAAAACCAAATACCCCATTTGAATGGGCGTTACATGCAATTGCGTGATGGCGAAAATTGGTAAAGCGAATATTGATATTTCAGTACCTATCTGGGTAAATATTTGAGAGAACCATAATTTACTGAATGTTCCATTTCTCCATAGCGATAAATTTTCTTTCATCTCTATCCCCGGTAATTATGGTTATAAACTCACGCTTTCATGGCCCATTCACTATCAAAAACCCGATAATGAAATTCATTACTTGTGCTTCCTTTGAAAAAATCCGCATCTTTTAATTCGTTAATTTTTTTTAGTTTCAAAGATTCTACTAAACCAATTGAGGCCAGATTACGTGTATCGATCAATGCATCGGCATGCGACAATTTATAATTGTTAAATAAAAAATCTATCAACATGCGTACGCACTGTTTTGCCACCCCTTTTTTTTGATATTTGCCAAACACATGGTAAGCAATATATGCCCATCCTTTATCAACCATAACGGTCGCCTGGACATATCCCATATAGTCACCGCTCTGACGACTTATAATGACCCAATTCAGCCATATTTCGCTCTGACCTGAAGAGTGACGCTGAGATATTCTCTCATAACGTGCCGCCAACTCTTCAACGCTTGCCGGCGGATTGGAGGGTATAAACTTATAGTCATCATCAACGCATAACCCCGCATACATTTTTGGCGCATGCGACTTATCCAATGGTTCCAGAAAATATAAATCTGACATCATAGGCTCAATTAATTTAGAATTCACCGTGCAAACTCCATAAGACCAAACATTAAGGTTGTGAACAGAGATTTAATAACAAAATTATCTTTACTCTCCAGCAAAGAGTAAGATAAATACCCATCATTTTCGTTTATGGAATCAAATACTGCCAAGTCCACGCTCACCGATAATCTGCCTTTGATGAAAAAAGCATATCTCTTCCCCTTAGAAAAAACAATATTAGTCAAGGTGCCATCACTTAACCGAAGTTTATTCCCTTCCTGAAAACTCTGCAGCCAACTGGTTTCGTTTTTGGATAGCAGATGCTCACCCAAAAGTAAAAAATCAACATCTTCATTATGCCTGAAGAATGTTATTGCATCCTCAGCATTATCGATTATAGGCTCACCACCACCATTAAGAGAAGTGTTGACTAATACAGGATACCCGGTTGCATCGTTAAAACTTGACAGAATATCATAAAGCACTGGATCAGTGTTTCTTAACAATGTTTGCGCACGAGTGGAGCGATCGGGATGAGCCAGCGCCTTTAGTGCAGGAACATGCTCCTCCTTTATATAATGGACGTAGTTCATATACGGGCTGACCGCCGGGCCATTGAAAAAATCATTGATTTTATCCTCCTGGATAATCGGAGCAACCGGTCGCCAATCTTGTCTATTTTTAATTTTATTTAGTCTGACCTTTGACTCTTCCAACAGTGGAGAAGCAAGTAAACTACGGCCGCCTAATGCTCTTGGCCCAAATTCAGCACGCCCTGCACAGCGGGCAATTATTTTCCCATCTTGCAATAACCTGGCAATGTCCTGTGGCGTCTGCCTGCCGTTATCAGTAATGAACATGTCATGATGACTCAGTGCACTCATAATCTCAGGTTCGAGAATATCTGTTCCTAACCGATCTGTATTGTATTTCTCTTGATATTCTAAATTAGGTTCTTCCCATATTCTTTGGCCAAAAAAAGCACAACCTATAGAAATACCTGCATCATGAGGAGAACCCGGGAAGTAACAGCTTTCAAATATACCACTATCAAAAATAGCAGAATTAGACAGTATGTTCAGAAACACGCCTCCAGCCGCACAGAACTTATCTGATTTGCCGAGTTTTCTGCTTCTTTCTGCATAAGATAGTAACGCACTTTGTAACGTATTTTGCGTTAACTTAGCTAAAGGGATATTTCTGATTGGGTCACCATTGATGGAAAATTTTTCCTGCCAGCCATTGTGAAATGCTATATGACCATCAACATCCGTCATCAATTCATTAATTTGATTTTTTTCATTTTCCGTATGCGTATCCAAAGAGGCTAATGCCATTAACTGACCATGTGCATTTTCGCTACCAAATATGCTCCTTGCGACATTATCATATAGACTTGCTGCATTCTGAACGAAAACATCCGGGGTCGGATGCGGAGTGCAAAATTCTCGCTCAAGTAGTGAATAACCTTTTTCATCGAAAGAGTAAATTGACAGACATTCTGTCTGTAAAACCATACCCTCCCTTGCTTTATTATCAGTCATATGATGGTAATAGTCAGAAAATTGCATCACAAAATCTTGCCCTGACTCTGTGGACGACCCCGCTAAATCCACAACTAAAACACTCGCGTCCGGATAACCTGAACAACCAAATGCTGACACGGCATGAGCCAGGTGGTGAGAAATAACTTTATGCCGTTTATCCCAGGGGTCAAACAAATTAAATCCTGGTTGTACAAGAGGATGTCTTAAACCTATTCCTCCCGGCGCAACAGACTGTAATGATGAAATGATATCTGTAACATCTTTCAACTCAATACCAGCGAACTTCAGACATTGATGAATCGGTAACTCATTATTAAAAAAAGGCCGACCATCATATTTCCTGCGAGTTACTCTTTCCTGTTGCATTGCCGCCATCAGTACCCCATCAATAACTACAGCACACGAAGAATGATGCCCCAGATGAATGCCTAATGTAACTTTTTTCATATTGTGATCTGCCATTTTTTATCGAGTATTATTAATAATCAAATGCCTAAAGGATGGAATCCAAATGTCAAAATTGAAATCTTTTCATTTTCTTTTATATGTTCTCGCCCATGCGTTATGCTGCCAGCAAACATAATAACCAATTCCCCTGGCTTGAGATTAATTCGCTCAGGTTCAGAGTGAGAAGGAAAGACTACAAGACAAGAACCTGTTTCATCTGGATTAGTATGTTCAAGCATCAATAAGACATTAAGTGAAAAAATGTCAGTGTCAATATGTGGATCAATTCCCTGGCCGGCTTTATCATAGTAGATAAAACTCGCTATCCCTGTAGGTAAAACCTCACCGGCATGCAAACGTACAAACTCTGTAAGTTCTTTTGATTTAGAAAATTCATCAGCGATAGGCGCGCCACATCCCAGAAAATGATCTTTATTATCCACTGCGTCTTTTCTTATACTTCTGGCTTCATGCTGCAGAGACTGTAACAGTTCATCCATCATGAACTCTGGGCGCCCACGGTAAGCAATGCCATTAGGTGATATTCTATTGCTGTAAGGCTGCAGTTTTGCCAGGCAATCAGTTACTGTGTTAAAAGCATCCGTTTCTTCCTTATCGGTTGGAACATTAAAATCAGGTGATAAACCACCAGCAGCCAATCCCAATAAGAGCTTATAGTTAGCCTGTTCAGCTTCTGATAAAGTGGAGTTAAAGGCCTTCAGTTTATCCACAATACTTTCAACATGTTCGCTCATATTTATTGCACCATTCTGATTAAGTTATATGGGTTGAAATCCAAATGCGACGATTCTCACTTCTTCGTTTTCTTTCATTCGTTCTCTTGAATGCAAAATGCTATCAGCAAATAATATAATTAACTCCCCTGGGTTCAGATAAATACGGACGGGATCCTGATCAGTAGGATAAAGCACCAACGCAGAAGGGGAAGAATCAGACTGATGGTCCAGCATCATTATTACATTCATTGGAAATTCGGCATTATCTATATGTGGATCGATACCCATGCCTTCTTCATTATAATACAGGTAATTCGTTTTTCCTGTAGGTATAACATTTCCTGCATATTTTTTTACCAGATCAATTAGCTGTTCAGAAAACGCTACTTGACGTGCAACCATACCGCCACTGGATACTAAATGGTCATCAAACCGCTGCGATAAATGATAAACATCCATGGATTCTTTATTCAGTGCAAGAAATAGTTCGTCCGATAAAAAATCCGGACGACCTCTCCAGGCGATGCCATTCACAGTAACCCGGTCATGATGTGGTTGTAATTCTGCTAACGACTGTAGCGTCGCCTTCAAAGCAAGATTTTCAATACCTTGTTTATCGTTTTTACCCAATAACCCACCACAGGCAAGCGAAAGGAGCAATTTATAATGTTCCCTTTCCTGCTCAGATAGTGTGTCTTTAAAAGCATTCAGGCTATTATTTATGCCTGTTAGTTCAGATGTATTCATCATATCAAAGCCTCAGAAAATATATAGCGGAGTACAAAAGCAGCACCGCTATATATTTCATTATTTAAGGGCCGTTTAATTAATGAACTTCAAGCTCATCGGACAAGGCGATAATATCCTCTCTCACCTTAACACTTGCTGCGGCTGAGATAGGCTTTATATAGCTAAACTTATCTTCTGATTGATTTGACTGTTGAAGTGATGAAAGGTGGGTTCCCGCTGACTTAATAATCTTTGAGAATACCTCGCCCTCTTCTTCTGAAAGCGTTTCTTTCAACATTTTCAGCTTATCTCTTAATGTTGAAAAAGAAGCTTCTAGTTCCTTGCTGGTAAGTTGAGATGTATAAATGTTGTTTGTTTCCACTAAATACCTCCAATTACTTTTTATCAAGGATGCGCATTTCTGCACGAGGATTAGATGTACACGTTACATGTCATCTAAACTTAATATTGAATTAAGGAGCAATAAAAATTAATTAGTGATACTAAGAGCCTATCCCATTAGGCTCTAAATCAATCATAAAACTGAAAGTATAGATATGTTACATCAATAGGTTAACGTTCTATATTCAACAGATCGAAATATTATTTATACATAATGATAACACTTAAATAAATGTATTTTAACATTTCAAAAATAGCAAATTTTTATTTAAAAAATATCTAATACATCGGAGGCGATGATACCAACCTACTGATTTAGCGCATAATGGCGATCTAAAAGTGATCCTACCCTGCACTCGATGGCAAACCTTATCCTGAGGGAAAACTTAGCAAGAGAAGCTGACCTGCTCCCCATTGATTAACACACGACGATGTTAGTAATGTCTTCATCAGCCACATGAGGACAACCCCATGAAGAAGCGTTTTTCCGACGAACAGATCATCAATATTCTTCGTGAAGCCGAGGCGGGTGTTTCCGCCCGCGAACTTTGCCGTAAGTACGCCATCTCCGACGCCACGTTTTATACGTGACGTAAGAAGTTTGGTGGCATGGAAGTACCTGAAGTAAAAAGGCTTAAGTCACTTCAAGAAGAGAACGCCCGCCTCAGGAAGCTGCTCGCCGAAGCCATGCTGGATAAAGAGGCACTACAGGTGGCTTTGGGCCGAAAGTACTGACGACAGACCAGAAGCGGGAAGCCGTGACAGTGATGTGCAAAGCGACAGGTCTGTCGCAACGGCGTGCCTGCAGGCTGACAGGTTTGTCCCTGTCGACCTGCCGTTATGATGCGCACCGCCCGGCTACTGATGCGCATCTGTCTGCACGTATCACCGAACTGGCAATGGAACGCCGACGTTTCGGTTACCGGCGTATCTGGCAGCTTCTGCGTCGTGAAGGCCTTTGCGTTAACCACAAACGGGTCTACCGCATTTATCATCTCAATGGCCTGGGCGTAAAACGCAGACGGCGCCGTAAGGGGCTGGCAACTGAGCGGCTTCCGCTGTTGCGTCCGGCAGGTCCCAACCTGACGTGGTCAATGGATTTTGTCATGGATGCGCTGGCCAGTGGTCGCCGGATTAAATGCCTGACCTGCGTTGATGATTTCACGAAGGAGTGTCTGACGATCAGCGTTGCTTTCGGGATTACAGGCGTTCAGGTATCACGCATTCTGGACAGCGTTGCGCTGTTTCGTGTCTATCCGGCGACGATAAGAACAGATCAGGGGCCTGAGTTTACCTGCCGTGCGCTGGAGCAGTGGGCCTTTGAACATCATGTTGAGCTGCGGCTTATTCAGCCGGGCAAGCCGACACAGAATGGCTTTATCGAGAGTTTTAATGGTCGTTTTCGCGATGAATGCCTGAATGAGCACTGGTTCCACGATGTTGTTCATGCAAAAGCAATTATAAGCGCATGGCGGCAGGACTATAACGAATGTCGGCCTCATTCTTCGTTGAATTATCAGACCCCTTCAGAGTTTGCAGCGGGATGGCGAAACGGAGAATACGGGAGTAAATCAACCGACATTACTAACTGATTATTGTGTTTAATACTGGGGGCAGGTCAGGAACCTTCTGGCCTCTTGCCTATATACACCAATACATCATTAATAACGTCTTCAGTCTTCATAGCTTCCTCATACTAGTCCCAGGTTGGTAATCGCTCAAGCAGCTCAGCTGCCACAATCAAATGGCACCACGTTGTAGCCAGAATCAACTACAGCCTGGACGTTTGAAATTATTTCTTCCGAGATCCCAAAGCAGAGTCGAAACTACAACCTTCGCATTACGAATGCGAGCCAACTCCAAAATGAGTACAATTATGAGTACAATTAAAATCAAATAAAACATTATAATCATATGCTTATAGTTATTATAACGGTTCAACGTCTAAACCGTGGCCAGTTTTGGTTGACCACTTCAAAGCGCGTAAAGCAATGATGCTGTGGTAATCGGATTATCTGGGTATATACCAAGGATCTTATGTACCACTCTATATTCAGGGCAAATCAAACAGCAATGAAGCGGCCAGACTTATGGAACACGGGTTTTAATTCCACGTCGTATCGGCCAGTGCCGATACGGCGCTTTTATTCAGGTCGTTATTTGTTCTTCTGAACCGCCCATAACACCATATTAAATCAATAAATCCTTAAGCAATAATTGAACCGCCATCAGCAGTGGTTCACGGACATGATGTGCGCTTCATCCACCGTGAACATGATATCTCTCTACGCGGATTTTACCCACGACTTCCGTTTTGCTGACATGATAAATCCCGCACACGCGCAACAAGCAATAAACCAGGGAATAACGCTTATCAGCGGCGAGTCGCTGCCGCTGATAAGCTGCAGATTATCAATCACCAGCACAATAGCAATCAGCATACATATAATAGAGAGCAACGGCGACCATAGTACCCGCCAGCGGCTGTTATCGTGCCCAGGCAGACGGCGGAAGAACATCACCACCGCGGCAGAGACACCGGTCTGTAGCATCAGTATTGACAGCGTAGCAATGGCCGAGCCAAAGGCGAAGATATGCACCATTGGATCCATATTGCATCCCCCCATTCCGGCCAGCATCAGCAGCAGAAAGACGCTGTGTATATGGCTGGCCTTATGTGGCGTACCGTTGGTGGGGTGCGTTTCCGATAGCTCTTTCCAGATCAACCCGTCGCGGCTGATGCTGTAAATATAGCGGGAGATGTTATTGTGAAACGCCAACGTGGCGGCAAACAGGCTGGTAATCAGCAGCACCGACATAGTTTCAACCGCCCACTGGCCCACGTATTGCTGGGTAATGGTGAAGACAAAGTTGCCGGGATCTTTACTGGCGATTTCCGCTATCTGGTCAAAGCCGTAGACCTGCACAAACGACCAACTGGTAAAACAGAAGAACGCGGTGATAATCAGCAGCGCGCAAATAGTGGCCCGGGGGATGGTTTTGCGCGGATCGCGGCACTCTTCAGCGTAGATGGCGGTGGATTCAAAACCGATAAAAGCCGCCACGGAGAATACCAACGCAATACCGAGATTACCGTGCATAAACACCGACGGCTTAAATGAGCTAAAGGTAAGCGGGCCGCTCTTTTTCAGCAAGATCATCACGTCCGTCAGCAGCACGATCCCCACTTCCGCCAGCATTAAAATGCCCAGCAACTTGCCGCCGATTTCCACTCGTTTGATGCCCAGCACCCACGCTATCAGGGTAAACAGCATGCTCAGCGCCCACCATGGAATATTGAGCATCAGGTGCTGTTGCAAAAACTGCTCGGCAAAGAAGCCCAACATTGCCATTATCGCCGTCTGTATCGAGAAATAGGCGACCAACGCCAGTACCGACGCAGCAGCGCCCGCGTTCTCACCCAGACCTTTGGAGATATAGGTATAGAAGGCTCCGGCATCGGTAACATAGCGACTCATAGTGAGATAGCCCACCGAGAAGAGCATCAGGATCAGGCAGGCAACAATATAGATCACCGGAATGCCGCCGCCGTTTCCGGTAAAAATGGCCACCGGCAAACCGCCCACCACCCCGGTAAGGGGGGAAGCTGCGGCGACCACAAAGAAAACCAAGGAGGATAGGCCCAATGTATTTTTTCGTAAACCGGTAGAGTTGCTCATCGCCAGCGCCTTATTGGATAGTGAAACCAAACTCAGCAAATATTGGTCTTGCTAAGTGGTGGAGTAATTATCTGGCATGATTTATTAGCGACGACGACAGATATAGAAAAAATCGGACAACCACAGAGTGCAACAAATGCACCACTTTAGTGCCACCTGACGTAAACATAGCAATTACCTGAAAGCAACATCTCACCAATGTTCAGTAATAGCGCAGCCGTTCATCCCAGGCATCACCGAGAGCGCGACGCTGAAATTCCAGCGGGGTGGTGCTGACCAGTTTCCTAAATTCCCTTAGAAAGTGCGATTGATCGCTGAAACCCAGATCCAGCGCCAGATCGATAAAAGAATGCCTGCCCGGCTTATGCAGGGTATTCAGCGCTGTCTGGCAACGCATAATACGACCGAATATCTTTGGCGACATGCCGGTATCCTGGCGGAACTGACGCTGGATAGTACGGCAGGTATAGCCAGTTAATGTCTCCAGTTGTTCAATACGAATATTGCCCTTCAACTGTTTAATGGCTTGAATAATGCTGGCGGTCACATTGGACGTGCGACGCGCCAGGCGCGGAGTAAAGTAATGATTAAACGACATGACCTGCTGGGAGAATTGCGGGCTGTGAAGAATCCGTTCACAGGCTCGCCTTGCCCCCGGAACCACATCAACGAGGTCGTATTCGCGATCGGTTAGCTCCTCAGCCATCAGATCCAGAAAGTCGGGCATGATACCCGGCGCAAAGCGTATTCCAAAGTAACGATGCCCGTGGACCAGCTCCGCGTTGCGCGCGGCAAGCGGCGTGCCGCATACGCGTGCAGTTGGCCGAGAATCATCACAGTCAAACACAATATCCACGCAACCGTCCGGGATCGCGATGGTGACATCCGCCGATGGCGAAACATCAAAATTGTAGAAATGCGATATTGCCGGATTGACGGAAGCCATGATCGAGTAGTGCTGCGCCGCGCTGAGGACAAACCACGGTTGTTCAGGATGGAGCGAATCGGCATAGCCAGAAACAAGAGAATGTGACACAGGTAATCCCCACAGTAACAACGATAATGCTTTGTTGATGCAATCCGGATGCCATGAGACGTGGTGGATTTTCTATGTCGCAAATATTCAATACAGACCTTCGTTACACAGGCTATTGATAGCGTCATTCACTAAACCTCAAAGGCTGACAGGAATGACTGACAAGACAAAAATTGATTTTATCTACCTCTCAGAACAGGACATGATTAAGGCTGGGGTGACCGATATGCCTGCCTGTGTGGATACAATGGAAGAGATGTTCGGCCTATTGTATCAAGGGGATTACCGAATGGCGGGAGCCAATAATGATTCCCATGGCGCGATGGTGACCTTCCCGGAAAATTCCCCGTTCCCGACGATGCCAAAACCAACCGCAGACCGCCGTCTGATGGCGATGCCTGCCTATCTGGGTGGCAGCTTCGGTACTGCCGGAGTCAAGTGGTATGGCTCAAATATCGCTAACCGCCAGAAAGGCCTGCCTCGTTCTATCCTGATGTTTACCCTCAACGACGCCGATACCGGCGCACCGCTGGCGCATATGTCCGCCAACCTACTTTCAGCCTACCGTACCGGTGCAGTCCCGGGTGTGGGAGCGCGCCATCTGGCGCGTAAAGACTCGCGGGTGATTGGCCTGATGGGACCCGGGGTAATGGGTAAAACCGTGGTGGCTGCGTTTATTGCTGTCTGCCCGCTGATTGACACCATCAAGGTGAAGGGACGCGGTCAAAAAAGCCTCGATGGCTTTATCTCTTGGCTCACCGCGACCTACCCGCAAATCACCACGATTGAAATTGTCGACACTCTCGAAGAGGTAGTGCGTGATGCCGATATCGTGTCCTACTGTAGTTCCGGAGAAGTGGGCGATCCGGCAACTTATCCAATTGTTAAACGCGAGTGGGTTAAGTCTGGTGCCTTCCTGGCCATGCCGACGCTGTGCTCTATCGATGAAGGGATGACCCAGCCCGAAGTGCGCAAAGTGCTCGACAATACCGGTCTGTATCAAGCCTGGTACGCCGAGGTACCCAAGCCAGCCCACAACCACATACCGCTGATTGGCGTGCGCTTTATGGACATGCTTGCCGCCGGGGAGTTAAGCGAGGATCAGTTGGAAGATATTGGAAAAATTGTGGCTGGCGATGCGCCTGGCCGTCAGAACGAAGAAGAGATCATCATTATGTCTGTCGGCGGTATGCCGGTTGAAGATGTGGCGTGGGGAACGGTGGTTTACCGCAATGCGCTGGCACAGGGAATCGGCGTGACACTCAACCTTTGGAATACCCCTGTGCTCAGTTGATACAGGGGCTGAACGTGAACGTCCGTTAACGATTTCATCAAAACAGAGAGAGCGCTATGAGCAACATTATTAAAGTTAAAACGGGTTCGATTTATGAAGAAAAAGGCAGCTACTCGCGCATTGTGACGGTAGATAACTGGATTTTCGTTTCCAACACCGCCGGACGCCATCCGCAGACCAAAACGATATCAACCGATCTTGCCGAACAGACGCACCAGGTATTTACCAATATTGAGCAGGCGCTGGCGACAGTGGATGCCACGCTGGCTGATGTGGTGAGTTCCCGGATATTTATCCAGGACCCGGTTGATGTACCAGAGGTGATGGTCATAGTCGGTGAGAAGTTTCGCGGTATTGACCCGACCGCCACGGTGACCTGCCCGCCGCTCGGCTCCACGGTATATAAAGTTGAGTTGGAGGTCACCGCCTATCGCGGGGCATCAAAAGCCAACGTCCAGACCATTAATCTCGCGTTCTAATCCGTCTCTTCACTATAAAAAGGTGCAGGCCATGGCCCCAGCAATCACCCCGGTTACGACATCCACAGAATTTCCATCCACCACCACGGTGGTGATTATCGGCGGGGGCATTGTTGGTCTGACAGCAGCGCTAACGCTGTCTGAACGGCAGATCCCGGTAGTAGTGCTGGAAAAAGGCCGCATAGCCGGAGAGCAATCATCGCGTAATCTCGGCTGGGTGCGTAAAACCAGCCGTCTGGCGGAAGATATTCCGCTGGCACTGGAGTCGGACCGGCTATGGGCGGGAATGGCCTCGCGCACCGGCAGCTACGTCGGCTACCGCCAGGCGGGGATCATGTTTAATGCGCGCAGCGAGGAGCAGATGGCGATGTATGAAGGATGGCTACAATCCGTTCGCCATTTACAGCTGGATTCGCGTCTGTTAAGCCGTAAGGAAATTGCCCACTATGTGCCAGGTGGGTGCGAGCAGTGGGCTGGGGGGATCTTTACCCCTTCTGACGGTCGGGCGGAACCGACGCTGGCATCCAGCGCAATTGCCCGCGCGGCGATGGCTCTCGGAGCGATTATCGTAGAAAACTGCGCGGTACGCACCCTGAGCACCGCTGCGGGCCGGGTTAACGGCGTGGTCACCGAACGCGGCGAGATCCGCTGTGAGCAGGTGCTGCTGGCGGGCGGGATATGGTCCCGTCGCTTTCTCGGTAACCTCGGGATCGTGCTGCCGACGCTGCCTCTGATCTGTTCGGTGCTCCGCACTAAGCCGCTGGATGGGCCGACGGAGATTGCGGTGGGTGCGCCGGATTTCTCGTTCCGGCGGTATTTAGACGGCGGTTATATCGTGACCCAGCGTGGAGCGCTCGATGCCTCGCTGACGCTCGACCATCTGCTGCTGGGGATACGCTATCTGCCGCAGTTGCGTACCCAAAGAGATTTTTTACGCATCAGTCTGGGCAAACCGTTTTTCCGCGATCTCGCGCTGGCTCGTCGCTGGAGTGCCGACACCAGATCGCCGTTTGAGCGGGTTCGCACCCTTGATCCGGCAGTAAACCCCCTGCTGAATCAGGAGGCGCTGAACAACCTAAAAGCGGCATGGCCGGTATTTGCCGGTGCGGAAATCGCCGATGCCTGGGCAGGTACCATCGACGTCACCCCGGACTCTAACCCGGTGATCGGCCCGGTAGCGAAAATCCCTGGCTTGACACTGGCGACAGGTTTTTCCGGTCATGGATTTGGTACATCACCCGCAGCCGGGCAACTGGCAGCGGATCTGGTCTGCGGCGGGGAGCCGATTATCGATCCGCACCCTTATCGCTTCGAGCGTTTCTGAAGCGTAAAACAGAGCTGGCACATCGCGTTTTCACAATTGACAGGCGGGCCAGCATAGATTATTTCGCCCCATTAAACACCCACCTGGCTTACTGGGTACTGCCGCTGACCAGCGGATAATGCCCGGCGGATAAAGGCATTTATCTGAGCAGGCGGCATAATGAACGTCAGGGGTGAAAACGTCGTTGACACTTGCCGCCCCCATTGAACTCATAGCTCGTAGCAGACAGTATGCCCCTGTGGCTTTTAGCTTCATGCCATAAATAGATTCCGCTAACATTACGGCTTGCTAGATGAGATATCTCAAAGCGAGAGGGGCCGCCTATAAAATGAGCGGGGTGTGTCGTAAGACATTTTCCGCTAATGTCAGATACGAGATAACACGCCGTGACTTAATACTGTTGGCCTGATATCTCAAATGTAATCCTTTATTTTCAGCATGATAACCAATAAGCCACATGACGATTGTACTCAGAGTTGCCAGCAAGCTCAGCACCAGCATTCTCCCTGTTGTACGACTTTTACTGGCCCGAAGACCAAACCCAAATCGTTCGCTTTTCTCGTCGCGGAAGTTCTGCTCTATCTGCATTCGACGACTGTATAATTTTATGATTTCACGGGGTTTAAAGTCATCCATGCTGCTGAAGATTAGCCATGCTTCTTTGGCGGATTGACTCTGTTCTTTGTTTGTTTTAGTCAGTATCGGTTGACCTTTTGCTCGTTTCTTTTTTCGGCCTTTGGACGATTTCTTATAGGCATAAAAATGACCATGAATACTTTTTTTCTTTTCTTTGACCAGTGTCCCCGCTCCCATATATTCCAGTGTCTTACACTCAGGGCAATCTGATACCTTTAACCATTTTTCAGGCTTCTTATTCAGGCAAAACTGGACGTTATTTCTGATCCTGGCAATAAAGTCCCAGCCCAGCGATACAATATGGTGAAACCATGCACTCTGAAATCCTGCGTCAGTGACAATGATAACTCGGGTATCGGGTGGCAGGGATTGAGCGAGGAAATCAAGAAAATTGTTTTATATCAATGCGTTATTTACGAGCCGAGTCAAACGTAGACTGCTTCAAAAAAATTACCGTATTTGTTATATTGTTACCCACTGATTATTCACCTCTGCGGTGCCAAAAAGAAAAAGATTCACCGCAACCCAGGACAATAAAATGTTAGATTACCGCTTCCCGACAGCTTTGCAGATGGTTCTCAGCGTAGCAATGGCGGAGCAATTGGGTGAACGTTCGACGAGTGCGATTCTGGCCTACGGTCTGGAAGCTAACCCGAGCTTTATCCGCAAATTAATGGTTCCGCTCACGCGTGATGGCATTATTGTCTCAACCCTTGGCCGTAACGGTTCTATTCATCTTGGTCGCCCGGCGGAACAGATCACCCTGCGCGATATCTACGTTTCCGTAATAGAAGATAAAAAGCTGTGGGCGTCGCGTCCTGACGTACCGGCTCGCTGCGTGGTCAGTGCCAACACTTGCTGGTACTTCAAATCTATCGCCGATGAAGCGGAGCAGGCTTCGTTAGAGGTATTAGCGCAACATACCGTGGCAAGCGCGTTGGAGAAGGTCAAAAAAGCCGATACCAGCGGGTGCGATCCGGTGCCTGAAATTGCTGGTCTGCATAAAAAAGCGCATTAATTATTTTATTATCGCGAAAAAAAACCGCCTTCACGATGAAGACGGTTTTTTGTTATCTGCAACAACTTACGCAGGCAAAACATCGCTTACCGGTTTGCCGCGCGTCACGAATTTACGCAGCGTAACGTAAAACACCGGCGTCAGGAACAGGCCAAACAACGTTACGCCCAGCATACCGGAGAACACCGTGATCCCGGTGACGCCGCGCACTTCCGCACCTGCGCCGTGGCCGAGGATCAGCGGAATCGTCCCGGCAATAAAAGCGATGGAGGTCATCACGATCGGGCGTAAACGCAGGTGGCAAGCCTCCAGCGCCGCTTCCATGATACCTTTCCCCTGAATTTCCAGCTCGCGGGCAAACTCAACGATCAGAATAGCATTTTTACAGGCCAGTCCCATTAGTACGACCAGACCCACCTGCACGAACACGTTGTTATCGCCACCAGTCAGCCAGACGCCAAATAGAGCGGACAGCATCGTCATCGGGACGATAAGGATCACCGCCAGCGGCAGCGTCCAGCTTTCATACAGCGCCGCCAACACCAGGAAGGCCAGCAAAACCGCGACCGGGAAGACAATCAGCGCCGTATTGCCCTGAGTGGCCTGCTGGTAACTCAGATCCGTCCATTCAATATTCATCCCATTCGGCAGTATCTGCTTAGACATCCCGTCAAGTTGCGTCATCGCCTGCGCAGAAGAGAGTATGCGAGGATCGGCATCGCCAATAAGATCCGCCGCCGGATAACCATTGTAGCGAATCACCGGATCCGGCCCGTACGTGGTAGTGATCTTCACCATACTGCCAATCGGCACCATTTCGCCCTGATTATTACGGGTGCGCAAATTAGCAATATTCTCCACGCTGTCGCGGAACGGCCCGTCGGCCTGCGCCATCACTCGCCAGGTACGTCCAAACTGGTTAAAATCGTTCACATAAGACGATCCCAGATAGGTTTGCAGCGTACCGAAAAGATCGGTCAGCGACACGCCCTGTGCTTTCGCCTTATCACGATCGACCTGCACATCCAACTGCGGAACGTTGGCCTGGTAGGTTGAGATGGGGAAATGCATCCCCGGCGTCTGCATAATCGCGCCGGACATTGTGTTCACCGCGTTTTGCAGCGCGCCATAGCCAAGACCGGCACGATCTTGTATGTACAACGAATAGCCAGAACCCTGACCCAGCCCTAAAATCGGCGGCGGTAAAATCGAGAAACCAAAGCCCTGCTGGATTTGCGCGATTTTAGCGTTGATCTCAGCGTTAATTTGCGCCGCCGTATGTTTACGCTGGTCGAACGGCTTCAGGCCAAAAAAGACCGTCCCGGTATTCGGCGTGTTGGTGAACTGCAACGCATTCAGCCCAGGAAAAGCGACCGCATAATCCACGCCTTCGGTATTCATACCGATTTCGCTCATTTTGCGGATCACCGCATCGGTGCGTGCCAGCGAAGAGCCTTCAGGCATTTTCACGCCGCCAATCAAATAGAGCTTATCCTGTGTCGGAATAAACCCGCCGGGTACGGCTTTAAACATGACGCCAGCGGCACAGAGCAGCAGCACATAAACAACAAACACCGCACCACGTCGTCCGAGCGTTTTGCCCACCAGCCCCTGATAGCCGTTCGAGCTACGTTGGAAAAAGCGGTTAAACGGACGGAATAGCCAACCGAGCAGTCGATCGATAAGTCTGGTCGGGAAGTCTTTCGGCGCGCCGTGCGGCTTTAACAGCAGGGCAGCCAGCGCCGGAGAGAGCGTCAACGAGTTGATGGCGGAGATCACTGTTGAAATCGCGATCGTCACCGCAAACTGCTTGTAGAACTGACCGGTTACGCCAGAGAGAAACGCCATCGGCACGAATACCGCGCACAGCACCAGCGCAATCGCAATAATCGGCCCGGAAACTTCACGCATCGCCTGATGCGCCGCCTGAAGCGGAGCAAGCCCCTCTTCGATATTTCGCTCAACGTTTTCCACCACCACGATGGCGTCGTCCACAACGATACCGATAGCCAATACCAACCCGAACAAACTCAGGGTATTAAGCGAAAAGCCAAGCAGGTAGAGAATGCTGAACGTTCCCACGACCGATACCGGCACCGCGATCAGCGGAATAATCGACGCGCGCCAGGTTTGCAGGAACAGGATCACCACCAGTACAACCAGCACTACCGCTTCCAGCAGCGTTTGCACGACCGCACGAATGGAATCGCGAACAAACACCGTCGGATCGTAAGGTGCCGCCCATTTCATATCTTCCGGGAAACGCTTAGACAATTCGTCCATTTTGGCGCGCACCGCGTTAGACAAATCGATGGCGTTCGCCCCCGGTGCCTGGAAGATACCAATCCCGACCGCGTCTTTATTGTTAAGCTGGGAACGCAGCGCATAGCTGCCGGAACCCATTTCTATACGCGCCACGTCGCGCAGGCGAACCAGCGAGCCGTCTTGCGCCGTTTTCAAAATAATATTGCCAAACTCCTCTTCCGTGTGCAGACGTCCCTGGGCGTTAATTGAAATCAGGAAATCGCTCTCTTTCGGCAACGGCTCGGCGCCAAGCTGCCCGGCGGAAACCTGTACGTTTTGCTCCTGCATCGCCGTCACCACATCCGAGGCAGTCAACCCGCGCGCTGCTACTTTATTGGGATCCAGCCAGATGCGCATCGCGTATTCGCCCGCGCCAAAAATCTGAATTTGGCCGACGCCGGGCAGACGCGCCAGTTCATCCTTCACTTTTAGCGTGGCGTAGTTACGCATATACAGTGAATCGTATTTACCGCCGGGCGAAAACAGATGCACCACCAACGTGAGTGTCGGCGATTGTTTCTGGGTGGTGATACCCAAACGCCGCACATCTTCCGGCAGACGCGCCTCAGCCTGCGATACCCGGTTTTGCACTTGAACCTGCGCCTGGTCGGGATCTGTACCCGGACGGAAAGTTACGGTGGTCACCAGTACGCCATCGGAGCCTGCGACAGATTTCATGTACATCATATTCTCAACGCCGTTGATCGCTTCTTCCAGCGGCGTCGCCACGGTCTCTGCAATCACTTTCGGGTTGGCCCCTGGATACTCCGCGCGTACCTGCACGCTTGGCGGTACGACGTCAGGATATTCGCTGACCGGCAACAGGGGGATGGCAATTAATCCTGTAATAAAAATCAGAATCGACAGCACTGCGGCGAAAATCGGCCTGTCGATAAAAAAGCGGGAAAAGTCCATGTGTCGGATTCTCAGGTAAGGGATCAGTTGAGGGCGGTGCTGGCAGTCATGGCAACGGTTTTCGCGTTAACCGGCATACCCGGCATAAACACTTTTTGTAAACCATCGACGATGACTCTATCGCCAGGGTTCAGCCCCTGCTGCACGATGCGTAAACCGTCTGCCAGACGCCCCTGAGTAATATCGCGACGCTGCGCTTTACCCTCTTTATCCACGATATAAACATATTTTCGGTCCTGATCGGTTAGCACCGCTTTGTCGTCAATAAGCGTGGCTTTGAATTCAGCGCTGCCCGGCAGACGTACGCGGGCAAACAGCCCTGGCGTGAACTGACGCTGCGCGTTATCCAACAGCGCGCGCATACGGATCGTGCCGGTACTCGGCGTTAACTGATTATCAAGAAAATCCACTTTGCCCTGATGGGGATAGCCCTCCTCGCCAACAAGGCTAATCTCAACCGGTAGCGCCAGGTGATTACTGGATGCCCCTTGCCCACTGCGGGCGAGATTTTGATAGTGGAGGTAGGTCGACTCATCCACGTCAAAGTAGACGTAAACTGTCTTCTGCGATACCAGCGTGGTAAGCACGCTGGCACTGTCACCTGCAGTGACCAGATTACCGCTGGTGATCAACGCACGGCTGGCTCGGCCATCGATAGGCGCGGTGACTTTGGTGAAATCAAGGTTAAGTTGCGCGGCGTCAACCGCCGCCTGCGCTGCGCGAATGTCGGCCTGCGCCTGGGTGGCGGCCGAACGGCGCTGCTCCCACTCTTCACGGGATACCAGGTTGGTATTGATTAATTTATCGGTACGGTTAGCCTCACTTTGCGCCAGGCTGGCCTGCGTTTTAGCTCTCGCCAATGTCGCCTGCGCCTGTTCCAGTGCAGCGCGATAGGTTCTGTCATCGATGGTGAACAGCACCTCGCCCTTTTTCACCTCCTGGCCGTCGGTGTAATTCACTTTATCAATATAGCCGGAGACGCGGGGGCGTAGCTGAACACTTTCCACCGCTTCAATCCGACCATTAAAGCTATCCCACTGACTAATGGATTTCACGACCACATTAGCAGCACTGACGGCGGGAGCTTGTGGTACGGCGTTTTGCGCGACACCATTATCGCACCCGACGAGCAGTACGGAGAGTAACATCGCTCCCAGCGCATTCAGATGAAAGTTAACCCAAGGTTTTTGCAGGCTCATTATTTTTATTCCGCTAATTGTAGCCGCCGGGCAAGACGCAGCCAACACGCAGCGCCACTTCCTTTGTCCGGGATGGCTTAAGGTCATTTGTGTCGTTCATCGCCACAAAACTGTAACAGTTTCCAATACACTATCGCGGCGATTGTAGGAAGGCGCTTAATTAAGTGCAAGAATAATTGTTGCACTTAATGTGCTATTTGAGTCCAAGGCAAATGACCCGTTTCGGACAGGGATTTAAATGCAACAATAAAACTTGCAATTAATGCAAAAGCGGGCCACCTTTAAATGCAACAGACAAAGATGCTTTTTAATAAGCTTGCGTGGGAAACATGATGAACACGGGTGCATTTATTCACGATTTACTCGACTGGATCGACAACAACCTTGAAAGCCGTCTGGACATTGACACTGTTTCCAGGCGAGCCGGTTATTCGAAATGGCACCTCCAGCGGATATTTAAAGAACATACTGGTTATCGTCTCGCCGAGTATATTCGCGCGCAAAAGCTGCAAAAATCGGTCGAGCGCTTAGCCCACAGCGACGAGCCGATTTTGAACGTGGCAATGGCGCTCGGCTTTGACTCCCAGCAGTCCTTCAACCGCAGCTTCAAGCGTCAGTATGGCCAGGCACCCGGCGCGTGGCGCCGCAGTATCGGTTACCCTAAAACGCAGCAATCACGCCAGCAATCGACATAGTGCATTGTGGTTTTCGCCGCGATCCGTCCAGGATGAGATCGTCGGCCAGGCAGCAGCAGACCGCCCGGCGTGTCCGGTTTGACGTTTCATTCAAATAGCCGCTTTCTGCGGTATTCATTTTACTGATGGCGCATCCGCCACGGGAAAGGGGATCCAGTTTTTTGCGCAATCGGCAGGAACAACGGATCGCTGTAACGATGCTTCTCCCGGAGGAACAGGTGAAACGCCGCCAGGACCTATGAGGAGCTGCGACGATTCGATTAGCCAGCGCGCCGCATTGCTGAAATAGACGCCGTCCAGGGCAAAATGCAAAGTATGAACGGCGTCATAACCGCGTAACACCAACTGGCCGGTCTCGCCGGAAATATGACTCAGGGAGATATCACGGTAGACGGGAATGTTGTTACCGATCGCATGTGCATCATATCGCGTATCAAAGTCGAGCGGCCGACGATTCCCCCGCATACAAACATTTTCGTAGCGGATATCGCTGACAATTCCGCCCCGGCTGATGTCACTTTTGATGCGCAGCCCTGAAGTCGTACCGTCAAGCGTCAAACCTCGCACCCGAATATTGCTGACACCGCCCACCGTCTCGCTACCAATGGACATCCCGTGCCCCCAATAAAAATGGTTGTCCACTAAAAGTACATGACGCGTGGGTCCACCGGCGCCAGCTTTAATCGCAACATTGTCGTCACCGGTTCTGATGAAGCTGTGAGCAATAAGGATATTCTGCGACGAAATAGGATCAATACCGTCGGTATTACGGGCATTCGCGGGTGTATCAATACGTACACCCCAGAAAGTCGCATCCTGGACATTTTTCAGGGTGACATGGAATCCAGCTGAATTTCGCAGCGTAATGCCGTGAAAAATAATATTTGAACTATCGTCTATTTCAATCAGGCGAGGCACATTCTGCGCCCCGCCTTCCGTCTGCGCGCGGCGAGCCAACTGCCACCATGATTCATTCGTTCCTTTCATCAGCTCACCGCCCTGCCCATCAATTATCCCCTCCCCGGCAATGCCTCCACCATCGGTATTCTTAAAAAGAATAAAAGGCCGACAACCATTCCCCTTATGATCGAGGGTTCCACAACGCCCATTTTTGTCGTAAACATGTGGGTCTGTATTTGCCGCCAGCAATGCTCCATGCGAAATCCAGAGTGTGACACCAGATTTCATTGTCAAAGGACCGCTGGAGAAACGACCAGCAAGGAGTTGTAAAGCCTCACCACGGGTGCAATTATCAATAGCCGACTGAAGTCGTTGGGTATCGTCTCCAGGTGAATAAGCTTGCCGGGGAGCCAGTCTTGCGCAGATATGCGCGGGCAGCTCAGGCTCAGGCAAATCTGGGCTATCCTGGGCCAATATTGTCGCGCTGAATCCTGATACCAGGACGGCTAACATGCCAGCGATCATTACTTTCAAATTACAGCGAAGAATAAACATCATGATCCCGATATCAGAATTGTTGAAATATTGTAGCGTCACCGCAAGAAAAAATGTGGCAAATACGTATTCAGTTGAAGTGGCGTTTATGTTTGTTGAGAAAAAAAAGATATAATTCTTCGCCTCTTCATTTCTACAACAGTCAGTGAACATGACATAAATTAAATCACGCTGGCTTTAGCAAACCGTACTGGTTTTCATCAGTGCATTCCTTTTTATTTCATGTAAAAGGGAGATCTCTTTATGCTTATTCACCACTTCCTGGATTTGTAAAGACTCGTCCTGATATTGCATCAAGGGCATTGACAGCATGCTTAACCTCTTCGAAATCATGATAAAACTGATTATTTAACGACATGTGTCTCAGGATCCCAAGACAATGGTTCAGCGCATTTAGCGCGTTGTGTATCGGGTAAAGACAAAGCATGGTGTTGCTGTCCTGGCTGGCCCTGGTTAACAGGCGAATATCCTGTTCAATAGCTGCCTTGATAACGTCCAGTTTAAAGTGCAGCAAACGCAAGGTGTCAGGCTCTTCGGGTTCCAGTATCAACACGTTAATCAACCCAATAGCTTCTTTAAAGTTTTTAATGATAGAGTTAATAAAATTACGCGTTTCAGATTCCATATTCACTCCGTAAATAGTCATTAATGCCTTCACTGTCACCGAGTATCATTGATGTTTTTAACCGGCGGCATACGAAAGTAAACAGGATTGCAATATCTGTAAAAAATACAGCCGGGAAGTTACCCGTCGATGTTCTCATTTTTATTAGATAAATTTAATGCTATAAAAGTAAACTTTACTGCAATAACGTCCTTAAATGTCGTTAGCGGTATACTAATAAGTGACTTAAGTGACATAAAAAACCGGATATCACATAAGCCTGAAGATAGTTGCTAACCTAAATATGATGCAATAGTGTCGATTCGTTTTGCAAGTGGAAACACTCAGGCGCTATAACGGGAATCAGATAAAGATGAATTATCGTTAACTTCCAGCGTTTGAATTATCGAGTTTGATATCGCCTCCAGACGACCCTGTCGAGATGTAATAATTGTGATGAAATATTTCTCCCGTGACGCATATGCATCCAAAACGTTAATCGAATCGGTCTGAATTATCAGTGGATCGAAAACGCTTACCCGTACGGATGCTGAATCGCCTGGCAGCGCAGTAACTGTCACCTACACAGCACGCTGAATAAAGCGCATGGTGTCCAGTAGATTATCTTTCTCGGCTTCACTCAGGTTCGGGGATGCTGTTTTCTCAGCCAACCAGGCCCGCTCTGAATAAGAGAGATGACCTGTGCGAAGTCGCTGGCTGATAGTCATGAGCAGATGCTTGTCCAGTTCATTGATACGCTGCCTGATTCCGTCAAGATCCCGGTGAGTGACAGATAAATCTGGTTGAGCAAACCCGTCGGCCAGATAGCGATACTGTATCGTTTTTCCCGCATTCATTAACGCACTGATGAATAGCTCCACTGACTGCGGTTCCAGCCCAGCCTCTTGCGCATTGTTCCGTGCCGCCGACAACACTTTTTGTTCCCGCACCAAATCCTCCACGGGTAAGCGATACTTCGCCTTGTAGGCTGCAACATCTCTCATTATCTGCATTCGTTCGGTCAAGATTAACGAAAGGGCATTAAGACAAATGGAAGCAGATGCTCCCGCAAAAACGCTTCCGGACATCAGTAGAGTTGATGCGAAAATCTTCATAACCAGCCCTCAAAGAAAAGTGAGACACTTAATTTACGCGTGTAAATATAACCAAAAGTTACTATTTCATTTCTGGATGTAAGAGCTTTGTTATAAGCAAAGCCAGCTTTTCGTCGCGCTTGTTATCTCGCAGCGCTTACGGATCCAGCGCTGGCGGCTAACAAGCTCTGTTTTCAGATACGCAATTGCGTGATTAACACTGGCTGAACAAAGACACCTGCGGGAATAAGCAACAAACAGGTGTCTGAACACATCATTCACTTTTCATTAATTTAATTAAGTTATTATTTCACTAAAGCGACTTTAGGTAAGAAAATGTAACACGTTGATATCCATGTAGATTCATTGGCAGTCCGCAAGTCTTGTACGAGACTGCGATTGAAATGTGGAAAAAACGTTATCGGGCCTTTCGCGCTGGGGCGATCCGCCGTTTTTTGATGACAAAAGCGGTGCGGATCAGGAGGGGTGTTCGCATTTTCTAAACTAACGCTTCGGATTATTCTGTTTTATTTGTTGTGCCTGAAAATGTATACCTTGCCGGGAATCCATTTCCTGGCAGGCAGACATGAGCACACATACCCGCATTCGCAAATTTAATACGAAAGACACTTACCCAAATCAGTCGCTTGATAACGATCTTTGCCAGGCAGTCCGTGCAGGCAATACCGTGTACGTATGAGGTCAGATTGGTACTGATTTCGCAGGCAACCTGGTGTGGGGCCTGTCGACTCCGCCTAAAATGACGCTGCGCAACCTGCTGAATATTGCCGCAATATGCTCGCCACACGCAACCGTAACTTTGGCAATATTATCGGTCACGTCAGCGGTGTTAATAACATTGCTACCATGGTGGAGTGGACTGCGGGGCGGATGCGCTCATTGTCTCTAATCACGGCGACCGTCAGCTGGATGGTGTGTCGTCACCGAGTATATTATTGCCAGAGATAGTCGCCGCAATGGGTAATGATATTGGAGTCCATTTCGACGGAGGGATACGTTCCGGGCAGGATGTGGCGCTGGGGGGACCTATAAAGGGAACCTATATCGGGCGCAGTATGCTGTATGGATTAGGGGCGATGGGCGAAGAAGGTATCACAATGGTGCTAAATATCATTCGTAATGAATTCGATTTGTCGATGGCTTTTTGCGGCAAGACCCATGTTGCTTCGATTGATGCCAGGCTCCTACGGCGCAGGTTGTTTGACTGACTTCCCCCATTTGGCTGTTATAATCCCGCTAACACACCAACGGGTTTAACGACGACGATGACAAAACTTACCTTGCAAGAGCAGATGTTAAAAGCTGGATTAGTCACCAGCAAGAAAATGGCCAAAGTCCAGAGAACGGCGAAAAAATCCCGCGTTCAGGCGCGTGAGGCCAGAGAAGCGGTAGAAGAAAATAAGAAAGCGCAACTTGAGCGTGATAAGCAACTCAACGAACAGCAAAAGCAGGCTGCGTTATCGAAAGAGTATAAAGCGCAGATCAAGCAGCTTATTGAGATGAACCGCATCACAATAGCGAAAGGTAATATCGGCTTTAACTTCACCGACAATAGTGTGATTAAAAAAATAGAGGTCGATAAACTCACTCAGGCGCAGTTGATGAATGGCCGTCTCGCTATTGCCCGTCTGGTGTCCGACAACAGCGGTGATAGCCAATATGCCATCATCCCGGCGGCTGTCGCCGATAAAATTGCCCAGCGCGATGTAAACAGTATTGTGCTGCACAGCACGCTAACTCAGGAAGCCCTGAATGAAGACGATCCGTATGCGGACTTCAAAGTGCCCGATGATTTGATGTGGTAATTCACGTTTCAGAATGGGCTGGCATTACGGGCGTTGATCCATGTGTTGCTGATGGGATGCACAAAATGCAACTCGCTGGCGTGCAGCATCAGCCTCGGTGCCCGTTCAGTACCCGGCGTCAGCCGACCGCCATACAGATCGCACCCCAGAATCGGATGTCCGAGGTGCTGGCAGTGGATGCGAAGCTGGTGCGTGCGCCCGGTTTCAGGAATAAGCTCAACGCGCGACAGCGGCAGTAACCTGTCGTCTTCCTGCGTCTGGTAAAAACGCTCAACGACCCGAAAACGGGAACGCGCTGGCTTGCCGCCGATCGCACAAATCGACATCCGCGGGAAGTTCGCCGGGTCTTTGACGATCGCCGCATCGATCACCCCTTCATCGTCGTGCACATGTCCGCAGAGCAATGCGCTGTAAACCTTGGTGACGCGACGCTGGCTGAACTGCTGGCAGAGTGCGGCATTAATGACTTTATTGCGGGCAACCACCATCAACCCGGAAGTGCCGAAATCAAGGCGGTGCACCAGGGTGCAACCGGGGAATATCTGCACCAGTCGATGATGCACGGAATCGAGATTTTGCGGGTTTTTCCCAGAGAGGCTGAGCAATCCGCTGGGTTTATTGATCAGCACCAGGTGCTCGTCCTGATAGAGCATTTCAATGGTGTCGTGACACGGCGGGGCAATAAAAGTATCGATCATAGACATCGGGCTGCCCGAGTGGAGAGTGGCAGCGGATAATAACGGATTTTCACCGAACTGGCGAACCCGGCGTTTTCCCCCTTTGGCTTAGCGTCCCGCGTACGGCAAGTGGGCTTTCCCCACTCGCGTGGCAGAAATTTATCATTCACACTTAACCAAACGTGGCCTGCGCAGGCATTGTGCTTTACACTGCGCGCTGCAAAAAACTGAGTAGATAAACGATTAACCAGGCGGTACAGCGATGAACGGAACGATCACAACATGGTTTAAAGATAAAGGTTTTGGCTTTATCAAAGATGAAAACGGCGATAACCGTTATTTTCATGTGATTAAAGTCGCTAACCCTGAGCTAATTAAGAAAGATGCCGCAGTGACTTTTGAACCTACCACCAATAACAAGGGGTTATCGGCTTACGCGGTGAAAGTCATCCCTGACAGCAAATACATCTATATCGCAGGCGAACGTCTCAAGCTTGCTTCGATCAAATCGTATCTGGTGTACGGCGAAGAAGTCCCTGCTGATACCCGTATCGATAAAGAAAATGCCGTGTTGTCTGTGGGTCTGCTGATGGGAAATATCAGGCCGAAAACCACCACCAGGCCGGGTGAAATGCGCTCAGTGAAAAAACTGGCGATCACCACCTTTCAGGGAACAACCTCCATTTTCTCGGAAGATGAAATTGACATTGATGCGACGGTAAAAATGCTCAAGGTCTGAGCAGCACCATTGCCACTTCAGGCAACTTGTTCGGCACCACGCGCTGGCGTATCGGCAACCAGCGCGGGCGATAAGTAAGAAGCGGCTGAGTGTCGCTTCTTTTCTCGTCCCGGGAAAACCGGGTTAATCCGGGCGCTTGCCTGGCATCATTCTCAGCAAGGTATTATCCCGCAGTATGTAGTGGTGCAGCAGAGCCGCCGCCGCATGCAAACCGATGATAAAATAACCCGCATTAGCCAGTAATTCATGAATCTCTTTCAGGTTATGCTGCAGCACGCTATTTTTTTCCGCTGCAACCGGCATGTTAATAAACAGAAAGCTCCACTCTTTCTGGCCATAATAGAGCGATACCACTCCCAGAAGAGGAAGAAAAATAAACAGTGCATATAAAATAAAATGCACAACAGTAGCGCTGAGCTTTTGCCATTGTGGCAGAGCGGGAATAACCGGCGGTTCCGGGAAGATAAATCTAAATACCATTCTGATTAGCATCAGAATAAATACACTAACACCACAAGTGTAATGTGTTATTGCCATCCAGTAACGACCGACAGAATCTTTGGGGAAAATACCCTTGAACTCCATCGCGGCGTACGTGATCACGATCAGCAATAAAACCAGCCAATGTAGTGCTATCTGCCCACCTGAGTATTTCTTCATTTTTTCTGTCCTGAGTTTTCTGTCCTGAGAATGAAACGATTATTTAAGCCAGTGCCTGTCCGGCGAGCGAACCCGCCCCCATCGACAAGCCCATCGCCATGGCGCTCCAGAAGGTGATTCTAATAATGGCTTTCACCGGCGGCGCTTTGCCTGCGACCGACGAGATATAACCGAGCAGCGCCAGTGAAAAAAGTGTGGAAAGGATGATGAACAGCAAAACCAGCGGTGCCGGAGTTAACCACGCCACCAGAACCGGCAACACTGCACCGGCAGAAAAACTGATGGCTGAAAAAATCGCGGCCTGCAGCGGCCGTGCTGAATTTGTCTGGGTCAGGCCCAGTTCTTCACGGGCATGAGCGTCGAGCGCATCCTTTGCCATCAACTGTTCCGCAACCTCGCGGGCAAGCGAAGGTGCCAACCCCCGTTGCATATACAGTGAAGTCAGTTCTTGTACCTCCCCATCATAATCCGTCGCCAGTTCCCTTTTTTCCTGGGCAATCGCAGCCTTTTCGGTATCGGCTTGCGATGAGACGGAGACATATTCTCCGGTCGCCATAGACATGGCACCTGCGACCAGCCCGGCAACGCCCGCCAGCAACACCCCGGAGGAGGAACTTCCCGCAGACGCAACCCCGAGAACAAGACTGGCAGTCGACACGATGCCATCATTGGCTCCCAGCACTGCTGCCCGGAGCCACCCCACTCTTCCGATGCTGTGTAGTTCCAGATGCATGCTTATATTTGCCTTTTATCAGTGAATGAATCTGCCCGGCATTGCTGATATTAAAAAAATTGTGTTGATAGTTTATCATGTCAGCCTTAACGCCAGATTAAGACGGAATGAGTAAAATCCAGGCTCTGCTGATTTTCATTTCCCTGGATATTCACTCCCGAAATGATAATAGCTATCATGCTCATTCATAAATATCTCGGAAATTATCTTATCAGCGTTACCATTCATTGTATTTTATCATTTATGCAGGTTCTGACAGGTAATTTTCAGGCGCCAGCATTAATTGTTGAGGCTATTCATTCACAGCCAAAACTCATTGGTGTCAGCAAAAAAGAGACGCAAACAGGCAGACAGCGTTCACACTAACGTAATAACGCACAGCAACGCCATTTCAGCCATAACGATACACGCCGTGCGCTGGCAATTTCAGCTTCTCTCAACCATGCTGTATATAGTGATATTTTTATAAAAAAATCAACCACTTAGATCTAGGACGCAATGATGCGCAATGCCCTTATTCCTCTCATCACGGCAGTGCTTCTTTTTATGACCGGCGTTTTTATTCTTAATATGCAGCTCTGGTACTCCAACCGGGCAGATCGTCTTGAGGGAGCACGTTACGCGGTAAACAGTATCAACATCATTCTTGATGAAGCTTCCCATGCCACCCGTCTCGCCATTAACATCGCGGTTAAAGGATGCGATGCGGAAGGGCAATTTCAACTCGGCACCGAAACCGCCCTGCAACCCCATCTGCGAACAATCCTGATTGTTAAAGACGGGGAAGTCTGGTGCTCATCACTACCAGGTAATCGCGGGCTGCTGGCGCGTATTCCCAGAATGTCTGCTTCCGGTCTGCTTCTCGCACCAGCAGAGGACGCAGCAAATGAACAGCCATTTCTGGTCTATCAGACGCGATTTGCCGCAAGCCGCGTGCTGGTCACCATCAGCGATCAACATATTCGCGAGGCGCTGGATGCGCCGTTAGAGGGCATTATCTACAGATTGCGCGTCGGGAATAATGTGATCGGTCTGTCGGGGGATATCGCAGCGCTTGACGCAAGTAATCCCCCTTCGGGACAGGTCAATTCGAAAACGTATCCCTTCAGTATCATTTACAATCAACCGCCGCTGTTTAGCCTGCTCCGACTCGTCTCGCAGGGGCCGGGCATCCTGATTTTCATCCTGTTCATCTCCTGCGCAACGGCCTACGTGCTGGTTAAATACCTGAATAAAAATGCCACGCCGGCAGAGACGCTGCGCCGGGCCATTACTAACGGTGAGATCGTGCCTTTTTACCAGCCAGTGGTGAACGGCAGAGAAGGAACCCTGAGCGGCGTCGAGGTGCTGGCGCGCTGGAAACACCCGCGATCCGGCTATATCCCGCCTGCGTCATTTATCCCTTTAGCCGAAAAATCAGATCTGATCATACCGCTAACGCAAAGCCTGATGAGACAGGTCGTGACTCATATGAACGCCATTGCCCACAAGTTGCCGGAAGGTTTTCATATCGGTATTAACGTCAGTGCGGCCCATATCGCTTCACCCGATTTTGTCGCGGAGTGTCTGAAATTCAAAGGCAGTTTCAGCCATCCTGCGCTCAATCTGGTGATTGAAGTCACAGAACGTGAACCTTTAGACGTGGATGAAGGTCTTGTGCAGCGGCTAAATACCCTGCATGAAAATGGATTTGCTATCGCCCTGGATGATTTCGGTACTGGCTACTCAGGGCTTTCTTACCTGCACGATCTGCATATCGATTACATTAAAATCGACCAGAGTTTCGTTGCCAGGGTAAATGCAGAACAAGACTCGACGCGGATTTTAGACTGCGTACTGGATCTGGCGCGCAAACTCTCTTTAAGCATTGTCGCCGAAGGCGTCGAAACGAAAGAACAACTCGATTACCTGAATCAAAACAACATCACTTTCCTGCAAGGTTACTACTTCTATAAACCGGTCAACTTTCAGGAGTTGATCAAAATTCTGTTGTCAAAACCCAGAGTGAAGGTGGTTGTTGATGATTCGACTCGCCCGAAAGACGATGCCCATAATGCGGTGGGCTGAATAACCTTGTCACGCGGTCAATTTGCCGTGAACAGTTACTGCGTGGCTAAGGCGACTTTTTCGCATGATAATTCCGGCATAATAACACCGCATCCTTCATCTCTTCGCACCTTTTACCTTCATTTCAGGCTGGGTGCCACGGCATTGACGCAATATATTACGCGGTGAGTGCCTTCAACATAAAGTTTGAAGCGCGCACATATTATATATCGGGTAATCGTGCAACTACTCTTGTTGTACCCACGCGCGTTGCGGGGGGACACTTACTCCGTGCTGAAACTGGTCGAAGTCTGAGTAAACCGTTCCTGCCAACGGGATAACCGGCAGGAACGGCCACCTTTCAAATCGCCACCAGTTGTCTTACGCCCTGCGCTTCCATCTCATCGCCGCGCCCGCGCTGGATAATGGTGCCGCGCGACATCACCAGATACTGATCGGCCAGCTCGGCGGCAAAATCGTAAAACTGCTCCACCAGCAGAATGGCCATATCACCGCGATTCGCCAGGCTGCGGATCACCGCGCCAATCTCTTTGATAACCGAAGGCTGAATACCTTCCGTCGGCTCATCAAGGATCAGCAACTGCGGCTTGCAGGCCAGCGCCCGCCCGATGGCAAGCTGCTGCTGTTGCCCGCCGGAAAGATCGCCGCCCCGTCGCTGCTTCATCTCGCGTAGCACCGGGAAGAGAGCGTAAATCTCGTCGGGAACAGTTTTTGCCTGGCGCCCCGGAAAACGCGACAGCCCCATCAGCAGATTCTCTTCGACGGTTAGACGGGGAAAAATCTCCCGCCCCTGTGGAACATACGCGATCCCCTGCTGCACCCGCTGGTGCGGCTTACTGTTATTGATCAGTTTGCCCTGCCAGTGTACCGTGCCGGACTTCGCCGGGATCAGCCCCATCAGGCACTTCAGCAGCGTGGTTTTCCCGACGCCGTTACGCCCCAGCAGGCAGGTAATTTCCCCCGGCGTGGTCTCGAACGACAAGCCGCGCAAAATATGGCTGCCGCCGTAATATTGGTTTAACTCTTTCACCTGCAACATATTAGCGCCCCAGATAAACGTCGATAACCTGCTCGTTGGCCTGCACCTCGCGCAGCGAACCTTCCGCCAGCACCTGCCCCTGATGCAGCACGGTCACGTAGTCGGCAATGGTTTCGACAAAGCCCATATCATGCTCCACCACCATCAGCGAGTGTTTGCCCGCCAGCGTGCGAAACAGCTCGGCAATATAATCCGTTTCGGCATCCGTTAGTCCGGCTGCGGGCTCATCCAGCAGCAATAGATGCGGCTCCTGGACCAGCAGCATGCCAATTTCCAGAAACTGTTTTTGCCCGTGGGAAAGCAACCCGGACGGGCGATGTCGATGTTCCGTCAGCCGCAACAACAGCAATACTTCATCAATGCGATCCCGCTGCTCGCCGCTGAGCCTGGCTCGCAGGCTGGTCCACACCGACTTATCCATTTTCAGTGCAATTTCGAGGTTTTCCGTCACAGTCAGTGCTTCAAACACCGTAGGTTTCTGGAACTTACGCCCAATGCCGACGCGGCTAATGTCCACTGGCGACATTCCGGTAAGATCAATGTTCTGATCGTAGGTTATCGTCCCGCTGTCCGGGCGCGTTTTACCGGTAATGATATCCATCAGCGTGGTTTTGCCGGCGCCGTTTGGCCCGATCACACAGCGCAGTTCCCCAACACCAATTGACAGTGACAAATCAGTCAGTGCGCGAAAGGAATCAAACGTGACGTTGATTTTTTCCAGTTGCAGCACCGGATCGGTGGTTTCGCGGTAGCGATCCTGCAACTGCGGCTGGGTAAAGAGAGTATCAGTCATGCTTCCTCCGTTTGAGCAGGCCAATCACGCCACGCGGCAGGAACAGCGTCACAAGGATAAACATCAGCCCAAGGAAAAAGAGCCACACATCCGGGAAATCGACGGTAAACCAGCTCTTCGCGCCGTTAACGATCCCGGCGCCGAGGATCGGCCCAATCAGCGAGCCGCGCCCGCCGAGCGCCACCCAAATCGCTGCTTCAATCGAGTTGGTCGGCGACATTTCGCTGGGATTGATAATCCCCACCTGCGGTACATACAGTGCGCCCGCCAGTCCGCACAGCACGGCGGAAAGCGTCCAGACGAAAAGCTTGTAGCCTTTCGGATCGTAGCCGCAGAACATCAGCCGGTTTTCCGCATCGCGCACGGCAGTGAGCACCCGGCCGAACTTGCTGCGCGTCAGCATCACGCCGATCGCCAGCGCCCCCGCCAGCAGCAGCACCGTCGCCACAAATAGCGCGATACGTGTACCGGTCGCCGACACCGGGAAACCGAGCAGCGTGGTAAAGCCGGTAAAACCATTGTTGCCGCCAAAGCCGGTTTCGTTGCGAAAAAACAGCAGCATCCCGGCGTAGGTCAGCGCCTGGGTCATGATCGAGAAGTAGACATCTTTAATGCGCGAACGAAAGGCGAAATAGCCGAACACCAGCGCCAGCAGGCCTGGCGCCAGGATCACCAGGCACAGCGCCCAGGCGAAATATTGTGTTCCGGCCCAGAACCACGGTAATTCCGTCCACGAGAGAAACGACATAAACGCCGGCAACCCGTCACCGGCGGCCTGGCGCATCAGATACATCCCCATCGCATAACCGCCGAGTGCGAAAAACACCCCATGGCCCAGCGACAGCAGCCCCGCGTAGCCCCACACCAGATCCAGCGCAACCGCCACAATGGCGTAGCAGAGGATTTTGCCAATCAGCGTCAGCGTATAGGTGGACATCGCCAGCGGATTTTCCGCCGGAAGCAGCGCGAAAAAGGGCAGGATCAGCAGCGCAACCAGCAGCAGTGAAGAGAGCATGCAGGTCAGGCGCGGCGCGCGTCGGGCGATGGTTAACGTAATAGGTTGGCTCATCAGTCAATTACCCGCCCTTTGAATGCAAACAACCCCTGTGGTCGTTTCTGAATAAACAGCACGATCAACACCAGGATCGCGATCTTGCCCAGCACCGCGCCGATTTGCGGCTCGAGGACTTTGTTCAGCACACCCAGGCCCAGCGCCGCCACTACCGTGCCCGCCAGTTGCCCGACACCGCCCGTTACCACCACGAGGAAAGAGTCAATAATGTAGCCCTGTCCCAGTTCCGGGCCAACGTTACCGAGTTGCGACAGCGCTACCCCGCCCAGCCCGGCAATACCGGAACCTAAACCGAAAGCCAGCATATCGATGCGCCCGGTCGGTACGCCGCAACAATCCGCCATCCGGCGGTTTTGCGTCACCGCCCGCACGTTCATCCCGAGCCGGGTTTTGTTCAGCAGCAACCAGGTGAGGATCAGCACGCCGATAACAAACACAATCACCGCGATACGGTTGTAAGGCAGCACCAGGTTCGGCAACACCGACCAGCCGCCAGAGAGCCACGCCGGGTTGGCGACTTCCAGGTTCTGCGTGCCGAACAGCACGCGCACCAGTTGAATCAGCATCAGGCTAATCCCCCAGGTGGCAAGCAGGGTTTCCAGCGGTCGTCCGTAGAGATGGCGAATAATGGTACGCTCCAGCAGCATGCCGATAATGGCGGTGATAAAGAACGCCACCGGCAGTGCCACCAGCGGGTAAATCGCCAGCCAGTCGGGGGCAAAGCGCTGAAACAGATCCTGCACCAGCCAGGTGGAGTACGCGCCCAGCATGAGCATTTCGCCGTGCGCCATATTGATCACGCCAAGCAAACCGTAGGTGATTGCCAACCCCAGCGCTGCCAGCAACAGGATCGATCCAAGCGAAATCCCGCTGAACGCTTGTCCGAGCCAGTCGCCCCACTTCAGGCGTTGCTGTACCTGTTTCAGGCTGGCAGCAGCGGCTTCGCGCACTGCGGAGTCGGGCTCATTTTGTGGCTGCGTCAAACGTTGCAGACTGGCCTGCACCTGCGGATCGCTGGTCTCACCCAGCAGTTTCACCGCCTGCAGGCGCCGTTCGGCACGGCTATCAGAAAGTTGCAAGTTCGCCACCACAATGGCAAGTGCAGTATGCACACCGTCATTTTTCTCCGCCGTCAGCCGTGCGCTGAGAAACGGCAACTGATCGGCCTGCGCGCTGTTTTGTAACGCCAATGCCGCACGCAGGCGTACGCTGTCGTCCAGGCTGACCAGTTGCAGCGTCGCCAGCGCGCTGACCACCAGCCCGCGAATACGGTTATTCATAAACACTTTTTTCGTCGCGCCCACAGGTGCTGCGTCGCCTTCCAGCGCCGTCAGTTTGCCGTTCTGGTCGGTGAAGAGTTGACCATTCTCATCGGTGACCACCGTCTCGTCATTCAGCGCCCGCAACAACGGCAAGCGCGATGCCTCCGGCGCGGCAGACCACTGCTGAAGCAGTTGCGCCTGCTGCGTGCGGCTGGCCTTGCCATAATCAGCGGCAGGCCCGGCCTGCGCCGTCGCGGTCATCAGCAGGCAGCCGAAAAGGAGAAGGCCCAAAGTCGGGAATATTTTCATGTGTCAGCATCTTTTGATGGTTATCCGGCGAGGCCGGAACATTCAACCACTGCCAGGGGCAGAACCCCTGCCCCTGGCACGTACCGCACGGGCTTATTTACCGCCGGTTTTTACCGGGTAATCCGGTTTTTTATCGTTGCCCGCAATGTATGGACTCCACGGCTGAGCGCGGATCGGCTTATCGGTATTCCACACCACGTTGAACTGACCGTTCTCTTCAATTTCGCCAATCATCACCGGCTTGTGTAAGTGGTGGTTGGTGGCATCCATGGTCAACGTAAAGCCGCTGGGTGCGGCAAAGGTCTGGCCTGCCATTGCCGCACGAACTTTATCCACGTCAGTGGTTCCCGCTTTCTCAACCGCCTGCGCCCACATATGGATGCCGACGTAGGTCGCTTCCATCGGATCGTTAGTCACCACGGTGTCGGCGTTCGGCAGTTTGTGCGCTTTGGCATAGGCACGGTAATCCGCAACAAACTTGGTGTTCACCGGGTTGCTGACCGACTCAAAGTAGTTCCATGCCGCCAGATGACCAACCAACGGTTTGGTGTCGATACCGCGCAGTTCCTCTTCGCCTACCGAGAAAGCCACCACCGGCACATCGGTGGCTTTGATGCCCTGGTTTGCCAGTTCTTTATAGAACGGCACGTTGGAGTCGCCGTTGATGGTGGAGATCACTGCGGTTTTGCCGCCTGCGGAGAATTTTTTGATATTGGCAACAATGGTCTGGTAATCGCTGTAACCGAACGGGGTATAGACTTCTTCAATGTCTTTATCCTGTACGCCTTTGGAGTGCAGGAAGGCGCGCAGAATTTTGTTGGTGGTGCGCGGGTAGACATAGTCAGTACCGAGCAGGAAGAAGCGTTTTGCACTGCCGCCATCTTCACTCATCATGTATTCCACCGCCGGGATCGCCTGTTGGTTTGGTGCCGCGCCGGTGTAGAACACGTTCGGCGACATCTCTTCGCCCTCATACTGCACCGGGTAGAACAGCAGGCCGTTCAGCTCTTCAAACACCGGCAGCACCGATTTGCGCGAAACCGACGTCCAGCAGCCAAAAACCACCGCGACTTTATCCTGGGTCAGCAGTTGACGCGCTTTTTCCGCAAACAGCGGCCAGTTAGAGGCGGGATCGACCACCACCGGCTCCAGCTTTTTACCCAGTACGCCGCCTTTGGCGTTAATTTCATCAATGGTCATCAGCGCCATGTCTTTCAATGGCGTTTCTGAAATGGCCATGGTGCCGGAGAGAGAATGCATGATCCCCACTTTGATGGTGTCGGCTGCGTATGCCTGTAACGACAAGCCCATGCTCAAAAAAGTGGCTGACAGGGCAAAAGCTTTCAGTAAAGAACGTCTTTTCATTACAAAACCCCTAAATGATATTGAGTCATTAAAATTCCCCGCCGTAAGACGGGGCGGAACCACGGCTACGGTGAAACGGGTTGTAAACTTGCCTGCTGGAGCATGTGTAAGGTGATTTTCCTGACCTCGGCTTTGCTCTGGGAAATGTGCTCGGTCAGAATGCGCTGTGCCTCCTCGGTTTGCTGTTTCAGGATCGCCTGTAAAACACGGGCATGTTCGTTGTAGGTCGCATCCACACGGTCATTGCGGGTGAAATCAAGATGGCGGATGATGCGCATCTTCTCGGTCAACTCCACATGTACCCTTACCATTTCACTGTTGCCGCTGGCGCGTACCAGCGTGGTGTGAAAATGCTCATCCTGAAGCGATAACGCTTTGCCCGGCTCCATGCGCGAAGAGTCAATCCAGAAGCTGACCAGCGGCGCCAGATGTTCTGAACAGATGCCCGGCGGCATGCCGCACAGGCGACGCACCGCTTCCCTTTCCAGCACGATACGAAAGTCGTACAGTGCCTCGAAATAATTGAAATCAAACGGTTTCACCTGCCAGCCGCTGCGCGAGTAAACCTGCACATAACCCTCATGTTCAAGCCAGAACAGCGCCTGTCGCACCGGGGTACGGCTGGCGGACATCCGCTCGGAGATCTCGTTTTCGCTAAAATGCGCACCCGGCATTAAGCGAAAATCAAAGATGTCGTTTTTCAGCTCGTGATAAATGCGCTCTGCCAGGCCGACTGCGCGTTTTTTACTGCCCTTCTCACTCATCATCAACCTCCTTTATTCCAGCCACAGCAGCGTGTCGCCGGGGCTAACCGGACGCCCCGGCTGGCAGGCAATGCGTTTAACCTTACCGCTCTGCGGCGCGTTGATGGCCAGCTCCATCTTCATCGCTTCGACGATCACCAGTGGCTGGCCTTCCGTCACCGTATCGCCCGGCGCGACCAGCACTTTCCAGATGTTGCCGCTCATATCGGCGCAAACCGGCAACGCATCGTCACCTTCTGCTATTACTTCTGGCGGCAAACTTTCCGTTACGCTGGCCTGATCGTCCAGTTGCCAGCGCTCCACTTCCGCTTCAAAAGCTTCGGCCTGCCGCGCGCGGAATTCGGCAATGTCGGCGGCGTTATCTCGCAGGAACTGCAAATGCTGCGGGAAATCAAACACCGTCTCTTCAATGCGGATGGTCGCGCGGCCTTCGCGGAAATCGTCACGCAGTTGTGTGAGTTCTACTTCGCTCACCGGGTAGAAGCGCACCTGGTCGAAGAAGTGCAGCAGCCACGGCTCACCGGCGGCGAATTGCGCATTTTTGAGAAACTTGTTCCAGATAGGCAGCGTACGGCCCACCAGTTGATAGCCGCCGGGGGAATCCATGCCGTAGATACACATGTACATCCCGCCGATCCCGACGGTGCCTTCGGCGGTAAAGGTGCGCGCCGGGTTATATTTGGAGCTCAGCAGACGATGGCGCGGATCGATTGGCACCGCGCAGGGCGCGCCGAGATAGACATCGCCAAGACCGAGGATCAGATAGCTGGCGTCAAAAATCGTCGCTTTGACCGCTTCGCGGCTCGCCAGGCCGTTGATGCGCTGAATAAAGTCCACGTTGTTGGGCAACCACGGCGCTGTCGCGCGCACCGTATCTTTGTAACGGCTGACCGCATCCAGCGTGGCGCTGTCTTCGAATGCCATCGGCAAATGCACAATGCGTGACGGCACTTTCATCTGGCTGACATCGCCTATGTGCGATTCCAGTTCCAGCAGCAGCGCCACCAGTTCCTGCTGACTAATGGCGAGACTGTCATAACGCACCTGCAAAGAACGCACGCCAGGCGACAGCTCTTTCACGCCCGGATGCGCCCGCATGCGTAATTGTTCCATCAACAGGTGAACGCGCAGACGCAGCGCCAGATCCAGTACGTTGTCGCCATACTCAATCAGAATGTAGTTATCCCCGGCCTGGCGATAGACAATCGCGGGCGCGCCAGCTCTGGCGGGCAGCGACACCAGCGCGGTGGCGGAAACACCGTCGCGATCGGCAAGCGATGGCGTAATGAATTCCGCCAGCTGGCTGGCGTGCAGAGTCTCAATACTGCGCTCCTGCGCTTTTTCCCGCGCCACCGCCTCTTCCACGCTGATCGGGTAGAAGCGGATGCGATCGCCCGGTTTCACCTGACCGACTTTCCATAACTCCGCTTTAGCGATGGTGATCGGGCAGACAAAACCGCCCAGGCTTGGGCCATCGCGGGTGAGGATCACCGGAAAGTCGCCGGTAAAGTTAATCGCGCCAATGGCGTATTCGCAGTCGTGAACGTTAGAGGGATGCAGACCGGCTTCTCCGCCGTTTGGCCGCGTCCAGCCTGGTTTCGGCCCGACCAGCCGCACACCGAGGCGGTTAGAGTTGTAATGCACCTGCCAGTCGCTGGCGAAGAACTCGTCGATCGCTTCCTGAGTAAAGAAATCCGGCGCGCCGTGCGGCCCGTACAGCACGCCGATGCGCCACAGTTCGCCATACTCCGGGATCAGCGACGGGCTTATCGCCTGGGGTTCGCTCACCGGTGCTGGCGTGGTACAGGCGGCCAGTTGCGGGCGCGAAATCGGCAGCAGATCGGCGATTTTCAGCGTGCGCCCGGCGTGGCCGCCAAACTGCCCGAGCGCAAAGGTGGAGCGGCTGCCAAGGTATTGCGGCACATCAATACCGTTACGTACCGCGAGATAAGCGCGGCAGCCCACCTGCGCGCGACCATACGCCAGCGTCTGCCCGGCGTTAACGGTGATCGGTTGCCATAATGGCACCGCTTCGCCATCCAGCGTCGCCTGGCAATCTGCCCCGGTCAGGGCGATCAGCGCCGCACTGTGAAACTGCAGCACCGGGCCTTGCAGGGTGAACTCCAGCCCCGCCGCCGCGTCGTGGTTACCGACAATACGGTTGGCCAGGCGGAAAGCTAAATCGTCCATCGGGCCGGAAGGCGGCACGCCGATATCCCAGTAGCCGAGGCGGCCCGGATAATCCTGAACGCTGCTCCAGGTACCCGGTTGTAGCACCTCAATCACCGCCGACTGCGCTTCATAGCTGTCGAGCATCCGCGTCCACATGCTGCCGTTGCGGAATGCCTCGCTTGCGGTGATCTGGCGCAGATAATCAAGGTTAGTGGTGATGCCGTGCAACCGGGTCGCATCGAGCGCCGACTGCAATTTTGCCAGCGCCTCTTCGCGGCTGGCGGCCTGTACAATCAGTTTGGCGATCATCGGATCGTAAAATGCCGACACTTCACTGCCGGTGGTCACACCGGTATCCACACGGACATCTTGCGGGAAAGCGACTTCGGTTAATACGCCTGGGCTGGGCTGGAAATTTTTCAACGGGTTTTCGGCGTAGATACGCACTTCGATAGCGGCGCCCTGCGGCGCCTGTTGCAGACGCGCCCAGTCAATTGCTTCATCCGCCGCTACGCGTAGCATGCACTCGACCAGATCCAGCCCGGTGACGCACTCGGTTACCGGATGTTCTACCTGCAAACGGGTGTTGACTTCCAGAAAGTAGAACGCATCCCGTTGCGCGTCGTAGATAAATTCCACGGTGCCCGCGCTGCGGTAATTGACCTGTTTGCCAAGCTGCACCGCGGCGCTAAGCAACGCTTCACGGGTAGCCGCAGGCAGGTTCGGTGCAGGGGTTTCTTCCACCACTTTCTGGTTGCGCCGCTGCAATGAGCAGTCGCGCTCGCCGAGCGCCACCACATTGCCTTTGCCGTCGCCAAAGATCTGCACTTCAATATGTCGCGCACGATCGACGCAGCGCTCGATAAACACCCCGGCGTCGCTAAAAAACTGTTCGCCCAGACGTCGCACGCCCTCCCAGGCGTCGCTGAGCGCCTGCGCATCGGCGCAGCGCGTCAGGCCAATACCGCCGCCGCCCGCTGTGCTTTTTAGCATCACCGGATAGCCAATATTCACTGCTGCTTCAAGCGCCGCGTCCGGCGAGTCAAGCAGCCCAGTGCCTGGCGTCATCGGCACGCCTGCCTCGGCGGCCAGCTCACGCGCACGGTGTTTCAGCCCAAACTCGCCAATCTGCTGCGCAGTCGGCCCGACAAAAACAATGTCGGCCTGTTCGCAGGCGGCGGCAAACGGCAGGCTTTCCGATAAAAATCCGTAGCCCGGCCAGATAGCCTGTGCGCCCGTTTCTTGCGCCGCAGCGATGATTTTGTCGATGCTCAGGTAACTGTCGCTGGCCTTCTCGCCGCCAAGTGCAACGGCAATATCGGCCTGTTTGACATGTTCGGCGTTTTTATCAGCATCGGAATAGACTGCTACGCTTTTGATACCCAGACGTTGCAGCGTGCGGATGGCGCGGCAGGCAATTTCGCCCCGGTTGGCAATCAGTACAGTGTTAAACATGGTTGCTCTCCTGGCGGGCAATCCAGTTACGCCAGCCTTTAAATTCAGTAATGTCGGTGGCATCGTGCAACGCTGCCGGTTCGCAGATAAACCCTTTCACCCAGCGTCCATCAGCCAGCTCCAGAGAACCGATGCCGAGCGGTGCGGGGATCTCCGCGACAAATTCACCAAAGCGCGCCAGCGGGATATCCCACAACTCCACCGCAATGGCTGCACCCTGCGCCTGGCGGGCAATCCCCGGCTTGGGTGGTTTGGTGTTTGCCAGCGCATACAGCCGGTAGCACGGCGCAGTTTCGGTGGCTTCGACAAACGCGGCATCACGGGTGGTGAGCTGGAAGTTCAGCGGCATGCCGCGCAGATGTGCGCCCACTACGGCAACGCGAACATGGTGTTGTGAAACCGGTAATACAGCCGCTTGTGGGCGAAATGGCTGGTCAGTCGCGCCAAGCGGCAGCGCCAGTTGTTGCTGCCAGCGCAGGCCGAAATCCGCCAGCGCGCGGTCATGCCAGGCCGGGGCGATCAGCGTGATCCCGGCAGGTAAACCGTCTGTGCGAAAAGGGGCTGGCAAGGCCAGCGCGCAGAGATCCGCAAGGTTGGTAAAGTTGGTGTAGGTACCGAACTGCGAGTTGAAGAGAATCGGCTCCTGCTTCATCTCTTCGAGGGTGTGAATGGTGGGCGAAGTCGGTACCACCAACGCATTAACATCACTTAAAATGCTGTGGATTTGGTTCGTTAATTCCGCGCGCAGATATTCCGCTTTAAAAGCGTCTACCGCACTGTAGTTCAGCCCGGCGGAAATAATGGTGTGGACGGTGGGATCCATCTGCTCTGGGTGTTGCAGCATCTCGCCGACAGATGCGGTACGCTCCGCCACCCACGGCCCCTGATAAAGTTGTTCGGCAAGCTGGTAGAACGGCGTAAAATCAATCGGCTGCAACGTCGCGCCGCTGGCGCGCAACGCTTCCTGCGCACTTAGCCAGGCGGCTTGTGCTTGCGTATCGCCGTAGAAACGCAACTCTGCCGGGATGGCGAAAACCGGGTTTTGCGGGATGGCCGCAGGCGCGGTTGCCGGGTTAACGCGCGAATAGGCGTCTTCACTGTCTGCGCCGCCCGCCAGCGTCGCGATATAGAACGCGTCTTCCACCGTCAGGGCAAACACCGACAGCGTGTCGTTCAGGCGGCAGGCGGGCAGTACGCCGGTTGCCGAGAGCCAGCCTTTGGTCGGCTTCAGACCGACGATATTATTGAACCCGGCCGGGATGCGGCCAGAACCGGCGGTGTCTGTGCCAAAGGCAAACGGCACCAGGCCACGCGCCACCACCGAGGCGGAACCGGAACTGGAGCCGCCGCTGACATACGCCGGGTCAAAGGTGTTTGGCACTGCGCCGTAGGGTGAACGCGTGCCGACCAGTCCGGTGGCGAACTGATCGAGGTTGGTTTTACCAATCACAATCGCACCGGCTGCTTTCAACCGGGCAACGGCGGTGGCATCTCTCTTCGCGATAAATTTGAGCGCCGGACACGCCGCCGTGGTCGGCCAGCCCGCCACATCCACATTGTCTTTGACGGCGAAAGGAACGCCGAACAGCGGAAACGCATCGGGGTTATTGCGATACAGCGGCAGCAACGCATTAATTTGCGTCTGTAACTGCGCGTCGCTGGCAATAACCAGCCAGGCATTATCCTCAAGGGATAACGCATCAATATGCGCTTTTAAAAACGAATAAACCGACTCACTCTCCTGCCGAATGCGCTGCTGCCATGCAGCCAGTGTTTTTCCTGTCATTAAGGCCATCATTGAATTCCTGCTGGTATACAAGATGGAATTCAATCAGCAAGCAGCATGCCAAAAATTCAATTTATTGTTTTTGAAGAAAAAAGTTATTTAGCGGGTATTATTTTCAATACCCGCCTGCACCCTTTCAGAACATATACGCGCGATGGCAGTGCAATTATTATTGGAAAAACAGATACCTATAATCAATATCAGAATATTCGATTATGGCAGTATGCGGCTATTCTTTGCCTGACCAGCACATTAACCTGCGCGACCCCTTTGCGTTATATACTCGTCATACTTCAAGTTGCATGTGCGTTGGCTTTTTATTCGGCTCATCCCTGAGCCTTACCCCTTCGGAGCCGCTGCTTACAGCGTTCAAATCTGCTCCCGGCAGATTTGTCGCTCACCCCAGCCACTTACTTGAGTAAGCTGCTGGGGATTCACTTCGGCCTGCGAGCCACGGTGATCGACCAACAAGCGCGGCTGCTCGCCGTACCAGTAACCATCAGGAATATTGCTGTTACGCCGCACTTTATTTCCCGCTCCCCAGCTGATCACCTCGTAGCTGCATGCGTGTGTCCCGCTGGTGCATCGCCTGGGCGAGGCTGACGGCAAGGGAGAGCAGCGTGATGCACAGCAGGCACAGGAAAAAGGTTTTTATTACGATCATGGTGGCCTGCTATCAGAAGGGAGAATTCAACGTCTGACCATTGTACGGGTGATTTTTCGACCAGCAAGACGCCATCGCGCTGGAAAACGGGCCAATAGCATAAAAATCCCCAAAAAACGCAGTCTGGAAGGATAAAAATTTCCCTCACCGCCAGTATCGGCCTTGCTGAATGGGATTATCACCCGGATTACAAGAGGTTAATTGAGAAAGCGGATCGCGCGCTGTGCCTGGCTAAACGCCACGGGCACAACCAACTGTAAACGAGCCGGAACTGCGTGTCGCCCGTTCCGGCTCTTTGACTTAACGGTAAACAATACCGCCATCAATCAGTATTGATTGCCCGGTGACATAATCGGAATCCGGGCCAGCTAGATAAGAGACCAGGCTTGCGACATCATCCGGCGTTTCAGCGCGGCCAAGCGCGATACCCTCAACGTATTTTTTCCAGGTTTCGCCAATTGCAGCGCCGGTGATTTCTGAGAAGCGTTTATCGATTTCCGTCCACATACCAGTGCCGACAATCCCCGGGCAATAAGCATTCACCGTGATCCCACGGCTGGCGTACTCTTTCGCCGCCGTTTGCGTCAGTGCGCGAACAGCAAATTTCGTTGCAGAGTAGATGCCGAGCAGAGCAAAACCGTCATGCCCGGCAATAGAACAGGCATTGATAATTTTCCCTTTCTGTTTACGGTCGATAAATTTTTTCGCCGCCGCCTGGATGCCCCACAGCGTTCCTTGCACGTTGATCCGCATGATGCGATCGACCTCTTCCGGGGTCACATCGGCCAGTGCCTGCACCTGCGCGATACCGGCGTTGTTGACGATAATATCGAAGCCGCCAAGCTGGCTTTCAGCCTGGTTAACGGCCTCATACACCTGCTCGCGATCGGCGATATCAGCCACGAAAGTGGCAACCTGACGTCCCAGCGCTTTAACCTCTGCGGCAACCGCGTCCAGCCCTTCGCGCTTAACATCAACCAGCATCAGCGACGCGCCATCCTTTGCCAGACGCAAAGCAATACCCCGGCCAATTCCCTGACCCGCGCCGGTGACCAGAGCAACTTTATTTTCGATAGCCATAATCTCTACTTACCTCATCCTGATTAACGGTTATGCTGCCCGCTGGCGCATGGTCTGATGGGCAAAACGACCTGACTATGCACCGACGGTATATGGTGATTTACTCTACAGACACGAACAGAGATGGCCTACCCCCTCTGATGGGGGGTAAAGCACAGGGCGAGAGAGGGATACATGGCGTTTTTATCCTCAACCAGGGATGTACCCGCAGTGGTAACGCACGATGAACCGTTCCGTTTCGCCCGCGCGTTACCACTGATCCTCACCAAGCTCTCGCCGCCGCGATCGCCAGGCGCGTTAGTGCAGCGTGACCGGTTGTTACAGCAGCTTGACGGCGCCGCTTCCCGTAACCTGACGCTGGTGTGCGCCGCCGCCGGGTTTGGCAAAACGACGCTGCTGGCGCAGTGGTATCATCGCCGCCTACAGCGGGGCGATAGCATCGCCTGGCTGAACCTTGAAGAGGATGACAACTCGCCGCTGCTGTTCATGCGTTATTTGCAGGCGGCGTTACGCCCGTTCAGCCAGCAGGAAAAAAACCCATTATCACCGGGTTCCACCGGCGAACTTGCGGGTGATTTTGCTCACTTCTGCGCCGCGCTCATCAACCTGTTGCACACCCACCCGCGCCCGCTGTACCTCATTCTGGATGATTATCAGTACATTCAGCATCCGTCCATCCACACCGGGCTTAGCTGGCTGTTGGCTCATGCCCCCGCCTGCCTGCATCTGGTTTTAGGCAGCCGTTGTCCGCCGCCATGGGCGCTCAGCCGCCTGCAAATCGAGGATCAACTGCTGGAGATCGATGATGACGCGCTGCGCTTTACCCATGATGAAGCCCACGCCTGGTTTTCTGCGACCACCGCAATACCGGTAAAAAAAGAGACGCTTCACCGGTTAATTTCAGTCACTGAAGGCTGGATTGCGGGCATGAAAATGGCCGCCCTTGCCCCGCCTGGTCACACCAATAACGAGGGGAGCCTGCGGGCCAGTTCCCGCTCAGTTTCGCGCTATCTGGATGAGGTCGTCTTCGCCCCACTACCGGCTGACGTGTTTGATTTTCTATTGCGAACATCCCTGCTTAATCGTCTCCATCCAGCATTGTGCGATGCCGTAACTGGTCTGCATAACGGTGTGGAGATGCTCGCCTGGATAGCCGAGCGCAACCTGTTTCTCTCCACCCTCGATGACGAAGGGTTCTGGTTCCGTTACCACCCGCTCATGCGCGATGCATTATTCACACGTTTACAGCGTCATGGGCAGCAAGTCGTGAGTTTGCTGCATGAACGAGCAAGCACCTGGTTTGCCGCCCAGCAACTGTGGGCTGAAGCCATCCGCCATACGCTCGCCGCCGGTAAACCGATGATCAGCCATGCAGCCGCCGGCGCGCAATCACTGGCTGAAGAGGGTGATATCGATACCATGGTGCGCTGGATGCGCTATCTGCCGGCGGATGTGACACCCGCGCGTATTGAACTGCAAATCAACCTCGCATGGGCGCTGGCGCACTATTTCCGCTTTGACGATGCGCGACAACTGCTGGATGAACTCGACGCGCTGGCGGCAAAAAACCCGGCGTTGGCCCACCCTGGCCGCATCAAACTCCGCGTGGTGCGGGCGATTTGCGAAGCCTTCGCCGAGAATATTGCCGCCAGTCTGGCCATTGTGGAGCCGCTGCTTCAGGCGGTGCCCTGCGGCGATATCTGGGTAGATGGCCTGGTGTGCAATATTCTCAGCTACTGTTACCTTGTCGCCTCACGCCCCCAGCAGGCGCTGGCTGTTCATCAGCGTATCGCCATTGCGCAAACGCCCCTGCGTAACCTGTTTGTCGAGGTCTATCGCGCTTTCGTGATGGCCCAGGCCTGCTTGCGGCAGGGGGATTTAACGCAGGCTGAACAGTTGGCCTCCCGTGCGCTGTGTCATGCGGAACAGCATACCGGCACAAATTCCAGCAGCAGCGCAACGTTGGCACCGCTGCTGGCGGAAATCGCCTGGGAACAGGGAAACGATGAGCGTCTCGAAGAGCTGCTGACCCTGCGGCTGCAAACCATTGATGACGTCTGCCCACCGGACGGTCTGAGCAGTTGCTACCGTGTACTGGCACGTAATGCGCAGCAAAACAACCAGCACCAAGAAGCACAGGCGCTGTTACAGCATGCAGAACAGCTGGCTGACCGACGCGGATGGTTGCGCATCCGCGCCTTGTTGCTCGCTGAGCAGCTGGCGCTTTATCTGCTGGCCGGTCATCACGATGCCGCAGAACATGCGCTGGTACAATTGCTACAGATTCGCGCTGCGGACCCTCATCAACAAGCGCTTATTGACAGGTACAGCGCCATCAGCCAGTGTCGGATGCTGATCGCGCACGACGAACCGCTGGCGGCGGCGAGGTTACTTCACATACAGGTGGAAGCGCTTGAACAGTGCGGTGAATGGCTTAGCGCTGTGCGCTTGCGCTTGCTGGAAGCTATTGCCCTGTTCCGTGGCGGAGAAATCGCGCAGGCGGCCACGGTGGGCTTACCGGCACTGCAAAGCGCGGTGGCGAAAAATCTGCGACGCAGTCTGCAAGACCTCGGCCCGGATCTTACCTTGTGGCTGGTTCACCTGAATAAGCAGCCCACGCAGGATATGGTCATCCGTACGCTGCTTAGCCAATTGGGCGCGATGCTGCCCGCTCCCGCAACTGCAGGCCTGCGGTTAACGGAGCGAGAACAACAAACATTGCGCTTAATTGCCGATGGACATTCCAACAAACAAATCGCTCGTGCGCTGGGTATCTCTGTGGAAACCGTCAAATGGCACTTAAAACAGCTATATGAAAAGTTGCAGGTGAAGGGGCGCATTCAGGCGGTCAATCAGGCACGTAAACAACAACTGTTACACTGACTATTCGCGAAGGGACTCCAGCAGTACCTGATTAAAACGCGCCGCTTATTCTCTCTGCGGTGCGTGGCCTGGCCCGTCAAACTCAATCAGTTCCCGCCGATACCATTGATCCACCGTGCTGTATGGTACGCCAGGCGCTTTCCGGTCTTTCATCAGCACCAGCGGCTAAGCTGCACTGCTCTCCAGCCGCTGACGATGCCGCAGGCCGGGGAACATCTTCATCCACAGCGCCACCACCAGCAGCGTGCCAATACCGCCCAGCGCCGCAGCGGGCACAGCCCCGAGCCACGCGGCGAGCATACCGGATTCAAATTCGCCAAGCTGAGTTGCCTGTTTGTCGGCTTTTGATTCGGCTCATCCCTGAGACTCACCCCTTCGGGGACAGCGTAAGCACACTGTTCAAAACGGAAAAGCGTTTTGTCCTGCAACTCGAATTATTTTGGGTATCTGTATTAATGTCCTGTTGCGGGTGGCACTCCAGGCGCACCGGAACGCACAAACGGCGGACGTGCAAACCAAATCAACACCATTAGCCCCATAAAACCCCAGCCCAGCAGCCAGAAATAGTCAATGGTCGACATCATATAGGCCTGCTGCTCAATGGTTTTATCCACTGCCGCAAGGTGCTGCTGCGTCACACCGCCCATCTTATGCAGGTAGTCCATTGCCGCAGGGTTATAGGCAGTGACGCTATCGGTGAGGTTAGCATGGTGATAAACCTCACGCCGCGACCAAATCCAGGTGGTGAGCGACGAGGCGAAAGAACCGCCGAGCACACGGAAAAAGGTCGCCAGCCCGGAACCTTCCGCCACTTCAACGCCATTCAAATTTGACAGCACAATGGTGGTGATCGGCATAAAGAAGAAGGCCACGCCAATGCCCATAAACATCTGCACTTCGGCAATAGTGCGAAAATCGACGCTGGTATTGAACTGAGCACGAAGCAAACACGATATGCCCATCGTCAGAAACGACAGCGTGGCGAGGAATCGCAGATCCACTTTGTGCGCATAGCGGCCGATAAACGGCGTCAGCAACAACGGCAAAAAACCCATCGGCGCAGCGGCCAGCCCGGCCCAGATGGCGGTGTAGCCCATCTGGGTTTGCAGCCACTGCGGCAGAATAATGTTGATGGCAAAAAAAGCCGCATAGCCGAGTGTCAGCGTTGCAGTACCAATCGCGAAATTACGATCCTTAAACAGCCGCAGGTTCACAATCGGGTGGTTTTCCCCCAGTTCCCAAATCACAAATGAGACCAGTGCAATCACGGAGATAACTGACATAACGATGATTTCTGGCGCGCTGAACCAGTCAAGATCGTTGCCTTTGTCGAGCACCACCTGCAACAACCCTACGCCGAGTATCAGCAGCGCAATGCCAATGTAATCAATCGGCGCGGTGGTGGTCGTCTCTTCCCTGGCGCGAAGCTGACTCCAGACGGCAATGGCGGCGAAAATCCCGATCGGCACGTTGATGTAAAAGATCCACGGCCACGAGTAGTTATCGGTGATCCAGCCGCCGGTGATCGGGCCGACAATCGGCGCCACGACAGTCACCATCGATAGCAGGGCCAGCGCCATACTGCGTTTGCTGGTCGGGAAAATGACCAGCAATAGCGTCTGGCACATCGGGAACATCGGCCCGGCGAAAAAGCCCTGCAGGGCGCGGAAAATAATCAGCTCGGTCATGCTGTGGGCAAAACCGCAGAGGAACGAGGTCAGGGTAAAGAGCGCCACCGAACCGACAAATAGCTTAAGCTGACCGAAGCGTCGGGTGAACCAGCCAGTTAGCGGCAGCGCAATGGCGTTGCACACCGCAAACGAGGTGATCACCCAGGTGCCCTGATCCGAGCTGACGCCGAGGTTACCGGCGATGGTCGGCAGCGCCACGTTGGCGATGGTGGTATCCAGCACCTGCATAAACGTTGCCAGCGACAGCGCAATCGTCGCCAACAGCAGGCTGGGAGGCGTAAACGCCGACTTATCTTGCATAACGTCTCTCTTAGCGGGCGCTGGACGCTACCGCCTGGCTGTTGTCATGAAGAATTTTCGCCACCAGTTGATCGGCATTTTGTAGCGCGTTCTGGTACACGTCAGTGGTAAAGCGCGGCGCGGCAACTGTTTGCTGTGGCAGCAGGTGACCATCCGTATCATGGATATCTACGCGGGCAAACATTGACAGCCCCACGCGCAGCGGATGTTTCTGTATATCATGCGGATCGAGCGTGATGCGCACCGGTAGACGCTGGATGATCTTTATCCAGTTACCACTAGCGTTCTGCGCGGGTAGCAGCGAGAAGGCGCTGCCGGTGCCGATGCCGAGGCTCTCAATTACCCCATGGTATTCAACATTATCGCCATAGAGATCGGCGGTCAGCGTCACTTTCTGCCCCAGCCGCATAGTGTCCATCTGGCTCTCTTTAAAGTTGGCATCCACCCAGACCTGATCCAGCGGCACAATCGACATCAACGTCGTGCCGGAATCAACCCGCATGCCAAGCTGCACCGCGCGTTTGGCAACAAAGCCGCTCACCGGCGCAACAATGGTGCTACGGGCATTATCAAGGTAGCGCTGGCGCAGCGTGGCGACTGCGCTTTTGATTTCAGGGTGGCTGTCGATAACCGTGTCATCAACCATCGCCAGATTGGTGGTTAATGCTTGCTGCGCCGCTGCCAAATCGCTTTTCGCGGTGGTCACCGCATCGCGGTAATGCGCCAGATCTTCAGCAGCAATCGCTCCGCTGGCGAAGATCTTTTGCCGCCGCGCATAGTCATTTTGCGCGGTTTGTAGCGCCACCTGTTTCGCTTCGACCTGCGCGCGATAGTTATCGGCGGTGCTGTAAAGCCCGCGCACCTGGCGCACGGTGCTGCCAAGGTTGGCTTCCGCCTGTTGCAGGGCGATTTCCGTATCGCTAGGATCGAGTAGCACCAGCGGCTGCCCTTTTTCTACGTAATCGCCTTCATCAACGGCAACCTGCGTGACGGTACCCGCTATTTGCGGCGTCAGCGTTACCAGGTTGGCATTGACGTAGGCGTCATCGGTCGTTTCGTAATAGCGGGCATACAAAAAGTACCAGGCCAGACATCCTGCGGCGATCGCCAGCAAAATGAGGAACAGAATAGCGAAGTTGCGCTTACGTTTGCCCGGCGCACGTTCGGCTTGTGCAGATGAAGTTTGCATCGTGAATACCTTATTGGACAGCTTAGCGATGTGGGCGAGTTGCCTCGTCCGGCAACATTTTTATCAGTAAATCGACCAGCAATCGGGACTCTTCAGGTGTCAGGCGGCAGGTCAGCGAACTGAGAATCGAGGCCAGCGCCTCATTCTGGAAACGTTCGCAGATCTGCTGCCCTTTTTCGGTCAGAGCCAGGATCACCTGGCGTTTATCCTGCGGATTGGTGTTGCGCACGATCAGATCGCGTTTCACCATTCGTTCCAGCATGCGACTCATTGCACCCGCATCCATCAACAAGTTTTTGCTCACTTCTAGCGGACTGTTAAAACCTTTGTAGATACTGATCAGCACCTTGAACTGGGCGGCGGTGATATCCGTCGACGAAAAATACTGACTAATAAGTTGGTCTTTAAACTGGTTCGCCAGATGAATCAATAAAGCAAGATGCAGTTTGGGAGTGGGGGTATCTGTCGTGTCCGTCATGATGTTTGCCTGGTCAGTAATTACAAATGAAACTACTGACCAGGCAATTATCTGTCAATGGATTGTCAGGATAAGCGCACATTTTGTCAGCCCGTCAGCAGCGGACAGCATGCTGCACCGAGGTTTTCACGCGGATGACTCTGACGTCCCATGGCAAGAGAATTAAATAAGGTATAAAGCGTAATAATGGTTTAGAGCCTATCCCATTAGGCTATTTTATTTGTCATTTTGGTCCTGGGCAGTGCTCACACAAAATGTGTTGGCATTTTGAACGCCGCTTGCGGCGGCCCTTTAGGGCTGAGGGAAACGAGTAATCCTCACGTACTGCGTGTACGCCCCGGTTGTTGCGCGCTGTCCGTGTCCAAACTGGCTGCAACAATATACGCCTACTGGGATAGGCTCTTAATTGTCAGGATGACTATTCCAACCTGTAATTGGAACGGTTATTTAAAGTTTTTACTGGATTACATATAGTATGTTTCTCCGTAAGCAAAATTAAAAACATTACCAATCATATAATTTGTGATAGGTAATCGTCATACCACAAGCAATAACAAGACCCAGTATCGACGCATAAAGATATTTAAAACATTAGCTATAAAGCGTACTTTTAATATTCCACTTACTCTTAATTAAGAGCATAAATATAGCAACGAACTACATTCTGAAGTAACTTATAAGCGTATGTTTGAGCACAGCACCAATGACAGCTTAATTGTAGGGTTAATTAAGTCATACGTCATTATTTGGAGGATACTATGAGCAATACTCAACACAAGTTAGATAAAGCCCGTCCGCCGCGGGTACAAATAACCTATGATGTCGAGATTGGTGATGCCCAGACGGCAAAAGAATTACCTTTAGTTCTTGGCGTTATGGGTGATTTCACCAATACCGAAACTGAACTGCGCGATCGTAAATTTCTGCACGTTGATAAAGATAATTTCAACGAAATCATGTCGTCGATGAAACCGTCTGCTGAATTTTTAGTCGATAGCGCATTACCCGATCAGGAAGGGAAAATGGCCATATCATTAACTTTCCAGAATATGGATGACTTTTCGCCAGATAATATTGTTCAACAAGTTGAACCGCTGCGAAAATTGATGGAACTGCGTGAACAACTATCAGACTTACGCAATCGCGCCGCCAGTAATGAACGTTTAAAAACGCAGCTAGCAGAAATAGCAATGCAACAGAGTGAACAAACAGAACAGGCAGATAACCCGGCAGAGGAATAAAAATGGATAGTGAACTGGCTGTAGGCACTGTTGCTGAAGCATCATTCAGTGATGATTTTCTTAATCAGATAATTGATAATACAAAAGCAATTCGTCGTGAATCAGATCGCGACCGCATGAAAACACAGCTTAATAATTTTCTTGCCGAAGTAACGGCAGGAACAGTGATTATTTCCAGCGATCTGATTGGCAGTATTGAACAGCGAATTTCAGCCATTGATGAACTACTTTCCAGCCAGGTAAGTTTAATTATTCATGCCCCTGAATTTCAAAAAAAAGAGTCTTCGTGGCTCGGCCTGCATAAACTGGTGCAGACCAGCGTAACGGAAAATACGCAAGTCAGGATTCTGCAATGTACTAAACAAGAATTGATAAAAGATTTTAAATCGGCCAGCGATTTCGATCAGTCAATGCTGTTTAAATGCGTCTATGAAAGCGAATACGGTACTTTTGGCGGTACACCATTCTCGTCCTTTCTTGGCGATTTCGAATTTGATAACACGCCACAAGATATTAATCTGCTGGAACAGATTTCCCACGTCGCGGCAGCGGCCCATGCCCCTTTCCTGAGCGCTATTGCACCTGGCATGCTGTCGATGCAGGATTTTTCCGAACTGCCTCGCCCCCGGGATTTGGCGAAATTGTTTGAGACTACGGATTATGCGCGCTGGCGTTCATTCCGCCAGAATGATGATAGCCGTTATATTGGCCTCACATTACCCCGCGTGCTGGGGCGTATGCCCTACGGCAGTAAAACCATCCCGGCGGAAAGCTTTAGCTTTGAAGAACAGATCAATGAGAACGAAAGCGGCAGCGATTATCTGTGGATGAACTCCGCCTGGGAACTGGCAGGCAAGATCGTCGAATCCTTTGAAGAGTACGGCTGGTGCGCATCCATCCGCGGCGTCGAAGGGGGTGGCCTGGTGCAATCATTGCCGGCGTATAACTACACATCAACCAGCGGTGAAAGGACTATGCAATGTCCTACGCAGGTTGCTATTTCAGATCGCCGAGAAAAAGAGCTTTCCGATCTCGGTTTTATTCCGCTGGTGCACTGCAAAGGAACCGACTACGCGGCGTTTTTTGCCGTCCAGTCAGCCAACAAACCGCGTTTATATAACTCTGACCAGGCGAATGCGAATGCGCGCTTGTCGAGTCAGTTGCCCTACATTCTGGCCACGTCGCGGTTTGCCCATTATTTGAAATCCATCGTTCGCGATAAGGTCGGCAGCTTTATGTCGCGCAGCGAGTGTGAAGAATATTTACAGAAGTGGATTATGCAATATGTCGTGGCCTCCGATAACGCAGGCCCGGAAACGAAAGCTCGCTATCCCCTTCGTGAAGCCCAAATAGACGTTGTTGAAGTTCCTGGTTTTCCCGGGACTTATCGCGCAATCGCATGGTTAAAACCTCATTTTCAACTTGAGGGGTTAAGTATGTCTTTACGCCTTGTAGCCGATTTACCGTCTGCTGCCGGTGCGTAAATTTATTTTCATCGTTTCATTATTAATAAAGGATTAGATATGGCTAAACTCCAGGATTGTCAATTCATCGAAATTAAAATTGACAACAAACCGGTTAAAGGCACATCAACGGAAGCTGCTTATAAAGACTGGATCGAAGGATATGCTCCGATGGGTATCACCACGTATTCCGGCCCTGACGGTACCTATTTTGATTCAACCCACGTTTCCTTATTAGTCACCAAGGAAAGCAGCAACTTTTTTGAGCAGTATTTAAAGCGTGGTTATAAAAACATTACTATCACTACCGTACACCGTGGCTCCGACGAATACTCAGCGAACTATGAAATACAGCGTATCATTTACACTGATTGTAAAATTCAGAGCCTTCGTTACGAAATGCGTGACAAATTATTTATGGATATTAATTTCACCTTTGAAGGCGAAGTTGATCTCACCATTAACGTGCCGAATGCCGCAGAATCTGGCCTGGATAAAATCGGGCCGATTAAATACGACATTCCGACAAAAGCGCTAAAATAACAGCGTGCACCGGCTGCCGCAGGTGGCCGTTTTTTCCCCAGGAAGCGCATTGATGATACATTCACTACTCTTAACCCTCAGTGATAATCACCCTCTTCGTGAAGAAGATGATTATCAGTGTGACGCGCTTTCACATCACCAATTGCTAACAGAATTAAACATGTGTTTAAGCTCTCGTGCACGCTATCCCGGTATTGAGGAGATTCCCCTTATTAATACTTCGGTATTGAATTTTGGTATCGATGAGTCATTCCAGCAAACTAACGAACTGATCCCCAGGCGCAATATTATGGAACAGCGGCTGAAAACAACCATTGCCCGCTATGAACCGCGCTTAACGCAGGTTTCTATCACCAGCACCCAGGATGAGCCGGAATACATTAAATTCCAATTACAGGCAAATTATTTAAATAAGCGAATAACCATCAGGCTTATCTGGAATGACGATACGGGAGTGTTTTATTTCGATGAATAGTTTGCTTTCTTATTATCAGAAAGAACTGAACTTCTTAAAAAAGCATGGACGGGTTTTCGCTGAACGCTTTCCCAAAATAGCCCGCCGGCTTGGCATGATCGAGGGGGAATCCACCGATCCGCATGTCAGCCGACTGATTGAATCTTTTGCATTATTAACGTCTCGTATTCATCAGCGGCTGGATGAAGATATGCCTGAAGTGGTCGAGGCGCTCATTGCTTCGCTGGCCCCGCAGTTCCTGCGCCCGCTGCCCTCAACCTGCATTGTTATGATCGAGCCCGATCCCGTGCGCAGCGGCATCAGCGGCAAAAATATTCTTGCGCCAGGAACCGCGCTGTTTACCCGCAACACCGCCCCGCTGCCCTGCCAGTTTCAAACCATCTACCCGGTAACGCTAATGCCACTCAGTATCGAGACGGCAAGGCTACATTTTGACAGCGATATCCTGAACTGGAAGTTACGCTTGCAGTTTCGGGTCTGGCCAGGCGGCGCGATCGGTGCCGAAAAGATCCGTATCTATCTGCACGGCCAGGACAATGCGGTCAACCTGCTATATACGGTGCTTTGCTCTGAACTTCAGAGTCTTGGCTTGTTACAGGGGGAGAATAGAATAGCACTACCCGCCACGGCGATCACCCCGGTAGGTTTTGAGGTGGAAGATGCGCTGCTTACGCGGGATCCACGCATTGCGCCGATCCATATTCTGCTACTGGATTACTTTTATTTTCCGCAGAAATTCTCTTTTATCGACCTGCAATTGCCGGAAGGTTTTACCGCCAGTGGCAATGAAAGTTTTGAAATTCACGCCGTTATCAGACGCAACCGGTTGACGAAAAAACTGGAAAAAATGGCTGATATTGTCGATGCCAGCTTTTTCCGCCTGTTCTGTTCTCCCGCCGTTAATTTGTTCACGCAGCGCGCAGAACCGCTCACACTCAACGACGCTACCGTCGAGCATCCAATTATTCCGGACAATCGCTATCCGGGGCTGATTAGCGTCTGGTCAATCGACACTGTTACCGTACAGCGTAAAACCGCAGGCCGCATCGAACACTGGCCGGTGCGTTCACTGCTTGAAAGCCACCTGCACACGGACAATAAGGACAATGCCGGACTGCACTGGCAGAGCGCCCACCGGGAAGCGCATGGCCCACGCGGCGTGGAGCCGATCTGTTTTATTGCCTTCAGTAAAAGCCAGCCCGGCCCGGCTTCGCCGATCGCCGAGGTGGTGACCATTACCATACGCTGCAGCAACCATACGTTGCCGCATCAGTTGTCATATGGTCATCCTGACGGTGATTTTGATACCGACGCCGCTGTTGCCGCGCTGAAGACGATTGCTCTGACTCATCCAACACGTCCGCTTAATCCCCCGGAAAAGAGTGCGCAACGCTGGCGCTTTCTGGCGCAACTGTCTCTCAATCATCAGCTGCTGACCGGCGAACACGGCGCACAACAGCTGGCAGAGATGCTGTCGCTGTATAGCCGTGATGTGCAACCGGGAAAAACGCCGTTATTTATGTTGATACAGTCGCTGGAGTGCCAGCCTGTTACCCGTCGGCTGGTAAAAAACGATCCGCACTCGCTGGCCCGCGGCATCAACGTACTGGTGACGTTTCGCCATCAGGCGTTGAATGAACCTGACTATTACCTGTTCTGCGCTTTGCTGGATCGCCTGCTGGCGCTGTATGCCCCGGTCAACAGTTTTATCCGGCTCGCCACCTGTATTGAGCAGGAAGAAGAAACGCTGCACCAGTGGCCGGTGCGCGCCGGGAGGCTGTCTTGGCTTTGATCCCGCTTATCAGCAAATTCAATTTTTATCAGCAAGTTCGCCTGCTGCTGCGCACGCTGCGGGATGGCGAAAAAACCGATGAAACATTGCTTGATGAAGCGCTACATCTGACATCAACCCTTTCGCTTAATGCGCCAGAGGGTGATGTGGAGTCGCTGTCTCAAGCCGCGCCCGACCAGCCTCTGACGCTAACGGCTTTCCATCATGGCCTGACCGGAGCTATGGGCTCGCTGCCTGCGGTGTATACCGAATGGCTGATTGAACGCCAATACCGTTACAGCGACGGCAGCGCCAGGGCTTTTTTTGATCTCTTTGGCCACAGACTCTACTGCCTGGATTATCTCGCCTGGCAAAAAAATCATTTATACGCTCTCGCTGAATCCACAGGTTCCTCGCCGCTCAAGATGGCCATCCTCGCGCTTACCGGCCTGACGAATGAAGCGTCCTTCCCGGCGATGGTGGACCACGCTGCGTTATTTGCCGCGCCCGTGCGTTCAATGGTCAATCTGGAGCGCTGGCTGAGTCAGCTTTTTGCTGTCCCGGCACAGGTGATCCCGTTTACCGGCGGCTGGCGGAGCGTGAGCGATGAGGAGCGTTGCCAGCTCGGCAATGATCAACACAGGCTGGAAACCGCGCCAATGCTGGGTGCCGCACGTCGGGAGGCTCATGCACATTTTGATGTTTTGCTCGGCCCGATGTCAGTGGAGTCTTCCCGCCGTTTTATTCCGCAGGGCGCAGCCTGGCAGGATCTCTGGGCGCAAATTCGCAATTACGTCGGCCCGGTAATGGACTTCTCGGTTTCCTTACTGATCAGCCGTTCCTCTACCGGTTCCAGCCCGCTGGGAACGTGCGCTTTAGGGGTAGATTTTTGTCTTGGCAGTAGCGCGGGGACTTATCTGCATAAAGTGCAGAAACCTGCCCCAACCTTTTAAACAGGATTATCGGTATGTCGATTATTGAAAAAAGTAAAGAGCAACAACACCATTTTATCGGCTGGAACGGTGACCTCGCCGGTTCGCTGCTGCTTGTCTCACTTCGCGGACAGGAATCACTCTCCTCGCCGTATCAATACGAACTGCGTTCGCTGACCAAAATGAAGGAGAAAGATCTGTCGCGCTGGCATGGCGAAGCGGTCTCCTGCCGTATCGGCGATGGCAGTCAATCGCTGCCACAGCGCCATTTACACGGCGTCGTGACCCGCATTCGTTATGCGCAACGCACCGAGGATGAGGCGGAATGTATTTTCACGCTCGAACCGACACTCTCGCTGCTGCAAATGGGGCGCATGATGCGCATCTGGCAAAACACCAACGTTCCGGATCTGGTCAGCACTCTGCTCAAAAGTTACGGCATCAACGATGTCGAGGTGCAGTTGCATGGCACGTACCCGAAGCGAGAGTACTGCGTGCAGTATCGTGAATCGGTATTGCGTTTTATCGAGCGAATTTTGCAGGAAGAAGGGATCTACTACTTTTTCCGCCACAGCGCAGTGGGTCATACCTTCGTGCTGGCCGATCATCCAGCCAGCCACGCCGCCATTGGCGGAGAGAAGCTTGCCTGGCATCATCAGGGCGAAATCATCACTGGTGGCACTATTGAAAGCTGGGAAGCCAGCGTGGCGTTGCTGCCGGCAAGCGTGGCGATCCAGGGGTTCAATATGCCGCAAACTGCCGCGGTTGATGACCTGCAAAGCGCCCGCAGTGCTAATAAATCAATCTCCTCCGTGACGTTTACCGATATCACGCCGCAGGGCGAACACGAACTGATCTCCCGTCATGCCCAAACGGCGATGGCGGCGAAAGAAGCCAATATTCGTCATTTTGCCGCGACGGCGAATGCGCACTGGTTGAGTTGCGGCGAAATCTTCACGCTGAGCGGCCATCCTTCCGGCGACAAGGCGTACAACATCCGACGCCTGGATTTTGAGGCGGTCAATAACTTTGACGACAACAGCAGCGTCTGTTTTTGTCAGTTGCAGGCGATAATTAACGATCAGCCCTGGGTACCAGCCGATAGTCATCCGCGGCCGGAGATCCCGGGCGTTCTGACGGCAACTGTCGTCGGGCCTGCTTCAGAAGAGATCCACGCCGATGAATATGGCCGCATTAAGATCCAGTTTCCGTGGGACAAAGAAAACCCCAGCGACGATACCTGCTCCTGCTGGGTGCAGGTGGTGCAGCCGTGGAGCGGTGCGAAGTTCGGCGCGCAGTTTCTGCCACGCGTCGGCTGTGAAGTGTTGGTCAGCTTTGTGCAGGGACATCCCGATTTTCCGGTCGTCATCGGAACGGTGCATAACGGTCAGAATAAGCCACCCTTCGCCCTTCCCGCCGGGAAAAACGAGAGCGGTTTTGTGTCACGCAGCACCCCTGAAGGCAGCGTCGATGAGGGCCATCGCCTCAGTTTCAACGATAAAAAAGGCGAAGAGTTGCTGACCATCATTGCACAAAAGGATCTCGCGCTGACGGTGAAAAATGATGCTACCAGCACCATCGCCGCCAATCGCAGCACCGAGCTGACCAAGGGCAACGATCTGTTAGTGCTGAAAGAGGGGGATATGAGCGTCACACTGGAAAAAGGCAACTGGCAACAGCGCGTAACGGGCAATGCTACTACAGAAGTGAAAGACGGCGAGTACAAACTCAGCGTCGCTGGCAACACCACAACCGAAGTGAAAGACGGTAACTACAAACTCAGCGTGGCGGGCAATAACACCACCGAGTTGAAGAGCGGCAACTACATGCTCAGCGTGAGCGGCGGCAGCGGCGGTATCAAAACCGATAAAGCGCTGACGTTCGAATCCACACAAGGCATCGAACTGAAAGTGGGCAGCAACAAAATCAGCCTCTCGCCCAGTGGCATTACGATTAACGGCACCCTGCTCACCCTTGAAGCAAAAGCCACGGCAGAGCTTAAAGGCGCAATGGCCACGGTGTCCGGCAGCGGGATGACGCAGGTTTCAGGCGGCATTATTAACATCGGCTAAGGAGAGCACCATGGTATCCGTTGAATTATCCCACCAACAACAGCTTGCATGCGGCAACTGGGAAGAAGCCCTGCAACAGTGGCGCCAGCAGTATGACTTCAAAACAGTCGTTACCCAATTGACCGCCCTGCTTCGGCGCTTTGCCAGCACGGATGCGCTGCCGCTGCTGGATGATATCGCCCACTACGGCCATCAACCCGACGAAACACTGCGTTGGCGCATCTTTGAACAGGCGAAGGCGCTGGGCTTTAACACACCAGTTGGCGCCCTCGCTTTGTCGCTGTTCTGGTCGCAGGGAAGTATGAGCCCGCCGGATCTCGAACCGGTTTATCCCGATCCGCAACTGAGCCAGCAAATCCTCAATTGTGCGCTGGTGATGTCAGCCTGCCAGCTCTCTGAGTCTCCGACAGAGGGTGTGCGCCTGCTGTTTTCCCACATTGCTAACGGAGGTCTGTAATGGCTCAGCCTGCAGCTCGTATTTCTGATATGCATATCTGCCCGATGATGACGCCCGGCGTTCCGCCGATCCCACATGTCGGCGGGCCCATCATGCCGCCAGGCGTCCCTACGGTGCTGATTGGCGGTCTTCCCGCCGCTACCGTCGGCTCAATGGCGACCTGCGTCGGGCCTGTCGACAGTATAGTGATGGGCAGTTTCAAAGTGCTGATCGGCAAAAAACCGGCCGCACGCATGGGAGATAGCTGCGCTCATGGCGGCGTGATTGTCGCCGGGTGCCCCACCGTTCTGATCGGATAAGTGAACATGACCCTTGTTGCCGATATCGCGCCACTGTTAGCGCCAATAAGCCCGGAAAATCCTGCAGGGGAAAATCTGGAATATGAGCTGCTATTTGACACCATCCGCAGCGCGCGCGAAAGCGACCCGGACTACTTGCCCGAAGGCGACTGGTCGGTGAGCGAACCCCGCAAAGCGGACTGGAATAAAGTGCGGACGCTGAGTGAAAAAGCCCTCACAGAGCAAAGTAAAGATCTGCAACTGGCGTGCTGGCTCGTGGAGTCGCACTGCCATTTGCAGGGGCTTGCCGGGCTGTGCCAGGGCATCGATTTTCTTTGTGCCTTCCTGCAGCAGTTCTGGCTTCAGTGCTGGCCTTCGCTTGAGGAAGATGGCGTTTCAGCGCGCCGTAGCCGACTGTCGCGCCTCGATCGCGACATCAGTATGCAGCTTTTCCGCCAGCCGTTGCTGCCCCAGCAGATGACCTCGCTGGCGACATGGCGGGAGATTCAGGCGTTCGAACAAAAAGTCGCCACTCACCCGGAGAGCCGCGAGGAGCTGATAAAGCAGAAAGGCGATCTGTCGATGAGCAGTTTTGACCGGCTGGCGACGCAATTTTCTGCCCATGACATCAGTCAACAGATTGCGCTTACGAAACAACTTGCCGTTGCGCTGCGGCAATGTGAGGCATGTTATGCCTCGTTGAGTGAGGACCAGGAAGGCGATGTCTTTGTTCTGATCCGCCAGACACTAGCGGAGATGATCGACTATCTGCAACGCCTGGCGCAACGGGCAGTGCCGCTGGTTGCCAATGCACCTGCTGACGGCGCAGGAGACGCGCCGCTCGCCACGGCGTCGCCCTTCGCCACCTCACAGGTGATGAACCGAGAGCAGGCCATCAACCAGATGCTGGCTATCGGCGTCTGGTTTCGCCAGACCGAACCCTCAAGCCCGGTACCCTTTCTGATGGATCGCGCCGCCCGCTGGGCAAACATGACGCTGACCGAATGGCTGGAAGAGATGCTTACCGACGATACCAGCCTGCATGCCATCCATAATGTATTAACAGGACAGACCCAATAATGCCGGGAAAACATACTCTTACCATTGCTTTTTGTGCGGCGCTGCTCAGCGGGTGCGCAACAGAGGAAAACTCTGCTTCCGCCACGAAACAGCAGGCCATTGACCAGGTTGCTGCGCCCTTTGCACAGGGTACCATCACGCTGGCGATTCAAACCGACCCGGATTTGAATGCGGTGCATGGCATCGCCAATAGCTGCACGTTACTGGTTATCCAGGCCCAACATGCTAATACTCTGAGCAAACTGCTCTCTAACCCATTTGCTTTAAAGAGCCTGTTCAGCGCCGCAGGCGCACAGGATGACATCTTAAAAGTTGACCGCTACGCCGCCATGCCGGGACAGCGCACGACGCTGCATATCGACCGCAGCGAGAATACCCGTTACCTCGCGGTGGTTGCTGGTTATTACCCGTTCCCGCAAAAGCAGCATATGGCGCTAATTCGTATTCCCGTCACCACCGAAAGTTCCGGCTGGTGGACACCGCGCTGGCAGGCACAACTGGCTCCGGTAATGCTAACCCTTCACCTCGGTAGCAACGGCATGACACAGTTTACCGGCGCGGAACGCGAGCCACTGCGCCTGCAAAATGCAGCGCCCGCACCAGCACAATCCTCTGCCAGCCAAGGAAGCTGATATGTATCCGGAACTTCAGCAGATTTACTGGTATTCGGGTGTTTATTTACAACCGCAACATTTGCAGTCTGTCGATCTGCATCATCATTACATGCTATCGCGCCATCGCCAACTGGCACAGCCGTGGAACGTTGGGCTGATTGAGTCGATGTTTAACCCGGAAACGCTGGTTGATTTCACGCTAAAAATTGAACGCCTGAAGGCGCTGTTACCTTCCGGGGATTATCTGGAGTTTCCCGGCAACTGTAGCCTGCAACCGCGTCAGTTTCGTCAGGCATGGAAACAGCTGGAAAAACCGTTAACCCTGTGGCTGGCGCTGCGTCGTTTCGACCCTGGCCATGTGAATGTCGGTGAGTCGCCAAACAGCCGCTGGTTTAAAGCGCCGGAAGAAGGCGTGATGAAAGATGTCTATTTCAACGGGCCGGAGTGCAGCGTCTCGCGCATTCTTTATAACGTACAGATCCTCACCGATGGCGAGAAAGAGGCGGTGGTGGATTGTGAATTTATTCCCCTTCTGCGGTTACGCTATGACACCGATCGAGTGATCGCTGACGCCAGTTTTTGTCCTCCACTGGTCAGCCTTGGCAGCACACCAGTGCTGAAAAATCTGTTGGATGGTCTGTATGCTGAACTGGCAAACCGCGCCTATAAACTCGAAGAGTACAAACGCCCGGAACAGAGTAATACCGCCCAGCGCGGCGATATGACGCAACTGTTAGTGATGCGCTCCCTGAACCGGACTCTGCCGTTGCTGCACCATTACTGTCGCACGCCGGGCATGCATCCGTGGCCTGTCTACGGGCTGCTGGCGCAACTGATTGGCGAACTCTCCAGTGTCAGCGATTGCTGTTCATTTAATGGAGATTGGGCCGGTGAGACGATGCGTCTGTTGCCGTATGACCACTATGACCTTTACGCCTGTTTCGCCAGCGCAAAAAACCTTCTGCTTTCACTGCTAAATAACCTGGCGCTGGAAGATAACGTCTGGATCACCTTCGTTCCAACCAGCCAGCGCATCTTTATCGGCGATTTGTCGTCACTCGCCGGACAACAGAGCGACAGCGTGTTGCTGCGGCTGCGTTCAGAGCAGCGCCCCTCCGGAACAACCGAGAACAGTGGTTTCAAAGTGGCAGCGGGTTCAGCGATCGGCAAGCTGATTCAACATGCGCTGCCGGGGATTGCCACTACGGTGCTGGATCCCGCCCCGCGTGGCATGCCGCAGAGCAAAAACACTGTCTATTACCAACTGAACCAGCAGGACGATCTATGGAAGAAGATCGGCCAGGAGCAGAGTCTGGCCTTTTACTGGGATGACGCACCCGACGATCTGCAAGTTCAAGTCGTTTTTATGGGGGTGTCATGAGTGAGCTTCTTGATGACTATCTACCGGTCTTCAGGCAGGTACTGGAGATGATTGCAGAACCGACATCGTTTACCGATTACGCCGAAGCGCGACAAGGGTGTCTTGTCCAACTGGAGCAGGCAATGCAGCGAGCCTGCCAACAGGATGCCAACGAAGAGGAGAAAGCGGCCGCACAGTTTGCGGTTATTGCCTGGATCGATGAAACGGTGCTCTGTTCGTCCTTGCCATGGCGTGAGCGCTGGCAGAGTGAATTATTGCAGCGTAAGTATCTGAATATGACAGTCGCCGGAGAGCGTTTTTTTACCTGTCTGGCGCAGCTTGAGCCCGACTGGCATCAGGCGCGGAAGGTTTTTCTCTTCTGTCTGCAAAATGGTTTTCACGGTCAGTACAGCATGCCCGAGGATGACGAGCCGTTGCAGGAGATCATTACAGAGCAACGTGCGCTGTGTCTGCCTGCCGCATGGCTAAGCTGGCCAAATGACAGCGCGATCACGCTCGCGACATGCGGACAAACCGTCGCCACGCCGCTGCATAAACGCCTGCTACTGCGGGCAACCGTGACTCTGTTGCTGCTATACGGGTCTTTATTTTTTCTTCTTTATCACTACACAAACTGACCTCTATGTTTAAGAAATTAGCCTGCTTTACTGGCTGGCTGGCTGTACTGTGCCTGTCGCTGATATTCAGTTTTATGCTCGGCCTGTGGCAAGGATGGAGCACACCGGGGATCCTGCTGCTGTGGTTGCTGGTGATGGTGCTGGCTGCGCTGCTGTGGCACTCGCTTCCCGAACTATTGCTGCTTATCAGGGGGAAAAAAGGTCGCCGCTGGTTCACAAAATACCGCTTATCGCGCCGGGAATATGTGCTGTTCAATCACTGGAAAGCGGGTGCCGCGGTCATCAAACGCATTAAACGTCGGCGTACGCATCTGCCGTGGTATTTGCTGGTCGGTGATCGCTGTGGCAAAAGTACCCTGCTGAGCAGCGCAGGGCTGCCCCGTTTTTATGGTGACAGCGCCGACAGCATCACCACCCCGACCCGCACGCTGCGGTGGTGGTTTTTTCGCGATCTGTGCGTACTCGATCTGTCGAGCAATTTTTTAAACGGCGCTGCCACCTTCCGTCAGACCTGGAGCAAACTCGCCCGTTGGTGCACGCACATTCCCGCGCCTGGCGGCATCATTATTGCGTTGCCAATGAGCCAGTTAATCGGTGGCGATCTCAGTCAATTGCATACGCTGGCCCGCCAGCAACGTAGCCTTGTCGAACCGCTGGTCAGGCACTATGGCGAACGCTTGCCACTGTATGTGTTAGTCACCCAGTGCGATAAGTTCCCCGGTTTCAGTTTGTGGCAGCATCAGCTTTCTGACGCCCAACGCCAGCAGGCACTGGGTTACACATGGAGCGTGCCACCGCATATTGATGGCCAGGATGACTCCACGCTGCAACCGCTATTCACGCGTCTGCATGAAGGATTTTCCCTCGTGCGGCTGAGTATGGCGCGCCCGGCCACACTCAGCGCACTTGAGTACAATACCCTGCTGGATTTCCCGGAAGCGTTCGCCCGGCTGGAACCCGCCCTGCGCTACACGCTGGCAGCCCTGTGCGAAGCCAACGCCTATTTCAGCCCGGTCACGCTGAAGAGCATCTGGTTTTGTTCCACCGAACCGCAGGTGGAGAATCAGGGGCGCCGCACCAGCCATTTCATCCAGGATCTGCTGACCCGCCACCTTCCAGCATTGAGTTTAAAAAAAACCGGCCTGCACTGGTATCAGCGTTCATTCGGCAGAACCTGCTGCTACACCGCAATCGGCATCTGCGCCCTCTGGCTGGCGATAAGCGCCAGTATGAGTGCCATGCGCTTGCGCTCCGGGCTGGCTGAATTAGCGCCGGATAAGCTGGCGGCGTTTATTGCCGCAGATGAGCAACATGCAACGCTGGCGCTGCCCTGGTTGCCGTTTACGCCCTTATTCAGCCAGCAACAACACAACGCTGAAACATTACTTAACCGCATCCCGGTGACGGCGCGCCCTGCCCGGCAAACGCTGGAAGCTTATCAGCAGCGCGCCCTTAACGCGTCGCCCGCACAACAGCGGCACTACATTCTGCAACTGGCCGCTGCTGTCACGCGCTGGCGACAAATGCAGCACGGTACACCGCTGGATACGCTCGCCGAAGTCGCGCCGATTAGCGACGAACTGACGCAAAATGTCTATCCGCCGACGCTATCTCCGCTGACCCGGCTGGCGCTGGAGCGTTATTACATTCAGCGTCCCTATGGCGAACGCTGGTTGCAGAACGCACAACAGGTGCTGGAAAATCTGGTCAATCACGATCTGTCGTTACGCTGGTTACAGGCCCCGTCCACCGCATTTCCGCCGCTGCACGCCGCAACATTCTGGCCAGCATTACGCGATACGCTTGCTCTCGACGGGAGATGGACGCAGGCCGGTGAAGCCACAGTTAATCAATGGATGGCAGAGATTGAAGACGCTACCGGTCGAACTGAACCGATTTTTCAGCCATTGCGCGAAAGCTGGCAGGAAGCGAGGCAGCAGGCATGGCGTCAGTATCTGATCGAGGTGACGGCTCACCTTTCGCCCGATGAAACAGGCACGGCGTCGCGCCGCCAGTTGATTGCTATCAGCCAGAATCAAAGCCCGGCGATGCGCTTTGCCGCCCGCATCGTTGACGAGCTTGAAGCCATTCCGCCGGAACACACACAGCCCTGGCTGACCACGCTGCGTGACGTTCAGACACTCGCCAGCGCGGGCGATGGAACCGCGCTGTTGCAACGCACCGAGCGGCTCAACAAGCAACTGCGTCTATCGCTTACCGCCTGGTTTCAGGGCAAAACCCAAACGGCCGCTGCCGCCACAGCGCAATCTGCTCAACAGGCGTGGCTCGACTGGCAAAAATCCCGTAACAGTGCCGTTAATGCGGCGGTAGCGAAGGAGAAACCGGGTGATACGTTAACGCGCGGGCTTTTTACCCCCGGGCAGCAAAAACCGGACGCCAACCCGCTGGGTACTCTTCTGCCAGCACTTGCCACGTTGCAGGAGCGCGTCTCACCCGATGACATTGATGCTGATGTGGCGGCGGTGTGGCGGCTGTATCAGGATGATGCCCGCACGTTACTGGCGAACGCGATGGCCAGCAGTGCTTGTTGGTTGAATGCGCAATGGAAAAGCGGCGTGATCTGGCCGCTGGGGAAAAATGCCGAAAAACGCAGCTACGAAGAGCAACAAGCGCTGAGCCTGCAACTGGTGGGTAATTTTCTACGCGGCCCGGCGAAGCCCATGCTGTCGGTGGATAATAATGGTCTCAGCGCTGCCGGTTTTGCCGGAATGACGCTGCCATTAACGGCGGAATTTAGCCAGTTTCTCCGTAGCGCCTTCGCCCCGGATATTCTTCAGGATCTGCCACAACGCACCACCACCAAAGTCCAGGATCGGAAAGCGGCGTTACAGGCCAAAGTCGCGGCGCTTGAGTTACAACAAACCAAACTCGAAAAACAGGTTGTGAAAACCACGGTCACCAGCCTGCCAGCAACCATCGCCGGAGGCGCGCAGGTGATCCCAACCGGAACAAAGTTATTACTGAACTGCCAGAAAGGCGACCAGGTGCTCAGCAGTATGAATTTTGCCGACAAGGCCGATTTCACCTGGCAACCAGGCCAGTGCCGCGGCGTAACGCTCAGCGTTACGTTCCCTGATTTTGTCGCGGTCAATCAGATTAATGGTGACGATGCATGGCCCTGGTTTGTCAGCCTGCTCTCCTCAGGAGAAACGCTGATCGACAGCAGTGATTTCGGTGACAGTGCAGAGTTGCTTAAACGATTAGGCATTAAACAAATCCTCGTTCGTTTTGCCATGACTAATACTCATCCCCTTGAGGATGCGTGGCAAAGCTGGAAAACGAACGCCGATGAAATCAGTTCCCTCACTCTACAAATCCGCGATCTCAGCGAGCAGTCAGCGCATCCACAACCTGACGAGTTAGCGGCGCACGCGCTTTCTGGTTTCCCCGACAAAATCACACTGTGTCAGTAACACCATTGAAGGTACTTTTATGAGTCATCATTTAAAACCAATAATCAATAAGCTTTCCGCTGAGGGACGAGCGGTACTTGACACCGCCGTCAGCCATGCGGTTTCTCTACAACATACAGAAGTGACGCCAGAACATTTACTGATGGCAATACTGCACCAGCAAAGCTCATTGATCGAGCAACTGGGATTACAGAGCGGACTACCGGTCAGCCGGTTGTTCGATGTATTACAGCAGGAGCTTCAGCACCAGCGGCCGCAACAAAACTCAGCACCACACTTTTCCGTCGGGCTGACCGAATGGTTTATTGCGAGCTGGTTATTGGCAAGCAGCCACTGGGGACAATCCCGACTGACACCTGCCGCGCTGCTGGCCGCGTTATTCGATGACGGCAATGAGTTACGGCTTGCCACCCCGGTGGAAAAAGCATTGCAATGCGCCCGCCCCGAAGCGATGGCGTTGCTGCAAAGCATCTATGCGCCAGAACCTGCACACGACGAACTGACAGCGGCCAGCACGTCTGCGCTGCAAAAATATACGCGTAATCTCAGTGAACTGGCTCGTAGCGGCGAACTGGATCCGGTTCTGGGCCGCGAATCCGAGCTGCGCCAGATGGTGGATATTCTGTTACGCCGCCGCCAGAACAACCCGATTCTTACCGGCGAGCCAGGCGTCGGGAAAACGGCGCTTGCCGAAGCGCTGGCGCAGCGCATTGTCACAGGCACCTTTCCCCATATGCTGAAATCGACAGAGATACTGACGCTTGATTTGGGATTATTACAGGCCGGAGCGAGCGTGAAAGGTGAGTTTGAAAACCGCCTTCAGCAGTTGCTGAAAGAGGTTGCCCGCTCGCCCACGCCGATTATTTTATTTATTGATGAAGCGCATACACTCATTGGCGCAGGGGGATCCGCCGGACAAAGCGATGCGGCTAACTTACTCAAACCCGCGCTGGCGCGCGGCGAGTTGCGAATTATTGCGGCCACAACCTGGGTTGAATATAAAAAATATTTCGAGAAAGATGCCGCGCTGGCGCGCCGCTTTCAGCTCATTAAAGTGGCGGAGCCGGATACGGATAAGGCAACGACGATGTTACGCGCGATGGCACCGGCCATGTCCCGACATCACAGAGTTCCCATCCTCGAAAGCGCCATCCATGCCGCTATCTCCCTCTCCAGCCGTTACATTGCAGAACGCCAGCTTCCCGACAAATCGGTGAGTTTGCTGGATACCGCCTGCGCCCGCGTGGCAATATCACAAACTCAGGAACCGAAAGAGGTTGAGGCAATCTGCGTGCAACTGCACGCCATTCAATGCGAGATTGCGGCGCTGAAACGAGAAAACAGTGCGACTGAGCGGCAGGAAAAACTCCGTCAGCAAGCGACGACCTTGCAGGGCGCTCTCGATTCACTGCGCCAGGAATGGGAGCGGCAAACACTGTTGGTGCAACAGTTACAACAGAGCAAGGATGCCGAAGAAATTGCGCTTATGCGTGAAGCGCTGGCTGCATGTCACCAGCAGCATGCGATGGTGTTTGAGTGCGTCGATTCCGCCTGCGTGGCGGACGTGGTAGCAGACTGGACCGGTATCCCGCTCGGACACATGCTGGAACAGGAGCACCAGCAACTGGACTCGCTATGCGAACGGCTTGAACAACGGATTATTGGACAAAGACATGCCCTCAAACATATCACGCAACAAATTCGTATCAGCCGTGCCGGGCTTGCCGATCCGCAAAAACCCACCGGCGTTTATATGCTGGCCGGTCCCTCTGGAATCGGCAAAACCGAAACATCGCTGGCGCTGGCCGAGCTGCTGTATGGCGGGGGAAAAAGCATGGTGACCATTAATATGTCCGAGTATCAGGAAGCCCACTCCGTTTCCGGGCTGAAAGGTTCACCGCCAGGGTATGTGGGGTATGGGCAGGGCGGTATACTTACCGAAGCCGTCCGCCGTAATCCCTACTGTGTGGTATTGCTGGATGAAGTGGAAAAAGCGCATCCGGACGTAATGGAGCTGTTCTATCAAATTTTCGATAAAGGCATAATTGAAGATGCAGAAGGACAGATGATTAACTTCCGTAATACGCTGATTATTATGACGTCTAATCTGGCCAGCGCGGTGCTGCTTAGCGCATGGGAAAAAGGCGAAACCTCGCCAGAGGCGTTGTGTAATATTATTCGCCCTGAGTTTGAACGCGTCTTCAGCCCGGCGTTGATGGGACGCATGACGCTGATCCCTTACCTGCCCTTACAACCGCTGGAACTGGCGCAGATCATCGAATTGAAACTTCAGCACCTGTGCCGCCGTTATCAAACCGCGACAGAAAGCGACTCACGCCCTGGCTGGACAAATAAAGTGGTTAACTGGGTGGCAGAACGCTGTCAAGTGCAGCAAAGTGGTGCGCGTGATATTGACCAGATATTGACCTCACATTTATTACCGATTCTGGCTGACCATGCGTTAACTTCAACGGCAAAGAGTGAAGTAAAAATTGATATACTCAAAGATCAGGTGGCATTGAAAGTATATACCCTAAATAATTCGAGTTGCAGGAAGGCGGCGACGCAGTGACAAATTCGTCGGGAACGAATTTGCCCAACCGAAGGTTGGCCTCCGGTGAGAGACAGGATGTCTCTCAGTAATCCCCAGTCACTTACTTCAGTAAGTGACTGGGGTGAGCGACAAATCTGCCGGGAGCAGATTTGAACGCTGTAAGCAGCGGCCCCGAAGGGCTGAGGGATCCCCACAAAATCAGCCCTAATAAACCAGAACCATATTTCGGTAGGT
>Ga0316602_10000140_pt1 | contig 69187 bp, 55 predicted proteins | sample OWC_soil_day10_C_FD_203103 | JGI IMG/M metagenome (GOLD analysis project Ga0316602, IMG submission 203103) | Wetland soil microbial communities from Old Woman Creek delta, Ohio, United States - OWC_soil_day10_CT | ecosystem: Environmental > Terrestrial > Soil > Wetlands | place: USA: Ohio...
GGAATCATAGCGAGTATTTTTAGTAATTATTTATTATTCAACACTTTAAATTTACTAAATAATTCGCTATATTCCTATTTTCTTGTCAACTTTTTTACATCGAACTCACGTTAAATTAGTTGAATGTGGATGAAAGGAGTACAGCGGCTTATAAACACAAAAAGGGCATTCCGCAAGGGATGCCCTTTTTGTGTAAAGGATATTGGTCGTGTTAATTAATTCTTCTCGATGTAATCGACAATCCAGTCGCCGACTTCCGAGGTGGAATATGCCTTGCCGTTGGAAGCAATATCTTCCGTCACAACACCTGCTTCCATCGAAGCGTCCACCGCTTTGCGGATGAAGGAACCTTCGTCCATCAAGGCGAAAGCGTATTCAAACATCATGGCCGCCGAAAGAATCGTAGCCAGCGGATTGGCGATGTTTTTGCCTTTGGCTTGTGGATAAGAACCGTGGATAGGCTCGAACACGGATGTGTGTACACCGATCGAAGCCGACGGAAGCATTCCCATGGAACCGGTGATAACCGATGCTTCGTCCGTCAGGATGTCTCCAAAAAGGTTTTCAGTCACCAACACGTCAAAACGTTTCGGCCATTGGATGATTTGCATGGCTGCATTGTCCACAAACATGTATTCTGTTTCCACGTCCGGATATTCTTTCTCGATTTCTTGTGCGATTTGTCTCCACAAGCGGGAAGTGGCAATCACATTGGCTTTGTCCACTACTGTCACCTTCTTGCGGCGGAGGCGGGCGTATTTGTAAGCCAAGTGCAAGATGCGTTCCACTTCTTCACGGGTGTAAACACAGGTGTCGTAGGCCGTGTTTCCGTCTTCGCTGCGGCCTTGCGGACGACCAAAATACATTCCGCCGGTCAACTCACGGATACACATAAAGTCTGCCCCTTCCACCAAATCGGCACGAAGAGGTGATTTGTGGATCAAAGATGGAAAAGTTGTCACCGGACGCAAATTGCCATATAGCTCCAGCTTTTTACGCATCGCCAACAAGCCTTGCTCTGGGCGAACTTTGGCGTTGGGGTTGTTGTCAAATTTTGGATCGCCGATGGCTCCAAAAAGCACGGCGTCGGATGCCATACACAATTCATGTGTTGCATCCGGGTAGGGATTTCCCACTTCGTCAATGGCGCATGCACCCACGATACCGTATTTGTAGGTAAGTTCATGACCAAATTTCTTGCTAATAGCTTCTGTCACTCTCAACGCTTGTGCAATGATTTCCGGGCCGATTCCGTCGCCCGGAAGAACTGCAATGTTTAATTTCATAATTATCTGTTATTATATATATTGTTTAGGTCTCATATTAATGTACCAATAAAAACTGATGTACGTCAACTAGCCAATTGGCATATTAGATCATAAATCTTCGATCAGATTCAGCATCTTTTCGGTGGCAATCACCGCTGCCTCCGTTTGGTCGGCATCCAATCCTTGGGTTTTGAATTCCTTTCCATTGAATCGCCACGAGATAAGTGTTTGCACCAAAGCATCTGTGCGGCCTCCCGGTGGAATATGCACGCTATAGTTGGTAAGTTCAGGCTTTGGTTTTCCCAGAAGGGTGTAGATTTTCCAAAGTGCCTTCGAAAAAGCATGGTATTGCCCGTCGCCTGGAGCGGTATGCTGGTATTCCTTTCCATCAATTTCAATCTTTACGGTGGCCGTGGCCCTCAACCCTTTGGTCAGGGAAAAAGCATAAGCAATGATCCTTATTTTCCGTTTGTCGGTTTGCTTCAAAACATCTGAAATGATAAATGGCAGGTCGCTTTGGGTGATGAGTTCTTTCTTGTCGCCTAGCTCGATTACGCGAGTTGTCACTTTCTGCATGTCTTCCTCCGACAATTCGATGCCGAGTGCCTGAATATTTTTGCTGATGTTGGATTTCCCGGAAAGTTTTCCCAAAGCATATTCCCGGATTCGTCCGAAACGTTCAGGAAACAATTCGTTGTAATAGAGGTTGTTCTTGTTGTCCCCATCGGCATGTATTCCTGCACATTGAGTGAAAACATTACCTCCGATAATCGGTTGGTTGGCCGAAATCACAAGGCCTGAGTAAGATTCGGCAACGCGGCTCACCCGGTTGATTGCCTCTTCACGGATGCTGGTCTCTATTTTCAATTGGTCATGAAATACTGCAATCACACTCGACAAGGTGGCGTTTCCTGCACGTTCGCCCAAGCCATTCATCGTCACATGCACGCCTTTCACACCCACTTCCGCAGCTACCATGGTGTTGGCCACGGCCAGGTCGTAATCGTTGTGTGCGTGGAAATCGAAATGGAGTTGAGGATAGCGTGTAATCATGCGGCGCACATTGCGCCAGGTGGTATGGGGTGTTAAGATTCCTAAAGTGTCGGGGAGCATGAAACGTCTGATTGGAAGGTGCTGGAGTGAATCCATCAGGAAATAGACGTATTCTTCCGAATCAATGATTCCGTTTGACCAATCTTCGAGATATAAGTTTACGGTAATACCCATTTCTTGGGCTAAGGTCACCTCTTGCGTAATGTCTGCGAGGTGTTCTTCGGGAGTTTTTCGGAGTTGTTCGGTGACATGTTTGTACGAACCCTTCGTGAGCAGGTTGATGGTTTGGCATCCGGCATCTTGTATCCATCTAAGGGAAGCCCCTTTGTCGATAAAACCAAGGATTTCAATCTTCTCGATGTTGCCGCTGGAAAGTGCCCAGTCAGCAATTCGTTTCACAGTCTCAAACTCACCGTTCGATACACGTGCGGATGCGATTTCGACGCGGTTAACGCCGAGTTCATCAATCAGTAGATGGGCCAAGCTCATCTTTTCGTGAGTCGAAAAGGATACTCCGGAGGTTTGTTCACCGTCGCGGAGTGTTGTGTCCATGATTTCTATCATAATCGGTTAATTAACATCCTTTTCCCCCGCCCGATCCTATTGGTGGGGCGGGGTAGGTGTGGATTATCTGTTCTTTTCGTATTGTTCAATCAAATCTTTTTTTGAAAGCAGGTAGTCGATATCGTCCAACCCGTTGAGCAAGCACTCTTTCTTGTAAGGATTTATTTCGAATGACTCTGTCTGTTGCGATTTGTTGTTGGTGACGGTTTGGTTCTGTAGATCTACAGTGATGGTTGCTTGTGGATCTGCTGTTACCTCAGCAAACAATTTAGCCAAGAACTCGGGTGAAACCACTACTGGCAACACGCCGTTGTTCAAGGCATTGTTCTTGAATATATCGGCGAAAAAGCTGGATACTACAACTTTGAATCCGTATCCGGCCACTGCCCAGGCAGCGTGCTCGCGGCTGGAACCACTACCGAAATTTTTTCCGGCCACCAAGATTTCTCCTTTGTAGGTGGAGTTGTTCAAAACGAAATCTGCTTTTGGGCTTCCGTCTTTGTTGTAGCGCCAGTCGGCAAACAGGTTATCGCCAAATCCGTTTTTGTCGGTTGCTTTCAGGAAGCGTGCCGGGATGATTTGGTCTGTGTCCACATTCTCGATGGGAAGTGGAATATAAGTTGAGGTTAGTGTTTGAAATTTTTCCATTGTCTTACCAATTTATAAATTAGCAAATTCGAAAATTAGCGAATTTAGATTTGTTTCGCTTTCGATGTGCCAATGATTTTGTTGAGTACTTTCTTTATTATTCTAACATTGATTAGCAGTTGAGAATTGAAGGGGTAGTTTTCGGAATGCTCACATAACAAAAGCCAGTATTCAGCCTCTTCAGCTTCTTTGGCTGCAATTTTCAATTTGTGGATGAAGTCGATTTTACTTTCTCCATTCTGAGCTTCCCTGACATTTGCTCCAATTGATGTGCCACTTTTAAGAAGCTGATTGGCAATCACGAACTTTTTTCCTTGCTCCAAGACTTCAGCAAAGGCAATAATGTCAAGGGCAAATTTGAAAGATAAGTCCATTATGGCATTTCCTGTCTCTTTCATTTCGGCATCAACTTATTATGTGATTTTTATTTGCTAATTTTCAAATTCTCAAATTTGTTCATTCACTTCAGGGTTTCGTTATCTTTCCAGTGATTGCTGCCGCTGCTGCAACTAGTGGTCCTGCCAGGATAGTTCTTGCCCCTGGGCCTTGGCGTCCTTCGAAGTTGCGGTTCGAAGTCGAAACAGCGTATTTCCCTGCCGGAACTTTGTCGTCGTTCATAGCCAGGCAAGCCGAACATCCAGGTTGGCGAAGTGCGAATCCCGCTTCTGTGAGGATGTCATACAGACCCTCTTCACGGATTTGTTTTTCCACCATCCAGCTTCCGGGTACCAACCAGGCAGTAACGTTGTCGGCTTTCTTTTTGCCTTTCACGTAGTTTGCAAACGTGCGGAAATCTTCGATGCGGCCGTTCGTACAACTTCCTAAGAACACGTAGTCGATCGATTTTCCTTCCAGTTTTTCACCTGGCTGGAATCCCATGTAGTCCAATGATTTTTGGAAAGAGATGCGTCCCGCTTCGTCGGTCGCTTCCAGCGTTGGAATGCTGTCGGTGATGCCCATTCCCATTCCCGGATTGGTTCCGTAAGTAATCATGGGAGGAATTTGTGAAGCATCAAACGTATATTCTTTGTCGAAAACAGCGTCTTCGTCACTCTTCAAGGTCTTCCAATAAGCTAATTGTTTGTCCCATTCTTCGCCTTTAGGGGCAAATTCACGGCGATATACATAAGAAAACGTTGTTTCATCCGGCGCGATCATTCCGCCACGTGCACCCATCTCGATGCTCAGGTTACACACTGTCATACGCTCTTCCATCGACATGTTTCTGATGGCTTCCCCAGCGTATTCCACAAAATATCCGGTGGCGCCGCCTGTCGTCAGTTGAGAAATCATATACAAAGCAAGGTCTTTCGCAACCACACCGTCTTGCAGTTTTCCGGTGAAGTTTATGCGCATCGTTTTGGCGCGTGTTTGGAGGATGCACTGGGTGGCAAGCACCATCTCCACTTCGCTGGTTCCGATACCGAAAGCGATGGCGCCAAAGGCTCCGTGAGTGGAAGTGTGGCTGTCACCGCATACGATGGTCATTCCTGGATGTGTGAATCCATTTTCCGGCCCGATGATGTGTACGACACCGTTTTTCTTGTTTCCCAAAGGATAGTAGAACGGCATGTTGAACTCTTTTGCATTTTTATCAAAGGTGTCCAGCTGGTTGCGTGAAATCGGGTCGTTCACAGGTTGGTCTTGATTGATTGTCGGCGTGTTGTGGTCGGCAGTCATAGTCGTGCGGTCGGGGCGGAACACTTTCAGCCCCCGTGCGCGAAGTCCGGCAAAAGCTTGCGGACTGGTTACTTCGTGGCAGAAATGGCGGTCGATGTATAATTGTGTGGGACCGTTCTCTACGGTGGACACAGTGTGTGCATCCCAAATCTTGTCAAACAGGGTTTTGCCTGTGCTTGGTTTCTGCGAATCTGTACTCATTTTTCTTTTTCCTATTGTTTATTTATTTTACGAATTTATTTACGGCATTTATGAAGGCTTCGACGGCAGCGGCTACGATGTCGGTATTTGCCGAAAAGCCATAATAGTTTATCCCTTCGTGTTCCACTTGCATGTGCACTTTTCCGGTGTCGTCGCTCCCTTTGTTGATGGCTTGGATGAGGAATTCCTGGATGGTCGTTTGGCGGTGGATAATTTGTTTCACGGCTTTGATGGCTGCATCCACCGGGCCATTGCCTGTGGCGGAAGCTTCAAATTTTTCACCGGCAATGTCCAATCCAACAATCGCTACGTTGCGGATTCCCAATCCGGAAGTTACTTGTAAGTAATCTAACCGAATTCGGTGCATTTTGTTCGTTTCCTTGCCCGCTAAAATTAATACATCTTCGTCCGTTATATCTTTTTTGCGGTCGGCCAACTCCAAAAATTGTTGGTATATCTCGCTTAATTTCTCGTCATCCACCTCGATGCCTAAAATGCTCAGGCGATTCTTCAAGGCTGCACGTCCACTTCTGGCCGTCAAAACGATAGCATTGTCGTCGATACCCACGTCTTTTGGATTGATGATTTCGTAAGTGGAAAGATTTTTCAACACGCCATCTTGGTGGATTCCCGACGAGTGGGCAAAGGCATTGCGTCCGACGATGGCTTTGTTAGGTTGCACAGGCATGTTCATCAAGCTCGAAATCATGCGGCTGGTAGGATAAATCTTTTGCGTGTTGATGTTTGTGTCGATCTCCAGCTCCTTGTGGCTTTTGATGGCCATCACCACTTCTTCCAATGAAGTGTTTCCGGCACGTTCACCAATTCCGTTTATGGTGACTTCCACTTGGCGGGCGCCGTTCAATACTCCCATGATGGAGTTGGCGGTTGCCATTCCCAAGTCTTGGTGGCAATGTGTGGATAAGATGGCTTCTTTCATCTCTACGTGGTCGATCAAGTATTTGATTTTTGCTCCATATTCGGTGGGCAAACAGTACCCCGTTGTGTCGGGTATATTCACCACCGTGGCTCCGGCGTTTATCACGGCTTGAACTACACGTGCCAAATACTCGTTATCCGTTCTGCCTGCATCTTCCGCATAAAATTCCACATCTTCCACGTATCGCTTCGCATATTTCACGGCGGCTACTGCCCGTTCAATAATTTCTTCACGGGTGGAATTGAACTTGTGTTTGATGTGGTAGTCGGAAGTCCCGATTCCGGTATGTATCCTTTTGCGTTTGGCGTATTTCAGCGCATCCGCTGCCACGTCGATGTCTTTTTCCACAGCGCGGGTCAAGGCGCATATCGTTGGCCAGGTCACCGCTTTCGAAATCTCCACTACCGAATTGAAGTCCCCGGGACTTGAAATGGGAAATCCGGCTTCAATCACGTCCACTCCTAATGTTTCCAACGCTTTGGCTACCTGGATTTTCTCAATCGTATTCAATTGGCATCCGGGCACTTGCTCGCCGTCGCGTAAAGTGGTGTCAAAAATAAATAATTTGTCCATATCTCAGTTACTTATATTATTTCTTTAGTTTTTTGTTCTACGCCCAAGCGCAATAAAAAAGCCCTTCCCGCATGAGTGAGAAAGGCTTTGCTTTGTATTTTAAATTTCGAAGATCTACAGCACAAATCAACTCACTCTTTGGAAACCACAGAGGAGGAGGATAATTGAGCTAATAATGTTTTCGAAAGATGTCTTCATTTCTATTTCGTTTATTGAACGCTGCAAAGTTATAAGCATTTGCTAATATAGCAAATATTCAGGGCTGTTTTTTTTGAAAAAAAATCATCTTGAAAGATAAGGAGTCAAATTAGGCAGATTTTACTCGCAATGTTATCTACTCATCCAGGCTGCCTTGATAGACATAGTCTTTCCGACACATAATTTATAACACAAGGTGCTTGGGTTAGGATTTTGGTGCAGTGTTCCTCATAGTTCAACCACAGAGATGTCTTTTTTATATTTTCTGATATTACTGTCCCATTAAAATAGAAAAACACTCTTTTAAATATTTGAAATTTAACTATATACGGTTATTTCTCGAGCGAACGGACTTAGATTTAAGCTTTACATCAGATTAAACTGATAGCATATGTTTAAAGATTAATACGTTTTCGCTCAATTGGTCTCGTTCCTGAATCGAAGTAAATTCAATCGTATTGTGGCCAAGTACAATGTAGACAAATACATGAAGCATTTCACTTGTTGGAATCAACTGATTTCTCTGATGTTTGTCCAATTATCCAACCGCAAAAGCTTGAGGGATTTGATTGTTACACTTGATGCTCACCGCTCCAAATCATATCATCTGGGTATAGGCAAGAATGTCTCAAAATCATCTTTGGCGAGAGCCAATCAAGACAGGGACTATCATATCTTTTATCCATTATGAATCAGGATCTTATTATATATTTGATCGCGTCTACAACAACTTTAAGATGTTGAATAAGATTCATGAAATAGGGACCTTCTTCGTTATCTGGGCAAAGAAGAATCTTCAATTCAAGCCTATCAAGTGGAAACGCAGGTTGCCAGAAAATGGCTAAAGCAGCATCTGAAAATAAAGAAATTCTGGGGTACTACTGAAAATGCTGTTCGGATTCAAATCGACGTTGCCATGTGCACTTACTATTTAGTGGCGATCCTCCAAAAAGACATGCAGCTTGACAGAAGTGCTTATGAGATTTTACAGATCTTGAGTATATTATTGACAGATAAAATTCCCCGTCGAGATCTCTTCGATAGGACTAAATTTCAGAATGACAAAGAACGCTTTAGCCTTAATCGACCAAATTTGTTTGATTTTTAATAACGTCCCCATTTTAATGGGACACTAGTGATTCCTGGTTTTCAATCAATGGCATTGTGTTCTTTTTCTTTTTATCCTTTTAAAAAGTGACAGGGGGGGGGTATTTTTAAAGGTGAAATACCCCGATAATAAGGAGCAAGAAGTAGTCTATTGTCAAAATGCTTGTTTTATCCTTTTTTGTGGGCGTGTGTGTGAATTGTGTGCGATAAAAGAAAAGCACTCATCGGAAATGTCCAATAAGTGCATTATTATCAATGTGATCCGGTTGAGATTCGAACTCAAGACCCACAGCTTAGAAGGCTGTTGCTCTATCCAGCTGAGCTACCGGACCCACAAATTCGGGTGCAAAGATAGCGTTATTTCGTCTATTTCCAAATACCAAGAAATAGAATCTTTGGATTTTTAAGGTGATATGATGTGATATGAGGGAAAATCAGCCTCGAAAACTGTCTCTTTGCTAAAAATACCATATACCGAAGAACCTGAACCGGACATCGAAGCATAAACTGCTCCCGATTGGTAAAGTTCTTCTTTCACTTTGGCTATCTCGGGATGTTTGGCAAACACCGTTTTCTCAAAATCGTTCACCATTACGTTTCTCCACTCGGTAACCGGCAACCGGATAATATCTTTTAGTGATTGAGCTGGCTTTTGTGGAAAAATTCCCCCAAAAGCATCTTTTGTGGAAACATGCACATCGGGTTTTACCAAAACAAAATAATATCCCTCCAGCGACAGTGCTATTTCGTCAAACACCTCTCCTATTCCCGACGCAAACAGCGGCCGGTTATAAACAAAAAATGGACAGTCTGCGCCAAGCTTTAGGGCCAATTGCGCCAATTCTGCGTCAGCAATGCCTAAACTGAAAGTTTCATTGAGCAACTTCAGCATAGACGAAGCGTCGGAAGAACCGCCGCCCAAACCTGCACCAGAAGGAATTTTCTTAAAGAGATGCGCCTCGATTCGTGGAAAATCGTATTTTTCTCGCACCAACCTCAAGGCTTTCATCACAAGGTTATCGTGCAAACAGCCATCCACATGAAGGCCTGACTGACAAAGAAGATCATAAGGAAGAGACTCATTAACAATTACTTCGAGTGCATCTCGTATTTGCAGAGGGAAAAAAACCGTTTCCAAATTGTGGTATCCATCGGCACGTTTAGAAACGACATTGAGTCCTAAATTGATCTTTGCATTGGGAAAACAAATCATTCCACCTATTCATTTAGAGTTCTGCCACATCTTTCATAAACTTGTAGAGCCATTCCAAGGCAACAAAATCCTTCTCTACTTGCTTATAGAAATATGGAGAACATATTTCTTTTTCGTTCACAGGAACCGTTTTTGCCACATAAACACTCTTTCGCTGAACCCATGTTTGAAAATATTCGTCCAAATCTGACGGAATGAACCTTTTGTATTGTTCGCCCAACACTTCAAAGCCATTCGCCAAGACATCTTTCTCTGCATGTTCGCGAAATTCGTTTTTAACATAAGATATCTCCTCCCGGAAAGCATCCATCGTTTTCTTTTTAGCCATGTAAAGTCCCATTCCCAACATGTAATAATCAGCAGAAATCTCCATAAAATAGGCCGGAATCCCCGTCCACTCTTCCCGTGGAACAACCTTCTGGAAGGTGAGCCACATACAGGTTTTGTATGGTGTTTTATCTTTTGAGAAACGGGTGTCGCGATATATCCGTGAAACGGCCCGGTGTGGGCGAAGTTCAAATTCAGGGTCAACACCGTGCATCACCGGAGAAAGCAAAGAAACCAAGTCCTTGATTGGTTGGTACACATGCTGGTCGTAGATTGGCTTGTGTTCGTCAAACCATTCCTTGTTGTTGTTTTCTTTCAATTCGTTGAAAAAACGAAAGGTTTCGGGTGTGAAATAGGCTGGCATATTTACAACGTAAGATAAATAATCTATGATTAAAGTTGAAAGTAAATGTTCTTTCGGTTAGGATATGGTGCAAAGATACATTCCTTGTGATTCTTTCCATAAAAAAGAAAAGTTTTTTTTCAGAATAATTCGTGTAAAACCTCCAGAGATTTGAGTTCAGTGAAATTTTGAACATGCAAACGATAGTACTCCAACATATGCTGGATAATGGATGCCCTGTCGTCACGTCCAAAAGCGAAACGGTGCATATTTGCATAATTCATGCGTGACAAACGTGACAAGACAAGGCTCTCATCTTTTGAGATGAAATGCCTATGGAATGGCACAGAAGATACAAACTCGCCCGCCATCAAATCAAAATAATCCCCGGCATGATAGTTTTCCATATTTGGATAAAACCCAAGAAAATGGACAAGATGAAGCATAAACACCAAATGGAAATTTGCCACGCCCCGTTCTGTCATCTCCAATACCTGCATCGAATCGCCAATAAATTGATAAATCAAATGTGAATCGTTCGAATCCTTGAGCACTTTTGAGAGAAAATCTGAAAGAAAAAAAACAATGGAAGTCTTGGCAATATTCTGATGTATCGATTGATACGGATAGAGATTCCGGGCCTCTCGGATGCGATGAATTTCGCGCGAAGGCTGATGTTCGACTTCCAGTTCAACATTGTTCAGTGGCGAAAAAAGATTGTTGGAAACCCGGGTACTCCGCGCCTTGGTGCGTGGCAAAATGTAAGCGACACGCCCCGATTGTTCGGTATAGACATGCACGATGGAATACTTGTCGTTATATTTCACATTGCTCAAGACAATGCCGCGGGTTTTAAGTTGCATAAAATAAGGGACTAATTTTTCGAATCACAAAACAATCTCCTAAATTAGGTATTTTCAACAAAAAAGAGAGATAATTCAGGTGATTATCTCTCTTCCATTTATACAATAAAATCGTTGCCGATTATTTTCCTTGTTGAGCGTCTTGAACCATTTTGGTATTTGGCAAGATGTAAACTTCCACACGACGGTTTTGAGTTCTTCCTGCGGCACTGCTATTGTCAGCAACAGGTTGAGTAGAGCCTAAACCTTGGGATGCCAGGCGTGCACCCGACACACCTCTTTGAGTCAAATAGCCGTAAACAGCAGCAGCTCTTTTTTCAGACAAAGGATTGTTGATCGCATCAGAGCCTGTGTTGTCCGTGTGGCCATAAATCTTCACATCAGTGTCTGGATTGTTGATCAAGGATGTGGCAAAATTATTCAATGATGTTTTAGAAGCCGAACTCAATGTGCTTGAATTTGTCGGGAACAAGATACCTGATTCAAAAGTTACCTTGATGGCTTCACCATCGTTTATCGATTCCACTTGCGCTCCTTGAATTTTTTCAAGCTCAGCTTTTTGTTTATCCATCTTATGACCAATAATGGCTCCGGCGGAACCACCAACCACAGCACCAATACCAGCGCCCCAGGCAGCGCCTTTACCTCCACCTAATATTGCACCAATACCTGCGCCAAGAGCACCACCTGCTCCAGCACCAATTCCAGTTCCTTTAAGAGTATTAGAGGCACCACAACCTGAAAATAAAATAGCAAGGCTGACAAGCATTGCCGAGAAAAAATTTACATGTTTCATAATGAATGTGAAATAAATTAAAATATAAAGTTTCTGTAAATAGAATTAGTTACTCAAAGATATCAAGAGAATCGCAATAATCAAGTTCCCCATTTATAATATATGTGACCTCTTCTTCGGTGAAAGGTTTAATTTTGTCCTTTTTGATTGCCTTCAACACGTATTTGATCAATTCCTCCTCGTCGATTTCAACCGTAGATTCATCGTCTGCCGCCTCGTTCAAAAATCCCTTTTCCTCATAAAAATCATACACTATGTCAATAATGTAATTGATTTCATCGTTGGAGAATTTCCCTTGCACTTCTTGAGGCAGATGCTTTTGTATAAACTTTACAGCATCCTCTTCATCATAATTTAATGCCGGATTGTCATTATTCATCGTTTTCCCGTATTTTTTTGCAAATATAACAAAGTTTTAAGGTTTAAGTTCAATTTTCGTTGTTTCTTCCTGGAGAAAGTCACAATTAATTTTGCCCCACCCCGCCCATTTTCGGTCATTCCATGCAGCTTGGAATAGAATATTTGAAATTAAAAGGAAAATTGCGAGAGAAATATTTTGAGTATTAGAGAAAAAAGAGTAATTTTGCGTTCCGATTTGGGGAATAATTGAAGAAAAAATAAATAAATAATATAAAAGCAATGTCCAAAATTTGTCAAATTACAGGAAAGAAGGCAATGGTTGGCAACAATGTTTCTCACTCTAACAAGAAGACTAAGAGAACATTCGATGTAAACCTTTTCAGAAAAAAATTCTACTGGGTAGAAGAAGGATGCTGGGTGAGCTTGAACGTATCTGCCGCCGGTTTGCGCACTATTAATAAAGTTGGTCTGGATGCCGCTATCAAAAAAGCAGCTGAAAAAGGGTATTTAAACGCATAATTAAAAGGAGTCGCGAAAAATGGCAAAGAAAAGTAAAGGAAATAGAGTTCAGGTGATCTTAGAATGCACCGAACACAGAGAAAGTGGTATGCCTGGAACTTCAAGATATATCACTACAAAGAACAGAAAGAACACAACCGAAAGATTGGAGTTAAAAAAATTCAACCCGATCCTGAAAAGAATGACCGTCCACAAAGAAATTAAATAAAAACAGATAAGTCATGGCAAAGAAAACCGTCGCAGGTTATCGTGATGCGTCAACAAAAGACGGACGTAACTATGCAAAAGTAATCAAAATGGAAAAGTCTCCTAAAACAGGAGCTTATACATTCAAAGAAGAAATGGTTCCTAACGAATCAGTAAAAGATTTTTTCGCAAAATAATCTTTTCTATAGAAAAATATAAATAAGCCTCTTTGCATTCCACAAAGAGGCTTATTTATTTCCTCAAAACTCCCAAAAAGAAAGATGTTCAAAGTCTTGTTTATTGCAGAGTTAATGGCAAAAAATTAAAAATTATCAACTACCTTTGCATAAAGAAAATATTTGCCGCTGGAACCCCCTTGATATTTTCCTGACGACGTATTGTTTTATACATTAAACTTACAATCCCATGGGCATTTTTGATTTTTTTTCGAAACAGAAAAAAGAGAATTTAGATAAAGGTCTGGAGAAAACAAAAGAGAATATGTTTTCCAAACTTTCTCGGATTGTTGTCGGAAAATCGAAAGTTGACGACGACGTACTTGATGGTTTGGAGGAAGTGCTGATTACCTCCGATGTGGGTGTGGACACAACCCTCAAAGTGATAGCCCGGATCGAAGGACGCGTCGCAAAAGACAAATATGTCAACACTTCTGAATTGACCTCTATCCTCCGGGAAGAAATCGCCAAACTTCTGACCGAAAACAACTCGACCGACGATACCGAATTTTCCGTACCTGCCGACAAAAAACCCTATGTGATCATGGTGGTTGGCGTGAACGGTGTAGGGAAAACAACCACCATTGGCAAATTGGCAAACCAGTTCAAGGCCAACGGGAAAAGCGTTTACCTAGGGGCTGCCGACACCTTCCGTGCAGCGGCAGTCGAGCAGCTTGTGATTTGGGGTGAACGGGTTGGAGTGCCTGTGATTAAACAAAAAATGGGTGCAGACCCAGCATCTGTCGCTTTCGACACACTGAGTTCGGCCAAGGCCAATGATGCGGATGTGGTAATTATCGACACGGCAGGACGTTTGCACAACAAGGTGGGCTTGATGAACGAACTTTCGAAGATAAAAAGCGTGATGAGCAAAATTGTGCCGGATGCACCCCACGAAGTGCTATTGGTACTTGATGGCTCCACCGGACAAAATGCGTTTGAACAAGCCAAGCAATTCACTGCGGCAACGGATGTCACGGCTTTGGCAATCACCAAGCTCGACGGAACAGCCAAGGGAGGTGTGGTGATCGGCATTTCCGACCAGTTCAAAATCCCGGTCAAATACATTGGTTTGGGAGAAGGCATCAACGACTTGCAAGCATTTCGCCGCAAGGAATTTGTTGATTCGCTGTTTGGAGAATAAGCCGTCGCAAACAATACTTGCTCATTGTGCCGAATTGTTTTTCAGACAGAAATTGCGGTTAATCGGCTCAACTAAAAAAACTTACTACGAACAATTTGAGATCTGGTCATAAACCCTTCTTCGCAAACATTTGCGAAATTGGAGTTATTTTGAGACAGGCTCATTCTTCATTTCAACTAATTAAATAAAATTGCTTTGGTAAAGAATAGAATAGATGTAATAACGCTTGGATGTTCGAAGAATCTTGTGGATTCGGAGCATTTGATGAAACAGTTATTATCAAATGGATACACGGTCAAGCACGACCCACAGAAGCCCGAAGGGGAGATTGTAGTGATCAACACCTGCGGATTTATCGGTGATGCAAAGGAGGAGTCGGTGAACATGATCCTGAGTTTTGTGGATGGCAAAAAACGTCGCCGCCACAGCAAAGTTTTCGTCATGGGATGCCTCTCGGAAAGATACCGCAAGGAATTGACGGACGAAATTCCGGAAGTGGACAAGTTCTATGGCAAATTCGACTGGAAAGACCTGATGAAAGATTTGGGTAAATCGTACCAGCAAGATGTTGCCTTTGAACGGAGCATAACCACTCCGAAGCATTACGCTTATTTGAAAATATCGGAAGGTTGCAACCGCGCTTGTTCGTACTGCTCGATTCCGATAATGACAGGCAAGCACCATTCCCGAAAGTTAGAGGATATTGTGGCCGAAGTGAAGGCATTGGTAGCCCAGGGAACAAAAGAATTTCAAGTGATTGCACAGGATCTATCGTATTATGGCATAGATTTGTACAAGAAAATGATGCTCGCCGAACTGATTAAGGCCATCTCCGATGTGCCGGGAGTGGAATGGATCCGGCTGCATTATGCTTATCCGTCACGCTTTCCGTACGACATCCTTCCCGTTATCCGGGAGCGCGACAATGTTTGCAACTATTTGGACATGGCCTTGCAGCATATCAGCGACCCTATGTTGAAGAAAATGAGGCGGAACATTACGAAGCAGGAAATTTACGATTTGCTGCACAAAATCAGGGAAGAAGTGCCTGGAATCCATCTCCGTACTACCTTGTTGGTGGGGCATCCAGGTGAAACGGAGCAAGATTTTGAAGAATTGCTGCAATTTGTCAAAGACATTCGGTTCGAACGGATGGGAGCATTTCCGTATTCGCACGAAGACGGCACCTTTGCGTATGAAAACTATCAAGACGACGTTCCTGAAGAAACAAAACAACGCCGGATGGACGAGCTGATGTCGTTGCAAGAATCGATCGCTGCGGAAATCAACCAGCAAAAAGTTGGCTCGCTGATGCGTGTGGTGGTGGACAGAGAAGACGAAGATTATTATGTTGGACGCACACAATTCGATTCACCCGAAGTGGACCCGGAAGTACTGATTTCAAAAGACGAGAAACTCGAAATCGGGACATTCTATCAGGTGAGAATCCATGAAGCTCAACCATTTGATTTGTATGGGAAAATAGAATCGTGAAGCAGGGCATAGTTTTGTAATTGTTTAATTCCTTGGTTAGTATGACACACAAAGAACTTGTTGCTGAATTGGCAAAACGACTTGAACAAACTCAGGCTAGAACGTCTGAACTGTTGGAGACTTTCACAACAGTGATGAATGACAATTTAGCGGATGGGAACTCTATTAATTTTCAAGGATTTGGGCTTTTTGAAATAAAAAAGAAGATGGAACGTATCTCTGTGAATCCGGTGACGAAACAACGCTTTCTGATTCCGCCAAAAATAACGGCTGTGTACCGGCCGAGCCAAAATGTGAAAGACCAGCTAAATTCGAAAGACAATGAGCACTAAACTTAGTTTCGCAGATATTGTAGATCTATTTGCAACGAAAACAGGCCAAACTAAAAAAGACGCAGAATTGTTTCTACGCGAATTATTGGACATCATGTCCTCCAAAATGTGCGAAGATGGATTGTTGAAGATTCGGGATTTTGGCACATTCAAAGTGGTGGATGTGGAAAGCCGCGAAAGCATTGACGTAAACACCGGGACCAAAATAGTGATCGCATCGCACCGGAAAATCACATTCGCAGCCGATAAAACGCTCAAAGATTTAGTAAACAAGCCTTTTTCATTGTTCGAGCCTGAATTATTAAACGATGGCGTAAGTTTTGAACAATCGGCTTTGGACAAGATTCAGGACGAAGAGCTTGACGAAAACGAGGCTGATGCCGAACAAACAGAGTTAGAAATAGAAGAATCGCAAAACACAAACATGCAAGGACGGCTATCAAAAGCTCTAGGAGAAATGACTTTTGATTCGAATCCAATTGAAGATCAAGTACAAGAAAGTCATCCAATAGAGGATAACCCCAAAGAAATTATCCCTTTGGAAGACACCAAAGTGGATATTTTGCCATCTGAGGACGATGAAGCTGCCCCTTTCATTGAACCAACTTCGGATGACGAGATTCCCGCTGTTGCAAACGACAAACCAGATACAATCGATTTGGAAAAAGAATCGCCAAAAGACAAAAGCCTCAAGAAACTATGGATCATTGCCGGAACAATCTTTGTGGTATTGGGAGTCGCCGCCGTTGCTTTTTATCTATTCAATGTAGATGATGACAGGGCAAACAAGCCATTGCAGGCAGCAGTCGCAGAAGACACCGATTCAACCTCAAAGGCAGCAGCCCCTAAACCTCGTGTGGTGGTGGTGAAGCAGGACACCCTTACCCATAAAACGGTCGGACAACCAAACGCTGACTCCACAAAAACATCGGCAAACAAGATCGTGAAAGAGACAGAACGTGCTAAACCAAATGTTCCCGCTATCCCAAAAGCTACAACGGAAGTGGTTTCGGAGGGAACTACATTTCGCACTTTGGCTCTGAAACATTATGGCAGCAAAGAATTTTGGGTATATATCTACCAAGCCAACAAAGCAAAAATACCCAACCCCAACAAGCTTAGATATGGTTTGTCTATCACCATCCCCGATGCCAAATCCCTTGGCATTGATCCCAAAGATCCGGCATCGATCAAACGGGCAAAACTATTAAATGACAAGATCTTGAGCGAAGTAGAATAACAACCGATCCATTTTACATCCCAATTTATATGTTAGAAAAATTATTCAAACTCAGAGCAAACGGCACCAATGCCAAAACAGAAATCATTGCCGGGATAATAACTTTTCTCACAATGTCTTACATCTTGGTGGTGAACCCAAATATTCTTGGCGAAACAGGCATGGACAAGCCAGCATTGTTCACGGCTACTGCCTTGGCTACCATTTTGGGAACACTATTCATGGCACTTTTTGCCAACTTGCCAATTGCTCAAGCTCCGGGGATGGGGCTGAATAGTTTCTTTGCATTTTCCGTGGTGCTTGGCCTCGGATATTCCTGGCAAATGGCTTTGACAGCGGTTTTCATAGAAGGAATTATATTTATCGTTCTAACATTGTTCAATGTCCGGGAATTGATCGTGAAAACAATTCCACAAACCATAAAAGAAGCGATACCCGTCGGTATCGGGCTTTTCATCACACTCATCGGACTGAAAAATGCGGGAATAGTTGTCGCCGATAAAAACACATTTGTCTCACTAGGAGACATGGGAGACCCACATGTTTGGGTGGCTCTTATTGGGTTAATCTTCACCGCTGTACTTTATATAAAGAATGTGTATGGTTCGTTTTTTATTGGGATTGGCACTGCTACCATTTTCGCTGTGTTCTTCGGTCTGGTTCATTTCCCCGAAGGAGGTATTTTCTCTCTCCCACCCGATATTTCGCCAATATTATTCAAATTCGACTTTGAGCATATTTTCTCTCTCAATATGCTGATTGTGGTATTTACCTTTTTGTTTGTCAACCTTTTTGACACAATAGGCACCTTGCTTGGCGTTGCCTCAAAAGCCGGATTGATCGACAAGAATGGAAATTTTCCGCAGATAAAACGAGCCCTTTTTGCGGATGCCTTGGGTACCACTGTGGGTGCGTTTGTCGGCACAAGCACCGTCACGTCGTATGTGGAAAGTGCCTCCGGTGTAGCAGCAGGAGGACGAACCGGATTGACATCTGTTTCTACGGCCGTGATGTTTGCGATTGCCTTGTTCTTGGCTCCGCTGTTTCTGATGGTTCCAGCGGCAGCCACTGCCCCCGCATTGATCATTGTCGGTTTGTTTATGACATCTTCTGTTGTGAATATCAATTTCGGCGACATGAGCGAATCTGTACCTGCATTTCTGACAATGGTGCTGATGCCATTCACCTTTAGCATTGCCCATGGCATTGTTTTTGGAATGATAACTTATGTAATACTCAAATCCCTTATCGGGAAATTCAAGCATATTTCGATCACCATGTGGATTATATTTGTTTTGCTCTTGCTAAAACTCGTCCTGGAAGGTTCGCATGTTTTGAGGTGATGAAAAATATCCCCTGATTTTTTCGCCCCATCCAGGAAACACATAATCTCGGTGTTGAGACCTAACCTTATTCCTGAAAAAAATGTGTATGAACATACCAAAATCGATTTCTAGCCAAGTGAAACGATCAGCCTATTTCTACATTCTAGCTTTATCGTTTTTCATATATCTTCCTCTTAAGGCCATCAGGCCCAGCGTGATCAATTTCAGCCCCAAAATATACAATGGTGCTAATAAAAATTGGTCTATCGACGCTGATGAGAACGGGATTATTTATGTGGGGAACGACAAAGGCCTCATCGAATTTGATGGCGTCAACTGGAATCTCTCTAAGTTGCCAAGCAAAGGCATTGTGCGATCAGTAGGGGTTGCCAACACACATGCAATATACACCGGAGGCACAGAAGAATTTGGCAAATGGGAAAGAGACCTTTCCGGCAAGCTGAGATACACTTCGCTTAGTGCCAAAATCAACTTTAAGGAGATCCAAAACTCTGACTTTTGGAGAACTTTCGTTACCAAAGAAGGTGTGTATTTCCAATCTTTTTCCGCTATCTTCTTCTATGACTATAAAACCGTAAGAAAATTAAAATCTGTAGTTGCCCCTCTCCTGTTGCTTAACCGGGTAAGAGACGAACTCATCTACCAGAAAATGAAAAACTGCATTTATGTACTGAAGGGTGGCAAAATCAGCAAATTTCCCGGAAGCGACATTTTTGTGAACACCGATGTCCGGGTCATATTGCCGTATGGGAAAAACGGTTATCTTTTTGCCACCAATTCAAAGGGGCTGATTGTGCATGAAAATGGGCAATACCATGACTTAAATCCGAAACTTTCTTCCCTTCTCAATACAAAAGAAGTAAATACGGGAGTTTTAACGCGGAGAGGAACATATATTCTAGGTACTCTGCTCGACGGGCTGTATGAAATTGATCTCAAAGGCAATATCATCGGGCACTTCTCTTCCGAAAATGTGTTGCAGAACAAATCCGTACTGTCGATGTGGCAAGATAGCCGCAACAATCTTTGGCTCGGTTTGGACAAAGGTATTAGCTATGTGTCCTACAACGAAAACCTCAGCTATTTTACCAATGCGATCGACAACATAGGAGCAATCTACGCTGCCTGTTTTTGGAATAATTACTTGTTGATCGGCACCAACCAAGGTGTTTTTTCGATTCCCCGATCAGAGCTAAATGGCTACTCCTCTCCTTCGAATTTCCAAATTATCCGAGGTTCTGAAGGCCAGGTTTGGAACTTGAAAGCGATTGACGGAACACTTTACTGCTGCCACAACAACGGATTATTCACAATTGGGGAAGATCTTTCAGTGAGGAAATCCCCGGATGTGGGAACGGGAGTTTACAACATCTACAAAGAACGATTTGGGAACTCTAGCTATTTGGTCGTCTCAACCTATCTCTCCTTAAAATTTATCGATCAGCAAACACAAAAAGCAATCACTCCCAAAGGGATCAATGAACCTATTTACGATGTGAAAACGGATCACTTGGGCAACCTGTGGCTAGAGCATCCCAATCGCGGAATTTACCGTTGTCAATGGCATCCCGGGGATGATTCTTTTTCATCGATCCATTACTACGGGCGCAGCACATCCCATTCGCTCCCCAACAAGCTTCAACTCTTCAAAGTCGGCGGAAGGATCAACATGATTGGCGATGAAAGAGTGTTTCAATACAACGACATCGCAGATAAAGTGGAGCCCAACAAAGTATTGGACAAGTTATTTTCGGGCATCGGGCCCATCCGCAAAGTATTTTCCTGCTCCGGCAACCAATACCTTGCCTTGGCCGAAAGTTCGTTTTATCTTTTTTCCTACGACGGCTACAAAGCATCCATTTTGGGGGGATATGCCATCGGGCACAATCTGAGTTTTGTGGACAACTACGAAACCATCATCCCGCTCAACGACAGCATCAATTTGCTCGCTTTGGACGATGGATTTATCTTGTATCAAATTCCAAACAACATAAACAGCACCCCACAAGCTGGCTTCAAAGTGGACGCACCAGTAGTCCAATCGTTCAAAAGCATAAGCCGGGAGAAAGACATCGAATACAATGCCATCGACAAAGGAAACATCAGTATAAAAAACACATACAACACCATAGAAATAGATTTTGTGACAAAAAATGCCTTTGCTGACTACGTTTCTTCCCAATATATGCTGGAAGGCGTTGACATCGATTGGTCGCCAAAGTCATACTCCAACAAAGTTAGCTACGAACGCCTTCCTGAAGGCAAATACACATTCAAAATCAGGGCAGTGGATATTCGGGGAAATTTCTCGGACATCACCCTCTTGCGGTTCAGAGTGAGACCTCCATGGTATAACTCATTCTGGGCTTATTTACTTTATGCAATACTGATTACGGGGGCTTTGTATGTAGGACGAATGATCATTTTCTACCGGTTCAAGAAACAGCACTTGCGCAAAATCCGAAAGCTGGAAACCCTGCGTTTGAAGATGCTTGCCGACGAATTACAAAACCAAGTGAATCAGAAAAATGCAGAATTGGTTACCCAGACTTCATTTATCATTCAGAAAAACGAATTAATTGAGAAAATCAAAGCCCTGATCGAAGATTTTTATGCCAAAAACAAATCCGCGCTTCTCCAACAATTGATTTACAAAATCAACAACCTTGTCAGCCACAATCTCGATACCGAAGACGACTGGAGGAATTTCCTGATCAAATTTGAAGAAAAACATACCGAATTCTTCAAAAAGCTAAAGGCAAATTATCCCACATTAACATCTACCGACCTTCGCCTGTGCGCTTGCCTGAAGCTCAATATGGAGACAAAAGACATTGCCTCGCTCATGAACTTGTCGGTTCGCGCCGTGGAAAACAACCGCTACAGGCTAAGAAAGAAACTAGACCTGCGAACGGAACAAAATCTGAATGAATTCTTTATCTCGATCGAATAGAGGGGTAATGCCAAGCGCCACATCTATGCGTTGTGGAGGGAATAAAGGTGCAGCCTACAGGCTGAACGTGACCGCACAGTTTTCAACAGCCACCCAGTTGCTGAAAGAGCCACGGACGCACACCTCGACTATATGCTGACCGTATAGCTTCCTATAGAACCGCCTGATCCCCGGCTATCGGACAGCGTGATTGCCGGGGATAGGACAACGTGATAGCCGGCTATCAGGCGGTCGATGCCGAGGCGCATAGGAGCGATGATTACCGGGGACAAAACAAACGGTTAGGAATAACGAACATGAATGGCATGAGATTGTTTGAATTGACGGAGCTTTTCAATATCCTTGAAGACCTGAAGCTGATTTGCCACCCACCTCTTGCTTTTTGATTGCAATTGAGCTGTTTTCTCATTTTTTTCCTTAACAGGCGGCATTGTTATTGAATTTTATTGATTTATCCTTTCCCCATACGCCATAAAGCCAAGGGCGGGCTCCGCTTGAAATTTCCAAGTCCACTTTTTTCACTATGGAAAAACAATATTAAGACAGAAAAAGATAGTTTTATAAGTATTGGCCGCCACGCTTGAAACGGCATCCAAGCGTATAATACCCGCACATCCTTTCACAAGTTTTTCACTACGGATATCCTGTATTAAACAACTTAAAAACAAGAATATACATTAAAAAAAGTAGTAAGAAAGTAGTACTTAATTAAAATATTTTTACCTTAAGAAATCATAGAGTACTCCATCTCTGCATCGATAAAAAATCGCACCCTATATTTGCAACGAAGTACAATATCCAAGAAACACCAATATTGGATATTTTCGAACAATATACCTTTGTTTTATAACCATTAATTTAAACGGAAACCATGAAAAAAAGATCCAAACAGTTTATTGGAACGAGTCTGCCTTTGTTTCGAAAAAGGCTTATTCTATTGGTCACCCTGCTGGCTATAGGCTTTATGTCGGCATTCGCACAAAAAGTCACAGTGAAGGGAAAAGTGACCGATGAAACAAAAGAAGGATTAGTCGGAGTGAGCGTTACGATTAAAGGAACCACAAACGGAACCCTTACAGACATTGACGGAAACTACATTCTTCCAGCAAATGTAGGCGACCAGTTGGCGTTCTCTTATGTAGGAATGAAAAACCAAACAGTAACAGTAAGCTCTTCAACTCTCAATGTGACAATGAAAAGTGATGAACACGTTTTAAATGAAGTCGTTGCCATTGGGTATGGAGTATCTAAGAAACAAGACTTGACTGGGTCTATCGCAAGTGTCAATGCGAATGACATTGCACGACAGCCAGCACTAAGCCCCGTCCAATCAATACAGGGGAAAGTTTCCGGGGTCAACATTGTGAACAGCGACGAGCCAGGGTCTAGCCCAACGATATTGATCCGCGGTATGGGAACAGCTCTTTCAGGTCGTAACCCTCTATATATTGTGGATGGATTTCCTGTCGATGACATCAACAATATTAGTGCGTCCGATATTGTATCGATGGATATTCTAAAAGACGCATCTTCGGCTTCCATCTATGGGCTAAGAGCTGCAAATGGGGTGATTATCATTACGACGAAGAAAGGACAGGCCGGATCTGCTAAAGTATCCATAGATTCCTATTTCGGATTGAAGAACATGGCAAACAGGGTGAAGATGGCAAACGCCTCGCAATACATTGAATATTTCAATGAAAAGCAAGCTTCAACAGGTGGATCTTGGACTTTAGCCGATGCCTCGGAGCAAAGCTACAATACCGATTGGTATAGCGAATTGTTGAAAACCGGAATATTCAACAACAATACGGTTTCAGTTTCAGGTGGAACAGACAAGGTGAATTATTTTGCCAGCTATAATTACTACAAGGAGGATGGAATCCTGTCCGATCAAGATTATCAAAGATCCACGATTAGAAACAACAATACCTATAGTTTATTTAACGATCGATTGACCTTGAAGCAGAACATCAATCTTTCTTTCTCTGGCGCCCACCCGAAACCTCTTGGTGCATTTAACGAGGCGTATCGCCAATCACCACTCGTTCCGGTAAAATATGCAAATGGACGATATGGAATGCCTTTCGTCAATACGACGACTGGCGTTGTGACTTATGAAGCTGCAGATGGAGAGACTGTTGGATCTTTGAATTCGATTGGAAATCCAATGTTCACCGTAGATAATTACAATGAATACGATAAGACATTGACCTTGCAAGGTGGATTCGATGCTGAGTTTAAAATAAATTCATTCTTAAAGTTTAATTCGCGTATCGGAGCAAGCAAATACTATTCACGGAATAGAATCTTCACCGACATAGAGAATGCCTGGCTGAATACAGACCCAACCCGTACTGAAAGTGATTTTGAAACGTTGCAGTCAGACAATGAAGGAACAACAACCTATGCTGACAATTCGTTGAGGTTTGACGTTGAAGAAACATTCCGCTGGACATGGGAAAACTTTCTCTCTTTCAACAAATCTTTCGGCAAGCACAATTTGGATGCTGTACTTGGAACTTCAAGGGAAAAATTTGGAGTCGGATATTATAACACGATGACAGGCTATGAAGTTCCTGAAAAATCTCAATATTGGAGCTTAAGCCACGTTTCGGGCGATTATGATAATATCGTGGACGAATATAGTTATACGCCGACCGCTCTTGCCTCTTATTTCCTGCGCGCCCAATACAATTACGATAACAAATATTATTTTTCCGGAACTATCCGGCGCGATGGATCAAGTATATTCAAGGAGAGTGGAGATTACTGGGGGGTATTCCCGTCATTCGGATTTGGTTGGACTATCTCTAAAGAAAATTTCATGAGTAGTACAAAATGGGTCGATTATCTAAAGTTGAAAGCGAATTGGGGTAAACTTGGCAATCAAAATATACCGTTGAATGTTTCAGAAATACTCACTGCAACAGGCAGTTCGAGTTACAATTATGTTTTTGGCACAGATCAGGATTTGGTTTATGGCGCAGTCTATGGAACTCCGGCAGTTGGCTTATCTTGGGAAATCACCCGTGAATGGGGAATTGGAGCTGATTTTTCCTTATTGGACAACAGACTTTCGGGAAGTATCGACTATTACGACAAAACAAACACAAATGCTATTCTGGAAGTGACTCCCACTTTAAATTCGGAATATGAAGAAAACTATTATGACCATGGGGCTAAAATCAGCAACACAGGAGTAGAACTGAATTTATCATGGAAGGATCAAATCAACAGAAATCTTTCGTATGAAATCGGGTTCAATTATTCGCATAACAAGAATACCGTAAAGCAAGTCAAATCGGCCTATGATGGTGCAACTGGAGGAAGCCTTTCCAACGGGGAAGTCACAAAAAAACTTTTGGAGGGACAACCGCTATACGCCTGGTGGATGTTTGAAACAGACGGAGTTTGGCAAAATGAAGATGAAATAGCATCTAACCCATATTATGGAAGTCCGAAACCGGGTTACTTGAGATACAAAGATCAAAATGACGATGATGTGATCGATGATCGGGACAAAGTTTTCTTCGGCTCTTATCTGCCTACATATAATTATGGCGTACACTTAGGCTTGAACTACAAAAAAATGGACTTTAGCGTAGATGGTTATGGAGTTGGAGGCAACAAGGTGTACAACGCATTGAAGGGTACTCGAATCGACGGAGGTGAAAACATTGCTTATGACACTTACAAGAATCGCTGGACTGGTGAAAACAGCACGAATACAAATCCAGGTGCTGACAGGGATTCATATGCTTCAAACTATTACTTGGAGAGCGGTGCTTTCTTCCGTATCAACAACATTACACTTGGCTATTCATTTGACGACCTAGTTGTTCGTGGAACGTCTCTGCGACTATATTTTACAGCCCAAAACCCATTAATCGTAACTGGGTATTCTGGGTTTTCTCCTGAAATCACGACATCTACCGGTGCACCAAATGGAACTACGGGCATTGAATTGTCTGCTTACCCAACAACAAGAAACTTCTTAATGGGAGTTAATCTTAAATTCTAACTTCACAAAAAAAAGAACAAAATGAAAAACAAATATTTGAAAATAGCAAGCATATGTGCAGTGCTGTTTCTTGCAAGCTGTAGTGACAGCAGTTTTTTGGATGTGGACTCACAAAAAAATGTAGATGCTGACGATAGCGAAGAAGTTTATGAACCTGTCACTTTTGTCAATGGCGTTTACGGAATGTTCACCGATTGGGATTATGCTTTTTCTTATTTGGGCATCACGGAGATCATCTCTGACAATGCAGACAAGGGTAGCTCGTCAACCGACACAGGAAGCGACAAAGATATTCTCGATAACCTGACATATACCAGCACAGACGGTTCGATAGCTGCCATGTGGGAACATTGGTACAAATCGATCGGAAGGGCAACAACTGCCATCAATTATACTGAATCCTACGGTCTGACAGACGAATCTTATAAAAACCGCTTGATCGGCGAGGCTAAATTCCTTCGCGCCTTAAACTATTTCTTTTTAGTAAGAGGCTGGGGTGCGGTGCCAATCCAGGAACAAGATTTGGTTACAAGGGCTTCTGTATCGGATGTATATGCTTATATCGAAAGTGACCTTTTGTCTGCAATTCAAACTCTTCCGTTGAAAAGTGCATATAGTTCATCAGACCTAGGCCGTGCAACAAAAGGTGCAGCGATGGGACTATTGTCGAAAGTATATCTCTATCAGGAAAATTGGGCCAAAGCATATGCTTACGCCGACTCTGTTATTACTTCCGGAGAATATGGCCTGGAATCGGACTATTCTGTCCTCTGGCATGAAAGTTCGGAAAACGGCACGGAATCGTTATTTGAATTCCAAGCGCGCGGGGAATCTGTAGCCCACGGTGTGCAACAGTATTCTCAAACACAAGGGGCACGTGGAACAACCGGATGGGGTTGGGGATTCAATGTCCCATCCGACGACATGTTGGAAGTCTTCAATGACGAAGGCGACACCATCCGCCGGGATGCAACAATTATCTTTAGAAACTCCACTTTGTGGGACGGTCGTGTAGTTGGTGCTACTGAAAATCCTATGTATAATTTGAAAGCTTATTCAAGTGCCGATGCTGGTGCAGAAGACACAGATAAGAACATAAGATATTTACGCTTGGGCGAAATATATTTGATCCGAGCTGAAGCAGCTAACGAACTAGGGAATACAGATCAAGCGTTGAGCGACCTGAACACGATTCGGGAAAGGGTTAAACTTGCCGATGTGACCACCACAGACCAAGACGAGCTTCGCGAAGCTATCTGGCACGAACGCCGGTTAGAGCTTGCTTTCGAGCATGACCGTTGGTTCGACTTGATCCGGACAGGGCAGGCAGCTTCTGTCATGCAAGCATTGGGAAAACCTTTTGTTGAAGGAAAACATGAATTGTTCCCGATACCTAATGCTCAATTGATTCAAACCCCAGATATGGAGCAAAACCCTAACTGGTAGAACAAAGCCTTTCATCTACCGAAGCCTGCATGATTCTTGCAAGAGGATATAGATAGCAATATCCTCTTGCATTGAATAAAATATATTTAAACTGATTGTTTCCTATGAAAAAGTTTACCGCAACACCTATAATCCTAGCTCTGCTCTCGCTTTTGTTCGCATGCGGGAAAGAAGAACAAGAGTCGTCGCTGGTTTCGGAAACTTTTACACTGGAAAATGTCGTCAATGGAAACAACTCCTCGAATGCAAGCACATTCGCAGATGTGGACCCGCAATTGTCTATCGAACTATCATTTTCGGACGATATTGATTCCTCCACGACCCGCTATATTACGTTGAAGGACACTAGCGGAAATTACATGGGCCTCAAATGTAACGTCTCTGGAAAAAAGGTTGTCGTGACGAGCGATTCGGTGTTGTCGTCTTATTCTACTTACAAGCTTTATTTGGGAAGTGGCCTGAAATCGACAAACCAAGTATCTTTTTCATCGCAAACACTCACGTTGAAGACGGCTTTAGACTCTACAGACAAGTTTGATCGCATCACTGACGAGGAACTTCTCGATTTAGTTCAAAGCCAAACTTTCAAGTACTTTTGGGATAACCGCCACCCTACTTCTGGAATGGCTTTGGAACGAGCTTCTTCCCCGAATACTGTTACAACCGGAGGAACGGGGTTTGCCATCATGACCATCATTGTGGGCATTGAACGGGATTTTATATCTCGAACGGAAGGCCTAGAACGGATATTGAAAATAGTAAATTTCTTGAACCTGAATTGCACCCGCTACCATGGAGCCTTTTCTCATTGGATAAATGGGACAACTGGGGAAACAATCCCTTTCAGCACATATGACGACGGTGGAGACCTGGTGGAGACAGCTTTCCTTTTTCAAGGATTATTGACAGCAAGGGCTTATTTCGACCAAGAAGATAGTGAGGAAGTTGCTCTCCGAAATTTGGTGACAACACTCTGGGAAGAAGTTGAGTGGACTTGGTTTCAAAAGAATGGAGAAAGTGCGCTCTACTGGCATTGGAGTCCAAATTATGGTTGGCAAATCAATCAACAAATTTCAGGATGGAGCGAAGCACTTATTGTGTATGTTTTGGCATCATCATCTCCTACCTATCCAATATCGAAAGATGTTTATGACAACGGATGGGCTGGAAGTGGATCTATCAAGAATGGATCGCAATACTATGGATATACACTGCCTTTAGGTGAAAGTTACGGAGGTCCATTGTTCTTTACACACTATTCGTTTTTAGGACTGGATCCGACTGGTTTAAGCGATGAATACGCTAACTATTTTACGCAAAATCAAAATCACGCACTCATAAATTACAGCTATTGTGTAGCAAATCCAAGCGGATTCACAGGCTATAGCACCGATTGCTGGGGCCTTTCGGCTTCGGATGGGAATGCAGGCTACAGCGCATTTTCACCGACTAACGACCAAGGTGTTATTGCACCGACCGCAGCTTTGTCGTCTATGCCATATACTCCCGAAAAATCATTGGATGCCCTAAGGTTTTTCTACTATAAGCTCGGCGACAAAATATGGAAAGATTATGGCTTTGTAGATGCCTTTAATTTGTCAGAACAATGGTTCGATTCTGATTTCTTGGCGATAGATCAAGGACCCATTGTCGTGATGATTGAGAACTACCGTACGGGATTGATCTGGAATTTATTTATGAATATAGAAGAAATTCAAAATGGTTACACGAAGCTTGGCTTTCAGGTTTCAAAATAATTGATGGAAAATTAAATCTTAGAATTTGCATATGAAGAATCTAAAGCAAGTGACAATTAAGCTTATTTTTACCAGTATCCTTATGCTGTCTTGTTTCAATGTCTTTGCCACCAACGAAGATTTAGAAATGAAAAAATTCATCGACAACCTGATGTCGAAGATGACCTTGCAAGAAAAGTTGGGGCAACTCAATCTGCCGAGTTCGGGCGACATTATCACGGGCGAAGCCAAGAGCAGCGACATCGCGACCAAGATAAAACAAGGAAAAGTAGGCGGATTGTTCAACATCAAAGGGGTGGACAAAATTCGCGAGGTGCAGCGTGTGGCTGTCGAAGAAAGCCGCCTGCATATCCCGCTCCTGTTCGGGATGGATGTCATCCACGGGTATGAAACCACTTTCCCTATCCCTTTGGGATTGGCCGCAACCTGGAACATGCCGGCCATAGAGCTATCGGCTCGCATCGCAGCCATCGAGGCCAGTGCCAACGGTATTTGCTGGACATTCAGCCCGATGGTGGACATTGCCCGCGATCCTCGCTGGGGACGCATGGCCGAAGGTAGCGGTGAAGATCCCTTCCTGGGTGGACAAATCGCCAAAGCCATGGTTTACGGATACCAAGGCCGTGGTGCCGACAGATACAAACTCAATTCCAACATCATGGCCTGCGTGAAGCATTATGCGCTCTATGGCGCAGCAGAAGCTGGACGCGACTACAACACCACCGACATGAGCCGTTACCGGATGTTCAACGAATACCTCTATCCCTACCAAGCCGCTGTGGATGCAGGGGTGGGCAGCGTGATGGCTTCGTTCAACGAAGTGGACGGGATTCCTGCCACCGCCAACAAGTACCTGATGACCGATGTCCTTCGCGCTAAATGGGGCTTCAACGGTTTCGTGGTGACTGATTTTACCGGAATTTTGGAAATGGTGGATCACGGAATTGGTGATTTTCAAACTGTTTCAATCAAAGCCTTGAAAGCCGGCATCGACATGGACATGGTGTCCGAAGGTTTGCCTTCGTTGGGAAAAGCCTTGAAAGAAGGAAAAGTGACGATATCTGAGGTCAACCAAGCTTGCCGGCGTATCCTCGAAGCGAAATACAAGTTGGGCTTGTTTAAAGACCCGTACAAATATTGCAGCCTGGGCCGATCCGCAAAAGAGACTTTCACGGCGGAACACAGGGCCACAGCCCGCAAGATTGCAGCTGAAAGCTTTGTGCTTTTGAAAAACCAGAACAGCCTGTTGCCACTCGCTAAAAAAGGCAAGATCGCCATCATTGGCCCGCTAGGCAATACGAGAGAAAATATGCCAGGAACATGGAGCGTGGCTGCCAATTTCGACAAAGCGGTGTCTTTGTTCGACGGATTGAAGGCTGCCGTAGGCAACAAGGCAGACATCTCCTATGCAAAAGGGAGCAACTTGGTGGCCGATTCGCTCTACGAAGTGAATGCAACCATGTTTGGACGGGAATTGAACAAGACCAAGCAGAGGAGAAGCGACAAAGAGATGTTGGACGAAGCCTTGCAATTGGCAAGCCAATCGGACGTGATCGTTGCAGCTTTGGGGGAATCTTCCGAAATGAGTGGCGAATCAAGTAGCCGTTCGGACATCGGCATTCCTGATGTTCAGGAAAACTTACTTAGGGAATTAATGAAAACAGGAAAACCCGTAGTGCTTGTCTTATTCACCGGACGAGCCATGACATTACCATGGGAAAAAGCCCATGTGCCAGCCATCCTCAACGTTTGGTTTGGGGGTACGGAAGCCGGGGATGCCATTGCAGATGTTGTGTTTGGCGATGTCAACCCAAGTGGAAAGCTTCCGGTTACTTTTCCTCAAAACGTGGGACAAATTCCACTCTTCTACAATCACAAAAACACCGGACGCCCGCTTCCCGAAGGAGGTTGGTTCAAAAAGTTCCGCAGCAATTATTTGGACGTTTCCAACGATCCGTTATTCCCATTCGGCTTTGGATTGAGCTACACCTCGTTTAGTTATAGCGACGTGAAACTGTCCGACTCCAAAATGGCAGCCAACGGTTCGCTCACGGCAAGCGTCGCAGTTACCAACACGGGAAAGGCAGATGGGGCCGAAGTCGTTCAGCTCTACATCCGCGATTTGGTGGGAAGCACCACCCGTCCCGTGAAAGAGTTGAAAGGCTTTGAGAAAATCTTTTTGAAGGCGGGCGAATCCAAAACGGTGTCCTTCAAAATAACTCCAGAGTTACTGAAATTCTACAATTATGATCTGAAATATGTGGCCGAGCCGGGAGATTTCATAGTGATGGTGGGAGGAGATAGCGAAAACGTGAAATCGGCAACGTTTACCCTTCAATAAATCGGCCATTGAGGCCTCATAATAAAGCAGAGTAATCGAAAATCCGCAAGGAAAGTTTTATGGAAAAACATATTAAAATCAGTTTTACTGTTTGGTTCATTATTCTGTTGATAGTTGGTTGCAGCAGCCAGAAACCGCTGGTGGCTTTCCAAACTGCTGCAACTCACTATTTGGATAGATCGTCTATTTCGGACGAAGCCCTCCTCGACAGCGTAGAAAGACGTACTTTCCTCTATTTTTGGGACGGTGCCGAACCCACAAGCGGCATGGCACGCGAACGTTATCACGAGGACAATGTATATCCCGAAAATGATAAGAACGTGGTCACAGCGGGAGGTAGCGGATTTGGCATTATGGCTATCATCGCTGGGATTGACCGCAGCTATGTTTCAAAAAAGTCGGGTTTTGAACGATTGTCGAAAATTGTGTCCTTCCTCGAAAATTCGGATTCATTTCACGGCGTCTTTCCCCATTGGTGGTATGGCGACACAGGCAAGGTGAAAGGCTTCACTAAAAATGACAACGGTGGCGATTTAGTGGAAACATCTTTCCTGATGCAGGGACTACTCGTAGCCCATCAATATTACGCCAATGGAAATAAAAACGAAAAGGCATTGGCCGCCCGCATCGATAAATTGTGGAAAGCCGTGCAATGGAGCTGGCACACGAATGGGGAGAATGTGCTGTTCTGGCATTGGAGCCCCCAACATTCCTGGGAAATGAATTTTCGCATTCGTGGATTCAACGAATGCCTTATCACCTATATTCTTGCAGCTTCATCCCCAACTTATGGTGTCTCTGCCGACGTATATCACGAAGGCTGGGCGGACAAAGGTAAATTGATTGAGCCACACAAGCTGGAAGGTTATCCGTTGAATATGCATTACCAAAGCGTGAGCGGTGCAGGCCCGTTGTTTTGGGCACATTATTCTTTTCTGGGGTTGAACCCCAACGGGCTGAAGGATCGCTATGCGGACTATTTCCGGGAAATGAAAAATTACACGCTAATCAATCGCGCCTACTGCCTGAGAAATCCCAAGGGATTCAAAGGTTATGGGGAGACGAGTTGGGGACTGACTGCAAGTTATTCGGTGAGAGGTTATGCTGCCCATGAACCCCATGAGAGCAACGACCTAGGGGTGATTTCACCCACGGGGGCCTTGTCGTCGATTGTGTACACGCCAACGGAGTCGAAAAAAGTAATGCGCTACTTGTATGCGCAGCTAGGGGACAAGATGTGGGGAAAATATGGATTCTACGATGCTTATAGCGAAACCGATAATTGGTATCCCAAACGCTATTTGGCAATCGATCAAGGACCAATTGCCGTAATGATCGAAAATTACCGTTCAGGCTTGATATGGAAACTCTTTATGAGTCATCCGGATGTAAAAAGCGGACTTCGAAAATTGGGGTTTAGTGAATAATGAGAGAATATGCCAATGTGCCAATGAAAGAATTGGTAAATTCAGTGATTCAATTATTCAGTGATTCAACTATTCTAAAAAAAAACCGTTTCTTCATGCGTAGAGTTTTGCATTTATTCATTATGCTCTTTTGCTGGACAAGCTCCTTTGCCCAGCAAAAGACATATTGCAATCCAATGAATTTGGATTACGGCTATTGCCCGATCCCCAATTTTGCCACTTGGGGCAAGCATCGGACTACGGCAGATCCTGTGATCGTGAATTACAAGGGCGATTTCTACCTGTTTTCTACCAACCAGACGGGCTATTGGTGGAGTCCCGATTTAAGCGACTGGCATTTTGTATCCCATCATTTTCTGGAAGAAAGCGTCGTGAAGCAGATTGACAACAAATGGGACGACCTGTGCGCCCCGGCAGCTTGGGTGCAAGGCGATTCGCTGTGCGTTTTTGGATCAACCTATTCCAGCCTTTTCCCGATATGGGTAAGCACCCATCCGAAACAAGGCGAATGGTCGAAAGCCGTGGAGCGATTTGAAATCGGCGGTTGGGATCCCGCATTTTTTATGGATGACAACGGCAAATTGTATCTGTACAACGGCAGCAGCAACCAATATCCGCTCTATGGAATCGAACTGGACAGGGAAACATTCCAGCCCAAAGGCACGCGAAAGGAATTGCTGTTGCTCGACGATGAAAAAATTGGCTGGCACCGCTTTGGCGAACACATGGACAATACTTTCCTGAGACCTTTCATTGAAGGAGCTTGGATGACCAAACACAACGGGAAATATTACCTCCAATGGGGTGGCCCGGGAACGGAGTTCAGCCACTATGGAGATGGCGTGGCTATTGGGAACAGTCCATTGGGATTTTTCGAACATCAATCGCTTCCGTTGAGCATGAAAGCGGGTGGTTTTGCACGTGGAGCAGGACATGGAGCCACTTTTCAAGACAATGCAGGCAAGTATTGGCATGTGTCTTCGATGACAATCAATGTAAAGAATAACTTTGAACGAAGAATCGGACTTTGGCCTGCCGGCTTCGACAAAGACGATGTGATGTATTGCAACACGGCTTTTGGCGATTACCCGCACTACCTTCCCGAAAACGGTCAACAATCAGGAAAATTTACCGGATGGATGTTGCTCAATTACAACAAACCGGTGCAAGTGTCTTCCACCTTGGGCTCGTTCTATCCCAATCAGGCTGTGGACGAGAACATGAAGACTTATTGGAGTGCGGCAACGGGCAACAAGGGAGAATGGATTATGTCTGATTTGGGAGAGATTGCCTGGGTGAATGCCATCCAACTGAATTATGCCGATCAAGATGCCGAATTTATGGGCAAGCAATTGAATACCTACCACCAATACCAAGTTTTTTATTCCTCGGATGGAAAATCGTGGAAAATATTGATTGACAAAAGTGCGAACAGGAAAGATGTGCCTCACGATTATGTGGAACTCCCCTCCCCTGTCAAGGCTCGTTACCTGAAGTTGATCAACATCCACATGCCAACGGGCAAATTTGCGCTTTCCGGATTCCGTGTATTCGGGTCAGGGAAAGGAGAAAAGCCCAAATCGGTAGAGCAATTCATCGTGTTGAGGAGCGATCGGACTGACCGCCGCAACGGCTGGCTCAAATGGAAGCCGGTGGACAATGCCTACGCCTACAACATCTACATCGGCACTTCGCCCGATAAGCTCTACAACTGCGTGATGGTCTATTCCGCTAATGAATATTATTATCCGGGGATGGATTCCCGAAAACCTTATTATTTTGCCATCGAAGCGATCAACGAAAACGGATGCTCCGAATGGGTGAGAGGAGAATCTCCGTGAGCGGATAGCCGTTGGCTACAGTCTTCCGCAAGAGTTCTTTTCACGGAGAGGATAGAGATTAAAATTCTTCCTTTGCGGCTTTGAGTGGAACTAATTTCTTTCATGCAGAGAGCGCGGAGGTTTTCGCAGAGGACACAGAGATTTTAAGCCCTTTCTTTGCGGGCTTTGCGTAGTTTTTTTCCTTTGCGGCTTTGCGTGGAACTAATTTCTTTTTCACGCAGAGAGCGCGGAGGTTTTCGCAGAGGACACAGAGATTTTAAGCCCTTTCTTTGCGGGCTTCGCGTAGTTTTTCCCTTTGCGGCTTTGCGTGGGAGAATTTCTTTTTCACCCAGAAGGCGCAGAGGTTTTCGCAGAGGACACAGAGATTTTAAGCCCTTTCTTTGCGGGCTTCGCGTAGTTTTTTCCTTTGCGGCTTTGCGTGGGAGAATTTCTTTTTCACGCAGAGAGCGCGGAGGTTTTCGCAGAGGACACAGAGATTTTAAGCCCTTTCTTTGCGGGCTTCGCGTAGTTTTTCCCTTTGCGGCTTTGCGTGGGAGAATTTCTTTTTCAGGCAGGGGTTCCACCAAAATAAGAAGCAATTTTATTCTGGAAAAATTCCTACCTTTATCATTCGTTAAACCTAAGCCATATAACCATGAAGCAAATTCACTTTATCTACCTGTTCTTTCTTTTTCCGTTTCTTTTAAATGCACAATTCACTCCGGCTTCCTATCAAATCCAGGGCAAAATATTGAAATACCAAGTAATGTTTCCCGAAGGATATTCCGAGAATAAGCCCTATCCCCTTTTGGTGTTCCTGCATGGAGCAGGCGAAAGAGGAGACGACAATCAGAAGCAACTCACGCACGGCAAGCAATTTCTGATAGACAATTTCCACTCTAAATTTCCAGCTATCGTGATCGCCCCACAATGTCCTGCCGACGACTACTGGGCCAATGTGGAACGTCACCAGATCGGCGACAGCTATTCCTTCCGGTTCGGAGCAACCGACCAGCCAACCACCTCGATGCAAGTGCTGGAGGAACTTATCCGAAACTGGATCAAATCGGGCAAGGTAGATAAATCCAAGGTCTATGTCGGAGGATTGTCCATGGGCGGAATGGGAACTTTAGAACTGCTGTGGCGTCTGCCGCAAACCTTTGCCGCTGCTTTCCCTATTTGTGGAGGAGCAGACCTCAACAAGTTGCCATTGTATTCTAAAAACACCTCTGTATGGCTTTTCCATAGCGATGCGGATGCGATTGTACCTGTCGAAAGTTCCCAAAAGGCCTACAAAAGACTGAAACAGTTAGGATGCGATGTAAAATATACCGAATACAAAGGGATAAACCACAACAGTTGGGACAGCGTGTTTGTAGAAAAGGATTTGGCTGCTTGGCTGTTTTCACAAAAACTTAATATACGAAAAAACCAAAAGTAAGTATTTTTGCTAAAAATTTTAATTTCATGAATGCAACATCGATAAAAAACACCTGCCTATTGATCCTTCTGATGGGATTCACCCTCTCCCTGAATGCCCAAAACCTCACCATCGGGACGTACAACATCCGGTTAGACTCCGAAGATGATGTCCGCAACGGCAATGGATGGACACGCCGTGCGCCATATTTGACCCAATTGGTCGAATTCAACGACTTTGATGTTATCGGGATGCAGGAGGTGCTCTACCACCAGCTCCAATATATACTGAAGGCTCTGCCGAAATACCAATACACGGGGGTGGGCCGCGACGATGGCCGCCAAGCAGGGGAATTCTCGCCAATACTTTATAAGAAAGATAAATTTGATTTGCTCAAAGAGGGTCATTTCTGGCTGTCGGAGCAACAGGATCATCCAAACAAAGGTTGGGATGCGGCTTGCGTGCGGATCTGCAGTTGGGCTTATTTGAAGGACAAAAACACGAAAAAAGAATTCTGGTTCTTCAATCTCCACATGGACCACGTGGGTGTTGAAGCTCGTAAAAACAGTGCCAGGTTGATTCTGTCGAAGATTAAAGAGATGTGTGGCTCGAAACCCGCAATCCTGACAGGAGATTTCAATGTGGACCAAACAAACGAAAGCTACAAGCTTTTGGCCGAATCAGGAGTACTCTTCGACTCTTACCAAGTGGCGGCAACACGCTACATCTCCAACGGCACATACAATGCCTTCATGCCGAATGCAGTAAGCAACAGCCGTATCGACCATATTTTTGTCACAAAATCTTTTTCCGTAGCGCGGTATGGCATTCTGACTGATTCGTATAGAACTCCAAAAACAAACGATTCGGACTACAACTTCACGGATTCATCCAAAAGCTTCTACGCAGAGGATGCTGTGGCGAGAGTTCCCTCGGATCACTTTCCTGTGAAAGTGATAGTAGATTTCCAATAGGACAAGTTCGGTACAAAAATAGGACAAAGGGTAACGTTGATAGCTCAACATTACCCTTTCCTTTCTCCGACTGACGTATTGTTATTTCAACCAGATACTTTTTTTGGGAGGATTGCCGTATGAGTCAAACAAGTCTCCATTTTCCTTCAACACCTCTTTCAATTCTTCTACCGTGAAATCGAAACCATCCTCTTTAGCCAATTCCACAAATTTTTCTTCCGTAAAGGTGTTGTCGTACTTTATGCGAAATACCTTATCGCTCCCACCCTTAACTAACAAATCTTCTACACTCTGTTTGGACATATTGCTTTATAGTTTAAAGTTATTCGGGTGTAAATATAATCAAATTATTGCGAGAATTAAAAGTTTAAGCGTTATCTGTTTTTCACATAAAGAGAACCCCAACAAAAAAAACTAAAAACGAGGCCAATTTATATCAAATTGATTTTACAAAGAATATTTCGACTATTATTGGAAAAAGAATTTTCTTGCATTTCTTATTTGCTTTCACAATTCTTCAACAATAGATCAGTCGCCATCACCCCCACAAGACAATTAGCAACCAAAAAAAAGAGGAATAGCATTGCTGCCATTCCTCCGACGACTTATAAATCGAGTTTGGTTATTTTGCGTAGCTCACAGCGCGAGTTTCTCGGATAACAGTGATTTTCACCTGCCCAGGGTAAGTCATTTCGTCCTGAATCTTCTTGGCAATTTCAGCCGAAAGTTTTTCGCTTTCGATGTCATCCACTTTGTCGGCACCAACAATCACGCGTAATTCGCGACCAGCCTGAATAGCATAAGTCTTCAACACTCCGGGATAAGACATCGCCAATTCTTCCAAATCGTTCAAACGCTTGATATATGACTCCACAATCTCCCGGCGTGCGCCCGGACGTGCACCGGAGATAGCATCACATACTTGCACGATAGGTGCAATCAAGGTGGTCATCTCCACTTCATCGTGGTGCGCACCGATTGCATTGCAAATATCTGGTTTTTCCTTGTATTTCTCGGCCAATTTCATACCCAAGATAGCGTGCGGCAATTCAGGTTCATCATCCGGCACTTTGCCAATATCGTGGAGCAATCCGGCACGTTTCGCCTTTTTCACGTTCAAGCCCAATTCTGCTGCCATAATAGCACACAAGTTGGCCGTTTCACGGGCATGTTGCAGCAAGTTTTGGCCGTAAGAAGAACGGTATTTCATCTTCCCGATCATACGGATCAATTCTGGATGCAAGCCATGGATACCCAAGTCGATAGCAGTACGTTTACCGGTTTCGATCACCTCTTCTTCCACTTGTTTCTTCACTTTGGCAACCACTTCCTCGATGCGGGCAGGGTGAATACGTCCATCGGACACCAATTGGTGCAAGGCCAAACGGGCAATTTCGCGCCTCACTGGGTCAAAACCCGAAAGAACGATTGCTTCAGGAGTGTCGTCCACAACGATTTCGATGCCGGTAGCTGCTTCCAAAGCACGGATATTGCGTCCTTCACGGCCAATGATGCGCCCTTTTATCTCATCCGATTCGATATGGAAAACGGTAATCGCATTTTCAATCGAAACCTCAGTAGCGACGCGTTGGATTGATTGGATCACAATACGCTTGGCTTCCTTGTTGGCCGTCATTTTGGCTTCTTCCATGATTTCGTTGATGTAAGATTGAGCTTCCGTTTTCGCTTCATCCTGCATCGCATCCATCATTTTCCGCTTCAATTCTTCTGCCGAAAGGCCTGAAAGAGCTTCCAAGCGTTCAATTTCTTGCTTATGGAGTTTATCCAAATCCAACTTTCGTTTTTCAACAATTTCCAATTGCGTGTCAAGATTAGCTTTCACCGTATCCACTTCGGTTTTCTTGCGTTGCAATTCTTCCAACTTTTGGCTGATTGTCTGCTCACGTTGCTTGATCTTGTTCTCAGCTATTTGAAGTTTCGAATTACGGGAGTTGACCTGTTGTTCGAATTCCGATTTCAATTGAAGAGCCTCTTCTTTGACTTCCAGCAGTTTATTTTTCTTTATAACTTCTGCTTCTCGAAGAGCTTCTTCCTGCTGTTTCTTTAATTTTGAAGAAAAAACAAAATTAACAGCCACCCAAGCCACAATACCTCCAACAATGAAGGCAATTATCACAAATAATATATCCATAAATATTCTCAATAAGAGGGTTAATTTGCGAATCCCGATTATCGTCGCAAATAATTAAAAATAAACAACACACAAAATAAAAAAGCACCAAAGGAATCACAGCAATAACACTATGATCCCATTGGTGCGAAATATCTTTTCAAAAAAATATAACTAATGACTTAGATATTCATCTATCTCATGGATCATCGACCGAAGCCGCTGTTCCATTTCCTTAGCATCTGTCTCTTTTTCCAACTGAACATTCTCTGAAACGGCCTGAATTGCAGTCATTAACACGCAATCCAATTCATCTATTTTCCGTCTCGACATGGTTTCAGCATAAGGCTTTTGAAACAAACTTTTATATTGATTTGTCTTTCTATCTAGTTCCTTGACCGCTTTGCGATAAATCTCCTCCTTTTCTCTTGCTATGCGGAGAGGAAAAGATCGTCCGTTAACACTCAAAGTGATTGTAAAATGATCGTCCATGCATATCTATCTTTCAATTTTTCAACATAGCGATACATTTGTCCACGTCTCGCACCAGTTTTGCTAACCTGGCTTTTGCTTTTTCAGCTCCTGGCCCATCCTGCGAGGACAATGCCCGAGCCATTTTTAAATTTTCGTATTTGATGCTCAACAGTTCAACTTCTTCTTTCAGAGATTTGATTTCCACATCTTTTTCTTCTAATCGAGCAGATAATTTTGAATTATCCGACTTCAATCTGTCACAAAAGAGTATCAGTTGTCTTATCCTTACTTGAAACTCCGTAAGAAGTTTATCTTGTTCATCTGTCATAACATTTCTAACCGCTTACAAATATATATCGGGAATGTGAAATTCACAAATATTTAAAGTGTTTTTCAATCGCCAAAACGCATTTTTTGTAGCAAATTCTCTCCCTACCTAAAGTTTTGAGTTGGATTGAAACTGGTTAAACAAATAAAATGATGATTATACTGCACAACAACACTCGCGCTAAACATGCAAAAAAGGCAAGCCGAAACAATTTCCACCTGCCTTTTCGTGAATTTTTGGAATCATTCACTCTAGATACACGAAGACTTCTTTTTCGTCCTCTTCAAAAGCGACCTTGTCCTCTCGGGCCAACCAGCCCAAGGCTGCATACAAATCTTTCTCCGTCAGTTTGGTCAATTTTTTCACATCTTTGATGTTACTTTTTCCTATCTCACTTAAAACCGCCCAAACCTTACCTGAATTTTCGCCAATTTTTTCCTTCATAAGTCATGCTATTTAAAATTGTTGGTTTACAAAAATACAGAATATTGGCACATTCGGCAATTATCTTTTGTTAAATATGTAATTATCATTAAATTCAAAGAAGAAAATGTTTGCTTTTGCTGGATATTGATTTCACCGAGACTGGATTCAGAAAACACAAAGCAGGAAAGATTAATAGAAGCATCTGCAAAACATTATTCAGAATTAAGTTTATCTTTGTATTTTAAGAATTCCGCCTGAACAACAAAGGCTAAAGATGATTTTGTTGCACTATATTCTTCATTGAACATCTGAGCAACCCAGTAAACTAAATTTCAAAAAAACAGACCCATGATTTTAACTAGCATCCAAGATTTATCACGTTATCTGAACGTGCATCCTAACTTAAAGACAGCGATTGATTTTCTGCAAAACACAGATTTAGGAGCGCTGACAGGCGAGAAAATAGAAGTGGATGGAGACAAAGTTTTTATAAAATTGGCAAATACCAAACTGCTAACGCCTGAAGATGCTAAATTTGAAGTTCACAACAAATACCTAGACATACAAATACCTTTATCCGCAAGTGAGACCTTTGGATGGGGAAATAGGAAAGAGCTAAAAGCTCCAAAAGGCGAGTTCGATGCAAAGAAAGACCTGTTATTCTTTGCAGACAAACCAACTACCTATGTGACAGTGCTTCCAGGCGAATGCATTATTTTCTTTCCCGAAGATGCACATGCTCCGTTGGTTGGCGAGGGAAACATACAGAAGGTGATTGTGAAAGTGGCCATTTAAAAACTGCCCGCAATCTCCCTTTGGTTTGCCAAAACAAGAATCCTGAAATATAAACACTATGAATAACGCAACAAACACGAAGCTATGATTAACCTGATAAAAAACGACCCTTGGCTGGAGCCTTATGAAAAAGCGATTGAAGGAAGACATCAACACGCATTACACAAGATAAGCGAACTCACGGAAGGAGGAAAAAGGACATTGACCGATTTTGCATCAGGATATTTATATTTTGGAATTCACAAAACAGATTCGGGCTGGGTGGTTCGCGAATGGGCACCCAACGCCACCGCAATCTATATCATCGGAGATTTCAACGGATGGCAAAAACGGCAAGAATACGCTTTGCAAAGGCGCGAAAACGGTATTTGGGAGATAGAACTTCCATCCGAAGGGATGCGTCACGGCGACTTGTTCAAATTCATAGTCTGCTGGGATTCCGGCGAAGGCGAACGCATCCCGGCTTGGGCGCGGCGTGTGGTGCAGGACAATGTGACACACCTTTTCTGTGCTCAGGTATGGGCACCGGAGCAACCGTACGAATTCAAGACGAAGTCGTTTAAGCCGGACACCTCTCCCCTACTCATCTACGAATGCCACATAGGCATGGCCACAGAAGAGGAAAAGGTGGGCACTTACAACGAGTTCCGGGAAAACGTGCTTCCCCGCGTCAAGGCTGATGGCTACAATACGATACAGATCATGGCGATTCAGGAACACCCCTATTACGGCTCGTTTGGCTACCACGTTTCAAGCTTTTTCGCAGCTTCTTCCCGTTTCGGAACTCCAGAAGAACTCAAGCAACTCATAGACCGCGCCCATGAACTTGGGATTGCCGTCATCATGGACATTGTTCATTCTCACGCAGTAAAAAACGAGGTGGAAGGATTGGGCCGTTTCGACGGAAGCTACGACCAATATTTCTACAGCGGCGAAAAGCGCAACCACCAAGCGTGGGATTCCCTGTGCTTCGATTATGGCAAAAACGAGGTGTTGCACTTTCTGCTTTCCAATTGTAAATTTTGGCTGGAAGAATACAAGTTCGATGGCTTCCGGTTTGACGGGGTGACATCGATGCTCTACCAAAGCCACGGATTGGGCGAAGCCTTCACCACCTATGCCGATTACTTCAACGGCCACCAGGACGACAATTCGATCACTTATCTTTCTTTGGCAAATATGGTGGTGCATCAAACGAATCCGAACGCAATCACCATCGCCGAAGAGGTGAGCGGAATGCCCGGACTGGCAGCCAAGTTCGAAGATGGAGGATATGGATTCGACTACCGCATGGCCATGAATATACCCGATTACTGGATCAAAACCATCAAGGAAAAGAGGGACGAAGAATGGCACCCGACTTCCATCTTTTGGGAAGTGACCAACCGCCGAAGCGATGAGAAAACGATTTCTTATGTGGAAAGCCACGACCAAGCTTTGGTGGGAGACAAAACGATTATTTTCCGCTTGATCGATTCCGACATGTATTGGCATATGGCCAAATTCGAAAATTCGTCTAACTTGGTGGACAGGGGAATTGCCTTGCACAAGATGATCCGCCTCGTGACGGCCAGCACCATCAATGGAGGCTACCTCAACTTTATGGGAAACGAGTTCGGACACCCCGAATGGATCGATTTTCCCCGCGAAGGCAACGGGTGGTCGCACCAATATGCCCGAAGGCAATGGAGCCTGGTGGACGACAAAAACCTGAAATATCACCTTTTGGGCGATTTCGACAGAGACATGCTGTCGGAGATAAAATCAGTGAAAGATTTCCCCAAAACAAAAATAGTGAAGCTATGGGACAAAGACTATGACTGCGTGCTGGCATTTATGCGCGACAATTTGATCTTTGTGTTCAACTTTCATCCCGTAAAATCGTTTACAAATTATGGAATCCTATCTCCCGAAGGGGAATACTCCATCGTGCTAAATTCGGACAATCCAAAATATGGCGGCAATGGGCTTCAAGACGAATCTATCCACCATTTCACGCAGCCGAGTCCCGATTTTAAAGCGGAAGGAAAAGGGTGGCTGAATTTGTATTTGCCTGCACGGACAGCGTTTGTGTTGAGGAAGGAAAAATGAAAAGAGACAAGCCAAAACATTTCCCCATACATTTTCGTTATGAATAATTGCAAAACGATATAAGACTGGTTATCGAGCAATCAAATTCTTAAAAAAAATGAGCAGCAACAAGATAGTGCCTTGCATTTGGTTCACGACAGACGGAGGACAACTTTCAAAGGTGATAGAGTATTACAAAGCGGCATTCGATAAAGATTTTCAAGCGGAAGAAATCATTTCGCTTGGAGAAACACCCAGTGGCAACACGGAAATGTGCGAAGTTGTTGTGTTTGGTCAAAAATACACATTGATGTGTACCGAGGACGAACATCATCCGCTAAATGATGCCATTTCATTGATGATTAACTGCGATGACCAAAAAGAGATTGACCGCTTCTGGGACTATTTCACATGAGAAGGAAAAGAATCACAATGCGGTTGGTGTTTCGACAAATACGGACTCCGATGGCAAGTGATCCCGAAGAATCTGGGGGAGTTAATGAGCAAGCCAAATTCATTTGACATCCTGATGAAGCAAGGGAAAATAGTTATTGATGAGTATTTGAAATAAAACGATGAACCGTCAATATTTTTTCAGAAGTGATTCTCGTCAAGAGTATCTAACCATCAATATATAATAATTAATCAAAAAGTTATCATGGCATTGTATCCATTGAAATTCGATCCCATCCTGAAGACAATCATCTGGGGTGGGTCGGAAATTTGCAAGTTTAAAGAAATATCACCGGCTCAAGACAGCATTGGAGAAAGTTGGGAAATATCGGGAGTGGAAGGAAATGTTTCCACCGTGAGTGATGGAGAATTGAAAGGCAAGAAATTGGATGAGATTCTTAGCGAATACAAGGGTGATTTGCTTGGGCAGAAAAATTACGAGCGATTCGGCAACACCTTCCCCTTGTTGATCAAGTTCATCGATGCCCGTGAAAATTTGTCGATCCAGGTGCATCCGGACGATGACCTGGCCAAGAAGCGTCATAACTCGTTTGGAAAAACAGAAATGTGGTACGTTATCAATGCCACGGAAGATGCCTATCTCTATTCCGGGTTCAAGAAACAATTAACTCCCGAGACATACGTGCAAAGCATCGAGGACAATTCGTTTGTGGATTACCTCGACAAGCAAAACGTAAAACCAGGCGATGTCTTTTTTCTACCGGCAGGACGCGTTCACGCCATCGGTGCGGGAACTTTCATCGCCGAAATACAGCAAACATCCAACATCACCTACCGCATCTACGACTACAAACGGACGGATGCCAACGGCAATGAACGCGAACTCCACACCGAGTTGGCAAAAGATGCGATCGATTTCAAGGTGTATGACAGTTACAGCACCAATTATACACCCAAGAAAGACGAGGCAATTTTGTTGGAGTCGAACAACTATTTCACCACCCACCTTCTCGAATTGGAAAAACCATTAGTTCGCGACTATGCGGACATCGATTCTTTCATCATCTACATTTGCATGGAAGGCAATGCAAAAATCCTTGACGACAAAGGAAATGAGTTGAGCCTGAAACAAGGCGAATCGGTTTTGATCCCGGCAACCACTGTTTCCGTAGAGATTGTTCCAACTGGAAGCGTGAAACTGCTCGAAACTTACGTCTGAGAATTTATTTCCCGAAAGAAATAGCATGCAATGGGCAAAAGAGGTGATTTCATTCTCTTTTGTCCATTTTTTCTAAATATTCACACCCACTTTATTGCACAATAGATTATTTTTCTATCTTTTTGAACTATTTTTCCCCACACAAACAATCATTTCCCATTATCTTTGCCTTAGAGAAAAGAAAAAATATTGTTTCGGTGGGTATGTTGAGATATAGCCCATACGCCAAACTCCTATTTTTCTTTTATAACAAGTTATTCCTGAACAAAAAAAATAGAGCTGATGCCTCACAATTCTAAATTCATATCATTCCTTGCACTCGTTTTTCTTTTTGCTAGTTGCAACCCACTCATTGAAGAAGGTGTTCGAAAAAAGGACCTGAAGAAAGACATCGAGATGAAGACAGACTACGGGGATATTGTTTTCCGCTTGTCGGACGAAACCCCGCTACACCGCAACAATTTTATCCGGTTGATAAAAAAACAGGTGTACGACAGCCTCTTGTTTCACCGTGTGATCCAAAATTTTGTTGTGCAAACCGGCGACCCAGACAGCAAGCATGCCCTGCCAGGTGTGGAACTCGGCAATGGGGGTTTGCCTTATACTGTTCCTAAAGAAGTGAATGAACACTTGTTCCACAAACGAGGAGCGCTCAATGCGGCACGGGAAGGCGACGACGAAAATCCTTTGCAAGCTTCAAGCAGCACACAATTTACATTTATACAAGGAAAGATCTATAACGACAGCACGTTGAACATTGCAGAAAACCGGATCAATTATATGCTGGCGTATAACCGTGTGATTCGAAAGCCCGAGAACAAACAACTTTACGACCAACTCCGCCGGCTCCAAACAGGGAAAGGGGCAGCCGGCAGCCTGAGTCTAGTTGCGGCTGAAATGAAACGCTTGGCGAACGCCGAAGCAGCTGCTTCACCACGTTACCGAATCCCAGACGATCGCCGACAGGTGTATAAAACGATTGGCGGTGCAGCCCATCTGGACTGGAGCTATACTGTTTTTGGGGAAGTTATTAGAGGAATGGACGTAGTGGATAAGATTGCGGCAGCAAAAACCGACAAGTTGGATCGACCATTAAAGGACGTGCATATACTTTCGGTGAAGTTCGTTCCAAGAAAAAAGACAAAATAGGTTATTTAAACGACATACCCAAACAAGTATTCGATGAAAGAATCACACCTCCAAGGCTTCTGCGTACTGCTACTTTCGGTTCTTTGGACTCATTCCGTAACAGCCAGGCAAGATGTGCAACATTCGGGAAACTCTTCGGATAAATTGACCCAAAGCATTTTTGCAAAAAAACCAACCATAGCAGCACCTCCCGACAGCTTAAAGTTCGACAAGTTTTATAAGAAATACATGAATGTGAACGGCATACCGGTGATTAGTTCCTGGCGCGTGCCCGACAGTTGCTTCCATGCGGCATACATCACCATCAAAGGGATGACAGAGGCTCTTCCGGCAGAAGTGATGAGATCGTTGACCAAGCACAAAGTGTATATCGGCATCATGGCCCGGTATGAAGGGACTACCGATATTCCCGAACATGCCTATCTTGCAAAGGACACGGCCATGAACTGGGATTTGCGGGCCAGGGGCCTGGGTGGCACACTCGAAGAGCCGATGTCAACTTGTGCCGAAGAAAATATATTGGCCTACCAGATTGACAAATACCATGCGGAGGATATCTTGATTCACGAATTTGCGCATACGATCCACACTGTTGGAATTGAGCCCGTGAATCCCCCGTTCAACGACGAGTTGAAAGCTTCGCTTGATGCAGCATTGGCAAAAGGCCGTTGGAAAAACGCATATGCCGCAACCGATATTTTTGAATATTTTGCGGAAGGTGTGCAGGATTGGTTCAATGTGAATGCCGAAGTCAACAACGACAATGGAGACGGGAAGCACAACAAAGTGAATACACGGGAAGAATTAAAACGCTACGACCCGCAATTGTACAATCTCATCGCTAGGTATTTTGCTCCCATCAAAGAACAAATCAGCAAGCACAAGAAGATAAATGAGTTCAACTGGAAAGGGAAATGATAGAGCGGGAAAAAACCAAAAGCGAAGTATCCTTGATTTATCCTTTAGGCATTTCCACTTCAAAAAATTCTTTCATCTTCTTTTCATCGCCAACAATCCAAACCTCATCGCCTTCAGCAAATACAAGGGAAGCGTCGGGGTTGATAATCCGTTGATTTCCCCTTTCAATACCAATGATTTGGCTCCGGGCATTTTCCCGAAGCTGCGAATTGAGTATAGATTTGCCAATGAGCGTACAATTCTGGTTCAGCAAAATATTACGCAGCACAATATTTTCATTTTCAATCGTATTGCAGAAAGAAAGATCCGTTTTGTCAAACTCCGGCTTAAAATTCTGAATTTGCTCATCGGTGGCTACAATCCCCACTTTGTCGTACGGAAGTATGCGCGTGGAGGCTTCAGGCAGGTGGATGATATAGTCTCCACGCTTAATATACACGATATTGATGCCAAACTGCTTTCTCCATGCCAAATCGCTGATGCGACGGCCTACATATTTTGCCAAAGGGTTGGTGTCTAATTCCACGATATGTGCATCCCAAGTGTCCAAGTGTTTTTGCAATTCGGCTGTGCCCTGGCTGTGCCTCGATTCTGAGTCGATTTTTCTCTGGGCATCCACTTCCCGGGCATTCAAGTTGGTAAAGAATCGGTTTTCAATACTTTGGTAAAGCAACTTGAATTTTTTAGAGAAAAAGAATAGGAAAATCAGCACCAAGGGAATTGCCGCCCACAAGGCAGTCCATGTGGATACGAGCCTATCGATAAACACGCCAAGCATCAGCACGACGAGGGCAATACGCCCAACCAAGATGCCAATCAGCGGGGCTTTGTGGGTTTCGTCGTTCCATTCCATCCCGCCAACATCCGGATTTTTGGCCAACAAAGCCCACAAAAAGGGCGATGCGGCCAACAGGGCAGCCAACAGAGTGATCGCCGAGGAGATCATGTTGTTTCCCATATATTCGGAGATGAATGGAGCTACAAAATAGCTGAACAGCAACAAGACGGCGATCAGCAAAATACTGTTCAGCACAACCAACTTGACATGTGCCATTAGCACCACTTTCCAACGAGGGTCGGCCGTGGCCTTGGAGGTGTTGGAGGAATAGGCATCAATTTTATCGAGCCAATTTTTCGGCAGTTTCCGTTCAAGCCAACCGTAGAGAGGGTCTGCCGATTTGATGAGATAGGGAGTGGTGAAGGTGGTGATGGCGGAGACACCGACAGCAATCGGAAACAAAAACTCGGAGATCACCCCCAAAGAAAGCCCCAGCGTGGCCACAATGAAAGCAAATTCTCCAATCTGTGCCATACTCATCCCTACTTGGACGGCTTGTTTTAGAGGCTGGCCCGAAAGCAACACGCCCACAAGGCTAAATGTAAATTTGCCGACAATCACCAGCATGGTGATAACAAATATGGGCCAGGCATATTTAACAACCGCATTTGGATCGATCATCATGCCCACCGAAACAAAGAAAATAGTTCCAAATAACTCTTTTATCGGTTTGGTGATATGCTCTACCTTTTCGGCTTTTGTCGTCTCCGCAATAAGCGAACCCATAACGAATGCGCCTAGTTCGGCTGAGAATCCTACTTTTGTGGCCAAAATCACCATGCCGAGGCACAGCCCGATGGACAAGATGAGTGTTGTTTCCTCATCCAACCATTTTCTTGCTTTTTTGAAAAATGTAGGTAGAAGGTAAATCCCCACTAAAAACCAAAGCACCATAAAGAAACCGAGCTTGAGCACGGTGAAGAGGATTTCCGTCCCTTCAAAATGGCGCGTGACGGCAACCGTGGAGAGCAACACCATCAGCAAGATCACGATAATGTCTTCCACAACAAGGACACCGAAAACGATCCGGGCAAATTGGCGGGTTTTGACTCCTAACTCGTCAAAAGCCCGAAGGATAATCGTGGTGGATGAGCTGGCGAGCATACCGCCAAGAAACAAGCTATCCATATCCTTCCAACCTAACATTTTCCCAACCAAAAAACCGGCAATGCCCACAAAAATAATTTCGACTACTGCTGTGATGGATGCCGTTGGCCCCACCCGGACTAATTTTTTGAAACTAAACTCCAATCCAAGGCTAAAAAGCAGGAAGATTACCCCAAGTTCAGCGAAGGTTTTCACATTCTCCTTGTCCATCACATCGGGAAGAAAGTCAAAATGTTGCCCGACCAAGAACCCGGCTATAATGTAGCCTAAGACGAGCGGCTGCTTGATGATTTTGAATAAAATTGCGGCGAAAGCTCCTACTAAAAGGATAAGAGCCAAGTCGTAAATTAATCCGGGTAAATGCGCCATTTGCTGTAATTTGTTTTATGTTTGGGTTCTTATTTTTTGTTTAACAACTGAAAAGAAACTGGATTCCCTTGCTTTTATTTTTTTTAAACAAATGAGTCCTTATCCGATAATTCAGCAACCAAGTAGAAAAATCACAGACGTAATTGCCAATTGTTTGTGATTTTCAGGGTCACAAAATAATGATTTGGACAAATATACTCATTTTTGGCAAGAAATAAAATAGCTAAAAAAGGTTTTATGCGGCGGATCGTCGCCCTTCGTTTTGTAATTGTATTGTGCTATAAGGTTTGTTAAGTCAAGCTTGTTGGCGTTCAACCGACCAAGTGCATGGAAAAGGAGTTGGAATACCCGAACGCGAATCATTTCCTCCCAAAATCGGCAGGAATCTCTCCCCACTGATCGGTTTCCCATTTGATCACTTCGTAGGGGACACCGTTTGCGGCAAGCCATTTTTCGGCCCGGTCGATCAAATCGAAAATTACGTTGTTTTGATTCGTTTGTTCCAGCTTGGTTTTACACTTGCCTTTTTTTATCCAACCGATGCCGTTGGCACTGTCGGAATAAATGGGAAGGCTTAGGTTCTTTTGTTTGAGAAAGGCCATTCCATGCACCAAGGCAAGAAACTCGCCGATGTTGTTTGTCCCTTGTTCGAAAGGTCCTTGGTGGAAAAGTTCTTCGCCCGTACGCACATACACGCCACGGTATTCCATCAATCCGGGATTGCCACTACAGGCAGCATCCACGGCAATGCTCTCTTGAATAATGTTTGGATTGGAGATAGAAGGTTTCGACTTAGGCTTTTCTGCATTTTTGCCCATGTGCTTCCAAGGGTTGTCGTTGAATGCTTCCTGGGCGGCATCGCGATTGGGAAAAGATTTGTACAACGCACCCTCATAGCCGTCAATCTGCAGCTTGCAGTCCTTCCATTCGTCATAAACACCCGGAACAACGCCATTCCACACAACATAAAAGTTTTTCTTTTTCGACATAAGACTAATAATCAGCAAATTTGGAACTTGCGCATTTACGAGTTCTTCCTCTTGAATCCGCCGAAAAGCTTCCTCAACCGCAAGCGAATAACGCCAAACACAGCTTCCCCGAATATGCCCGAACTCATCTTGGAAACCCCAAGAACTCGGTTCACGAAAATGATGGAGACTTCCTTGATCCTGAAGCCAAGGCAATATGCCGTATATTTCATCTCAATTTGGAAAGCATAGCCTTTGAAACGAATCCGATCCAGATCTATCGACTCAAGCACTTTGCGACGGTATCCCACAAAACCGGCAGTAGTGTCGTGTATCGTCATGCCGGTCACTATTTTCACATACAGCGAAGCGAAATACGACATCAACACCCGCCCGATCGGCCAATTGACGACATTCACCCCTGTGACATAGCGGGAACCGATCGCCACATCTGCTTCTGATGCAATGGCTGCGTGAAGATGGATCAAGTCGCTGGGATTATGGGAAAAATCGGCATCCATTTCGAAGACATATTCGTAACTTCTTCCCAATGCCCATTTGAAACCAGCGATGTAAGCTGTCCCCAATCCCAATTTCCCTTTCCTTTCCACAATGAAAAGCCGTTCGGGAAATTCCGAGAATAGCGCTTTGACAATGGAGGCAGTGCCATCGGGCGAACCATCATCTATTATCAAAACATCGAATGCTTTCTGCAACGAAAAAACAGCCCGAATAATATTCTCGATATTTTCTTTTTCGTTATACGTGGGAATAATAACTACTGAATCAGCCATGGTTGCGTATTTTTTTGCCAAATGTAAGTAATTTGCATCAGTGTATTGAACTTTAATTGCAAATTTTAAGATGCGAAATAGTTTTTTTTGAATGATTGTAAAATAAAATAGAAAATCTGTTCAAGCAAGATTAGAATGAATTTGCCTGAACAGATTTTAACTTATAATTACTTACAAATTACGATAAGGAATTTTGTCAAAGCTTATGCTTCCGTCACCATACACTTTCTTTCCAATTGCAAGCATATTGCCCGGACGGCTTGAAAAAAAATTGACGAAAATCTAATAATATATTCATTTTAAATCACTTGTATAGATTGTTTTTTTGATGAAATATGTTACGCCTTCAGCGTTTCTATATCTATCGTTTTGTCTGTTTTCGGCATAATATCACCATCCCTCCAGGATTGTCTCCTTTATATCGTAACTTTACGTCGAATAAATACCGTTTGGCTACTTTGGATCGATTGCAGAAAATAAAATCCGCTGTTAATTCAGTAATTCCAAATTCCAGAGAAGATTGGAAACTCATAGCCGATTGCATATCGGTGAAGGTGATTACCAAAAATAACTTTCTTCTGGAGGAAGGGCAAATTTGCGATTTCATAGCCTTCGTCGACCAAGGTGAGATGATCTATTTCAAGCCCTTAGAAAACGGAAACGATGTGACCACCGACTTCGCTTTTTCGGGCGATTGGGTCACCAACAACCACAGCCGCATCAATCAATCCCCTTCCCATTTGAGCATAAAAGCGATTGAAAAAACCGAACTTTGTATTATCCGCCAAAGCGACATCAACATGCTGTATCGAGAAATACCTTTGCTGGAACGCTTCGGACGGGTGTTGATAGAGCAAGCCTATGTGCGTCAAGTTCAGCTAAGCATCGATCTCCAGACCTTGTCGGCCACCGAACGATACGAAAAATTGCTGAAAGAGCATCCCGATATCCTTCAAAAAATTCCACTCTACCACATTGCCAACTACTTGGGCATTGCTCCAAAATCGTTGAGCCGGATCCGCAACTCGATGTTTGGGAAGGGTTGAGTTTGGTAACAAATGTGGAGCATTTTTCTTCTTCGAAATACTGACATTTGCATCAGAAAACAAACCAATATGTCAGTAACAATGAAAAGAAAAGCTATCTTATTCGTCTTATGCACCCTCGCAGGCGTGCAAGTTTTTTCGCAGGAAACAGCCCGCGACAGTTCCTCACTCCATCCGAGCGAATGCCATTTCAAAGGGAAACAAGCCTTGGAAGTGGAAAGCCTCTTCCCCATGTTCATCACAGGTGGTTTTCACCTCGGCGTAGGCTATCGCTTGGATAAGTTCCGCATTAGGGCGAGCGTCATCAACGGCGGTTCGTACAATGCAGAAGAGGCAGGAGTGAATCATTCGCCCGATTTCAAAAGGCATTATAAGACATCTCCGGGAATTTTCCTCGGATACAACGTATGGAAAAACCTGGAGCTATACACTTACCTTGAACTCCACACATTCGAAATCGAGCAGAAAAACACTGGCATAAAAAAAGACCTGTTCAGCATCGATACGGGAGGAGGCGTCGGATACCAATTTTTTGTATGGAAAGGAGCCTATGTGCAACCAGCCTTCCACGTGTATCTGCGAAAGAGCAAGAGCTTGGATTTTGGCGATGCGGTCTATAAAATCTCAACCGTAGATCTTTCGCCCGTCATTCGGATCGGATACCGTTTCTGGAGCAAATGAACCGGAAGAGGCAGATGAGGAGGGTGTGGGCTGGGAGAATATTGCTTTATCCCAAGAAGCCTATTTCTTCAATGATGTTTTCTTTGTTGATGATGTACATGCCTAATCGCTGAGCTGATACTCCATTTTTCAATTGGTAGGTATATTGGGGTTCGCCGTTGTTTACGGAAATGCCCAGATCGCGAAAAGCGATGAAGTCCATTCCTCACAATCCATCCGCAACTTCCTGAATATGCGTGGAAACTACAAAAAGAGAACTTTTCACCTTCGAAATACTTCATACACGGCAGAAGAAATCAATTTACAATCTTATCGAAACAACTCTGTGAAAACATATATCTCTAAGGTTGATAAAAACAAATACCCAAGCAGGCAGAGCATCACTTATTGAAAGATTGATCACCCTTTATCGATCCAATTAAACACAGAATGCGGCTTTTTTTGAGAAAAAAGACAAACCGCATCACCCAAAAAAGATTTTAGCACGTATAAGTATATAGAAAGCCTACAAAAGAAGATTCAAATCATGTGAATTCGCATGGCTTCATAAATGGCTTCAACGGCATTGGCAGGGAGGTTGTCCTGAAAGGGCTAAGTGGCAGAACAGCTACAATACCCTATTGTAAATATAAAGGACATACGGACGATCCGTTTTTAACAATTATTTTTCCAATTACTTAGCTTTCGCGGAAAGTGTAGGATTCAATGATCGGTTGCACAAAATCAAGGCAACAAAGCACTTTATAAAGATTGTAGTCTTTATCGATATCCGCCACGACCAAAGCGATTTCCTTCATATTCACAAAAATGGGGGAATACGGGTCATGCTTTGTCTTCAAAGTTTAGTTGATGGACTTTTGAAGACGGGAAAAGAGTTTACTTTTCAAGCTATCATTATTCGGATTGTGTCTTCTATTAATTCACCCTTAACTAACAATATGTTTATTTTAAACGTAATAGCAATTTAATATTTAGAAGTATGAAAAAAAAGATCTACTCATTGGTTATTTTATTAGCAACAGCCCTGCTCACGCAGGCAGCCAACAATGCTTCCTTTAATTGGTTTTTAGCCGGTGGCGGATCCACCGGAAATGATAAATCCGTTGACGTAGCAACGGATGCCGATGGAAATATCTTCCTTGCAAGCTACTTCCTGAAAGGTGCAAGATTTAACGGAGATTCAATTACGGGATCACAAACCGTAGTAAATACCCTTTACCAAAACAACATGCTGATCAGCAAACTCAGTCCAGAAAAGACTACTTTATGGAGTATTTATTCCAACGACGGGATTGTGACACCCACAGCATTGGCCACAACGCCCGATGGCAGTTTGATTCTGACGGCAACAATCAAGGCAATTACAAACACAGCCAACCAAACCACAACCGCACAACTCGTTGACGCTGTGGGAACGGTAAGTAACTTCACCGGATTGTCGAAAAGCTACACTCAGTCGTTCGTAGCAAAATACAATTCAAACGGTGAATTGCAATGGCTGAAAGAGCTAAACTCAGGTGCCGACAAAGCAAAAAATGTCACCACCAATTCGTTGGCGTGCGATGCCTCCGGAAATGTATATCTGACTGCAAATTTCGCAGCTACTATTATTTTCCCAGCTTCCACACCAGACACTTTAACTTCAACAAACACCTCGTCGGCGGCAGTCATTGCAAAGTTGGATGGCACAACAGGAGATCTTGTCTGGGCGAAAACTTCATCCGGAGGCATCAAGTCCGAAAACATAACGGCTCTAGCATATGGAGATGATGGATATCTATATGCCGCAGGAATTTTTATCAATATCGCAACACCCGCCACTCTAACCATTGGCGATAAAAGTTTCACTCCAAGCACGGGAACAGACGTCACGCTTATTCGCATGGATACTAACGGAGATGTCAGCTATATCCAAAACAGGACGAATACAACGCTAACCGTAGGAGGTGTAAAGGATGTGCTGGCCAAAAACGGGAAAGTCTTCATTTGCGGCTATTTCAAAGGCACCATAGAGATTCCTGATGGAACAAACCTGGCCGCATATTCTACGTCCCAGAATGGATATATTCTCGCAATGGATGCAACGACAGGTGCTGATTTGTGGCAAAAAACAGAAACTGCAGCAAAAGGAGAGGCCGATGCGCTTTGTATCGGAAGTGATGGCAACCTATATTCCTTGGGTGTTTACTTCAATAAATATTCCCCTTTAGTTATTGACATTGATTTCAGCAATGGTTTTACTTTTACGGACCCTTCAAATGTGAATGGCAATGGCGATATGTTTCTGACCTCATACAATGTGTCAACGGGAGTCGTTGAAGAAGCGCACAAAGTGATTCAAAGCACAGCCGCTGATGTTGCCACAGGGCTAGTTGTATTTGGTGACGAGCTCTATCTTGCCGGATATACAAACGGGAAACCTGCCACTTTTGAAGATGCAAGCACCTATTCAGCCTTAGGAACTTCCACATCAGTAAGCGATTTCCTTCTATTAGACTACACCGTTACGAGCCCAACCACAGCGATAACACCACACGACGATGCCAAATCACCAACCGCTTATGCCGACAATGCCAATCACCGGTTGGTGGTGGCAAATGCGGAATATGTGAAATACGTTGAGTTATACGACACAACAGGACGAATCATATCGTCTGCGGCAAACTCGGGAAGCTCGCTTACGATTGGCACACAAGGCATTGCGCCAGGTGTTTATATTGTGAAATTTGCAACAACAAACGGAAGCACAACTTCCCAACGTGTAATTATCCGATAAGATCACGCTCCATTTAACTTCGTTAGGTTCATCTCTCCGGATTATTCCCTGAGCGGTGAATCTAGCAAAGTTTTTTAACTTATTCAAACAAGCATATCGCATGATTAAAAAGAATCTCGTTATTTTGGCCATTCTTCCTGCCACATTTTTTGCACAATCCAGCCAATTTTCTATAAATGTGAACATTGCTGGGCAGCATATCCCTGCAAAAATCTATCTGGCAAACGTTGGCTCAAAACAACTAATTCCCATAGATTCTGCCCTGGTAAAGGATGGCCACTATGAATTTAAGGGAGCAATCGCCGAACCACGAAGAGCTGCACTGGTTGCCGACTGGAACAACCAAGGGATGAACCAACTGATGAAATCCAGAACGATCGACTATTGCAATATGTATCTCGAAAAAGGGGATATACATGTTTCAAGCACCGACTCGCTCTTCAAAGCGCGCGTGGCTGGAACACCCACAAACAACGATTACCAGGCCTATAAAGATGTGTATTACCCGCTCCTTTCCCAACAAAAGGCTATTGAGATGGAATATAGAAATGCCTCTGATGAGAGAAAAAATTCAACGGAATTTGTTGCAGGCATCGACAACCGTTTCAAAGCATTGGCATCACAAATTAATAAAGCTCAAACAAATTTCATCATTGGGCATCCCAATAGCCTTATATCGTTGGATGTTTTGAAAAGTATGTTCGGCGCAACTGTTGATCTTGCTGAACTAGAAACTCTATTAAACAGCCTCTCCGCAGAGCTACGAAATTCACCGACCGGCACAACTCTTGTGGCAAAGATAAAAAAAATGAAGTTGACATCTATTGGTGCGGTTGCTCTTGACTTTTCTCAGCCCGCAGCTGATGGAAAACCGATTAAACTTTCTGACTACAAAGGGAAATATGTGCTTATCGATTTCTGGGCATCGTGGTGCCAACCATGCCGTGCAGAGAATCCTAATGTGGTGAAAGCATTCAATCAATTTAAGGACAAAAATTTTACCGTATTGGGGGTTTCGTTAGATACCGAAAGTTCAAAGGGTGCTTGGCTGAAAGCAATTGAAACAGACCATCTCGCCTGGAGTCACGTGTCCGACTTGAAGGGTTTTGCCAACGATGCCGCTCGCTTATACGATGTGCAATCTATCCCTCAAAACTTCCTGGTTGGCCCGGATGGAAAGATTATTGATAAGAACCTTCGCGGAAACGACTTGCTCAATGCCTTGGGTGAAATTCTGAAGTGATTGCTATTTTCCGGTATCCACCGGGCGGAAAATAGAATAAAATAAGTTCGATCCACATTTAATAGCCGGATTGTGAAGAAGAAAACGACAAGTATATTAAATTTCAAACGCATTTTAGGTTTATCCGCCTTCTCGAAAGGCCGGTATTGTTTTGTATCGCAAGTATTTGTGTTTATGCTGCTGCTTTCGGTTTCAAGTTTTGCACAGAGCAGGAATTCCTTAATCGCAGATTCAACCATTTTGGCTGACACAATAGTAAATACTGCCTTGGGCATTCAGAGAAGTTTCAAATCATTGCCTTACAATGTACAGGTTATAACTCCGCGCGACTTTTTGCAGGTGAAAGATGCAAACTTTATGAGCAGCCTGGCAGGAAAAGTGGCTGGTGTCAACATGAACACCAGTTCGTCCGGAATGGGAGCAAGCGTGAGAGTGGTCATGCGAGGAACCAAATCTATCTCGGGCAACAACAACGCCCTGTATGTGGTTGACGGAATCCCGCTTCTTTCGCTTCAAAGCAGCCAGCCCACGGATATATATACCGGCATGGGGCAAAGCGGAGATGGGATTTCGAATCTGAATCCGGAGGATATTGAATCTATTTCCATCTTGGGTGGAGCGGCAGCAGCGTTGTACGGTAGTGATGCAGCCAATGGGGTGGTGGCAATCACGACGAAAAGAGGAAACCCGAAAAAGCTGTCGGTGAATTTTTCGAACAGCACCAGTTTTTATTCGCCTTTTGTTTTGCCCCGATTCCAAAACACCTATGGATCTGAGACCGGGAGTTATCAAAGTTGGGGGAGCAAATTAGAAACGCCGGCCTCCTTCTCCCCCAAAGACTATTTTCAAACAGCTTACTCGGTGAACAATTCAGTTTCCATATCCACCGGAACAGAAAAAAATCAGACTTATGCCTCCATATCGTCCCTCAAAGCTGAAGGCATCATCCATAACAATTCTTTGGACCGTTATAATTTCACGTTGAGTAATTCGGTCAGATTACTGAATGACAAGCTGGAAATAGGCACAAGCGTGATGGGCATGAAAGTCTCGGAACAAAATATGCTTTCGCAAGGCCAATATTTCAACCCGCTGGTTCCCATATATTTGTTCCCCCGGGGCGATGACATACAAAAATACCAGGTGTTTGAAAGATATGACCCTGAAAGTGACAGAAAGACCCAATACTGGCCTTTGGGGAATGTGGGCATAGCAATGCAAAACCCATATTGGATCACCGAAAGAGATCTGTTTGTCAATGCTAAAGACCGTTACATGTTTGGTGCAACATTAAAATACGGCATCAACAAATGGCTAAATATTATAGGACGTGCAAAAACGGACAACAATCATTCGATTAACGAGAGAAAATACGCAGCTTCGACTGACACTCTTTTTGCCGGGACACAAGGAGCTTATTACAAATCAAACTACCGGACTCAACAAATCTATGCCGATTTGATGATAAATGCTCAAAAAACGATAAAAGCTTTTTCAATTGCCACCGGATTCGGTGCAGGATTAAAAGACACGAAAAGTAATTTCTCGATGCATGGTGGTGATTTATTGAGCGTGCCTAATTTGTTCTCCTATGAAAACCTGGATCCGTCCGCTTCAGAGTCAAGCCAAACCAATTACCACGAACAAAACCTTGCAATTTTCAGCACCTCTGTGATTGGATACAAAGACAGGATATTTTTGGATCTGACAGCCCGTAACGATTGGGTATCAGTCGTCGAAAACACCCGCAGAAAACCAGTTTTCTATCCATCGGCTGGAATTTCGGGCATCATCACCGATATATTCGGCATCAAATCACCGGTGATTCCGTTTTTGAAAGCCCGACTTTCTTACAGCGAAGTTGGGAATATTCCCCGGCCCGGCCTCACATCATCCATTTATCCTTCAAGCAATGAAGATGATCCCACAACGGCCATGGACGTGAAGCCAGAGAGAACAAAATCGCGGGAAACAGGGGTCAACACCATGCTGTGGAACAATAAAATCAGGCTCGACCTTACGCTTTATAATTCATCAACAACCAATCAACTTTTCCGTCCTACAGCATCTTCAGGCTACAGCAGTTTTTATGTCAATGCCGGACGAATCGAGAACAAAGGAATTGAGCTTATGCTTGGCCTAAGCCAAAAAATCGGACCAATTAGCTGGGAATCGGGAGTTATTTATTCTGCAAATAGAAATAAAATCAAAGAGCTATTGCAATCTTATACCCTTCCTGGGGGAGCAACCGTTTCGATGACTGAAATGGATATGGGCGGAACCTCGAGCTACCGCATGATTTTGAAAGAAGGCGGTTCGATGGGTGATATTTATGTAAACACCCTAAAAACCGATGAACACGGATTTATAGTCGTCGATTACACATCGCAGTCGGTTGCGGTAGATACAAGCAGATGGATACATGCCGGCAACGCCAACCCCCGCTACACCCTTGGATTTAGAAACAGTTTCGAATGGAAAGGATGGGAGTTAAGCTGTCTGATAAATGCCCGTGTGGGAGGTGTCGGGGTTTCGATAACGCAAGCCCTTATGGATGCTTACGGGGTTTCCGAAGCCTCTGCTTTGGCACGCGACAATGGAGGCGTAGTGGTGAATGGATATAAGATTCCCGCTCAAAGCTATTACCAAACTGTTGGCGGGGGAGAGGCCGGAGTCGGATCGATGTATGTTTACAGTGCAACCAATATCCGGTTAGCCGAATTGTCGATAGGGTACGAAATACCGGCAACAAAATGGAACCATCTTGTGAAATCGATAAATGTGTCGGTTATGGGGCGTAATTTGTTTATGTTCTACAACAAAGCCCCTTTCGATCTGGAATCGACATCAAGCACGGGAACTTACTATCAGGGAATCGACTACTTCATGCAACCAAGTTTAAGGAACATTGGTTTTGCAATTAAAGTTGGTTTTTAATGCAGGGAAAAAGCCATGGAGAAAAGAAAGAATAGATTAAAGCTGCCTGGGATGAAGAACCCTCTGCTATTTTTGATATGCACTCTTATATCGCCGGCTTTTTGGAGCTGCGACAGCCAGACAACTCCCGAGGCGTTGGGTATTCAAAATCCTTACACCTATGATGAGCAGTATTATACCAATTTGAGAGCGTATAAACAGTCTGACCATGCCATAGCTTACGGTTGGTTTGCCGAGTATTGGCAATCGTATTCCTTGGCCCTCCGTTTTGACGGGCTGCCTGATAGCTTGGACATATGCAGCCTGTGGGGCGGAATCCCCTCTAGCATCGAAAACGACACATTGGGCACGTATAATCCAACGGTAAGTGCCGACATGCAACGCATCCGCCAAACAAAAGGGATAAGAATGGTAGCACCTTTCATCGTGCGGATGGACAAAACCGGATCAAGGTTTAAAGGCTGGTACACATTGGATAATCAGGGAATAGAAAACTTTGCCGATTTCTTGCTGCGGCACGTTTTCGAATACAATATTGATGGGTTGGACCTGGATTACGAACCCGAAGGCGATTTCCTAAGCGGCGAAAACTTCACCTATTTTGTGAAGTACCTAGGAAAAACAATCGGCCCGAATTCGGCAAATCCCGACAAGCTACTAATCATCGATTTCTTTGGAACTTATCCTTCTTCAGAAACCGAGCCCTATGTCAATTATTATGTTAGCCAATCGTACAGTACATCCCACGCATCAACATTGCAAAACTTGTATGATTTGTTAAGCTGGTGTCCCACGAAGAAATTCGTTGTGGCTGAGAACATCGGTGACAACTGGAAAAACGGAGGCGTTGCCTTCACCGAAGCAGATGGCAATACACTCTCGGCGGATAAGACCAGGCTCTATTCGTTGGAAGGTATGGCCCGCTGGAATCCGACCCAGGGGCGCAAAGGTGGTTTTGGCGCATTCTACATGCACCGCGACTACAACTCGGATCCTCCTTACAAGAACATGAGGAAAGCTATTCAGGCAGCCAATCCTGCCATACATTAAATCACAAGGAGCTAAGAAATGAGGAATTTTAAAATATTAGAACTATTTTTGTCGATTATCCTGACATTGATTGTGATGGGCGGTTGTCGTAAATATGCCGAATTCGGCGATGTGGCGTTTTTTACTGGCACAGAATCATCGGCATTAACCAAGTTTACAATCGAAGAGCCTTCAAATATGGGGATTACCGTTAAAGCTACGGAAAAAGTGCCGAATGATGTGATAATAAACCTGAAAATAGATGCTGGTTTACTGAAAGCCCTCAACCAATCGACAGGAAAATCATATGCAATGCCACCGGAAGGAAGTTACAGTTTGTCTGCCGATAACATTACCATTAAAGCCGGTTCGTATATATCTGATGCTGTGAGTTTTGAAATCACATCCTTCGACAATTTCAAAGATGGGGTTAATTACTGTGTCCCTGTCACCATCACCTCTGTCGAAGGTGGATTGTCGGTGTTGGAATCATCGCGCACAATTTACATTGTTGTCAATCGGGTTGTGATAACAAAAGCAGTCAATTTAAAGAAGTCGGTATATTTCACAGTGCCAACTTTTCAAACTTCGGCAGACGTGTCGGCAATGTCTGAAGTCACTATGGAATGCCGGGTGTATGTGAATAATTTTCAATCATATACTCCATACATCAGCAGCATTATGGGTATTGAAGAAAACTTCCTGCTCCGATTTGGGGATGTCAGTTGCGACAAAAACCAAATGCAAATAGCCGGGGGAAAGGTCAGCGGGACACGATATCCCGTTACCGGTGATACCCGGTTTGCAACCGGACGTTGGTATCATGTGGCAGTAGTTTACGATGGTTCAACCATGGCTTTGTATGTCGATGGCAAACTAGACAAATACACTTCCACCGAGAAAGGCATTGTAAATTTCAACGACACCTACAGCGGGGGATTTCACATAGGTTTTTCTGAAACTGGCCGCCTTCTTGACGGATATGTCAGCGAAGCGCGGGTTTGGAGTAAGGCACTTACGCAAAACGAGCTTCAAGATAATTTGTGCTATGTTGACCCTGCTTCCGAAAATTTGGTGGCATACTGGAGGTTTAACGATGTGGACGAAGAGGGCAATATTCCCGATTTAAGCGGACATGGGCACCTGGCAGAGCCTTCTTCCAAAAGCCTGACATGGGTAGAGGCCGTGAAGTGCGCCAACAACTGATTCAGTAAAAAATATTGTGGATTATCAGCAAATAAATATCTTAGTAAAAGCAAATGTTTATCATTAAAACTATATATATGATAGTGAAAAAAGTTACATCTAATATATTAAATTTCAAAAGCATAAAACACATACGCCTTCGTTCAAAAGGAGGGTTGTGTATTTTATCGCAGCTATTTGCGATACTACTATTGCTACCCGTGTGCAGTTTTGCACAAGATAGAAAAACGCTGGATGATGAACCCTCCATTCCAAAGGACACCGTAGTTGTTTCGGCATTAGGTTTAAAAAAAACAACCAGGAGTCTGACATACAACGTGCAAGAAATCTCGGGCGAGGAATTAAACAAAATCCCCGATGCAGGTTTTGTAAACAAATTGAATGGTAGAATTGCAGGCATTGCAGTCAATGGTTCAGCCTCGGGAATTGGAGGATCGACACGCATCGTGATGCGCGGCACAAAATCAATCTCGGGCAACAACAATGCGGTGTATGTGGTGGATGGCATCCCGATGCTGAATATACCAGGCAATCAACCAGAAGGAATTTATACTGGGTCAGGTCAAACCGGCGATGGAATTTCCAGTTTGAACCCCGACGACATCGAAAGCATTTCAGTGCTTACCGGGCCAGCGGCTGCCGCACTTTATGGAAGCAGCGGGGCGAATGGGATTGTGCTGGTGACAACAAAAAAAGGACAGAAAGAGAAATTATCCATCCATCTGGTTAGCGGCACGTTGTTTTCATCACCATTGGTCCTTCCGAAGTTTCAAAACACCTACGGGCAATCGGAGTCCGGCAGCTACTACAGTTGGGGTGATAAGCTTACGGCTCCCTCCTCGTACTCCCCTTCCGATTTTTTCCAAACAGGAGCGAGGGTTTCAAATGCGGTCAGCTTGTCAACCGGTTCGAAGCACAATCAAACCTATATTTCGTTCGGCTCAGTAAATTCGCAGGGTATCATCCACAACAATGATTACAACCGCTATAATTTCACGCTTCGCAATACAGTCACCAACAGCAAGCTGACACTCGACTTCGGGTTTATGTACAGCAACATCAAGGAACAAAATATGATTTCGCAAGGCTTGAATTTCAATCCTTTGGTACCCCTTTACCTATTTCCTGCCGGCGATGACTTCTCCAAAACCCAAATATATCAACGGTACGATGCTGTGCGAAATTTCCAAACTCAGTTTTGGCCTTATGGCGACCAGGGCTTTTCGATGCAAAACCCCTATTGGATCACCGAACACAACATGTTTATCAATCACAAAGACAGGTATGCGGCACAGGCTACTTTGGCATACAGCCTTTCAATAGGCTTCGATATAACTGGCCGTGTCAAAATGGATAAAAACAACGAACTTCATGAGAAAAAATACAGTGCTTCCACCAGCACCTTGTTTGCCTCTGAAAACGGGTATTATGCTTCGGATGAAATAGAATCCGAACAATGGTATGCTGAGGTTTTGATGAATATGCACAAACACTATATGAATCAAACGATTGGTTTAACCGCCACTATTGGTTCTTCCATTGAAAACAACACCTACAATCAAAGCGCATATGGAGGAAATCTCGATGCAACGGCAAACCTGTTCACGTTTTCCAACGTAAATGCACTGACAGCCGAATCGTCACAAAGCGAGTACAGGAAAGAAAAGCAAGCTGTTTTTGCAAGCACGCAGTTGTATTATAAAAAGCGGGTGTACTTGAACATTACCGCACGCAACGACTGGGCACCGGTTTCCGCAAGATCAAAACACAAATCGGCTTTTTATCCGTCCATCGGCCTTGCGGGTATTATTACCGACATATTCGATTGCCAAACCGATATGATGCCGTTTATGAAAATGCGTGTGGCTTATGCCGAAGTGGGCAATGAAGCTCCTTTGTTTGCAATCCTCACAACCAGTAAATTAATTGACAGCATCCCGGAGGCTCAAACCCGTATGCCAAATCCGAGTCTGAAACCCGAACGAACAAAATCGTGGGAAACCGGATTAAATTTCGCATTCTTCAAAAACAGGGTAAAGCTGGACATCACAGCCTATCACTCGAAAACATACAATCAGTTTTTTGAGCCGTCGCTGTCGGCGGCATCAGGCTACAAAACGGTGATTCTAAATGCCGGGCGCATCGACAACAAAGGCATTGAGGCGTCTTTAAGGTATGACAGCAAATTCGGGAAATTGAAATGGGATTCGTACCTGATATTTTCATTAAACCGCAACAAAGTGGTTGAATTGTTGCCCGAATGGACAAATCCCGCCACAGGGGAAACCACTTCGCTTGCCGAAATGGATATGGGTGGCACCGGAAGCTACAAGATGATGCTCAAAGAAGGGGGATCGATGGGCGATATTTATGTAAGCACGTTAAAAACAGATGAGCATGGGGCCATTTATGTGCATCCCTCCGACCACACGGTTACGCTTGAGGCTGATAACTTTGTGTATGCCGGAAGCAGCGACCCCAAGTTTAATCTAAGCTGGGGGAATAATTTCAGATGGAACGGAATTTCCCTCGGATTTTTACTCTCCGCCCGCTTTGGAGGCATTGTCGTTTCGAACACACAAGCCATCATGGATGCATTCGGAGCCTCACAGGCATCGGCCAACGCCCGCGATGCAGGTGGCGCACTTGTGAATGGAAGCATAATACCCGCCAAGGCTTACTACCAAACCGCAGGGGGCGGAACAACGGCAGGCGCCGGAGCCATGTACTGTTATAGCGCCACCAATGTCCGTTTGGGCGAACTCACCGTCGGCTATGATGTGCCGGTTGCCAATTGGTGCAAGTTTGCAAAAAGGCTAAACGTGTCATTTGTTGGCAGCAACCTATACCTGTTTTACAACAAAGCCCCTTTCGATCCAGAGTTGGCTTCGAGTACGGGAACTTACTACCAGGGGATTGATTATTTTATGCAACCAAGTCTGCGCAGTCTTGGATTTTCCGTAAAACTTCAATTTTGACACTTTTTTTTATCCGATGACTAATCCTATTCAACAAGCATGATGAAAGTAAAACTCACACCTCTTTTGATTCTCATTCTCGCACCGTTCATCGTCGGCAGTTGCGACACCGAGACAGAAACCTTAGAGATTCAACAGCTAAAAACATACGACTCACAATACTTTGAAAATCTGAGGGCATATAAAAAATCAGATCATTGCCTCTGCTTCGGGTGGTATGCTGCATACGCAACCGAAGGGTTGGCAGCTCCAGCTTCATGGGGAGAGCGGATCGCCGGACTCCCCGACAGCTTGGATATTTGTTCGTTATGGATGGGCATTCCAAGCAACGACCCCGAAAGCAGCGATTATTCTCCTGTGGCCTATGCCGACATGATCTACGTCAGAAGCGTGAAAGGAACTCGCTTTGTGGCGCCATCCATTGTCAGGATGAACAAGACGATAACCTTGAAAGATGGGACGGAGTACGACTTAAGCCTAAACCACACCGACGAGGGCATCGCCGTATATGGACAATATCTGGTAGATCAGGTTCTTGATGCTGACATTGATGGAGTTGACCTGGATTACGAACCCGAAGGCGACTGGATGCAGGGAGATAACTTCACAAAATTAGTCACTTACATTGGCCAGTACTTTGGCCCTATGGGCAAATATCCGGAGAAACTGCTCTGTGTCGATTTCTTTGGGGAATATCCTCCAGAAGAAACAGACCCGTATGTCAATTACTACATCCGACAGGCGTATGCCGCCTCTTCGGCTTCCATTTTGCAAGTCGAATTCAACAGCATAAGTTGGACTTCTCCCTCGAAATTCATCGTGACGGAGAATTTTGGGAGTTATTATGCTAATGGCGGAGTGGCATTCACGGAAGTGGATGGCAACAAGCTTACCACTGATGGCACGCAGATGTATTCCCTCGAAGGCATGGCACGCTGGAATCCAACCCAAGGGAAAAAAGCGGGATTCGGAGCGTTTTACTTCGACCGTGATTATTATTCGGCCAAAGGCCCTTACTACAACATGAGACGTTGCATCCAGATAGCAAATCCGGCTATCGGGCAATGAAAACCGATTATCCAGAATTATAAAGATTCGAAAATGAAAAAGAAAATACAGATCAAGGCTATTCTTACATTGATTGCCTGCTCTTTCTTATTTGCAACTTGCAATACGAAAGGCGACAACTTCGATTACAATAAAAAAGTACTGCTGATAACGGGAACCGAGACTGACCCACTGGTGAAATTCGTCGTAGAGGACACGCTTGCGTCTTACACCGTTACTGCATCGGCAACCGACACAGCTACAGAAGACATTACGGTTACTTTCGAGCGAGATGATTCATTGGTTGCAGCATATAACACCAAACACAATACGAATTATTATGCTGCACCTGCTTCCGCCGTTGAACTCGACGAAACCCAAGGAATTATCAAAGCCGGAAGTGCACTTTCGTCAGGAATCAACGTCCGCATTGTCTCTACCAATGATTTTCAGGATGGGCGCATTTATATGATACCGATAACGATCAAAGAGGTAAAAGGCAGTGACTGGGAAGTTCTTCCGGCATCAAGAACCATCTTTTTGAGAGTATCGCGGATCATTAGCTTCAAATCGCTGAGCTTGGAAAATACCAATTTCTATAGCAGCTACATTGCCCCCGACGATAAAATCCTCGACCTGCCCAATTATACATTTGAAATAAAATGCTATATAAAATCCTGGGCAGGTGCCCCAATTAGCCGTTTGTGCAACTTCGGCCCTAAAGACGAGTCAATCACCAACTTGCTTCGTTTCGGCGAAAACGGCCAAGACAAAAACTCCTTGCAATGGGTTTCGCCGGGCGGAGGGATCATATCTACAACACGGTTCAATACAGGGCAGTGGTACACCATTTCGGTCACTTTCGACGGCAGCAAATACACGATGTATGTGGACGGGATCGCAGATGCCGAATTGGCGGGCAGCAAAGGAACCCAGTTCCAGCGTTTGGAGTTGGGCATGTCGTGGACAAATTATGGAACCACACAGCGTTTCGCCGGGTGGATTGCCGAACTGCGATTGTGGAACCGCGCCCTCACATCAAGCGAACTACAATTAGGCCTTTGCAGTGTTGATCCACAAAGCAATGGTCTGGTAGCTTACTGGAAAATGAACGAAGGCACGGGATACATTTTCAATGATGCCACAAACAATGGATACGACATGGACTGGTCCAACACATGGCGGGAAGTGACAGAAGGTGAAGGAATAGTCATGCTAGACAAAAGCAGTGCCGTCACTTGGGTGGATGACGAAAAAAACAAATGCAATCAATAATAGTGAATCCGAAAACAAAAACACCAATCATGAAAATAGCTATATATCACAGACAACTAATCACCTGCTTGACCACACTCGCCGTTTTCGTATTTCAATCTTGCGACGACAACGCAAGCTATGATGTGGTAGGCAACCCGGCAAACATCGTCTATATCAACACCCAGGAATGGACCCCGATCAATGCCCCCAGGAACCAATATACGTTCAAGATAACCCATACGCCTGTGGGCGATTTGGGCAGTGTGTCGGCCATGTTCCCGGTGCGTTCCACAAAACCGATGGACAAGGCAACAGTAATCAAATCGGCAGTTGACAGCACATTGATAGATGGTTACAACGAAAAATACAGCACTGCTTGCGTGTCATTGCCCGAAGGCGTGATCAACCTGAGCAAATCATCCGTCACCATATCCGAAGGCCAATACATCTCCGATGACTCGATTACGGTCTCGATAGACAGTGCTAAACTGGCTTTGTTGACAGACTCAGCCTATCTTGTACCCATCAGGCTCACTTCCGTTTCCGAATCGGATGTTCAAATCAACTCCGAATACAACACTACTTATTTGCGTATAAATACAGTGAACACACTCATCAAAGACAATGCCGGCTCTGCGGACATGGCTGGTTCGTTGGTCACTGATTATTCCGCATGGACGGTTACTTCCACTCCTGCCTCAACGGTGAATACTTTTGAAAACATTTTTGATGGCTCCACCGCGACCTTCTGGCAGTTTGGGACAAGTCCGGTAACCATCATCGTGGATATGAACGAGCTGAAAGAAATGAACGGATTGCGCCTGTTCGCCCGATACGCTTCTTATGGCACATCCTACATCTTCAGCAAAGTGAAGGTGGCTTTAAGCAAGGACAACAGCACATTTGAAGATGCAGGAACAGCCACAAGCTCCACAATGGCCAATGAGTCAGGTTATCAATATATCCGTTTCTACAACGCAGAGGAAGCCAGATACATAAAACTCACGCTGAATTGGGTTTCGACCTACAGGTCGATTTGCGAACTGGGGGTTTACACCAAATAAGCCTTTCCAATGCGAACAATCCCCAGCCGGCGCAATCGCTCCATTGCGACACCCGCACTAACGTTAGTGCGTTGCTCACACTAACGTTGGTGCGTCGGTCACACTAACGTTGGTGTGTCCGGCACACAACCTGGAGGAAGTTCCGCTACCCTAAACATCCCTTTATGCACATCTCGCCACTACGTGGCCCTTGAAAGCTCATAAGGGACACTACAAGTCCTGCACACAACGGATGGTAAAGCCATGACTCGTCAAATGTGGATTAACAGCTACAACTCCATATATGGTAGAGGCATCAAGACCTCGTCCTTGCGTAGCTGAATAAGATGTAGAAGTCCAGTACAAACACCTTGAACCAGAGTCCTTGAAACCGATACTACTTATCCTTCGGTAGCCTCCCCCAGGCAAGAAAAGATAGCTGTCTTGGTTTGAACTGGGAACAGTGCTAACCTTGAAATATCCACCGAACACTGCATTTTTAGTTCCCAAGGCATAACCTGAATTAATTAAATTGACTTGGTCAGTATAAGTTGGTAATCGCCAAGTGCCAGCAAGAATTTGGTTGCAGGGGTCATTTGCGAGATTATTTATCCCGCCCCAGTCTGTACTTGCTGAATAAGCACTGGAATACTCTGTACTAGGGCTAGTTGTTTTCCAATTCCAGTAATCTCCATACGTGTAGTCGGAACTATAATATTCCTGTGTACCCCAGATACCACTAGCGGAAGCTGTCTTATACAGGTTTCCTCTTGCCCATCTCACCCCGCCAATAATGAAGTTGTTCTTCAAATTGGCTGTCAGCGTGTACGCATATCCCGCCACCAATGTTTTCGTAAATGCCAGCGTTTGACCGCTATAGGAGGTGGAACTGCCTAGGGTGAAGCCAAGTGTCAGTGTTAGTGAAGAGGCCGCATTGGTGTACACTGTCCGGGAGGTGCTTGTCACCGCTGTGTCTCCCAATGTGGCCCAAGACACCGTTTGTGTGGCAGCCGTACCGGTGGAGGTGACCACGCCACCCGGCAAGGCCATTGCCGCCTGGTATCCGGGAGAAACCGTGGCCGTACATGCCGTGATATTGGCCCCTAAAGTGCTGGCGCTGGTCACCACCGTCACCTTGCTGAACTTGTGGT
>Ga0316602_10000142_pt1 | contig 67942 bp, 70 predicted proteins | sample OWC_soil_day10_C_FD_203103 | JGI IMG/M metagenome (GOLD analysis project Ga0316602, IMG submission 203103) | Wetland soil microbial communities from Old Woman Creek delta, Ohio, United States - OWC_soil_day10_CT | ecosystem: Environmental > Terrestrial > Soil > Wetlands | place: USA: Ohio...
TAATTTACGGATGTAACAATCCAAAATACGCATCGCCAGGCCAATTACTCCCTCATTGTAAAATAATAAGCGCAAATGTGAAACGCCATTATTGACGCCTAACATTTACGCTTTTGATAGTACCAAACATACGCATGCCAAGCTGCAGCTGCCTGCTTACCAAGAAGGCTTTGATAAACTGTTTTATGTCCGATTAGACAGCCGAGGACAATTTATTGTCGAGGAGTGGAACAATCATGAAATTTGATGATTTATATCGACGAAACAGCGTTCAGCCGGAAAACCCGAAAATACAATTCCATTCTTGCCGGCGAAGCCAGCGCCAAATTTTCACTGTTACTTGGTGCAGTTGGCTGTTTTGACTGTCGCATTTGTGAGTTGCCTAACATAAATAACGTAATCAACTATTTCCGCTGGCGTAGTGAAGATGCCCATCGAAACGCACTCAACGCCAACTGTTACTGGATGCTCAGAAAAAAGGGGCATTCCGTCCAAGCGGCCACCTCGCAGCTAAACGGGATGAGTGTCGGCAATAAAAATGAGCTGCTATTTCAAAACGGTATCAATTTCAACTATATTCCCGACTGGCAAAAACGCGGGATCGGGTTATATTGGGAATGCTATGATAAACCTACCCAAAACCCAATTACCGGCCAAGCTACTTTTGCAAAACGTCGGCGAATCACAGAAAACTACCACTTACCAATGCGAGAAGATTATGCTTTGTTTATTGCTGAACTATTGAAGTTTATTGCTTAAACACAAAGTTTACGAATCTGTTCTCCGCTGAACTTCATCCTTAAGGCTCAGCCATACTTTCTGATACAGCTCATTATAGCCTATGGTGGTGCGGATGGTTGCAATATCACGGGGGCGGGGCAGGTCGATGTTGATTATGGTTTTGATGGTGCCGGGGTGAGCGGTCATAATCATGACGCGGTCGCCGAGGCATAGGCATTCGTCGATGCTGTGAGTGATAAAGACAGTTGTTTTGTGGAGATTTTCCCAGATTTTAAGGAGTTCCTGCTGCAAGATAAGGCGGTTTTGCTCATCAAGAGCGCCGAAGGGTTCATCCATGAGGAGAATTTCAGGGTCATTGCAGAGGGCTCTTGCGACGCTGACGCGTTGTTTCATGCCACCGGAGAGTTGATTGGGATAAGCATTGGTAAATTTAGTAAGGCCGATCATGTCGATATAATGAGCCGCCAGTTTGTTTCTGGCGGCTTTTTTTATGCCGCGCATTCTGAGGCCGTAGCTGACGTTGTCTAGTACAGTCATCCATGGAAAAACGGATTGTTCTTGAAAAACCATAGAATTAACCGGACGGTCTTTGGGGGTTTGGCTGATGATTATTTCTCCGCTGCTGGCGGTTTCGAGGCCGGCGATGATTCTCAGCAGTGTAGTTTTGCCGCAGCCGCTTGGGCCGAAAATGCAGAAAAATTCTCCTTGGCGGATAGAAAATGTGATGTCATGCAGTATGGTCAGCTCTTTATCTTGCAGCGGGAAGCTTTTATTGATGTTTTTAATCAGGATGCAGTCTTCCATGCCATCAGCCTCCTTCAGCGTGTTTGTTTCCAGGGTAAAACCCAGCGTTCAACAAGGTCGAGGACAAGAGAAAAGAGATAACCCAGTACCGAAAGGGTAATGAGTGCGACAAACATCTGTTCAATATCAAACATGTCATATGCACGCCAGATCATCCAGCCTACGCCGGCTTTGGCTGCTGAGAGTTCGGCGGCTACGATTAGGATGAGGGCCATGCCCATGCCTAGTTTTAGTCCGGCAAAAATCATGGGCAGGGCGCCGGGGAGTGCAACGGTTAGGTAAAAGTTGGTGCGGCTGGCCCTGAAGTTTTTGGCAACATCTAAATAGATTTTATCGATATTAAGGACACCAGCCATGGTATTTATTACAACCAGGTAAAAAACACCGATAGCAATGGTGAAAATTTTTGAGGTTTCGCCGATGCCGAATATTAATAGGATTAAGGGCATCAAGGCCAGTTTGGGGATGGGATAGGTAGCGTTGATCATGGGTTCAACAGCTGAGCGAATAAAAGGGGATAAGCCCATGGCAATCCCGAGAAGAATGCCTGGAATTGAGCCGGCAATAAATCCCCACAGCACACGCTGTACGCTTATCCAGGTGTTGTATAAAAGGTCGCCTGAAAGAAGGAGGGGTATTAGCGTTTTTACAATCATACTGGGGCTTGATAGGAGCCGCACATCAATGGCATGCAGGCGTGCCAGGAGTTCCCACAAAATAAGCAGCGTCAAAGGCGACAAAACTGATAAGGTACGGATAATCAGTTTTTGCTTCGCCTGCTTGGTCATGGTGTACTCACTCCTTATAAGTTATTGGTAGTTACCTAAAGTTTTTATCGCAAAATCAACATATTGATTGTCTACGGCATTATCATATTTGATATCGCTTTTTAATAAATTGTTGTCTTTATACCAGCTTAAATCAAGCTGAATGCCTTTGCTGCGGACATAGCCGTTGGGATTCAGTCCGGTCGGATACATTTTTTCATACAGGGCGGGATCTTTAATGACTGAATACTGACAGAGAATGCTAATTATTTCAGCTTTATTTTTGTTTTTAAAGAAGGCGTCGTTATAGTCGCGTACTGATTGTATGTAAGCCGTCATAAAGCGGTTGGCAAGGTCAGGGTTTTTGGTAAGGCTGGTTCCAAAAACGAGGAGCGCTGTCTGAGCGTCAGGATCATATTCAGCAGGGTCTTTCCATGGATCGGCCAGACCTTTGCCGATGGCTTGTGTCACAAACGGTTCAATAACCATAGCGGCATCAATGCTTTGATTGGCCAACGATACCAGCATATCCGGGAAAGCACGGATGATTTGGAGATCAATATCTTTTGCGGTGAGGCTGCCTTTTGCTAAAATTCTTTCTAATGCGATTTCATCAAGCGAAGCTGTACCGACAATGGCGATTTTTTTGCCTTTAAGGTCGGTATAGTTATTGATTTTTCCAACTAAGTCTTTGCGGATAATAAGGCGGTAATAGCCTTGTCCGGCAATGTTTACGCCTTTATCGGCCACGATTTTTACGGGAATATCACGCGACATGGCGTTAAATAACCCGGAAGAAGTTACGGTTGCTCCAACATCGAGCTGACCGACAGCCAACTGATTAATCATTTCCTGGCCGGAGCTGAACTGAATAGGGTCGATGGTGATGCCAAGGTCTTTGTAATATCCTTTGGCGATGCCGATTAGGATACCGGCATCAGAAATAACTTGTTTCATGCCTACTTTTACTGTTGTCTGCTGAGGTATTGGCGTTAGGCCGTGCGCCCAAGCCGGTCCGGCTGCAGGGGGGTTATTTACCGCAGGGCTAATTGCACAGGCGCCTAAGAATACGGATACTAAGAGGAGGGAGAGGATTTTTACCCACACACGGCTTTTCATCTTGTTAACCTCCAACCTTTGCTAATGTACCTTATGATATTCGCGCCAGAGGCTGTTGGTGAGAAAAAGATTAACCACGGCTAATCAAATGTGATTTTACCGTGGTTAATCTTTTCTAGGATTGTAATATTTTATGATAATGATAAGAATACTAAAGCCAGTATGTCTTTTCGATAAGGTTTGGTAGAATGCTACGAATTAGTAAATATCAGTTATTTTGCTTAATGGTGTTGTTTCAGTTTGGAACGACGGCTCTGTTTGTTCTGGGGGCTAAGGCAAATCAGGATGCGTGGTTTGTAATAATTTTGGCCATGGCGGCTGGCTTGGTACTTAATGTGATTTACACCGAACTCTACAAACAATATCCTAATGATACATTGGTTGAAATTATTATAAAGGTTTTAGGCAAAGGGTTAGGGACTCCGCTAGCATTTTTGGTTATCTTTTATTTTATCCATATTGCGGCCCATAATATAGCGGAATTTAGTTATATTATTCAATCCACGTTTTTACCAAGAACTCCTTTTATCGTAGTGGCCGGCATTTTCGTGTTAGCTGCCGGTTATATTTTATTTCTAGGTGTTGAAGTATTTGGAAGAACCAGCGAAGTTATGCTACCGATAGTTGTTGTTTTTGTTCTTAGTGTCTATGTTCTGGTTTATATTTCCGGAGCGGCTGATTTAGGAGAATTACAGCCGGTATTGGCATCAGATTGGAGGACTTTGTTAAAGGCGCTTCCTCAGGTGGAAAATGCTCCATTTGGAGAAACGGTTGTTTTTCTTATGTATTTTTGTTATGCAGATGATAAGCAGGCTGTACAAAAGGTGGCGTTAGGCGCAGTTTTCATGACAGGGGTCCTTTTGGTTATTGGAACTATTACAATAATAGCTACGCTTGGAATTGCTTATGCGACTATTGCAGCGGTTCCTTTTTTGTCGGTGTTACAAGCAATTAATATTAGTGATATTTTAACGAATTTAGATTCGTTAGGGGTTAGTATAATCTCAATTGGCGGTCTATATAAGATGGCGACCGTATATTTTGCCGGAATATCCGGAATGGCAACGCTGCTAAATTTTAAGCAAAAAAAGTGGCTGCTTATTCCGGTGGGCCTTTTTATATTGTGGCTTGCAGTTAGCATGCCGAGTTTTACATTTCAGAGGTTTTTGGGACAGGAGGTTTCTACCCCTTATATTCATATTATGTTTCAAAGTATGCCTGTATTGCTGCTTTGTATATGTATATTGAAAAAACTGGTCACGCCTGTTTGATCAACTGAAAGGATATTTTTTATGCTGGACTGGCAACAAATACAAGATTTTCTGATTAATAGTGGATGGTGGTCAGCTTTTCTAGTAGTAGGCGGATTTTGTTATAGCGTGATTTTAACAGGGGTAGTTCTTTATTACTTATTTTTGTACTGCAAGAGACGAATGGGTAATCAAAATAAATAAAGTTTTACTCGTTGCCTAAAGATAACGGTTTATTAACAAGGCCGTGGCGTTTTAACCGTGCTGTTACCTGTATTTCATATTTTACGGCCGGAAATATGGTTTCCCAGTCTCCTTTGATGGTTTTCCATTCTTTTGGATAGTTTCTGTATAGTGCACGGCCAAAGCCTAAGATATCGGTATGAAACTGGTTTTGGGCCGCGTCAATGGTGGAACTCACGTCTTTTTTTATTTCGTTTTCCAACGCTGTTTCTACCATCCTTAATATTTCCAGTTTGGAAATATTGCTGCTGCTGCTTGTTTCGATAATATCTCCTTCGGTTTGTATTTCAATTAGAAAATGTATTTCTCCATTCTCTAATTGTGGCTTTATGCGGCTGGAGGCTTGTTTTATTTCAGCGACAATAAAGGTGTCCTCGCCGGGAGGAAAGGGAATGTTAATATATCCGTCGGTAGTTTTTTCGCGCAGCCAATTTAAGCCTATTGTTTCTTGTTCATTCATATAACCGACTAATTTATCCTTGTGGAATACTGCTGTTCCGCTGAAAATTACTGCTTTGGGGGCAGTTTTGTCGTTTTTATCTGGCGGTGAAGGCTGTTCGATAATTTGCATAACCCCGGCAATTGGGTTAATACCTTCTCCGGACATAGTTTTAATAAAGTCCAGCAGGGTGACATTAATGCTTTGAGAATTCTGAGTATCGTGGTTTATAATACTCCTAAGATAATAAGCTTGGAAGTTTTCCATTCCGGAGGTGGTACTAAGAAGCTGAAGGGGAGAGGTATTCTTGGCGATGATAATCCGCACTAACGGCCGGATTTGATCTGATCTCGCAAAAAAATCAATATAGGGCAGCAATCCTTCTTTGGCTAAGTCTTCACTGATGATAATTACTCTGGTATGAGAGAAATAGGCAATACGATCAAATTGTTTTGAGATATTTCGGAACGCCTCAAATAGAGTGACTCCTGTAGTTATCTCAAGCTGCGTAGGTGAACTATTGGGAGGTGTGCCTTCCTTTTTTAGAATTTGGGGGTTTAAGATTTCGGTAAAAACTTTAATATTGCCGGTGGCAGGATCAAGATCAAGGCCAAAGGCCCCTACAATACCAAGTTGATTTAATTCATGGCGATCCCAGCAGCCGGTTAGCATACTGCAAATTATAATGAGAAGAAGGCATTTTTTCATTTAGTTCCACGCTTCCGGTTAAGTGTACGCTTAATAAGGGTATTCCATTTCTGCTTTAAGTTATTAACGGTAAATAATTTAGGCTTGGATTTTAACAGCCAAAGGGGAGCGCGGAAAATAGTATCTTTTAATTCAGTCCAGATTAAGGGGGCAATAGGTTCAAAATAAGGGATTCCGAATGAGCGTAATGAGCAAATGTGGGTTAGTATAAGCATCATCCCAATTATTACGCCGAACAGACCAAAGGTAGCACTGCAGAAAATGAGGAAAATGCGAATAATGATAATGGATTCTTGCAAGGGCGGAACAACAAAGCTTGTAATGCCGGTTATTGCGCCGATAATTACCATCGGGGCACTGATAATCCCGGCGCTTACTGCTGCTTCGCCAATTACCAGTGCGCCAACAATGCTTACTGCTTGACCTACTTGCCGAGGCAATCTGACGCCTGATTCCCGAATGATCTCAAACAAGATACCCATGATGATGGTTTCGATAAAGGTGGGAAAGGGGATGCCTTCTCTGGCTGCGGCTGCTTTGATAAGAAGAACGGTAGGCACCATTTCCTGATTGAAGGTTTCGAGAGCTATATAAAGAGCCGGTAGGACCATTGTAGTAAATAGGGAGAAAAATCGTATCATTCGATAGATGTTGACGATGTATATTCGAGAATAATAGTCTTCTGTCGTTTGTAGGGTTTCAATAAATAGAAACGGTACAGTAAGGACAAAGGGGGTACCGGAGCAAAAAATTGCTACTCTTCCTTCAAGAATTTTGGCGGCGACTTTATCGGGCTTTTCACTATTGCCTATCGTAGGAAATAGTGAAAAAGGATGATCTTCAATTAATTGCTCAATATAACCGGATTCCAAGATGGAATCGGTATTAATCTTGTTTAACCGATATTTTAATTCGTCAATAATGGCTGGGGCTGCTATTCCCTTGATGTACGCAATGGCAATATTAGTATGAGTCTCTTTTCCGAGGATAAACGGTTCAATGATTAGGTTTGTGTTTTTAATTCGTCTGCGTACTAACGAAATATTGACTAGGTTAAGTTCAGTAAAGCCGTCGCGGGAACCACGGATAGTGACTTCGGTGTGGGGCTCTTCCACCGAGCGGGTCTTACCGCCTTTAGCATTAATAAGCAATACCTGATCAAAGCCATCAATAAATACGGCTGCATTACCTTCGAGGATGCCATTTATTACTTCATCAAAGTCCGTCTGGACGTTGATTTCGATTGCTGTAAAAATATGCTGCTGTAGTTGAGTAATAAGGTCAGCGCTTTCTGGTTGGTCAGGGGTGAAATGGTGGAGCGGTCTGACAATATAATTATTAATCCGCTGTTCGTCTACTATGCCCTTTATAAAACAGATAAAGATTTGTGTATTATTTCTATCGGTGATTCTTAAGCGGCGGAAGATAACGTCTGAACTTTGATCAAAGATTAGCTTGAAATTTTGGTAATTGGTGTTAATATCTTTTTCTATTACATACTGGTTTAAAAAGTAAGGCTCTTTTTTATTGCCGGTGCTTTTAGGGGGGATAGTTGTCTGAAGATCATTAGTGAGCTGGGCAATAGATGCGGCTATGGCTGTACTTTCTTTAATCAGCTGACGGAAGGCTGAAAACTCTTTTTTAGTCTGCTTACATGAATCCTTCTGGGTAGTGCTTGAGTTTTTTTGTTGAGACATTTTTTAGTATTATCCAATACATAATATTTGATAATGTTAGTGTCTCCAGGGGCATGGTTGGTTATGTGCGAGGGGGCTAGCGCGCATTTTAAAAATGTTTTATGAAACTTTATAAAATTTTTATAGATGCTTTAAGAGCGGTTTAAAGTCTTTTCTTATAATAAGCTCATAACAAATTAAGGAGGCTTATTAATAAGATGAACAAGATTAAATTTTTGTATGATGTGGTCAAAACGTTGCGTGATAAAGAGATTATTAATGGTGTGGCAACAGTGGAAGTGCAAAAGGATCAAGCAAAGGTTTTTTATTTGAAAAACCAATTTCAAAAAAACCTGGTAACAATGCAGACAACGGCAAATATAACTTCCGAAGTGGATTATGAAGGAAGGAAGGTGAAACATCAAAGCACTACCGAATGTACTAATGTGTGTTCAGGCAACGGCATGCACCATCGGCTATTTAAACATATCCATCATGCTGGGGGCAAATGCGGGGGTATAAAGGTAAAACTCACAAAACTTGCGTTTGTATTAGGTCTCTTAAGCGACATAAAAGTAGAAGAGCAGGCAGATAAAAGCGTTCTTGTTAGCTTGGAGATGACGGAGCTGCCTGAAGATATTAAGACTCTGATCCAGGAGAAAATGAGTCATGCTGAAGCTTACCACAATCAGGAGCAGTGCTGCTGTATGAAAGAGTTTTGCTGTATAGAGCAAGGTAAATTTTCCTTTGCCATGACAGCCAATAAAAATTACGAAATTGAGAAAATAGTGATCACCTTTGACGGCGTACAAAATAATGAAGCAAATGAACGGCATGTTCTGGATATAGTCGCTGAGGTGCAGTTTAATATATAATATATAGTGAGTCTTGTGTTCGGCGGGGGTTGTTGCTCCCACTGAACGCTTAGAGCGAACTTAGTTCGATGGTTATAACCTGTAAGACTCCGCCCTAAAAGGACGGAGTCTTACAGGCTGTTAACGAGATAAACTAAAGACGAAAAAGTGCAGGTGATTTAGCTGTTGTTTAATAAGCATCATCATTCTAGTAGGAAAAATCTATGTGAGGATAAATGTTGTTCAACCTTCCAAATGATATATCGCCATCATCATCGGGAATTCCATAAATATCATCAGTATTTTCGCTATTTCAGGCCAGCTATTGTATTGTTTAATATCTTGATTTTGTACTTATTGTTTAGTTGGGTAGGCTTTAAAGGGATTGGTATTTTTTTTGCTGTTATTATTGGTATAAAAGAAATATTTCAGTTTATTTTTATATTGCGGTTAGAGAAACGGATATTTACGCCTATTGAAAGGCTTAAGTTGGGGATAGATGAAATTGCCAAGGGAAACTATAATGTAAAAGTAGAATGTGATGTTCCTAATGATTTAGGGTTATTGATTTTTTCTTTTAATGAAATGGCCCAAAGGTTATATGAAAGCGAAAAGGTACAAAATGAGTATGAAGAGAATCGAAAAACACTTATTGCTAATATTTCTCATGATTTAAAAACACCAATAACGGCCATTCAGGGTTATATTGAGGCCTTGCTAGAGGATAAGGTTAAGTTTGAGGGAGACAAGGACAAATATCTAAAGACTATTCATCATAATACGATTTATATTAATAAATTGATTGATGATTTATTTCTTTTTTCAAAATTAGATATGCAAAAGTTAGATTTCGCTTATGAGAGTGTAGGAATTAAGGCATTTATGGATGATTTTATGGAGGAATACAAGTTTGAGCTTGAAGAGAAAAATATCCGGTTTCAATATAGCTCGCAATTGGAGCAAGACTATCGTGTAAATCTTGATGGCAAGCGATTTCATCAGGCTTTTAACAATATTATTAGTAATGCCGTCCAACACGGGCCAGAAAATGATTTGACTATCACAGTTACGATGTATCGACAAAAAGATTGTATCTGTCTTGCTATTCAAGACAATGGACACGGAATTGCCGCCGATAAATTGCCGTATATCTTTGACCGCTTTTATCGTATTGATATGGAACGAAAGAAAGACTATATGTGTACTGGACTTGGCCTGGCAATTGCGAAGGAGCTTATAGAAGCTCATGGCGGGGAAATTACTGTTTCTAGTAGAGAAAAGGAAGGCACTTGTTTTACAATAGCGCTGCCAATTCTACAAGAGTATAGGGATGAGATGACGATATGAAACGCATTTTAATAATTGAAGACGACATGGATATTGCCGAACTGGAACGGGATTATCTTCAATTAAACGGCTATAGCGCTGAAATTGTTCAAGATGGAGCGCTTGGTTTGAAAAGGGCAGTGACAGGTATGTATGATGTTGTTGTCGTCGATTTGATGCTGCCGGAGAAAGATGGCTTCGAAATTATTAGAGAGGTTCGAAAAAAGCTGGAGATACCTATTATCATCGTCTCGGCTCGCAATGAAGACATTGATAAAATCAGAGGACTGGATTTTGGAGCAGATGATTATTTAATAAAACCTTTTAGTCCTGCAGAGTTAATTGCTAGGATTAATTCTCATATCAGGCGTTATGAGCGTCTAAAGGGTCATAATATTTGTGAGGTTATCCAACATAGAGGCTTAGAAATCAATATGGCATCCCATAAAGTTATGGTGAATGGCATACTGGTCCAATTGACAACCAAGGAATATGAGCTGTTGGTATTTTTGGCTACCAATCCCAATATCGTTTTTACCAAAGCGCATATTTTCGAAGCGATATGGGGTGATGAGTGCTATGGCGACAATGCAACTGTTGCTGTTCATATTCAGAAGATCCGCAAAAAAATCGAGAAGGATTCATCTAATCCAGAATTTATTGAAACACTCTGGGGAACCGGCTATCGCTTTAATCCATAAGTGGATATGCAATGTACGGCAAACTGCATAAGCGGCAAAATAAAATCCGGAAATCGGGATAAACCGTAACTCCTGGATTTTGCTGTTTCGATTCTTACAGGCTGTTAACTAGATAAAAAAATAACCGCTCCCTGTCAAGGCATTCTGTTATTCTTAAGTAACCAATTCTGAGGCTAACCGTTTCCGGTTAGGCAACCTGTAAGGGGCTGGCGTGTATCGAGCATGTCAGCCCTTGCCGGATAAATAGTTTTAAATGGGTTAGTATTTTGGATTTGTGCTTACTCGATTTTCATGACTAACAAAAGCGTTGTTATTATTATAATACTAAGTAAGATCGATAGTGAGTTTGCAAGACTTGATACGGCGGTGTTGCCTTTGCATTTTTCTGTAAAAATGGGAACAAGCGCCGAGAGGGGGGCAAAAACAACAATTGCTAGTACCTGTCGGATTTCTAATGAAAATGGCGTGTAAAAATAAAATATCCAGGCAAAGCTTGCCGATAACAAATATCTTGTCACCAAAATTACAGCCACTTGTTTAAGGTACTTCGGTTCTAAGTCAAGCTCAAACATCATGCCAATCATAAGCATTGCTAAAAAACTATTAGCGCCGGCGATCAAGGAACAGAAGTTGAGTATTGCTGTAGGAAAATGAATTTCAAGAAGCGAGAACACTAACATTAAGAGATAGATGTCAAACGGCACTGAAGAAAATAGCTTTTTTACTAAGCCGCCAATAGTGTTTTTTTCATCAACTTTAGCTACGCTGGCAGCTGCTGCATAGGTTCCTCCTGTACACATGATGGAATTTCCTGAATCAAACATACAAGTTGTAACTACACCCAACGGTCCAAGAAAGTTCTGTACAAACGGCATAACAAAACAGCCGATATTATAGCCGGAAAAGTTTAGCATATAAAAAGCCCTGGTATCACAGGAGTTTTTAGTTCCAGCCCAAAAACCCAGTGATACCATAATTACGTTACATAGAAAGCCTAGTAAAACAACAAATATAAGCGACATATTCATATCAAAATTGGCAAAGCCGGTAATTACAGCCGCTGGCAGCGTAATATTCAGCACAATTTTTGATATTATCCTGTAATCAGTCGGTGAAAAAAAACCTATTTTTTTTAGTGCGTAACCTAATATAATAATAAAAACAAAGGTTAATGCTTTAAATAAAACTACTGTCATAGTCTACCTCTTCCATTGCAATAATAAAATCATGGAAAGTATTACGTTAGCTATTTAAACGCTTGGTGATTAAGTTTAAATAGGAAAAGGTTGTTTGTAAAAACGCTGTATTTTTATACATGAAACAGTCTAGCACATTTTTAAGTATTTGAAAACAATTCATTACTGAAGAAGATTTCAAAAGTGCTGGGGGATATTGACGTTTGCAGTAGGTAGATTGACAATAAAAGCTTTACAAATTTTGTAAAATAATTTATGCTATGTTTGAATACTAAACGTCTGTTTTACGCGTTGGGAGAAAATATTATGAATATAACTGCCAATCAAATTAAAGATAAGGCCAAACTGTTTGGGGCGGACTTATGTGGCGTTGCGCCAGTTGAACGTTTTTTGGACGCACCAATAGGTTTCCAGCCTACAGATGTTTTAAAGACCTGTAAATCAGTAGTAGTATTTGCATCTCGCTTTCCAGTAAGTACACTGACATCTACACAAGCCTCATATACTTTTGTTCGGAACAAGATGATTGAAAAATTAGATAGCATCGCATTTAATTTTTCAATGGAACTAGAATCTTACGGAATCTGTGCCGTACCTGTTCCTTCATCTGAGCCATACGAGTATTGGGATGACGAGCGTAAGCATGGGCAAGGTATTTTATCATTGAAGCACTCTGCTGTACGGGCCGGTCTTGGTAAGCTAGGAAAGAACACTCTTCTTGTTAATGATAAACTCGGTAACATGCTGTGGTTAGGTGCTGTTCTTGTTGATATAGAATTAGAGGCAGATAAATTAGCTGATTATGAGGCTTGTTTAGCAAGTTGTCGTGTATGTTTAGATTCTTGCCCCACGCAGGCTCTTGATGGAACTACTATAAGTCAAAAAAAATGCCGTAGTACCATGGCAAAATGTACTGACGGCGGGGGATGGGTAATCTCATGTAATATATGTCGTAAAATATGCCCTAACCATAAGGGGATTTATAAGAGTGTAACCTGTGATTGATTGGACAAAAAAATGGACAAGGGGACAGGTGCTCTGTCTCCTTGTCCATTTTTACTCTTTAATTAACGCCTAGCCTTGCCTGTAATGTATTCAATATTTATTTTTATTATTTTAGTTTTTTCACCGGCATTTTTAATATATTCTTTCCCTTTTTCTATATATTGATTTGAATATTTATCGATGAAGGCCGAAAGAGCTTCAATTTTTTCATCACCAGACACTGTAATAGCTTTTCCGAAGGCTATTACACTTTCATATTTAGTACTAAACTTATCGGGTAACACCATCGTATCGCCAACAACACAGAAAGAGACATTGTTATTAAATTTTATACTATCTATCTTGTTTCCTTCTAAGGCACTGTGTATATAAATACTATTGTTTATATATACGTAGCTTATGGGAACTCCATAGGCATATCCAGTTTCAGCAATGATTGACAGAACACCATAATTACATTTTTTTAGTATCTGAATTATCTCTGTAGTTTCAAGCTTCCGATCTTTTCTTCTCATTTCTCTAAACATAGTTATCACTTCCTAAAAATTTATCTCGTTAACAGCCTGCAAGATTTATGGTTGACAAGAGTTATGAGGCGTTAATGTTTTTGCAGCGTTGATTGTGTTTAATCTATAAGTGGGAGGTTCTCTTTGGTGGTGTTTGCATAATTTAGGCCCCACGTCCTTAAATTTTCTAATGTTGGTAATATGCTTTTTCCTGCCGCAGTTAGAGAATATTCCACTTTAGGTGGTATCTGAGTATAGATAAATCGATTTACTAATCCATCTTCCTCTAATTCCCGAAGTTGTTGTGTAAGCATTTTTTGGGTAATACGAGGCAACATTTTGCGCAACTCACTGAATCGCATAGTCTTTTCACCTAAATACCATAAAATAAGGACTTTCCATTTACCGCCTATTATTGATAGGGTTAATTCCATCGAGCATTGATACTCTACATTTTTAAATTTAATCATTTCTGGGCTCCTTAAAATTTGTTGGGAAATAGGTATACTAATGGATACTATACAACAAAAAGGTGCCTACTTGTTATTTAGGCTCCTACTGTCTATTATTATAGCAATAATAGATATGGAGGTGTAGCCAAATGGACTTAATTAGTGTTAACCAAGTAAAGTGTACTAAATGCGGAATTTGTATTGAAGTATGTCCTACAAGAATCATGAGTATGGATGAAAAAGGTCCTATATTAGAAACACCAGATTTGTGTATAGCATGCGGACATTGTGTTGCGGCATGTCCAAATGAAGCGATTGATAACAGTAAGAACCCGTTATCGAAGCAAATAGAACTAAAAGAAACTCCGGTAATTAATGCAGATGTTGCTGAACAATTTCTTAGATCTCGTCGTTCAATTAGATGTTTTAAAAATAAGAATGTACCGCTAAACCAATTATTAAAATTGTTGGATATAGCTCGGTTTGCTCCTACAGCAAGTAACTCACAAGGTCTGTCGTTTATTATTGTAAATGACAGAGCGGTACTGGAAAAAGCAACCGAGATAACAGTTCAGTGGATGGAAGGACAGCTCGAAAATCCATTACACAAGAGTTTTCCTCTTCACGTTCGGGCTGTTAGAGAAAAAGGAATCAATACTATTTTGAGGGATGCACCGCATCTTATTCTAGCGACTGCTCCAATAGATTTTAAAAATGGCAGGGAAAACACGATTTTTTCATTTGCATATCTAGAACTTTTTGCTAATATTTTGGGGTTAGGTTCTTGTTGGGCAGGTCTCTTAGAAATGTGTGCATTTTCAAATCATAAACCTTTAATAGAATTATTCAATATTCCAGATGGTAAGGTTTTAACAGGCGCCGTTATGGTTGGGTTTCCTAAGTATAACTTTAAACGGCTTGTTGAGCGGAATTCACTTGAAGTTTTATGGCTAGACTGTGATGAAATGGAGAATAAGTAATTAATTATAGTGGGAAATTCCTAAGGAAGCATATGGTAAAATAAAAGATAAAAGCTTTGGAGGCTGCAGCGTGAAAGAATTAATAAATGATAGGGTACACAATTATTACTGGAATGAAGATCTTAATTGTGCGGTAACTACTCTGCGAATTTTATCCGAATTGTTTCATACTGAGGTAAATGCGCAAGTAGTGGAAGCGGCAATTGGGATGAATGGTGCCGGTAGATCAGGTGCTCAATGTGGATTAGTCGAAGGAACGTTGATGTTTATTGGAATTTATGGAGCTCAAAAAGGTTTAAGTAAAGATGAAATAGTTAAACTATGTTATGAATTTGCTAAAGCGTTCCAGCAGCGATTTAAAAGTTTGGCATGCAAAGAATTAAGACCAAATGGGTTTAATGCGGATGATCCGCCTCATCTTTGTGAAGGAAAAACTAAGATAGCTATTAGCTTTTCTGAAGATTTTATTTTAAAAGCTATGAAATAGTGTTTATCTTGTTAACATTCTATAAGACTCCGCCCTAAAAGGACGGAGTCTTATAGAATGTTAATTCTTAGAGCAAACTTATATAATTGTATTTAACATTTTGAACAATGTATAGTTGTTGCCAGTACTCTAGTTATGGGTTTATAGGATTCAGGTATCGGGGGAAGGGGATAAATGGAGACCATTGTTTCAAGGTTATCTGGCGGAGATTTGAGGTCAATTGGTGAAGTTGAGGAAATAGTCGCAGCAATTATCAAAGATGCAAGTTTATTTGCGGACGTCTTTCAGGCGATGAGTGCGGAAGATCCTGTTGTTCGCATGCGAGCCGCTGATGCAATTGAAAAGGTGACTAGAAAGGAGCCTCAATATTTGCAACCGGTTAAACAGCAACTACTTAGAGAAGTTTCACAGGTTGCACAACAGGAAGTTCAATGGCATGTGGCGCAAATGTTGCCGCGACTGGCATTAGAACCGAAAGAGGCAAGCGAGGTAATAAAGCTGTTGGAGTCGTGGCTGAAAAGTAGTAAAAGCAAAATTGTACAAGTGAATTCTTTGCAGGCAATGGTTGATATAGCAGCAAAGCATACAGAATACCAAACTTTGGTCTTTCAGAAGTTAGGAGAGGTCATTGAGTCTGGCAGTCCGGCGTTGCAGAGCCGGGGGAAAAAACTGATGAAGTTATTAGATAAAAATAATTTTATCTAAAAGTAAGCATAAGACTTTATTAGCGGACGCTGTTACAGGTTTGTTGCTTCCTAATAAAAAATGCAAAAACTAGTATAATTAAAATTATAACTGTAAAGCAAATAATAGTAGTTTGTAATGTAAATTGTGAAAATTTTTCAGGGTTTATTAAATACACTAAAATGGCATTTGGTAAATTAACTAAAAATGATGTAAGTAAATGATTATCTGAAAGTTTAAAAGCTAAGGCAAACATTAAACCAACGCAGAATAGTGTTATTAAAGATTCTAATGCTCTAAAACTTGGATAGCCTAGATGATATAAAGAAAAAAATAATCCAGATAATAATATTGCCGGTAATACACCCCAATTTTTTTCGATTCTAGTTTGAAGAAAACCCCTAAAAAGAAATTCTTCAAAAAAGGTAGTCATTATTAACGGAATGGAAATATAGATCAATTGTTTGATGGAAGGAATATTTAAGCTATTATGTGTCATTTGTCCTCCCACAGAAAAACAAATGAATAATACTGCTATAATAATCGATTTTTTGGTTATAGGTTTAATTCCTAAAGTAGCTATATCTAACTTTTCATAATAAAAAACATAAATCATTGGAACGATTATGCTTAAAAAAATTCCGTAGATAAAGTGATAGAAAATGTAGCGCAGATATCCTCCCCAAAAATTCGCCAAACTATTAGAAAATATAATAAGTACAAGAATGAAAACTCCTAGTAATAGAAATCTGGTTTTATTTAGAGGTTCGCGCTTCATAAAGTATTCCCTCCCTACATATTACCATTAATTACCATATTGTTTCGGTACATGACACGGATGTTACTACTGGGCCTATTTAAGTTACTTATACTAATTATAGTTTAAAATATGCGGTGAGTGAAATGCCTATTATTTGCCTGATTTCCGATTTACGAAATAGAATCCTTTTTGAAGTTCCAGTGTAACTGCATAAACGGCAAAAGAAAGTTTAAGAAGCCGGGTGTAATTGCTGGATTTTTTTGTTAATAGAATAGAAAATTATCATTATGAGCCCTTTAATAAAATTGATAAGAAATCATTATGATCTAGAATTAGGATGTGATAAATAGCACCAATTCAATGGAGGTATTAAAATGAGGAAAATTATAATATTTACAATATTGTTGGTACTTTTACCATTTGGCGTTGTATATGCTGATAGTAATACTGCTAATTCCAGGGCAGCGTTGTTTGATAACAATCGCTATGTGGTAGCTGGTATCAAGGATGCTCTAGCGTTTGATATAGCTTTTTACGCATTAAAGGATGCTATCGCTGCTAATAACCGCGATAAGGTAGCAGAATATATATTGTACCCACTACGAGTAAATTATTGGGTGGGGGCTGATAAAAAAAGGACAACTAAGATGATTTACACAAAGGAGGAATTATTGGCAAATTATAATCGCATTTTTACGAAAAGGGTTAAAGGTGAAATTGCAAAGCAGAAACTGGAAGGCCTTTTTGTAAATGCGGATGGTGTAATGGTTGGTTCTGGTATAGCTTGGTTAAACCAAACTATTAATAAACCTCTCCGTTATGGTATTATAACTATTAACCTGGGGTCGCCTTCCAGTTTCGCCAAGCCGAAAATCGTCAGGTAAATTTTTGCTTCTTTTATAAAGAAATAGATGCTATTAGCTAAAGAAAAAGTTCTAGTTTGAATCGGATCTGTCTATTGTAAATAATCACATAGGATCACGCTAAAATAGCCTAATCCTAGATTAAAGGGTATTATGGATTTTGGTTGTTGGATAGGAAAAAGCCTGCCTCTAATAGATACTTCTAAACTCATTAGAGGCAGGCCCTTTTTTATCTACATGATAAATATCGCGGATCTTGATAAAATGAATAATATCTATTCGGATGCTTCTTCCTCAAATATTGTGTAGATGAGGTCTTTCGTATCGTCATCAGCGCCGACATAGAAAACTTGGAGTCGACCATCCTCATTGCTCCCAGCCGCAATCCACTTGGCTTTTGCGGTTGTAAGTGAGGTTGAGTCGCTCCAACTGTTATAGCTATTAGCACTATCCTGCTGTGTGGTGTTGATTATGTTGTCTGAGCTTAAATAGAAGATTTGGAGTTTATTCTCTTTATTGCTTAATACAGAAATCTGTTGGGCCTGCACGTTAAATGGTGTCGCGGTGCTCCAGGTAATATCATTAATGTCAACATCAGTGGATAACTGCCATGTTGTATAGAGGTAGTCATCTGTGTCGATATAGAAGACTTGAAGTTTTCCATCTGCATTGCTACCTACCGCAAGTTTCTTGGCTGTGCTATTGTTTAGAACCGCCTCGCCGTGCCAACCGCTGCTATTGGCGGATGACTGCCAGTTGTGATAGATGACGTTGTCTGTGCCGATATAGAAGATTTCGAGTCTGCCATCTAGATTGCTACCCACAGCAATTTGCTGGGCTTTTTTACTGCTAAGTGGTAAGCTGCCGCTCCAGTCGGTACTACCATTGGCGTATAATTGCCAGTCGTGGTAGATGAGGTCATTATTGCCGATATAGAAGATTTCAAGTCTACCATCTGCATTGCTACCCACAGCAAGCTGCTTGGCTTCGCTATCACCATCAAGTTTTTCCTCACCGTGCCAGCTATTACTATTAATGGATTCCTGCCAATTATGATAGATAATTTTGGAATCTTTGCCGGAATAGAAAATTTCGATAATACCATCTAGATTGCTACCGCTAGCAATCTGCCTGCCTGAGCCGCCTAGTTTCTGTTGGGTAGTCCATGTGTCAATGTTGGCTTGTTGCTGTTCGTGGTAGTAGAGGCTACTGTTCGTACCGATTTCGAAGATTTCTAGTGTACCATTTTCATTACTGCATACAGTAATCTGTTTGGCTTTGCCGCCGAGTGGTTCCACGTTACTCCATCCCATATCAATACGCTCCCTTACTATTTATAAATCCAGAGCCTGAAAAAGTATATGTACATATATACCATTAAATTCCAACAAGAAATTTAGACAGAAGAATAATGACTGGTATAATAAATTACCGGATATTTTTACCTAAGACGGCTTAAAGAGCCGCAATGGTATTTTAGGTTGAGGAAAATAAAAAGAATTGTTGATTGAGATTCAATTGAAGTTTTATGGCTAGACTGCTGTCTTGTGATATTTGCGAGATTTTTACTTTTTATCGGTGAGTTTTCAGATTATAGGTGAGTGGGAAGACGGGGAATACGAAAGGTTGGAAGGGCGTTTGAGAGGTGATGAGATGAGTGAACTTTATAGCGTTTCTTATGATGGCGAAAACTTGTATTCCTATAAGATGACAGCTCAAGAAAAGTTAATTGTTGAAGCTTTTCGGCAGGAGTTAATGGATATTTGTAATGAGTTAGACATTCCCAGCGGGAGATGTGTTGATGGAACTCCTTACAGGGAAAGATTAAAAGATAACGATGACTTTTTAATTAAATACAAAGAAGATGTTGGATATTTTGTTTTATATGGCGAGCGTGGCATTTTTTCAATGGGAAGCGGATTTCCAACCCGCAATAAAGAAGAGGCAAAGTTCATTTTGTTGGAAGGAGAATTCGAAAACGGCGGTTTTCAATATGAACTGCAATTGCGAGATAAATTGCAGACGGAATGGACTAAAAGATATAGTGTAGAATATGATTCGCGCAAAGCGGCTTTTGAATATAGCCTTAAGATGTTAAATAATGTTTTTAAGTGTTTTCCCGAAAAGATCGAAACTCAGTATACCAATTATATGAATAGATGGTTTGAGGCAAAGCATTGGTACTTTGATAAAAGTAAAATGTCTTTTGAGGAACTTTAATTACTTGTCGATGTTGGGTGGAGCTATCTTTTTATCGCTAATCTGATAATTTGCCTTGTAATTCGTCTATTGTTAAAGAAACTCTTATCCTTAACGTTGAAGGCGGATAAGAATATGTGTAGTAATTTAGATGATTAATGGCGAAAATACCCCGGGTTACCCGGGGTATTTTTATATCGGCATATAACATATACAAAACAAGCGAACGACGAATTCTAATGAATAGTCGGTGTTGGGGAGGGGCAATTAGCGATGCGCATACCAGCACCCGGGGTCTGCTTGCCAGGGGTCGCCATATACGGCAGAAGCCAGGCACTTTAGTCCGCCTCTGCAGGCTGTACGGTGGAGACACTTATCGCAGCCGCTGCTGGTGATTTTGGTTCGCAGCTTTTGCAGGAGAGGGCTGGATTGATAGATTTCGGTCAGCGAGTGCTGCGTTAGGTTTCCGACTGTCAGCGGCATACGGCGGCAGGGGTAAACATCACCGTTTGGCATGAGGGTTAAGAGGGAATTTCCGGCAGTACAATGGTAGGGTTGTCCGCCGCCCTGTAAAAATTGTAAGCCGCGTTCTAGACTGATTTTGGTTTTATTAAACCACCGTTTTTGGTTATGGTGTCTGGCATGGGCCATTATGTTGATAAATTCAAGAGTTTCACTTGCGGTCAGCATTTTTTCGTGGAAAGATTCTTGTGCCCCTAATGGGATATACCTGTCGGCCCAGACTTTATCGACTTTTAATTTCCGGCCCAGTTCCGCTACGGCGGTAAATTCCCGAAAGTTATCTTTATGGGCGGTGAAGGAGATAAAGGTTCTGATTTTACCGTTTACTAAATGCCGAAGGCCATGAAGGGCTTGTTGGTAGTTTCCTTTACCGCGGATGGAATCATGAGTGGTTTCGCAGCCTTCTATGCTTACCTGAACAAATAGCGGCTTTAATGCCTGTAGCTTGGTTACAATATTTGGGGTAATCAGGGTGCCGTTTGTTAAAATGGCAAAAGCAAAATATTGTTTGTTTTGGGCGAATAATTGTAACAGTTCAAAGAAGTTATCCTGCATGAGTGGTTCGCCACCGGTTACGGTAATTTGTCCATAAGCAGGTCTGGCTTTGGTTCCTAAAGATACAAGTAAAGTTTTGAATTGGTTAACAACAGCTGCCTGTGTCTTAATATCCGGTTCGACAGCAGGCAGGGTGTTTTCCTGATAACAATGAGAACACCTGCAATTACAGTTATCCGTAATGTGCCATTGAAGGAGTAGTTTCCGCACTAATCGCCTCCACCGCAACCGCCACAGCCTCCGCCGCAGCCACCACCACCACTACAACCACCACTACTGTCTCCGCCGCCGTCGCTGCCAGAAGTTCCGCCGTCATAACCTGAAGAATTTGCTATGTTGCTTTGGGCAAACGTTTGATAATCACGAAATATTTCATTGAAAGCCAGTACACTAACGCCCAAGATGGCTACGCCTAGAACGTAATTTATAAGGGAAGAGCCATTTTTTAGGTCGTCTTTTAGCCAGGAAAACTGATTTTGCACGTCTTTAATATAGCGGTATCCAAGTCTGGTAATCCAGTCATTTAAGCAGAAAAACACTAAGTGAACGATGGTAACAATAATGATTGCAAGTATTAAAAAACCAATTGGCTTATTATATGTTAGTCCCAAGATGGCTTTTATAATGGCAATACCATCCCAAAAAAGCAGTGAGAACCATAGCGCCATTTTGTTCCTGGAGTAACAGGTTTTGGATTTGCGCAGACCTTGTTCTTCTAATTCCTGATAAATAGGCTGCAAAGCGTTTTCAACGGCATCTTGAAATGGTTTGCCGGAAAACTGAACACGCTCTCTTGGGGTCGATACGTAGTCATATATGACTTTTTCCAGTGGCGAAAGATCAGAAGTCTCAGTTTTAATGGTAATACATTTTTTGCCTGATATTTCTTCAATACCAATAATTTCACGTTCCATTAACTGGACTACGGCAGTATCAACAGCAGTCTTCCAACCACCACGTAAGGCAGCAAAAGCAATAGGGTTAAAACTGTTTTTATCAGGCAGGGGAGAGTCATCATTTGGCCCCCTAAGTAAGTTCCAGCAAGCTAGCAGACTAAAAAAACATAGTATGATATACCCAAATAGAAAATCAGGCCCGGGAATCTTGATTAGCCAATATAACATATGTATCCTCCTAACATTTTGAATGAAGGCGAAGCAAAGTTTTGCTATGCAATTACAATGCTTAATTGTATTTTATTTTATAAATATAGCTTTTATTTTGAGTTGGAGCAAGGTGGTTTATATTAATTAGATGCTTAATACTAAGTAAATAATGGCAATAGGGGTACCCTGCTTCGGACAGGGCACCCCTGACAACTTCGAACATAAGAATTATTTATCGATGCTTTTGCTAAGGTCGAAAAGAAAATTTAGCATTTCATGCCATTCACCGCTGAACACTGCCCCCAGAGTCAAGAAAATGGTTAGCCAAAGAACGGCATGTATCATATCGTAAATAAGGAATTTGACAATAGAAATATCGCTGAGGCCGACAATGTATGGAGTAGCATTACCTATTGTCGGGATAAAGCGTCCGCCGATTATATAAATCGGCGCTGACTTCTGCAGAAGTATCTGGGCTTTCTTGATACGTTTGGGGGTTAGCCTAAGATATTTACCCCATTTCCTTATAAACGGTTCGCCAATATATCTTCCGATTATAAAGGCAGAATATGACCCAAGTAGGTAACCTGCCAAAGATACGATCCAGGCTATAATAATATTAAATTCGCCTTGCCTTGCCCAAAAGCCTGCTAAAGCTACTAGCACGCTGCCTGGAAAAGGCAGCCCGATTGCTTCAATGAAAACTCCTATAAATACCCCAGGTAATCCAAGTTCTTTTAAGAATTCAAAAATATGTTCAAACAAAATATCCTCCAGGCCTATCATGGTAAATGTAGTATTAAACTCGTGCTTTTTCCCACCACATTAATAGCGATATACAAAATGCTAGCCACATTGAACCAGCCGCATATCCTGCTATTACATCACTAGGATAGTGAACCCCTAAATAGATACGGCTTACTCCGACTGCCACACTTATAATAACCGCTAACGCCGCAAACGCTAACCGCCAACGCCAAGAAGCAATACTTCGCATAATTAAGAAAGCCGCCATTCCATAGAAACAAATGCTTGCCAGTGCATGACCACTTGGAAAACTAAATCCTGTCGCGGATACTACAAAAAATGACTCTGGCCTTGTACGATGAAATAAGGTTTTCAGCAAGAAACTTAAAATTGTGCCACCAGCCAGACAAATCGCTGATGCTCCTATCTCCCGCCAGCGTTTCAGATAGATAAGCATTAAAAAGGCAGTTCCCACCATTACGATATAGCTAGTACCAAAGCCTATATCTGAAATGGCAATCATTATTTTATCTGAACCAGGATTCGAAAAATACCGGATTAGCCAAATAAAGCTGTCATCAAACAGATTCATGGTACTATTGAATAAGGTTTCCCAAGCCAGTTTGTTCTGAGGGGACAAAAATAGTTGAATGGGCAAAAATATCAGGTGCTTCTGCAAAATTTTCTCTTCCGGCGCTAAAACTAATCTGCTGAGAGAGTGTTAAGAGGATACTAACTAGAATTGCTGTTTTAATACAGGTCCTATATTCAGACATGATGAACCTCCTACACATGGCTGTGCATAAATAGTCTTTCATAACCTATCCCTATTCATGTGGGATTTTTGGCTTACTAATATTTATAGCATAGTTCTTTAACAGACGTTGAACCGTTTCATAGGAATAAGATTCCATTTGTCGAATTTTGATTTTGTATAGCCAATTTGTATGTAAATAGAGATACAAGAAGGATTGCCGAGGGATGGCAGCTGCTAAAAGGTTGTAGTCAGTACAGAAACAGGAGGTTTTACATATGGGAATGAATCAGGATAGAACCAAGGCAGTAAAAGAAAAGATAAAATCGGAAATCTATGATTTTGTAAAAAAATATGAAGGACAAGACGATATAACGACGAAATGGGGTACGCCATTAGTTGGCTTTGCAAATGCAAATCATCCGTTTATTCTAAATTTGAAGAAGCTAATTACGCCAACTCATGTAATGCCTGCAGATGTGCTTTTAGATGCATCAATTGTGCTTGCTTATTTTATTCCCTTCACAACCGAACTTGCTAAAACAAATACTTCTGCAAGCAGGCTGGCTTCTGCTGAATGGGCACTGGCGTATGAGGAAACAAATGCAATGTTTGGGCATCTAAATTCGCATATCATAGAGTATTTAAGTAACCTTGGGTATAAAGCAGCGATAGCTAGGGAAGCGGCTACATTTAGCACCCAAAAACTGATTAGCAACTGGTCACATCGGCATTTTGCCTACGCTGCAGGACTTGGAACTTTTGGAATAAACAATATGCTGATTACGAGGAGCGGATGCTGCGGGCGGTTTTATACTATTGTAACTAATCTTGATATAGCAGCAGATGAACCTATGAAGGAAGAATTGTGCTTATATAAAAAGAATGGAAGCTGTAGAATATGTATAAAAAACTGTCTGGTAGGAGCGCTTAGTGAATCAGGTTATGAACGAAAAATATGTTATTCGATGTTAAAGGAAAATGCCGCTATTTATACGGAATTTGGCAGCTCTTATCTGGATGAAACCGGAGAGAAGGCAAACAGTACCGGCAGTGAAGTGTGTGGAAAATGTGTAACGTCATCACCGTGTGCGTTTTATTTCTAATGTTTTTGGGTGCAAAACTAAAAAAGTGAGCATATACTAATTTATGTATATTCCTATATGGGAATATACTACTATTGAGGCAGGTGAGTTATGAAGTATGTTGATGTTTTAAAAGCGTTAGCGGATTATAACCGGTTAGCCATTATGTGCTATCTTCGGAGCGGCACTAAGTGTGTGTGTGAAATTGAACAGGTGTTATCAATATCGCAGTCCGCCACTTCTAAACACTTGAATCGCCTGAGAATGGTTGGGCTTATCGAAGCGGAGAAAAGAGCGCAGTGGGTACATTATAGTATTTCTGATGCTATCTATGCCCAATATCCGTTTTTGGAACAACTTCTTGCCGACGCCGGTACACAATATGTGTTTGATACAAGCAAAGTGAAAAAATACAATGACTGCTAGAAGCGAGGGAGGGAAGAACTGTGAAACGAATAGCATTTGTTTGTGTTCATAATTCCTGTCGCTCGCAGATGGCTGAAGCGTTTGGCAAAGTTATGGGGTTAGGTTTAGTGGAATGTTTTTCGGCAGGAACGGAAAAACGGAAGCAAATCAATCAAGATGCGGTGCGAATTATGAAGGAAATCGGTATCGATATGGAGCTTAACCAAAAACCTAAACTACTTCAGGATATACCGGAAGTAGATATTGTTGTAACCATGGGATGCAATGTAAGCTGTCCGGTTATTTCATGTACGCACCGTGAGGATTGGGGGCTGGATGATCCTACAGGAAAACAGGATGAGGAGTTTAGAAGGGTGCGTAATATAATAAAGAACAAAATGGACGATTTTATTGAGCGGATAAAATCCGGTGTAATCTAGCAGCTGTGGTGAGTAAAAAAATAGGGAGAGTGGATAGTATGAAGAAAATAGTGATTTATGATCCGGCGATGTGTTGTTCTACAGGGGTATGCGGAGCAAGTGTGGATAAGGAATTACTTAGAGTGGCGACATTGATTGAAACACTTAACCGAAAAGGGGCCGCTATAAGCCGGTTTAATCTTTCCGGCCAGCCGCAGGCTTTTGTGGAAAACCAATTAATAAACGACCATTTAAAACAACATGGGCCAGAAATATTGCCAATTACTTTAGTGGATGGGCAATTGGCTAAAACTAAAAGTTATCCTACGAATGAGGAATTTGCCCAATGGACCGGGATGGAAGTAAACCTCAAACCGAAAAAGTCCGGTTGCTGCGGCGGCAGCGGTTGTTGCTAACACTTGAAGGGAGACTGGCGGATGCAATCCTATGAGCCTTTTCGTATTGAGCTAACAAAATATTTCTTTTTTACAGGAAAGGGCGGCGTGGGAAAGACCTCAGCCGCCTGCGCAACGGCTGTTAACCTGGCCGACGCGGGAAGAAAGGTAATGCTTATTAGTACAGATCCGGCTTCTAATTTGCAGGATGTATTTGGTGTGGAACTGGACAATAAGGGAACTTCTATTCCGGAAGTACCTCAGCTTACGGTTGTTAATTTAGACCCGATAGAAGCGGCACAAGAATACAAGGAAGAAGTAATTGGACCCTATAAAGGGGTGCTGCCTGCCGCGGTGATTGCCAATATGGAAGAACAGTTGTCAGGATCTTGTACTGTTGAAATTGCGGCATTTAACGAGTTTTCCCGTTTTCTAACTGATGAAGCGATAAAAGATAAGTATGATCATATTATATTCGATACAGCGCCTACCGGGCATACGCTTAGAATGCTGCAGCTTCCTTCGGCCTGGAGCAACTTTATCAGCGAGAATACTCATGGTGCATCTTGTCTGGGGCAGTTATCCGGGTTAGAAAACCATAAGGAAATGTACAAAAATGCAGTGGCAACGCTGGCCAATTCAAGTACGACTACCGTTATACTTGTGACCAGGCCAGAAAAGACACCGCTATTAGAAGTAAAGCGGGCATCCGAGGAATTAAAAGACCTTGGTATTAATAATCAAATAATGATTATTAACGGCGTTATGGAAACTGATACACAGAATGATGTTATAGCGCAGGGTATGTGCAATAAGCAGCAGCAAGCGCTGCAGAATATGCCTGAATACTTGCGATCCATTGAAACCTACTATATTCCTCTCCGGGCTTATAATGTATATGGCGTTAAGAATATCCGCAAGATGTTAACCGATGATTATAAGGATGCTGGTGAGGATATTGCTGCGATAAAAAAGGTGCATTCGCTCGGAACTTTAATCGAAGATATGTACAAAATCCGGAAGAAAGTTATTTTTACTATGGGTAAAGGCGGGGTAGGGAAGACTACTTTAGCGGCGGCGATTGCTTTAGGATTAGGAGAAAAAGGCGTGAAGGTACACCTTACTACTACCGATCCGGCGCATCACTTGAAGTTTATGCTCAGTGACAGTGAAAATTTAAAGTTAAGCCATATTGATGAAAAACAGGAACTTGAAAAGTATAGAGAAGAAGTGCTGTCTAAGGCAAGGGAATCTATGGGGGATGCAGATTTGGCGTATATTGAAGAAGATTTAAGGTCGCCCTGTACCCAGGAAATCGCTGTATTTAGGGCGTTTGCTGAAATTGTTGAACAGGCAACAGATAACCAGGTCGTTGTTATTGATACCGCTCCTACCGGTCATACGTTGTTATTATTAGATGCTACTCAGAGTTATCATAAAGAGATTCAGAAGAGCCAAGGCGATATACCGGAAAGTGTTAAAAGACTTTTGCCGCGGTTAAGAAATGCGGCTGAGACGGAAGTCGTGATTGTAACGCTTCCTGAAGCTACGCCTGTCTATGAGGCTATGCGTCTTAATGAGGATTTAGTCCGGGCCGGTATCCATTCAAAATGGTGGGTTGTTAATTCAAGCTTTTATTTGACGAATACTACAAGTACTCTATTAAAAGCTAAAGCGCAGAGTGAAGTAGAATGGATTAATAAGGTAGTGGAAATATCGCAGGGTAATACGGTATTGCTTAAGTGGCATGATAAAGAAATTCAAGGGAAAGAACTATTGAATTTGGTTGAATATGAGTGAATGAGGAGAGGGGGCAGAGTATGTCCAACACGGTTAAAAGGTTGGATTTTTTCGAAAGGTATCTAACTATTTGGGTTTTTGGATGCATTGTTATCGGTATTGTACTTGGTAAGCTGTTTCCCGGATTGGTTAGCGTACTAAGTCAGTTAGAGGTAAGCCATGTGAATTTAGTTATAGCGATCCTTATTTGGCTGATGATTTATCCTATGATGTTGAAAATCGATTTTTCAGCAATTCTAAAAGTGGGGGAAAGACCGAAAGGTTTACTTATTACACTTTTTGTAAACTGGATTGTCAAACCTTTCAGTATGGCCTTTCTCGGTTGGCTATTTTTTAAAAACCTGTTTTTGCCTCTTATCGGAATAGAGTTAGCTAACGAGTACATGGCGGGAGTGATTTTACTTGCGGCTGCCCCGTGTACGGCGATGGTTTTCGTTTGGAGCTACCTTACGGATGGTGATCCGGCGTATACGTTGGTGCAGGTTGCGATTAACGACTTGATTATGTTGGTATTGTTTGCGCCGATTGTTATGTTTTTGTTAGGGGTATCCAATATTGTTGTTCCCAAAGATGTCTTGTTTATGTCGGTGCTGCTGTATATTGTTATTCCGCTGGGAGCAGGATACTTTACAAGGAAGATTCTTCTTAATACGAAAGGTGAACAATGGTTTAATACTAATTTTCTTGCGCCGCTGAAGCCGGTTACTATTATTGCATTGCTGGCAACTTTAGTCATTATTTTCGCCTTCCAAGGCGACGTGATTTTAGGGAATTGGTTCAATATTGTTTTGGTAGCAATTCCGATAACCATACAGGTTTACTTTAACTCGTCTTTAGCCTATTGGTTATCAAAGCATTTTAAGGTTCCTCACAGTATTGCCGCACCAGGGGCATTGATCGGGGCCAGTAATTTCTTTGAGCTTGCGGTAGCGGTAAGTATATCATTATTTGGCTTAAAGTCAGGAGCGACGCTGGCTACGGTGGTTGGCGTGTTAGTGGAAGTGCCGGTTATGCTGTCGGTTTGCAATTTCTGCAATCGGACGCGGCATTGGTTTATGTTTGAAAAGAAGAAGATAACGGATAAGGGATAGTAGTTGTTGAGTTTAAGGATTCTAGGCTGTGTATGAACAGCGAGAATCCTTTTTTGTATTTGCCTGGCAGTGATGAGGTGGTCTTGGATAGTGAATAGCTGGCTTGATAATTAATACAGGCAGGGGATATAAAATATAGTTGTTAAATGCAACAGTTGTATGATACAATTTACGCGAAGGAGCGATAGTCAATTGGGAAACTTAGATGATGTTAAAATGTTGCGAGAGTCTATTAGGGTATTAGAAAGACGGTTGGGCATTCTTGATGAGATTCATAATTGCTGTGGGGTGACTTTTGCGCAATGCCACGCTCTTGTTGAGATTGGCAGGGCCGGGGCGATTTACTTAAATAAGCTTGCCGATATTTTAGGGTTGGATAAAAGCACTATGAGCCGGACGATAAATAATCTGGTTAACAGCGGCATGGTCTTTCGTGATATTGATCCTGAAGACAGGCGGTTTGTTACCATAAAACTTACGGAGAAAGGCAATGAATCATATCAGAAGATTGAGACTAATATGGACGAATATTTTACCCAAATATATTATTCTGTTCCGGAGGAGAAACGGGGTCAGGTAGTAGAAAGCCTGCAAATTCTAATTAATGCCTTATTGGAGAACCATTGCTGTGAGTAATTAGAAAAGGGAGTGTGTCTATGGGATTCAAAGCAGAACCTGGGACAGGAGAATGTTCGTGTAGCGCGGCTAATAAAAATCGTGAAACTTGCTGCGGCAAGCAAGGGTCTTTGAATGGTAGGCCGTGGATTATTGGTGAGACGGAAACTGCTGTTGGAGAGATCCCGCGTGTGAGTACTCAATTATCATTATGTGATAAGCTTGGAGCATGGAAGGCACGCTGGGGAATTGGGCGGATGGATTATAAAGTACCGCCCGGTCTGTATGCGATTGGAAACCCGGATGCCAGTTCTTTGGTGTTAGTTTCGAGCAATTACAAGATGAGTTTTGACCGACTGCGGTGTGAATTGGAGGGCCTCAATTTATGGATATTGGTAATTGATACGAAGGGAATTAATGTTTGGTGTGCCGCCGGTAAAGGAACGTTTGGGACTGAAGAGTTGGTGAACCGGATTGAGCAGGTAAGTTTGACGGATGTTGTAGTCCACCGAACGTTGATTCTGCCTCAGCTGGGTGCACCGGGAGTTTCGGCCCATCAGGTTTTAAAATTAGCGGGGTTTAAGGTAATGTATGCTCCGGTAAGGGCGGCGGATATCCCCGCGTATATAAAGGCCGGTTTAAAGGCTACCCGCGAAATGAGGAGAGTTCGGTTTGATATGCTGGACCGACTGGTATTAACTCCAATGGAACTGGTTGGTACAATTAAACCGGCGCTTATTCTTATCGTAGTACTTATAATGATTAACTTTTTATTAGGTAAAACAGATTCTATATTAAGTCTTTTACAGAATACAGCGGCAGACTTTGTTCCCTTTTTCGGAGCGGTTTTAACAGGAGTAGTGGTCGTTCCTTTATTATTGCCGTACATTCCAGGGCGGGCTTTTGCCTGCAAAGGATGGCTAATGGGTTTATTATGGGCGGCTCTATATATTGGGCTAATTGGTTCTTCTGTAAGTTGGGGTGTAAGTTTATTTTATCTGCTGATTTTACCGCCGATTTCTTCTTTTCTGGCTATGAATTTTACGGGCTGCAGTACGTATACTTCTCTTTCAGGGGTGGTTAAGGAGATGAAGTATGCGGTGCCGGCGCAGATTATTTCGGCAGTGGCCGGTATGGTATTTTTAGTTGGCGGGTTATTTTTTGCGTAAGGAGGATGGAAGGATGGTAAAACATAAATATCTGAAAAACGTTGTTTCACTTAAGCTAGATATAGAGAAGTGTGTTGGATGCGGAATGTGCTTAGAGGTTTGCCCGCATGAAGTTTTTAGACTGGACGCAGGTAAGGCCTATATTCAGGAGCGTGATTCGTGTATGGAATGCGGCGCTTGCGTTAATAATTGTCCATTTGAAGCATTAAATGTTAATTCGGGAGTCGGTTGTGCCTATGCGATTATTAAAGGAAAATTGAATGGCAGTGCGCCTTGTTGTGGCGGATCGGAAGATGATAAATCACCATGTTGCGGTTAAATGACCGCAACATGGTGATTTATGCTAATGCGGTACTAGAAATATCTAATATCATGTATTTTGTTAGATCATTTTAATATTATTATTCCGTTTGAAGGAGGAGTTGGGGTTTTACATGAAAAGATATTGTTTTTATGAAATGGAAGAGAAATACCTGGATGATGTGCTGCAAATTTATATGTACTATGTCTTAAATACTACGGCAACGTTTCATTCGAGGCAGTTGACAAAGGACGAAATGAGAGAAATAGTGTTTTTTAGTAGTGAAAAATATAAAACATTTGTAATTTGCGATGCCGATACGGTTTGGGGCTATGTTCTCTTAACCCAACACAAAAAAAGGGAGGCATATGACGCTACTGCTGAAGTTACGATTTATTTAAATAAAGATATTATCGGAAAGGGTATTGGGAGCAGGGCTATTCAACATGTTGAAAATTACGCCAAAAGACACGAGTTCCATGTGTTGGTAGCAACTATATGCGGACAAAATGAAAAAAGCATAAGACTTTTTGAGAAAAATGGTTATTTCAAATGCGCTCATTATAAAGAGGTAGGACAAAAGTTTGGGCAAATGCTTGATATAGTTGCTTATCAAAAAATAATTAGCTAAAAATATAAGCAGAAAAGGGAAAATCATAATGAGGAATCTCATTATGCCAATAAAGTATTCTTTGCAATTAAAAATGTATATATTGCATAAAAATGCGATAAGATGTATAATTATTCAAAAAGTCTTGGGGTGATGATAATGGCGAATGCTCAGATTGAAGGTACGCAAGAACTTCTCGAGGAAGCTGAACAATCTATTCTGTTTACGACCGTAAGGCCTGGTATTGTTATGGATTATGGCAAGGGCATGTACCTTTGGGATACAGACGGTAAAAAGTATTTGGACTTTATCGGCGGGTGGGCGGTCACATGTTTAGGACATTGCCCAGAGGTTATGATTAAAGCGCTTTCGGAGCAAGGTTCCCGGCTGATTAATGCCAGTCCTAGCTTTTGGAATAAGCCGATGCTACGTTTTGCTAAATTGTTAACGGACCATTCCTGTTTTGACAGAGTCTTTTTTGCTAGCAGCGGCGCTGAAGCCAACGAAGGGGCTATAAAATTAGCGCGAAAATATGGTTCTGTTCATCTTGAGGGGGCTTATGAGATTATTACTACTGTTAATGGCTTTCATGGACGGACGCTAGCCACCATGGCTGCTACCGGGAAGGAAAAATGGAAGAGCTTGTTTGAGCCGAAAGCAGGCGGATTTAAGCATGTTCCGTTTAATGATATTCATGCCATACAGTCAGTTATTAGCTCTAAAACATGCGCGATTATGCTAGAGCCTATTCAAGGGGAAGGCGGCGTAATTGTAAGTGATGAAGGTTATATTAAAGCGTTAAGACAAATGTGCGATGAAACCGGAATAATGCTTATTTTTGACGAGGTTCAAACCGGAGTTGGCCGGACAGGTAAATTGTTTGCTTACGAGCATTACGGTATTGAACCGGATGTTATGACTCTTGCTAAAGGGATTGGCGGAGGTTTCCCCTTATCGGCGTTATTAATTAAAGAAAAGTTTAATATTTTTGAGGCGGGTGATCAGGGCGGAACATATTCAAGTCAACCGCTTGGTATGGCGGTAGGCTTGGCGGTAGTGAATGAGGTTATTCAGAAAGAACTGCCTAAAAAGGCTGAAAAACAGGGTAAATATATTCAAGCGAGGCTGTGCGACATTGCCCCAAAGTATGACTTACAAAACATTAGAGGTAAAGGTTTGTTAATAGCTTTTGATTTACCTGCCGATAAAGGCGGTGAAATTGTTTCTGAATGTCTTAACCATGGTCTTATTCTTAATGCACCAAGACCGAATATTATTCGACTGATGCCTCCGTTAATTGTAGAGGAAAAAGATATAGAGGCAATGATTCAAATACTTTCGGAGGTATTAAGGAAAGTATTAAATTAGCTATTTGGTATTCATACAAAAAGCCTTATTTATAAAAATTCTAGATGATTTATATGTCATCTAGAATTTTTATCTCGTTAACAGGCTGTTTTCTCCGCCCTAATAGGGCGGAGAAAACAGCCTGTTAACACTCGAACTAAGTTCGGTACTATTGTCTATGTTGGTGAGAGGGGAAGCGCTATTTGAGTTATATAAATAAAAAGCCTAATTATAGCCATAATAGTTTTAAGGTTAGCATATCTGGCAGGTGAGAGTGTGACAACTAATAACCATAGTGATCCACTATATCCTGATCACGAATGGCTGGCTACCAATAAATCCGCAGTTCAACAGTTAAATGCCTTGTTGGAGTATGCCCAGCAGGTGGAGGTTTTTTCAAAGAAAGCTGATGCTGCTTTCCGAGCCGGACAGTGGCTGAAGATGTTAAATAGCCTCAAGGAAGAATACCAGGCCTTAGAACAGCAGCAATACTTGCTCAATCCTGTTTATTTAACATATGCTAACGGAATCAAACAGGCGTTATCAAAAGAGGCGGCAGTAAATGTTAATGGATTAAAGGCTATCTTTGCCCAATGCAGCGATTTGATTATAAGAGAATTTAACCTTGGCGCTACGGAGCAAATACCTGCCGCTTTAGTAATGATTGAAGGCATGGTAGATAGAGGCGCAATTAATGAAAGTATTTTAAAGCCATTGTTATTTACCAAGTATAATGGCGATATTAATGGTACCCTTGCGTTTATTAAAGCAAATGTTCTGTCTGTTGCTAATATCAAGGAAATCAGGACTGTCCGGGAAGTGGTAGACGAGGTATTAGCAGGTAATGCGATATTGATTATTGACAAATCGGATATTGCATTAGTGAGCGAAGTCAAGGGATGGGAGTCCCGCAGTGTTGAAGAGCCTGATACCGAGGCGGTCGTAAGAGGGCCGCGGGAAGGGTTTGTTGAGACAATTCGTACTAATACGGCTTTATTGCGCCGAAAGATTAAAAATCCAAATTTAAAGATAGAAGCTTTGAAAGTTGGCGAGAAAACCCAAACTGCTATTTGTATTGCTTATATAAAAGGTATTGTTGATGAACGTATTGTTCAAGAGCTTAAAAAAAGGTTAGACAAAATAGAAATTGATGCGGTATTAGAATCAGGATATATTGAAAACTTGATCGAAGACGCGCCCTTTTCGCTGTTTCCGACGGTCGGCAATAGTGAAAAGCCTGATAATGTAAGCGCAAAATTATTGGAAGGCCGGGTAGCTGTCTTTGTTGACGGTACTCCGTTTGTTCTTATGGTTCCATATTTATTTGTTGAGGCATTTCAGGTTAGTGAAGATTACTACTCGCGTCCATATTACACAACTTTTATCAGATGGTTAAGATGGTTTGCATTTTTTACATCCACGGTATTGCCGGCATTATATGTTGCTATTACTACTTATCATCAGGAACTGTTGCCGCAAGCTCTGTTAACTAGTATTGCTACCGCCCAAGAGGGGACGCCCTTTCCAGCCGTAGTAGAAGCCCTCTTGATGCAGATTATTTATGAAATATTAAGGGAGGCCGGGGTACGCTTGCCGAGGCCGGTAGGTTCGGCTGTCAGTATTGTCGGCGCTTTGGTTATTGGAGAGGCTGCTGTTACCGCCGGGCTGGTCGGCGCTCCGATGGTAGTTATAGTGGGAGGTACAGCAATATCGTCATTTCTTATTCCGGCGTTAAGTGATGTGAATGCTCTATTGCGAATTATGCTAATTATTATGGCGGGATTTTCCGGGATTTATGGGATTATATTAGGGTTTATTTTGACTATTATTCACCAATGTTCGCTTCGCTCTTTCGGAGTTCCTTATATGTCACCGCTGGCGCCAATAAACGTTTCCGATCTGAAAGATGTTTTTGTTAGATTTCCGTGGTGGGCTATGCGGACGAGACCACGGGTTTTAGGCGGGCAAAATCCGCTTAGAGAAAAAGCTGGGCAAAAACCTAAAGCTCAAACTAACAACAACTAAGATGGCTGATTACCGCAAAGTCTTGGTGGGGGAACAATAGGATGCTTGATGCTGGCCGCATTAACCTAAGACAACTGTGCTTGCTGATTTTTATAAGCAAAAATTATCTTGATCTTACTTATCTCCTGGTTTTAACTTATCCGCCGGCTAATCAGGATGTGTGGCTGATCGTCCCGCTACACTTTCTCTTTAACTTAATATTAATGGTTCCTTTATATTTCTTGTGGCTGAGATTTCCCCAGAAGACGATAGTGGAGTGTGGTCAATTGATTGCCGGCAAAGCAGCGGGCCTGGCGCTAGGAGTTCTGTATATCTGGTATTTTATCCATCAAGCCGCGCTGGCCTTAAGCCAATTTTGTGAATTCCTTTCAACGGCAATTATGCCGGAAACTCCGTTCATTTTTTTTGCTGTTTCGTTGATGCTTGTTTCTGCTTACGCCGTATGGCATGGTTTGGAAGTAATCAGCCGGGTTGCGGAACTATTTGCTCCAATGATTATTGTTTCAATACTAATTGCTGTTTTATTAGTAAGTCTAAGTGGCAACATTAATTTAAAGGCTCTTTTTCCTATGCTGGAAAAGGGCTTTTTACCGGTGGTCTATGGCGGATTCCTTTCATCATGTAAATCAATTGAACTTATCGGCATTGCGATGCTGCTGCCATGTCTGAACCGGCGCAAAAAAGCCAAGGCTGCTATTGTTTGCGGATTATTGTTGCATAGCCTGTTTTTTTTAATAATCGCGTTAACTGTGTTAGGAACTTTTGGCGCGTCAGAAGCAAAAAATACAGTCTATCCTTTTTATGATGCAATTAGGTTAATTAGTGTTGGCCGGTTTATTGAACGGGTTGAAATAATCTATGTAATGATGTGGGTGCTTTCGGCGTTTATTAAAGTAACACTTTTTTATTATTTAGCAGTCTTTGGACTTAGCCAACTCCGCTTAAAAGATTATAAGCCTTTCGTTTTGCCGGTAGGAACAATAATTATTCCGCTTAGTTTATTGGTTGCACCAAATATTGTTGAATTGCTGGAATTTACATCATATAAAATTTACCCCTGGTATAATCTGCTGTTTATCTTTTTAATTCCGGCTGTTCTTTTGGTTGTGGCGTTAATCAGGAAAAAGGAAGAAGATACTCAATGTGGCAGCGCAGACTTATCCCGGTAATAATTTGCATATTGCTATCAACTATGCTGACTGGCTGTTGGAATAGAAAAGAGTTGAACGCCATAGGTATTGTCCAAGGTATTGGGATAGATAAAACTCCGGAGGGACAAATCAGGATAACCTTTCAGGTACTTAAACCAAGCAGCAAGGGCGGCGGGAAAGAGGGCGGCAGTGACAAAGCAGTATGGGTAACTACAAGTGTAGGAGCAACTATTCAAGATACTGTCCGCAATGCGACTAAACAATCAGGCCGCAAGTTTTATGTAGGGCATTGCAAGGTTATTGTAATTGGCGAAGAAGTCTCCCGCGAGGGCATTGAACAATTTGTTGAGATATTTCAACGCGACCATGAGTTTCGCCCGGATGTGCTATTATTTATTGCCAGAGGGAAAGCCCAGGATGTTATTGAAGCCGATAACCTACAGGAAAAAGTTCCGGCTAGCGGCATTGCTAACCTAGCCACGGCGACTTTTGCCACATCTAATGTTCCCAAAGTAACCTTGCATGATTTTGCGAAAACCCTGGCCAGTAAAACCAGTGCGCCGTTTATTCCCGGCATAGAAGTTGTCGAAGGTAAAAAAGACGGCAAACCAATAAAGGTAGTGCAAATTGACAATACCGCAGTTTTTAAACAGGACAAACTGATAGGGTGGCTTAATAAGAAAGAAGCCCGGGGGATGCTATGGCTTTTGGGGAAAGTAAAAAGCGGTACTGTTGTTGTAAATTCTCCTCAGGATGAAACACAAAGAGTCAGCTTGGAGATTATTCGAGCAGCCAGTGACGTTGATGTCGAGGTTATAAATAACCAAATTATAATGAAGGTTATTATTAAGGAAGAAGGTAATCTCGCCGAGCAAGCTTCGGCGGTTAATCTATTTACGCCGGATATTATTCATGAACTTGAAGCCAGAAAGAGAGCAGGTATTGAAGATGAGGTTAATGCCGCGCTATTAAAAGCCCAGCAAGAGCTTGACGCAGATGTTTTCAAATTCGGGGAGGAAGTGCACCGGCGAAACCCAAAACTTTGGAAGGACCTTAAGAAAAAGTGGGATCAAGAGTTTCCCAAGGTTTTGGTCAAGCTAATGATTGAAGTCCGTCTTAATCGGATTGGCTTGCATAAAAGACCGCAAACTGCGGAAGAAGAAGGATGAAGGAGCTAATAAAGGTATGACTGCTTTTTTTCTATGCCTGGCCTTCGCGGGAATAGCTCTGGCAGAACTACCGGGATTGGTCAAGAAAAAGTATTGGAAGGAGAGTTTGGTTTTTGCCGGTTTATTATTGCTCGGTTTTTGTTTAAGTCTATTTCAAATTATCGGCATAAAGATTCCCAATCCCGGCAGCGGTATTGAGAATCTGATTAAGGTTTTTATAAGATTATAAAAAGCTGGTTACCCCCAATATTAGCGGTAGCCGGTTTTTTTTGTCTAGAATAAGCGTAAGGGCAGCAGTAAGTCCGGTTGTTGTTGCTATTAAAGTTAAATAGGTAATTTATAGCGCGGGTAGTTTCAGAGCGGTGCAACCATCTTCTGTAAAGCATAAAATGGATTAGGTCTAAAAATAATTACAGCGGGGGTAAAAAAATGCACTGTTATAAAAAAAGTGAACGTTGCTATCCTGATAAATATAATGAGCTTGAGCATGTTGGTAAATGGAAATTACAATATTCAAAAAACCAATGTGGATTAGTTATGGATGATTTAGGTGGGGGGAATAAAATGCAAGCTCATGGTATTAGGATATACATTCTTGACAACGGCTGGCTGGAATGTGATGCAAACTGGATGGTCGCAAATACAACTGTTGGCACGGCCGTAAATCCGAATCCGCCTAGCAAATGGATCAAGATTCCGACTTATGCTGTCCTTATTGGGCATCCACAAAAGGGGTGGATTCTCTATGATACAGGGAGCCATCCAGATGCGATGAAGGGTTACTGGCCGGCAGAACGGCAACTGCTTTTCCCTTATTATCATACTGAGCAGCAATTGCTTGTAAACCAGCTGGCGTCTATCGGGGTTGTGCCTAATGATATTAAAACCATAGTTCTGTCGCATGGGCATCCTGATCATGCCGGTGGCTTATTTTTATTTAAACACGCCGATGTCTATTGGTCCCGCGCTGATTTTGATTACGCCCAAGAGCTGGTGCATGCTCAAGCAGGTACGCCAAGTATTGATTATATTAAAGCTGACGTTGAAACGCCAGTGAAATCAATACATTACGTAACTAAGGATTTTGAGCTTGCTCCAGGGGTTGAAGTAATTAATCTGCCGGGGCATACTCCGGATATTCTGGGAATCGTCGTTCATTTACAAACAGGAACTTATATTTTTCCGATGGACGCAATTTATACCGCCCGTAATTACGGTCCGCCAGTCAGATTGCCAGGGGTTGTCTATGACAGTTTGTCATTCTTAGATTCAGTTGAGAAGGTCCGGGAGTTAGCAAAAAGGTATAATGCAAAGGTTATGTTTGCTCACGATTTGGATCAATTTGAAACTTTTAAATTAGCCCCTGATTTCTACGAATAAGTTGCCGGTTGCCGGTAGTTGGGTGCAAACGAAAATTATGCAAGAACTCCTATAAATTTCCCCTACACTCTTTCGTTCGACATATTGTTCAACCCTTTTATGGTATAAATTTGTTAGTAATAAGGAGGCGTTTGAATTTTGTAATATATAGACTTTGTCAGACAACGCTATTTCGTAGCAAATGGATGTATTAACAGATGTACTAATAGATGTACTAATAGATGAAAGACGGTGAGACTTTGCGTTGTTCTAATTGCTTTAGTGAAATAAGCGGCGGTTCGGCCTGTCCCCACTGTGGCTTTATTGAAAAAGGGTCACGTAACCTTCTTGCTCTCCCTTCGGCGACCTTGCTGAATGGGCAGTATGTGATCGGACGGGTCTTGGGGCAAGGGGGCTTTGGGATTACGTATTTGGCACTAGACCAGGGGTTAGAGACAAAGGTTGCTATCAAGGAATATTTGCCACGTGATCTAGCGGGGCGCAGTCCCAATGGTAAGACGGTATCGGTGTATTCGGAAAAGGAGCAGGATCTATTTCGCTATGGCCGGGATAGGTTTATTTTAGAGGCTAGAACGCTGGCAAAGTTTGACCATCCGAATGTTGTCCGGGTGAGGAGCGTATTTGAGGAAAATGGTACCGCCTGTCTGGTCATGGATTATTATGATGGGATGACGTTATCTGATTATATTGAGCAGCTTAAAGTGAACGGGGAGAAACTGCCTTTTCGTACAGCTGTTGACATTATGTTGCAAGTGATGGACGGCCTTAAACAAGTCCATGATAGAACTTTTCTTCATCGAGATATTAAACCCCAAAATATCTATATTACAAAGGACGGACGTCCGATTCTGCTGGATTTTGGAGCTGCCAGAACGGCTGTGGGCGAACGAAGTTTAAGTTTGTCAGTGATTTATACGCCTGGGTTTGCGCCTTATGAACAGTATCAGCGTAAAGGTGAGCAAGGACCTTGGACCGATGTTTATGCTTGTGCTGCGACGCTTTATTTTCTGTTGACCGGGGTTGCCCCAATTGACTCTATTGACCGGGTGACTGAGGATAGTCTCGTTTCTCCGGGACAACTGAATTCTGAATTGCCGGTAGAATTTAGCCAGGTATTGGTGCAGGCAATGGCGGTAAGGCCTAAGGAGCGGTTCCAGACCATCAGGGAATTTCAGGACCGGCTAGTGGCAGCAATGCCTGCAGCAGGTAATTTAAATAGCGGTTATTGTCCGGAAACGATGCTTCAGACGGTCGGGTCAAAACAAGGCCAAGTGGTTGGCGAGACTGTTTTTGATAACAGGCAGCCCGAACTAGATGTTGCCAGCAAAGCCGAGGAAATGCTGCCAGCCGGCGTGGAACTGGCTACCGTAAAGGGGTCTGCGGCAGGACAAGCTACCCAGGCCGTGTCAAAAAAGAGCATACCAAGCTCCGTAGCGGGGGAGGGTGCACTGCCGTCCGGCGGGGCGATGAAGTCCCCAAAAGGTGCAGCGTCAGGACGGGCTGCTGCCGAGGCTTTGGCAAAGAGACTGCCAAGCACAATCATAACGAATAAGGCTTGGCTTATTATTGCTGTGTGTGTGCTGGTGCTTGTAGCAGGAGTGTTAGTCGCTAAGCCAAGTACAGGCGAGGTGGCTTTGGCTAATGGGATATATAAAGGGGAAATAAAAGACGGAAAGCCCGACGGGGATGGGTCTATAACCTATAATGATAAGAGCAAATTTGAGGGGCATTTTAAGGACGGAAAACGGCAGGGAAAGGGTAAATTAATTGCCGCCGACGGAAAAACAGTTGTCTATGAGGGCGAATGGAAAGACGATAAGCGTAATGGTAAAGGCAAAAGCTATGAACGCTATAGCGATAGTGATCAAACGTTCATAAAATACGACGGACTTTGGGAAAACGACGTAAAGCAGGGCCAAGGAGTGGCTTGGATTTACAAAAACGGCAATGAAGTGAAGCGCTATGAAGGGAATTTTAAAAACGGACGCATAAATGATACCGATGCCAAGGTTTTTTACGCTAATGGCGATCAATACCAGGGCGGAATGGTGAACGACCACTTCAGCGGGCAGGGTACCTATACTTATGCTTCTGGTGAGGTGAAAAAGGGCATATGGGAAAATGACAAATTGCAGCCAAGCGAGACGGCAAGTTCTAAAAATGATGATACTGATAAGCGTGGTAATTCCGGTGATGCGCAGTTAGACGGGGTAGCGGTTGATGCCAGGCAATCTTTTAATGTTACGTTAGAAAGCTGGGGCCAAGTTCGGTTTGTATCCGGAATAAACCAGGCAAGTCATAAAGCGTGTTTCTATTTGACTGATGATCAGGGAAAAGTAATATGTACCTTTCCTGAATTTTTTGGAAATCAGTATGGTCCTTGCGTAAGAATCTGTGCGGTATCATTTACTGATATGAATAAGGACGGCTTGAAAGATATAATAGTTATTGCCCAATATCTCCCGGCAAGCGGCAAGTCAGCTTGGTTTGCCGGAATCTACTTCAATAAAGGCAAGGAATTTGTTACTGATTATAATTTAGATAGTCGAATTAATTCGTCTAATAATAATGAGTCACTTCAAATGGTAATAGATTATGTAAATAAAAATATGTAATTGGTTGATATAAGTGAGTCTTGCGTTTGGAGGGGGTTATTGCCCCCCGCCAAACGCTTAGAACGAACTTAGTTCGAGTGTTATAGCCTGTTGATCTCCGACCTAAGAGGATGGAGTCTTACAGGCTGTTAACGAGATAAACCATTGCCAGTGACTAAAAAATTAACATAAAAAACGATATAACCCCCTAAGCGTAGGCTATATACTGCGCTTAGGGGGTTATATCGTTTTCAAGGATTCGCGGTTTTCGGCGTTAGGTTTATTCAATTGCCAGGTATGGTGCAAAATGGGCAGTGACTATATTTGTCTGGGTCAGAGATATGTCCGTTATTACAATGTTTATCAGCCATGAAATTTCCTCCACCTATGGTCGAATCATGACGGCAATGGCACTGTAATTGTCATTGCCGGTTATTTTCTTATCAGCTATTTTCAGTTCCAATCGCTCCTTCATTGCTGCGAGCCATTTTTCAGCTCCCGACGATTGTCTTAGCTCAAGGGTCATTTCCGGCTCAGTGACATATTCCCAAAATCCGTCAGTACAGAGCAGAAGAGAATCTCCCGCATTGAGGGCAATTGGCGTGGTAATTGCCGGGCGAAAATCGCTGGGATTTCCCATTGCGCGAAGAAGCCGATTTCGGTCTTCGTGAAACCGGATGTCCTTCTGGGCAATATCGCCCGCATCGGCCATTGCCTGAGGAACACTGTGGTCTTTGGTTGCCGGCCGGTTGCCTTCAAGCAGGCCTTGATGAAAGTAATATAGGCGAGTGTCGCCTATATGGGCCCACACGGCTGACTGATAGTCTGAAATAAGCAGTGTTAAAGTTGTCCTCATATTTGCAAGGCGTGGATCTTTCGATTGGGCGTTAATTACGGCACTATTTGCTGCCGACAGATATGTTCCAAGATGCTCAGTACTCATTCCTGGCTGCCGGGCGAAAGTGTCCAGCACGGTTTCTACTGCTAGCTGCGCAGCCATTTCGCCCCCGCCGTGGCCTCCCAGCCCGTCAGCCAACACCCAACAACTATAATCACTAAGCAAGAGATAGTTAGCATAGTCTTCATTGTATGGTCGTCCCCCGGTGCAAAGAAGTATTGCACTTTCGAGTTGATATGCCACGCTGTCTTATGTCCCCCTTAGCCTAAGAATGGGACTTGACGCCGTTAGGCGTCGAGTCCCAAACCGCATTTTTCTACGATTGATTTCCATCACCAAATAAGTTTATCATGTCAATAAACGAGCGAGATTTAAACTGAATATTGCCAAAGTTTTTTTTAGAGAGCCTTAAATTTGCTCATTTTATAGTTTATTATAAGCATCCTAGAAAATCCTTTGATATCTGTTAAGGTATCTTTTTGTATCTAACGCCGTCAGTTCTGGTGAGATACATAGCTTCGACCAGATATTGCAGAGAATATGCCCAGGAGTTCTTTGCTAATTTATTTTGTTAACAGCCTGTAAGACTCAAACTTAGATCGTGTTAGGTTTAACTGCTCGGTCTTGAATGTATCCTTGATGTGCTGATGTTATTTTGTCAACCCATATTCGGTCACTGGCATCGGTTATTTTTTCAAGAGCACTAAATATTTGAGTGGGAGTCAATTCGCTATTAACAAACCAAGTTGACTCCATAGCATGTACGCAATCGCCAAATGATTTAATTGTTTTAAGTACTTGTTCGGATTTAGTTTTGTAAGAAGGGTGTGCTTTATTAAGTTCATAACAAATAATGAAAATCACAGGTTTATCCTTTCCAGCCTGGGCATGTTAACCATATTCGACACTTAAAAGGATAAACCTGTAAATAAAATTAATGTTGATAGGTTGAGATATTATCGAGGTTTTCTTGTTTTGACATGGCGAGTGATAACATAGTCTTCAATGTCCCAGGGAATGTTTTGGAGGATGATGTACTCCAAGAATCATATTTTGAGCATTTGCTCAAAATATGAACACAAGAAGGTTAAAGTCGAAACGTGTAGAAATATGACGAAAAGATGTAATTAATTGGGGGGGATTACACATTTTGCTTAACAGGAAACGGAAAAGTCGAAAAGCAATAGCTCATGAATGGGATGTGAACGATTTAGAATTGACGGATGTCATTGATATTAAATTTTTGCAGAAGTTTCAGGATGATTTCGCTAAAGGGGTTGGATTAGCGAGTGTTACGGTCGATCCTAATGGAAAACCAGTTACAAAGCCAAGCAGCTATATTCGATTATGCAGGGACTATACCCATTCAACAGCGGTCGGAGATAAAAGGTGCGCCGAATCCCATTGCAAAGGCGGTGAGAAAGCTGCCCGGGCAGGAAAGCCGGTGATATACGAGTGCCATGCGGGACTTATCGATTTTGCTGCGCCAATTATGTTAGAGGGGCGGCTAATTGGGACGATTTTAGGGGGGCAAGTATTGACAAGTGCTCCTGAAGAAGAAAAGTATCGGCGAATTGCTAAGGAGATTGGTGTTAATGAAGATGAATATGTTAAAGCGTTGAAAGAAATTCGCGTTTTATCCAAAGAGAGTATTGAAGCTGCGGCTAATGTATTGTTTATTGTGGCTAACAGTTTGTCAAATACTGCTTATCAAAAAATTAAATTGCAAACAGTTATTGATACGATTACATATGAATTAAACTCATTAAAACAATGTACTAAGTTGTAGGCGGTGTGCGCTGGGCGGAAGCGGCTATTCTTGGTGAGGTGGAAAATGTATTTGTTACTAAATCTTCACTAAATCTTCACACGAATGTCACGCTTCTGCCAAATTAGCATAGTATAATAAGCTCATACAACAAGCTGGCATAGTACTTAGTACCCCACAACTTTTAACTATGCCCTTTGATGATATACCACTCTCCTATCAGGCCCTTGCTAAATTTGAGCAAGGGCACTTTTTTGCTTGTGGAGGAAATTAAGGATACGAGAAACTGTGGTTGGCAGCGCAAAAAAGCCAGGAGCATAGGCTCCTGGCTTTTGATCTATTAAGTTAAAGTTTAAGATTTAGCGGTTATGGGGAACTGGCTGATCTGGAGCTGGTTTGTGGTGTGGTTGAGGAGGTTGCGGTTTTGGTGGAGCTGGTTTTTTACAGTGATGTCGATGTGGCTTTGGGTTGGGCGGTGGCGCTTCGTGAGCGCTTACTGTAGCGGCGAAACTCATAACCATTAACCCAAGCATTAAAGCTGATATTGTCTTTTTCATTGTATGTAACCCCCCTTTGTTTATGGTTACATTGTACCAAGCAAATGTTACAAAAAGCTTACAGATGTTTGGCGGTTTGTAATCAAATGAGAAACAATTTGTTAAACAAATTGTTTCTCATTTGTAAGGTTGTGGTAAAGGTCGATTGACTTTTATTAAATCTGAGTTTCACAATAGCATAGTGACTTAAAATGCTCGATGGTAAAGTTTGAATCTGCAAGAATGCTAGGCAGGTAGGTTATCATTTCAACTATGCTGTTTTTTGTTTCGGCAGATAAATTGTCCCAGAGAATTAATAGAGGATGCAATTTTTTCTGTTCATCAAACAGAGCGCCATATTTCCAGCCGGCCTCTTTCTTTTCCAATGACCACCTTTGGTGTTCATATTCGGCTAATATTTTTAATTCTTTTTCCGATAAATTGATAGGCTCTGGGGTTTCCATTACTGATACAACGTCGTAATTTATTGTGTGTAAAGCACTGGGAATGTGTTTTACCAGGCTGCGAATAGCATTCTTTCGTTCTTCAGTAAGTTTGTTCCAAGGTTGAAGATAGCATGGTTTTACATCCTGACAGCTATCTTTGTGCAGTATTATGTACTTTTCATGTAAATCCATAGCAATCTGTTCAATCTTTTCAGCAAAGAAAGCATCATGCATCAAGTGCCGAGCAAATTGTTCTTCATCTACATGCAATTTTAGCTGTTCTTTAGAAGGAAGATGGGACTGCTCCCATTTTTGGGCATTAGATAGTCGGCTCATTTCTAATATAGCTTCCATGGATCTTGATTCATGCTTATAACGTGGTATTTTTAGCAAGGCCCGCAATACACCGTCATCGATTTGTGCCTGACCATGTTCATTGATCAGATGAGGGGTTTTTCGTTCTAACAGAGTACGGAGTAGCATTGCCCGGCGAATTATGAATAGTTGATCCCAATGTTTATCTGACTGATTTGGTCCCAGAATATTGACATAGCCGCGAAGACGGCTGACAAAGTCCGGTCCTTTGGCAGTCTGAAACTGTTTGTGAAATTGCTTATATTCGCTTTCGTCCTGAAGCGTTTCACCGCAAAACTCCATAAATGTACTGCTTGTTCCGCCCGCAAACACGAAGATAGCCTTGCCGATCGGATGGAGCGAATCGCCATCACGAAATACTCCGTCCTGCATCGGGGCCAGGAAATATTTAAGCCAGCCGAGATTGCCATTGAAAGCAGTATCAAACTCGTCAAAAAAAACCAGAGGAACTTTGCCTTCCAAGGATAAGTCCCGTACTTTATGAAAAGCAGCCACTAGTTCAGTAAGGCTTTGCAGTTGCGACAAATTAAAATTCAGTTTGCTAATCAAATTTGGCGCAATATTTGATGCTACTTCAGTAACACCGAACGATTTTCCTGATCCCGGTGTGCCAAATACCGCAATAGACAATGGCCGCACTACTGTCCGAGCTGAAATATATTCTAAGATCAAATTTTTTATGCTTCGGTAGCTTTCAATTTCTGTTCGATCGACAGAAATTAAATTGCCAAACCTGGCTGTTGGAATAAACTTCAGGGCGTGCTTTTCGCCATTTTTTACAATGTCATAGGCAATATCAGATAAGCCTGACGAACTTTTATCTTTTATAATATACCAGCAGGCCCAACAGTTAGGATTATTTAAATTGCGGATAAGTACATCCTGGATTTGTTCTTTGTAGCTAAAGTCATTTTCGCTCTCGATAAATATCGCATCATTAGGTAATTTATTTTCCGCAAGATCGCCGCCAAAACCATAGGTATAATATTTCTGGGCTGCAACAATTCCTTCGCGAATACCTTTACATACTGATTTATCAAGATCTTCTTGCAGTTTTACGCCGGCAACTATACTACGCGCCAGACCGGCAACAAAGCAAGATAATAAGCCGTACATTTTGCCTAAAGAGTCTTTGATGAGGCTACCTTCAATGCCATTTGTCAAAAAGAACAGCCGTGATTCCGGGTTTGTTCCGTCATTTTTATAATAAATCGCTCCTTCTAGTTCTAATGGGATAACAAGATGGCTGGCGCTGGCTAAATGAGAAATTGCGGGATTATTATTGATTTGCCAGACAAAGTCAAGTGCCGTTTTTTCCCAAGAAAGACCTTTACTAACGTTGACTCCTTGGGATCGCAGGTCGTCTCCGTAGATTACAACAATTGTATTGTTAAGATGGTATTTTTCAATTTGTTTCCATAACGCATTTGACCCTGTCGGGTTATTTGTTTTATAGATAATGACAGGCGATGAGCCGGAAGCTTTTAAAGCTAACGGCCAGAATTCTTCGTGAGAGTTAAATCCGTCATTGTTGTCATCTATTATGATTATATCGGCATTTGCGTTATCGCCGACGATTGGCAGTAATTCGGGATGACCTGATTCCGGCCCGGAAAAGCCGAGAAAGCGCGAGACCCGATATACTTCATTGGCTGATTTTTCATCCCGTAACGGGAAGAAACCTAATTCTACTGTCGAACGAAGTACTGCTTCAGAAAGCCTGTTTTCTGCTGGTGCATGGACCGAAACGCCTGTTGATAGAGCAACTAATTTAGCCAAAAGCAACGCTGCACCGCTTTTTACACTACGGTGCAGTTGTGAAAAACGCTGCCAGTTAAAGCCTAAAGTGGTTTCCTGTTTAGTCTGCCATTGATGAACATTTACACAAATATCGCCTGAAACAACGATATGTATTTCTTTATCAGTCATAGGTTGAACCTCCGTCTAGAATTGGTTTCTGCTACATTTTATTTGAATATGTTGCTATTATTGCTATTAAGATTGGTTGCTGAATATATTTCGGCTTTGATGCAGAAGAAAGATGCAATCTATGACATTTGGTTAGGTTGGAGAATAGGAACAAGCAAAGCTAATAACGCTAGATAGAATTAAAACAGATATTAATGATAAGAATCCTTCTAACAAGCCCATAGTATACAAGCTGGAACTAACGATTAATATATCGAACAATAAGTTAATTTTACCGGGGTTCCAACCGAAGCGGCGTTGGAGATATACTACCAGAATACCGGTGCCACCCATTGAACTTTTGTTTAGGAATAGAATAGCGAGACCTAAGCCGCTTAATAATCCTCCAACAATTGCGCCCAACCAGATTGGTAGCGATTGTTGGGGGATACATTTTCCTAATCCGGTAAGAAGTGTAACGCAGGTTACGGCTGCCAAGGTCGAAGTGGTAAAACTCCAGCCCATTTTACGAATAGCTAAAATATAGAAAGGGATGTTGACGATAAAGAAAAGGGTTGAAAACGGTATTCCGAAAAGATAGGATAAGAGCAATGCTATTCCAGGTGCTCCTCCTGTAACTAGATGAGCTTGGTTCAGCACTAGCAAACCGGCACTCATCAATAAAATTCCACAAAATGTTTTAGTTGTTTTATTCATATAAATCATTCTCCTAAATTAACGTGATCTTTATTATATAATAATCGAAAGTACAACTTTTGTAAACAAAAATTGTACGCAGTAAACAAAATGTTTATATTTTCAGAACTGTTGAATAAACTGACTTTACATGATATCTTAATAATAATAATAAGGAATGGCGGTAATAGTTTGGATAAGGAAATGGCTTTTGATTTTTTAACGCGATTAGCTGGTGGACTTGCTCAGATATTTGGCAGTTCTTGTGAAACTGTTGTCCACGATATGAATAATCCAAAAGCATCGATTCTTTATATTTGCAATGGGGAAGTGACTAAACGTAAAGTAGGCGACAGTATTACGGTGGCTGGTATTAAGGGCGTTGTAAATGATTATAATGAGCGGGAGGATCACATTAATCTTCTTGGCAAAACAAGCGATGGACGGTTGATCAAAAATTCAACGTTTCATTTAGAGGGCGATGATTTTCATTATGCAATTACGATTAATTTTGATTTTACCCACTTGTCTTTGGCTAAATCAGCTCTTGCGGAATTGACTAGTGTAGGACAAATTATAGCGGATGCTTCTAATTCTTCGGGGAATCTATTGCAAGACATTTTCGATGAATGCCTCAATTCTATTGGCAAACCGGTAGCGATGTTTACTAAAGAGGATCGGTTAAGGATGATTGCAATGCTTTTGGATCGAGGAGCTTTTAAGTTTTCTAAGAGTGTTGCGATAGTTGCAGAAAAACTTAACATATCTCGCTATACTATATATAAGTATTTGAGAAAACGGGAATTAAGCTGAAATCGTTGTATAAAAAAGCCAGGAGCGCGTTATTGCTCCTGGCTTTTTTATATGGTTGTGAGAGTTTATGATTTATCGGTCATGGGAGTTGGCTGGGGTGGTTTGTAATCAAATAAGACGCGGTCTGAATGATAAGCGGCAAGAATTGATTGGAAATAAGTTTAAATAATGTTTATAAAATATGATTTTAAAAACTGCTATAATTTATTTTGTGCTTTGAGAAATGGTAAGTAGCGGAATTTTATTCTGCAAAGCTTTATCGTATTAGATATTTAGTTTTGCGGTTTTATATAGATATTTGAGTGTAAGTAATGGGGGATTTGAAATGAAAAAAAGGTTAATATTGTTAATGCTTGCTTCTGTTATGATTTTTAGTACATCATCTGTAATGGCTCGGTCCAGTTTCGGCTGGGATGTTCGTGCTATGGGGATGGGGGGAGCGTTTGTTGCTGTTGCCGATGATATAAACGCAATTGATATTAATCCTGCTGGCTTAGCGTTTTTAAGAGGTAGTCAAGCTGAAGTTTCTTTTAGTAACGCCGACTATTCAGGAGTTAGTGAAAATATGCTTGGATTAGAGTATGCTACACAACTTGATAATGGTGCGTTAGGAGTTTCTTTATCAAGATATAAATATGAGATGGATCCTTATTATTCATCTACATCCACAAACTATTGCGTAGCTTACGGAACAAAAATTCAAGATAATCTAGCAGTAGGAGCCCATCTTTCTAAAACTAAATCAGACTCAAGTACTAATTTCGGGGTTAGTGCTTTATATAAAGATGGTCCGCAATTGTCTTATGGGTTACTTATTGATTCAGACCTTACTGTGGGGGCGGCTTATCGTCCGGATAGGCAAACTGTAGTAGCGCTTGATTTAGGAAATGGTACCAGCATTGGGGTCGAAAGGCACCTGGATAAAAGCTGGATTGTTCGCGCCGGAAGTGATGAGGGTGAATTTACCTTTGGTGTAGGCTATAAAATCCGTAAAGATCTTAGATTAGATTATGCTCATGAAGCAGAGCAAAATGCAATTGCATTAGTAACAGCGTTTTAATTTATGTAATAGTTTTTTGCGGTACCCTTGCCTGGAGGCAGGGGTACTTTTTATAGTATTGGAGCATTGATGCTTATCGAATTGACTGTATAGAAAGGCAGAGGAGATGTTTGACTGAAAAATGAAAAATAATTCGAAACTTTGCAAAAATGATATAATATATGCAGTATAACCATGAGATTACTCAGGGAATTGTTAATGCAAGTCAAGAGTTAGTTGGTATGAAGGAGGAGTTTTTATGGACCTAAAGGGTCAAGTCGCAATTGTGACTGGAGCCGGACAGGGGATGGGAAGGGGGATTGCTGAAAAGCTCTCTTTGGATGGCGCAAAGGTATTGGTTGTGGATAAAAATGAAGAAGGCGCCTGTGAGACTGCGCAGATGCTTATAGCTGCTGGAGGTGAGGCAGCAGCTATAAAGGCGGATATCAGTATTGTCAGTGATATAAAAATGATATTTGAAAAATGCAGGGAATATTTTGGTCGTACTGATATCCTTGTGGCGAATGCAAGTTTGAGTTACGCATCTCCTTTGCTGGAAACCAGTGAAGAGGAATATTATAAGGTCTTTGATATTAACGCCAAAGGAACTCTGTTTTGCCTAAGGGAAGCCGGGTGGCATCTAAATGACGGCGGACGTATTGTTGTCATATCTTCCAGTACTACACGTTATCCGAATAAAGGAATGATTTTGTATTCAGCGACAAAGGCTGCGCAAAAACTGATGGTAGAGGTTGCAGCATTGGAGCTTGCTGAAAGAGGAATTACGGTAAACTCAGTGATGCCAGGTGTCACAGAAACTCCAGCGATGCTCGAGGGATTGCCTTTGGAATTTCAGCAGCAAATTATTCAAAAGTCTCCGTTTAAAAGATTGGGGAAGCCGCAAGATATTGCAGAGGTTGTGGCTTTTTTATGTAGCAAAAATTCACAATGGATATCTGGCCAGCATATTCTTGCAAATGGTGGAGGCGCTATTTAAAAAAGGGAAAAACTTGACATATTTTCAATTATGTTACTATAATAATGTATGATTATGACGAAGAGGTCTGTTTTAGCAGACCTCTATTTTTTTTTATTAGGGGTGGAAGAAATGCAAACTGATAAAACCAATGTTATTGATGCTTCTGTTTTACTAGGCGAATTAAAAAGTGCCAATAATGAAATGGGTAAAGTAATTAAAAATATCCAACAAATTGCTCAACAAACCAATTTATTGTCATTAAACTCTGCTATTGAAGCGGCGAGAGCCGGCGAAGCCGGACGTGGCTTTAGCGTAGTTGCAGATGAAATAAAAAAATTGGCTACACGCAGCTTTTCTTCAACTAAAGAAAGTACACAAATTATTGAAGACATTCAGATAAAGGCTAACCAAGTTATGGGTGCCAGAACAGCTGATGTTGCCTATGACACTATTGATAAAATTGACCGCAATCTATTTGAAAGAAACTGTGATGCCCAGGCGTGGGCTGGCTTTACTCAAGTAAAAAATTCTTTATGTTCAGATGACCCTAACCGGATTGAAAATGCCAATGCACTATTAAACAAGATTGTAGAAATTTATGAAGTTTATTTTGATCTTTATGTGCTTGATACTGCTGGCACCGTTGTTGCTGCCGGAGTGCATCGCGAACTTATCGGACAAACTATGGCTGAAAAAGAATGGTTTTTAGATGTAAAAGCAGCTAACAAAATTTCTGTAACTGATTTATATTATTCACCTACCGAAGATCGTCATACTGTTGCTTACTCATGCCCTATCTATGATGATCACGGCCAAATTATCGGTTATTTTTCTTCGCGATTCAATTGGGAATATATTTATGATATTTTAGATTCTGCACGAATTGGTCAAAGAGGTGAACTTTACATAATCAACAAAGAAGGCTGTGTAATTGCCAGTCCCAGCCGCAAAGGAACTCTGACTGATAATTTATGTCATATAAAAGCTGCGCAGCTTGCCATGCAAGGCGAAGCCTATGGCTATACGCTGGAAGTAGATAGTAGAGGTAATACTAAAATCTATGGTTACGCCCACACACGCGGCTATAATGCCTATAAAGGGAAAAACTGGTCCGCAATTGTTATTGAAACTATTTAAGTATAAGCATCTATCTAACAGGTATTTTAGACTGTTACGACAGCAAAGCCGTCTATTATGAATGGACGGCTTTGCTTATTTCCTGCGGAGTTATCTATTTTAGTGATGGCGTTTTCTAAAATGTATATTGTTTATTAGCTCAATTATTGTACTGAATAAGAAGAATATACAGATTATCTTTAATACAAAAATCAGGGATTCTAGAAGGATGGCAATTAAGATATGCCATTCTTCTACCAGTGGTGTAAAGAAGGTAAGACTCATTAAAAATAATAATGAGAGAATAAATAGATAAGTTGCAGGATAATTGTTAAACATAGTAATCACCCTCTTCACTTATTAATATTTACCTAATTTCATTATATTCTGTATATTCTGTGTTGTCTACTTGGATATGCGAGTTATGGCTTCTTTTTGAAAATTTTGTTTATCAACAATCTATGCAACCGAATCGAAAGGTAGGGGGGAGAGGAGCGTCAGGGGGATGCAATGTTCTGGTAATATTATTTAGGTATAAGCACGATGGCGGTTTACTATTTCCCTTTTTATGGTACGTTTGGTAAGATAAGTTGTGGAAGTTAGTCCGGTGATAGTATAGCTAATATTGTTGTTGGGTTACTTTAAGGAGGAAGATATGGTTGCTGACCAAAATAAGCGAATCCTTCTCGGTACAATAATCATCTTGTTCTGGTTTACACAATTTGTTTATATCCCATTTCTTACGCCGTATTTATTGTCATTGTCGATATCAGCGACAATTGTTGGTATTATAGTTGGGGCGTACGGATTTACACAAATGGTATTAAAATTGCCGTTTGGCATCACCAGCGATATTGTAAAGAATCATAAATGTTTTATTTTAATGGGGTCTTTTTTAGCTGGTATATCATCATTGGGGATGCTGTTATTTCCTTCTTCAGTTTTTCTTATTATCGCCAATGGCCTTTCTGGGGTAGCCTCTTCGACATGGGTTTCTTTTACCATTTTGTATACTACGTATTATGATAAAGCTCAGTCTGCTAAAGCCATTGGCTTAGTTAATGCGTTTAATAATATTGGCATTGTCCTGGCATATATTACAGGTGGACTCTTGTATCAGAATTTCGGCATTAACGCTCTGTTTGGTATAAGTTTTTTTGTTGGCCTGATTACGTTTTTCTTGGCATTATTTATAAAAAGAGAACCACAAATTAGTTCGGAGAAAACTAAGCCAATAATTACAATGACTTCTATTATGGAAGTCATGAAAAATAAGCAGGTTTGGTTTTTTTCTATTTTAGCATCGTTTGCATTTTTCATTCTTTTTTCAACTGTTTTTTCGTTTACAACCAGCACGGCCAAACAAATAGGGGCAAATGGCGTTGAGCTTGGGATCATGTCAGTTTTATTCAGTCTAGCTGGAATTTTTAGCGCCTATTTTACTGGTACCAAACTAGGGCATAAATTAGGCGAAAAAGCCATGTTGTTTATTGGGTTCTTGTTATTGGCAGTTTATTGCGGCGGTATAGCCTATGCACATACTACTGCGGTTTTTTTCCTGCTTCAATTTTTTTGTGGCGGCATAGGTGGTGGCATACTTGGAGCGGGCTTGATGGCCGGTGCGGTAAAATATTCAGCAATAAACCAAAAGTCCACGACAATGGGACTTTACCAAACGGTTTATGGGGTCGGTATGACTATCGGCCCGATGATTATGGGCTATTTGGTGGAGACTACTTCAATAAGGATAGCTTTTTTATTTTTGACGGCTATTGCTCTGGGGTGTGCAATTATTATTCCGTTTTTTAGGACTAAAGCTTGTTAGTAGTTGGAATGGTTTATTATTCACGATGTGAGGATATTGTCTCTCAGCCACTGTCGATAATAGAGCAATTGTTCATCAGTATGAAAGTAATGTTCCCCATGTTCCAATACCTGTAATTTGCAGTGGTAACGTTCGACAAATTCAGAAACTACGTTAAACTTTAGTCATTATAAGCTGCGTACTTGTATTAAGCTGATATTGTAGTAAAATAATACCATAAAGCTAATCAAGAAAACAAAAGAAAGTTATATTGGGAGGCTTTGCAATGAAAGATGTTCTGGACTTTTTGACGGCAAATAAGGTGTTTTATCTGGCAACAACAGGCGGTGATCAGCCGCATGTTCGGCCTATGGGGTTTGTGATGGACTATGACGGAAAGCTGACTTTTTGTACTTCAAATCAAAAAGATATGTACAAGCAGCTTGTAGCTAACCCAAAGATGGAAATATGCTGTGTCGATGCCGAGGGTAATACTCTTCGTTTATGCGGCAAAGCAGTGTTCTGTACTACGGATGAAACACAACGGAAGGCTTTGGAGTTAATGCCATCTCTCAAAAGATTGTACGCAGTGGGCGATAAGAAGTTCGAGATATTCTATTTAGACAATGGTCAGGCAGTATGTCAATCTATGTCAGGTGAAAAGAAGGTGCTGATGGTTTAAGCAGCACCAAGAAATGAATAGAGTGGGTTAAAGATTTTGAGAGCTGTCAGTGTTGCCGATATATCGGCAACACTGACAGCTCTGTTTATGATTTGCTGGTTTGGAATAATCCGAAAAATCAAGTGCATACTATATATAGCTCTGCCGATCTATGGATTTGCTTTAGATAAGTACATATTGAAATTTGACTTATGTTTTTTTTAGGATTTAAGCTGACTCAAATAGAATTACAGTTAAGGGTAAAAGCAATTGAACACTACTAAAAAAATCTATATAATATTGAATAGTGAAAATAATGAATTAATTATGGCTTTTTATTAAAAATGCTAAAGGAGTGACCGCAAAATGCCACATGGAAGAATGTCCTATGACCGCCTTGAAGGCGTAAATTATGATCGTATGAGAAAATACCGTTTGCAGAGGATCAAGGAAGCAATGGCTGCACACGGCGTTGGAACACTTATTACTTGGGATCCATATGCTATCCGCTATATCAGCGGCGGATATGTTACAATTCCGAACCGTTATAACGCAAGGCAGTGTGTAATTGTTCCCCGCAATGGCGAACCTCATTGCTATTTTATGAGCAGCTTCTCAATAGAAGCTTTGAGGAAGGAAGCTCCATGGCTCAACGGTAAAATCTTTAAAGATTTTGGACCTGCCAGGGATGCAGACTATGCCGAAGTCGAAAGATGCTCAAAAATTATTATGGACGTAATTTCCCAATATGGTCTCACTAACGAGCCTGTTGCACTTGATGGTTGCGCTAGAGAGCATATGACTATGGAAGTACTGAAAAAACTTGGTATTAAAGAATTTAAAGATGGGGTTATGGTCTGTTTCGACGCACGGGCTATTAAGAACGAGGATGAAATTGCCTGCTTTAGGCTGGCATGTAATGCGGCTGATGCGGCTTTCGAAGATATCCGCCAGGCAATTCGCCCAGGTGTTCGCGAATGTGACTTACTGGGTATCGGAATGAAACGCCTTTACGAAATGGGCTGTGATGAGACACAGGAATTTGTTGTAGCTTCCGGTCCACGGACAAATCCCATGCATATTGACTTTACCGACCGGGCAGTTAGGCCAAACGAGCCCGTTATTATTGACATTAACGGTGCATCCTACATGGGCTATAAGACCTGCTACTACCGGACATTCTTCTGTGGCCGTCCTAATGAAGAGCAGAATGCAATTTATGAAGACGCTCGTAAAATGATGTATGATGGTATGGCAGCCATCAAAGACGGCGCATGTGTTGACGATGTACGTGCCAATTGGCCGAAGAGCCCGAACTATTGGGGCTACGACAATTGGAGAGAAGTAATGGGATATGCTCTTGGTCATGGTCTTGGTATTTCTCTTCATGAGGCACCGATCATGTTCTTCGCAGGCCCTGGAATTGGACCAAATAGCACCTTCAAAGAAGGGATGGTTCTTGCAGTTGAAACTTGGGCAGGCAAGCCTGGCAGTGATTTTGGCGTTCGTCTTGAAGAAGATATTGTTGTTACAAAGGATGGCTATGAGCTTCTCACAAAATGGCCGGTTGACAAGATGACCGAGTGCTGGATCTAATTGCCGCTATTGCTTTGACATAACGGTTTATTATCAGACGAAAAAGGGTCTGTTGTACGAGCGATAAATTTATCGCTAATGCAACAGACCCTTTCAATATTTTGAGTTGGTTTAGATTGTCAAAGCAGACAGGGAGAGACGCGACGATGGTTTAGACATGAATGACTCTGTCTGCAAGTTCAGCTCGTTTGGCGTCATTAAAATTGTTGACTTCACTAAGATATCCAGTGATTCTACGAATGCGCTTAATCGGTGATTTTTCAAAAGCCTGAATAATTACTTCGTCTTTTTCAAGTTTAATAATTATTCGGTCCAATTCTTTCTGTTGGTCATTCCATAATTGAAGTTCTTCTTTTGCGTACTCGGTGGCTTCGGCTTCCGTCATTTCGCTGGGGAAGTCTAGAAAAACATTGTTTACTAAAATCATCTGAATCAATCCTTTACTTTAATGTTGTATAGCTTTGGTGTCAATATATTCGATGATGTGGGGGAATTTACCTGCTTAAAACACAATATATTGTGTTAAAATTTTTAATGCTTTTTTGTACAAGCTATTTGCATTCTAAAAGCTGAGGACTGAAATATGTACTAGGGAGTTGCTTGTATCCAACTGATTTTCAGAAAATGCTGGGCTTGATATAGACATTGCAGTTTACAGGTGTTAAAATTATGAAAAAACCTTGACGATATTTTAAAATAAGTAATTGACAAGGTCGTCTTTATCCATAAGATAAGGATGGCCTTTTTTATTAAGGCGGAGAATTTGCGGTTAAAGACGTTTTTACGCTTTCTGTAAGTTTAAATGAAGTATGAAGTGGAAAGGGGAATAATCAGTAAATTGTGACAGGGTGGGATAACGATTTAACAAATCGCGTTATAAGGGGAGATCATAGTGAATCTATTTCGAACTAAATCAATTGAGACAATGTTGGAAGGTACTAAAACGGTTCATTTAAAAAAGTCGCTTGGGGTATTGGATCTTACTTTTTTGGGGATAGGCTGTATTATTGGCACCGGTATTTTTGTCTTGACCGGTGTAGCTGCCGCTAAATATGCCGGGCCGGGGATTATGCTTTCATTTGTTTTATCAGGTTTGTGTTGTGCTTTTGCGGCGCTGGCGTATGCCGAGCTGGCTGCAATGGTCCCGATAGCTGGCAGTGCATATACATATAGTTATGCTGCTTTGGGAGAGATGGTAGCCTGGATAATCGGCTGGGATTTAGCCTTAGAGTATATTGTAGGCGCAAGTGCAGTAGCCGCAGGCTGGTCGGCATATTTTACCGGACTATTGAAATCCAGTGGCGTAATATTGCCACATATGCTTACTGCTGTTCCGGCCGACGGCGGAATTGTCAATTTGCCAGCTATTTGTATTGTCGTTTTTTTATCGGGTCTGTTGATTAGCGGCAGCAAGCAAAGCTCTGGATTTAATAAGGTGCTGGTTTCAATTAAATTAGGCGCAGTGTTGCTGTTTTTATTTCTGGCGATACCTCATGTTGATGTCACTAATTGGTCGCCGTTCTTGCCCTTTGGTTTTAATGGTATAGCCGCAGGCGCGTCGATTGTTTTTTTCGCTTACCTTGGATTTGATGCTATTTCAACAGCATCGGAAGAAGCTATTAATTCAAATCGGGATTTACCGATCGGAATTATTTGTTCGCTAGTTATTTGTACTATTTTATATATTGTTGTAGCTGCAACCTTAACAGGGGTGGTCTCATATACGGAGTTGAATAACGCCGAACCGGTAGCGTATGCTTTGCGTTCTTTCGGCAGTAATTTAGGCGGTGCTATCGTAGCGGTAGGTGCGATTTGCGGAATTACTACTGTATTGCTGGGACAGATTTATGGTCAGTCGCGGGTTGCCTTTGCGATGTCGCGGGATGGATTGCTGCCGAAGGCCATTTGTAAAGTACATTCAAAATATGGTACGCCATATTTGATGACGATTATAACGGCAGTTGTTGTGTCGATTTTGTCAGGGTTTTTACCGATTGGTATTATTGCTGAATTATGCAATATTGGCACGCTATTTGCGTTTAGTCTAGTTTCTATCGGCGTATTGGTCTTGCGCTATACGCGTCCGGATTATCATCGGCCTTTTCGCTGCCCGTTTGTTCATGTTATAGCGCCGTTGTCGGTGATTTCTTCTTTCTACTTGATGGTTAATTTGCCAATGGAAACTTGGATTCGTTTTGTGGTGTGGCTTATTCTTGGAATTGCTGTATATTACTTCTATGGCCGGAAGAATAGTGTAATAAGTCAAGCCGCGACTAAACGGTGAAGTATCGTATTATCCAAAGGTATGGCTCTGAGTAAGAGAGAACTGGAAATGGAAGAAGTTTTGATTTGCGAAGGAAAATAGACGGTGTAGGCCGTCTATTTTGTTTTTGCGTGCTGACAAAATGTTTACAGCGAAACCATGATATTGACTCTAACATTGTGTGAGGGTTTATATTAACTCTATGATATTTAAGAAAGGAACTATTTTTATGGGGCAAACGGCAATGAAAGAGTGAGAGAGAAATTTTAGGTTCATCCAAAATAAGTAATGAAAAATAGATTTGTAAGGAGTTTTTGAATATGCAAAATGTTAAAAAGAAAATGTTGGTTGCAGGTGGCGTATGTTGATTTGAATAAAGTTAAGGATGGGAGCTATATAGGGGATTGCAATGCATATATTATAGATTCTAAGGTTAAAGTTGAAGTGAAAAATCATAAGATAACGGATATAAGCTTCGTAGAGCATAAATATGATCGAGGAAAGCCAGCAGAAGCTATTTTACCAAAGGTGATAGCAAAGCAATCGCTTGAAGTAGATACGATTTCTGGAGCGACAAATAGTAGTAAAGTTATACTAAAGTCAATAGAAAAGGCTTTGTTACAGGGGCAAGAGTAGGCTGATGACAATATCAAGGATGGTTTATGAAGTATTTAAAGGGAATTACACAATATGGATGGAATAGTATATTTCGTGTAATTAGTTATTATTTATTGGCTGAAGCAGGCTTCTTGCCGGAAACTTTGACATGGCTTTTTCTTGGCGAAGGTAACTGGAACTTAGAAAGGCGCATAAAACATGTTTAGAATTGGTGATTTTTCTAAAATCGCAAAAGTATCGATACGAATGCTCCGCCATTATGACCAGATAGGACTTCTTAAACCGGCTTATATTGAAGCGACGTCTGGTTACAGAAGTTATTCGATTAATCAATTGCCGCAACTGAACCGAATCATATTTTTAAAGGATATTGGATTTTCGCTAAATGAAATCAGCGAATTGATTGATGACAATATTTCTCTTGAAGAAATGAAGAGGATGCTTTTGAAGCGCCAGAAGGATCTTGAGAATGAGATTAGTATGGCTCAATTAAATCTAAGTTCAGTTATGGAAAGGCTTCGCACCATAGAAAATGAGCGCGAAATACCCCTGTATGATATTACGGTAAAAAGTGCTGAGAGTTATTCGGTTGCTGCTTTTAGGAATATAGTACCTCATGTTAGAGAAATGTGTATTTACTGTTATAACATGTATTCAAAGTTATATGAGGAACTTAATAAATTGAAGATATCAACAATTGGTCCGGAAATAACATTTTATTATAATGAAGAGTATTCTGAAACAGATTTGGATATGGAAGTCAGTATTGTTATCGCGGGTAATTTAGTTGAGATAGATAAAATTAAGGAATCTGAATTGACTTTCAAAAAAATAAGCAGTCAAGAAAAGGTGGCATCACTTATTTATAGTGGTTCGTATGAAGGTGTGGAGGGTGCTATTATTGAGTTGCTAAAATGGATTGGTTCTAATAACTGGGAGGTCATGGGAGAATTAAGAGAAATTCATTTTTCTGGTCCTGCTCATGTTGATGGTATAGTTCAAGAACATGCTGTTATTGAACTTCAAATACCAATAAAAGGCTATTGAGAACTTATGCAATCTATGACGGCATTTGTCAAGCTGCTTATTAGTAAGTGGACGTATCCGGCGGTATTATAGTCTTAAAGATAAAAGTTGTTATAGTATAAAAAGAAGAGCCACCGGCAAAAAATGCTGATGGATCTTCTTTTATAATTTTTGGCAAAAATGAATGGAGGCGTTTGAATATGGCAACCATTAAAAAAGTGTTGTAAAGATACCAGATAGTGTTTTGGTTAAGAGTAATAGGCTAAAGCTTTTCTTATAATTTTGTCCGTGATATAATTTTGGAAAGTAGTCATGTGGGGGAGTCGTGTTGTATCAATTGTTATGCCCTGATGCTATGCCTGAGTCGTTGTTTGATATTGATTTTGATAAATTGACCGATTTAGGTATTAAAGGTATTATTTTTGATCTTGATAACACAATTATTCCTTGGGATAGTTCGGAGATGTGCCCTGATATATGCGCCTGGCTTACTGAGGTATTAGGTAAGGGCTTCAAGGTAAGTATTGTTTCTAATAATTGGCATAGCAGGGTACGGAAAATTGCGAATCGGCTGGATGTGCCGTTTGTGGCGCGGGCTTATAAACCGGCAAAGTTTGGTTTCCGCTCAGCGCTCGCGACAATGGAGCTGGGTCCAGAGGAGACCGCGGTTGTTGGGGATCAGCTTTTTACCGATGTTCTGGGCGGTAATAGACTTGGGTTATTTACTATTTGGGTTAAGCCGCTGACCAGGAATGAATTTGTTGGCACCAAAATTAAACGTTATATGGAAAGCTGGGTGGTCCGGCGTTTGCGGGCCAAGGGGTTGATCAGGTGAAGGAGGACTTAAAGGTGGACCAGGTATTTTCGAGTTGCAGCGCTGTTATCCCTACAATTTCTGGGAAAACTAAATTAGTTGGGTTAGTAGGCTGGCCTGTGGAGCACACGCTGTCGCCTTTGATTCAGAATACGGCGTTTGCTGCGGCTGGTTTGGATTATGTTTATGTGCCGCTGGCGGTTAGGCCGGAGGATTTGCCGCAGGCTTTTTCTGGACTGAGGAGCTTGGGATTTGAGGGAGTAAATGTTACGGTGCCGCATAAAGTGGCGGTTATGTCGTTGATTGATGCTGTTGACCGTAGTGCTGAGCTGGTAGGAGCAGTGAATACTGTTGTATTTACCGATAAAGGCACAACCGGGTATAATACTGATATGGCAGGATTTAGTGCGTCGCTTGAAGCTCAAGGTGTTCTAGTTAACGAGCGGCGTGCACTAGTTATCGGAGCAGGGGGCGCAGCGCGGGCGGTGGTATGCGGTCTTTTGGAAGGCGGCGTTCAAACGGTTGTAGTCGGGGCGCGGTCAGTAGCGAAGGTTGAAAAATTCGCCGCATCATTTGATTCCGGGAGGGTGCGTGGCTACGCCTGGGATAGTGCAAGTTTTACAGAGGCAGTTGGTGCAAGCGATATTGTGGTTAATTGTACGCCGATTGGAATGTATCCGCATATGGACCAAAGTGTTGCTTTGGATTGGGAAGTGCTTCCCAGCAATGCGGTGGTTTGTGATTTAATATATAATCCGCCGTTTACTAAACTATTGACTAAAGCGAAGGAAACCGGACGCAAGGTTGTCGGTGGTGCCGGTATGCTGGTGGAACAAGGAGCGCTTGCATTCGAACTGTGGACCGGAGAGCAGGCTCCACGGCAAGCGATGTATCAGGCGCTGCGTGAGCTGGTAGCAAATAGAAGTTAAGGAAATTTGGGTTGTAAATTGGGAAAATAGAGGAGCTTTATGTGACTTCGTCAAATTTAAATATAATTGTCAATTAATTGCTGGGTTGAAATGGCAGGCTGATAGAGTGAGGGAGTGTGAGTGTGGTGGAATTAAAAAATTATATGGAAGTTATGGTATGGCAGTACTTGGATGAGATTTTAGCCGGGCACCAGGGAGTTTGTTCTTGTGAGAGATGCCGTTATGATATTGTCGCTTTAGCTTTAAATTTTTTGCCGCCGCGCTATGTTGTTACCGCTAAAGGGGGAACCTGGGCAAAGGTGAGAGCTTTGGAGCAACAGTTTTATGTTGACGTTGTTACTGCTATTTCTAATGCAGTGACTCTTGTAAAATCTAAGCCGCACCATTGTGATGATGACTAACCTTTAGAATAAGACACCCAAGCTTAGTCAAACTGCTAACAGAACGGAAAAGGGGTTTTGTGTCGTTTTAAGTGGTCGGATTACGGGGCGCAATGCCTCTGAGGCGAGCTAGGCTGAGTTATGTGCCATTGCCGCCTTGATATAGGGGCTTGGCTGAGCCAAGTCTTTCTTAGTATATATCAGCACTACAGTTTGAAGTTTGTTTTTAGTAAGAAGGAGGGGCCGTTGTGTTTCGCTTTTTAACTGCGGGGGAGTCGCATGGACCGTGTTTGACAGCGGTGATTGATGGAGTGCCAGCCGGACTGGCGATTGATGTTTTAGGAATAAACAATGATTTGGCTCGCCGTCAACAGGGATATGGCCGGGGCGGCAGAATGAAGATTGAAAAAGATAAAGTTGAAATTTTATCAGGTGTCCGGTTCGGTCAAACTATAGGTAGTCCATTAACTTTGGCAATCCGCAACCGGGATTGGGATAACTGGCAGGACAGAATGTCGGTCGAGGGGGAGCCAGTGGGACCGCTTGTAACTTCGCCGCGGCCAGGGCACGCAGATTTGCCTGGAGTGCTTAAATATGAGCGGCAGGATGTCCGGGATATTCTTGAACGGGCCAGTGCCAGGGAAACGGCTGCTAGAGTTGCTGTTGGCGCTGTGGCTAAGCAACTTTTGGCAACGGCAGGGATTGCAGTGGTTTCGCATGTGGTAAATATTGGTGGAGTGTCGATTGGCTCAGAGTTTAAATGCTCTGCTATTGAACTGGCTGACAAAGTTGCGGCTTCGGATTTGGGGTGCGCTGATTCAGCGGCGGAAGTAAAAATGAGGGAAGCTATTGATAAGGCTAAAGAAAACGGAGATACGCTGGGCGGGATTTTTGAAGTAATAGTGACTGGCGTTATGCCGGGGCTGGGTACTCATGTGCAATGGGATCGCCGATTGGATACAAAGCTCAGTGGAGCGTTAATGTCGATACAGGCCATAAAGGGCGTGGAGATTGGAAATGGTTTTGGTTTTGCGGCACTGCCTGGAAGTTTGGCACATGATGAAATATTCTTTGACCTTGAGCGGGGATATTACCGTGGCAGTAATCGAGCTGGCGGGATTGAAGGCGGCATAAGTAATGGTGAAGATATTGTCATACGGGCGGTTATGAAGCCAATTCCCACATTGATGGTGCCGCTGGCATCAGTGGATATTGTCACTAAAACGGCTACTAAGGCTAACACTGAGCGTAGCGATGCTTGTGCGGTAACTGCGGCTGCGGTTGTGGGTGAAGCTATGGCTTCAATTGTGCTGGCTGATGCTATTTTGGAAAAATTCGGCGGGGATACTACTCTAGACTTAGTTCAAGCGGTAGAAAGCTACCGCGCCCGTCTTGGGGCACGGTAATAGTATGGGATATGTGAAGAATGTTGTACTTATCGGGTTTATGGGAACAGGCAAGACAAGTACTGGACGGCTGCTTGCTGCGCGCTTGGGGCGACCGTTTATTGATGTGGATAAGGAACTTGAAGCCGAGAATGGGATGACGATTGCTGAAATGTTTGCTCTTTATGGCGAGGCTCACTTTCGCCATAAAGAGGCCGAATTTATTTCAAGGGTTTCCCGCCGCCATAATGCGATTATTGCCACTGGTGGCGGTGTGGTTCTAAATCCGCTGAATTTAAAGCATTTGGCAAGTAATAGTGTTGTTATATCGTTGAGTGCTTCTTTGGATACTATTTTGGAACGTACCAGCAGACGTGATACCAGACCGCTTTTAAATCGTCCTGACCGCGCGGAATTTGTGGCCAAGCTTTTAGATGAACGAAGAGAGCTTTATCAAAATGCGGCGTACATTGTTAATACTGATGGGATTTCGCCCCAACTAGTGGTGGAAAGGATTATTGTGCTTTTGAAACAGGGAGGTTATATCCGTGGCTGAAGTCAATGTAGATTTGCCGACAGGAGCGTATAATATTCATATTATTCCCGGCGAAATCGGGGAAATCGGGCGACTGGTAGCTGGGGTGGGACTGGCAGGCAAGGCTTTGGTGGTTTCTGACGAGATTGTTGGGGCTTTATATGGTGAAGTGGTTCTTAAATCGCTTAAGCGCGCCGGGTGTGAGGCTGAACTTATCTGTGTGCCCCCTGGTGAAAACTCCAAGGATTTGGCTGTAGCAATGGAGCTATATACCAAAGCTGTTATGATGGGACTTGACCGTCATTCGCCTGTGGTTGCGCTGGGCGGAGGAGTGGTTGGCGATCTTGCAGGATTTGTGGCTGCTACTTATATGCGGGGTGTGCCTTTTATCCAGATACCGACAACTCTTTTAGCTCAAGTCGATTCGAGCGTGGGTGGAAAAGTGGCAGTCAATCACCCGCTGGGGAAAAATTTGATTGGTGCCTTTTATCAGCCACGCTTGGTTTTAGCTGATATTAATGTTTTAAATACTTTGCCTGAGCGCGAGCTTTCAGCTGGATTGGCGGAGGTAGTCAAGTACGGGATAATTGCTGATGCCGCTTTATTTAAATATCTTCAGGATAACTATGTTGGGATTAAAGAGAAGGATCAGGCGGTTTTGACCAAAATTGTTAGTGATTCTTGTAATATCAAGGCCCGGGTTGTGGAACAGGATGAGAAAGAAAGCTATTTGCGGATGATTTTGAATTTTGGTCACACTATTGGGCATGCTGTGGAAGCTGCAACGGAATATTCGCGGTATAAACATGGCGAAGCGGTAGCTATTGGTATGCACGGGGCGGCTCTGATTAGTTATTATATGGGCTTATGTTCTGTTCAAACGGTAGATTCGATAAAAGAACTTTTGAAAGCTTTCGAATTGCCGTTAGTGGCAAGGGAATGTTGCGCCGACGAGCTTAGCGGGTTCTTGAATCATGACAAGAAGAATGTCGGGGGTTTAATCAACTGGGTACTTATTAATAACGCTATTGGTGAAGTTGTTATACAAAGCGATGTGCCAAAAGAGGTTATCTGCCGGGTTTTGAGTGAACTCACATAGAATTAGGCGGGTTTTGAGATACTAGTTTTATGTTTTACTTGATATACTTTAATGTCGTATTAGACTAAAAGGTCAGCGACAGGATGTGAAGACGGGGGTAAGATGGTGATGCTTGACCGCAGGGTACTTGACGAAATTTTAAATAAGGCACTAAACAATGGCGGTGACTTCGCTGATGTCTTTGTTGAGAATCGGATGAGTACGATGGTGTCTTGTGAAGAAAATCGTATTGAACGCATTAAGACCGGAACAGATGCTGGCGCTGGTGTCAGGGTGGTCTCAGGTGATACTACCGCTTACGCCTATACTAATAAGGTTACTGAAGACGAATTGTTAAAGGTGGCGGATATAGCCAGTCGTGCGGCTAAGGGCGCAGGGCGCGATACAGTAATAAATTTAAAAACAGTCAAATCAACGCTTGATTTGGATGTTGCCGTTTTTCCGGAAACGGTTGCTATTGACGACAAGGTTCGGGCAGTAGAAACGGTTAATCGTGCTGCCAGGGAAGTGGATGAGCGAATTAAACAGGTTATGGTGGGATACGGTGATGTGACCCAGGATGTGATAATTGCCAATTCACTAGGACGGCTGGTGGAGGATCGGCGGGTGAGAACCAGGCTTGCGGTAAACGCTGTGGCCGCAGATGGCAATCAGATTCAGACTGGTTTTGAGTCTCTCGGTTCTAATCAGGGTTTTGAGATAATAACTGATGATGCTTGTACTAACCTGGCTAAGGAAGCTGCTCGGCGGGCAATAACATCACTTACCGCAAAACCGATGCCGGCAGGTAAAATGCCTGTGGTTATGGCTGGCGTCGCAGGCGGGACTATGGTTCATGAGGCCTGCGGTCATGGGTTAGAAGCTGACTTGGTACAGAAGGGGCTGTCGGTTTACTCCGGGAAAAAGGGACAAAAGGTGGCGGCCACAGGTATTACTGTTGTGGATGATGGGACTATTCCCCGGAAATATGGAACTTTAAGGTTTGATGATGAGGGGTTTAGTACTGAGAAGACGGTGCTGATTGAAAATGGGGTGCTCACTGGATTTATGTATGACTATCTGACTGCGTCAAAGGACAAAGTGAAGCCCACTGGGAATGGGCGTCGAGAATCTTTTGAACATAAGCCTATTCCCCGGATGCGTAATACTTATATTGCTCCTGGCAGCGATGATCCGGATAAAATTGTCCGGTCAGTAAAAAATGGGCTTTTGGTAAAAAAGATGGGCGGCGGTCAGGTAAACACGGTGAACGGCGATTTTGTCTTTGATGTGGCCGAAGGATATATGATTCAAGACGGCCAGGTTACTAATGCTGTTCGTGGGGCGACACTAACCGGAAATGGACCTGAGGTGTTAAAAATGATTGACATGATTGGCTCAGATATGGGCTTTACTATTGGCACTTGTGGCAAGGACGGCCAAGGCGCGCCGGTGTCTGATGCCCAACCTACCATTCGTATCCCAGAGATTATTGTTGGCGGTACGGAGCATGGCTAAATTTGATTTTTGTTAAAATAAGGGACTGCCCATTACTGATATGCTCCCCCTATAGGAGACAATGAAAAAATAAATTGTCAACTATAGGGGGATTTCTATGTCAGTCAAAACTAAAGTAAGTCCTGAAGACAAGATTAAACTGGTGGAACAATATATGTCTGGAGCAATTAGCCAGCATGAGATCAGTCGAATTACTGGATTAAGGCTCGCATCGATTCAGGATTGGATATGTAAATATAAAGCGGAAGGAGCTGTTGCTTTCTTCTCAACGAATAAAAATCGAAAATATACGCCCGAACTTAAGGAGAAAGCGGTAAAAGAATATCTCTCTGGAAATGGGAGTTTATTAGCGCTGTGTGAAAAATATAAAATTCGTTCCAAGACTCAAATCCTTCGTTGGATTAAGATGTATAATCGTCATGAAGAATTTATTCAGCGAGGAGGACATCGAAACATGACGAAAGCACGAAAAACCACGCAGGAAGAGCGAGTAATAATTGCTAAGGAGTGCCTTGCAACCGACAGAGATTATGGAGAAATTGCGAAAAAATACCAGGTAACCTACCATCAGGTTTATGCCTGGACAAATAAATTTGCTGAATTAGGGATATCTGGCGTGGAAGACCGGCGAGGCAAACGTACAAGCCAACAAGAACCACGAACAGAAGAAGAAAGGCTCAAAATCAAACTTGCGCAGTTAGAGCATGAAATTTACCTTCTTAAGATGGAACGCGACTTTCTAAAAAAGCTGGAAGCGCTCGAGAGGAGGCGGGATTAAGCCTGGTACGTCAGACAAGTCTTTATGCGCTTATTAGGCAGGAACACGAAGACAACAGTTATCCAGTCGATGAACTTTGCCACCTTGCCCATGTAGCACGGTCTGCTTATTACAAGTGGTTGAAGCGAAAAGAATCAGTGAATGAAGTGGAAAATAAACGTATCGCACAGCTCATTGAAACGATCCATCAGGAAACCCCGGATAAAGGTTATCGACGTATCCGGGATGACTTAGCCCATGATTATAATACAAAGGTAAATGACAAACGCGTGTTGAGAATATGTCGGCAACTCGCTATAAAATCAACGATTAAATACAGCAATCATGGTTGTACCCGGCAAGCGAGTAAGCCACAGCATATAGCAGAAAATATTTTGAACCGTAACTTTCATGCCGATAAACCGAATGAAAAATGGCTGACCGACGTGACAGAATTCAAGTATTATATAGGACCTGAAAAACACAAGATTTATCTCAGTGCCATCCTAGATCTCTATGACCGCCGAATCGTTTCATTCATCATACGCGACCGCAACGACAACCAGCTGGCATACAATACCTTTCGTGCAGCCGTAACGGCCAATCCGTCAGCTCACCCGTTATTTCACAGCGACAGAGGCTTTTCTTATACCAATCGGACATTTTATGGTATGCTTGTAAAAGCCGGGATGACGCAGAGCATGTCTCGGGTAGGAAAATGCATTGATAACGGCCCAATGGAAGGTTTTTGGGGAATTTTGAAGCGGGAACGGTATTATGGAAAACGTTTTATGGATAGAGAGTCTTTAGTTAACATGATTAAACGTTATATAAATTATTACAATACGAAACGGGTACAACGAAATCTTGGTGTCTTGACTCCATGTGAAAAACATGAGATGTATTTAGCCGCATAAAAAACTGCCAGCAACCCATTTATTAGGGTTGCTGACAACAGAAATGATTTTATATATTTCATTGTTCACTTGACGGGTAGCAGTTCA
>Ga0316602_10000146_pt1 | contig 67024 bp, 60 predicted proteins | sample OWC_soil_day10_C_FD_203103 | JGI IMG/M metagenome (GOLD analysis project Ga0316602, IMG submission 203103) | Wetland soil microbial communities from Old Woman Creek delta, Ohio, United States - OWC_soil_day10_CT | ecosystem: Environmental > Terrestrial > Soil > Wetlands | place: USA: Ohio...
AGGTCTCTCATAGCGAAAGCTAGTAAGGCCCCTTGAAGAATACAAGGTAGATAGGCCAGATGTGTAAGGATAGTAATATCTTCAGCTGACTGGTACTAATAGGCCGAGGGCTTGACTTAAGCAGCGATAAGCAGCGAACCGAATTTTAAGCGCTAAAGCGCAAAAAAATTCGAGTGAGTCGCTTAGTTCCGAGCGAAAGTGAGGAACATCCTACAGCAAGACAGTAGGATAATAGCGAGCAGAAACTTCTAATCGCATGAAATATTTGGCTAAAGCGCGAAAAATTTTGTGTGAGTCGCTTACGCAGAGCGTAAGCGATGCGTTACCTACAGTAAAAGGTAACGATTTGAGTTCTAATCCAATGAAATGTGCAAGTAACTTCACTAAAGCTGATGTGCAGTTTTGAGGGAGCATACCTTTACGGATGCACACCTCTTAATCTGGTGACGATAGCTAAGGGGTTCCACCTGTTCCCATACCGAACACAGTAGTTAAGCCCGTATACGCCGAAAGTACTTGGTTGGAAACGGCCTGGGAGGATAGGTAGCCGCCAGTTAAGGAACCACTCATTTTATGAGTGGTTTTTTGTGTTGTATAAATAAAAGATCTGATAAGAGGTTTTATTTACAATAGGAAATGATTCACGGGGCAATCCCGTGAATCATTTCCTATTGTAATCATGTTGTTGGTGTGCCTGCAACTGTTGCTGCTTCATTTACAGATATGATATTCCAATCCCCCTGGATGTTTTGGGTTAATTGAATTAAATAGCGTTGACCGGTATCTTGTTTTATTGCTTCAATTGTTGCTGTGCCGTTAGCTAGGTTTAAGAGAGTAAAGGAATCCTGGAAACTGTTGAAACCATAATTGTCGGCAACCAGTCTGAAGGCTTCAATTGGGCCGGAGGATTGGTTATAGTTGTTGTATTGGTTATAGCCCCACTGATGTTGGTTTCCCCAATTATGCCCAAATTGATATTGGTTTCCCCAGCGATCTCGTTCGCGTTCCCGGTGAACGGTGTTGAAATTAGTATTTTGGTTATCGGTAACTGTTTTATGAGTTTGGACTGCGTGAGGAGGCGGAACTGGTTTTTCGACATCGGCAGCTTTAACAATGGGGATACCTGGCAGGGCTGCGCCGGTAAGAAAGGCTGCACCAGCCATGGCTGCTGCATAACGTCGATATTTACGACGAAGAAACTTACGATTATTTGCATTTCGTTCCATTCATTTTCCCTCCTTTTCTGCGATTAGTTTGCCTTGATTTTTGTAGCATAATGCTTGGTAATTTACAATAATAAGTCTTGATATTACCTGTAGGAATAAGAAAAATGTAAAATAATATGGTATAGTTATAGTTTTACATTAATTTGACTGGGAACAAAATAAAAGGCTGCCTCTATTGGCAACCTTTTATTTAAAAATTATAACTATTGGCATTAACAAAATTATTTGCTGAAGTATCTATCAAGCAGACCTTGGAATGCTCGGCCATGGCGAGCTTCATCCTTACACATTTCATGAACTGTATCATGAATGGCATCAAGGTTTAATTCTTTTGCGCGTTTAGCAATTTGCAATTTACCTTCGGTAGCGCCGTATTCGGCTTCAACTCTTAATTCAAGGTTCTTTTTGGTGGAAGTTTCTACTACTTCTCCAAGAAGTTCAGCAAATTTAGCGGCATGTTCAGCTTCTTCGAAGGCGATTCGTTTATAAGCTTCAGCTACTTCAGGATAGCCCTCACGATCAGCTTGGCGGCTCATAGCTAGATACATACCAACTTCCGTACATTCGCCGGTAAAATTCATTCTTAGGCCTTCAAGAATCTCGGTGTCAACACCAACCGCAATACCAACGCGATGCTCGTCAGCCCAAACAAGTTTACCAGCAACTTTTTCAATAAACTTTGTTGCCGGAGCTTTACATTGTGGACAGAAGTCAGGGGCCGCATCTCCTTCATGAATATAACCACAGATTGAACATACAAATTTTTTCATATTAATAATCTCTCCCTTATTCAAAATAATTATTTATTAATAATGTCTATTAAGATAATAACAAAATACAAGTATTAAGTCAAGCAATTTATGTAAAAATTTTTATACGGTGATAAACAAAATAAGTTAGAAAGATATAATCTTTGTTGGTAGTTGTGGTATACAGGTTGAATTGTTTGCAAAAGTATGGTAAAGTTAGTGCAAATAAATATTTGCTATTGGGAGCTGGAGAGGCCGGCTGAGAAATAGACCCTGCTAAGTCTATGACCATTGACCTGATCTGGATAATGCCAGCGTAGGAAAAGCCGGGATTCTATATTCTCAAGTGCGTCCTTCGGGAGGTGCTTTTTTTGTTATTAAAATAGGGAGGTTAGATAATGGAAATGTTAGAGCAGGCTGCCGGGGTTTTGACGGCGGTGCGAAAGAAAAAACCGTTAGTGCATCATATTACTAATTATGTTACAGTAAACGATTGCGCCAATATTGCATTAGCGCTTGGCGCATCGCCGGTGATGGCTGATGATATTGGTGAGGTTGAAGAAATGGTGTCATTAGCAGCGGCATTGGTAATTAATATGGGGACGATGAACACAAGGACAATTAAATCAATGCTGGCTGCCGGAAAAAGAGCCAAGGAGCGCAATGTGCCGATCGTTTTCGATCCGGTGGGGGTTGGTGCTACAACTATGCGGACCTTAACGGCAGCGAAAATTATTAATGAGGTTAAGCCGGACGTAATACGGGGCAATATGGCGGAAATAAAGCTGTTGGCTGGTCTGAAGACTGCAATTCGCGGGGTGGATTCAGTTGATGGTGACGAAGATGGTAAAGCGGTTGCGATTACGCTGGCGAATAAGTTGAGGTGTGTAGTGGCAATAACTGGTAAGAGGGATGTTATTGCCGGAGGGGAAAAAGTGTATGTGATTGACAATGGCCATAGTTTATTGGCGAGTGTTACTGGTACAGGCTGTATGGCGACAACTTTAGTTGGTGGTTGTTGCGGTGTGGTTAGTGATCTGCTTGTTGGGGCGGTGGCTGGTATTATGATTATGGGATTAGCTGGGGAAATAGCCAATAAATCGCTGGAAGCCGATGACGGGTTAGGGATGTTTAGGGTACGGCTGTTTGATGCGGTTTCAAAAATGACTAGTGAAATAGTTTTGCAGGGAGGACGAGTTAGTGAAGGCTAAGGCTGTTGATTATTCGTTGTATCTTGTGACTGACCGCCGGTTGTTAGGGAACAAGGAGCTGGTAGCTACAGTGGAAGACGCGATAAAAGGTGGGGTAACTGTTGTTCAACTAAGGGAAAAGGATGTTTCGACGCAGCAGTTTTATAGTATAGCTTTAGCTGTAAAAAAGGCAGTGTTGCAATATAAGGTACCGTTCATTATCAATGATCGAATTGATGTAGCTTTGGCGGTGGAAGCCGACGGCATTCATATTGGGCAAAGTGATATGCCGCTAGTGACAGCGCGAAAGCTAGTGGGACCGACCATGGTTATCGGGGTGTCGGTTGCAACGCTGGCGGAAGCGGTAGCGGCTGAGAATGAGGGGGCTGATTATCTTGGAGTAGGAGCTGTTTTTCCAACCGGCACTAAAGCTGATGCGAGAAGTGTTAGTCTTGAGTTGCTCAGTGAGATTAAAGCAAGGGTGAACATTCCGGTGGTGGCAATTGGCGGCATCAATATCCAGAATGCCAGTCAAGTGGTGACAACCGGAGTCGATGGTTTGGCCGTGGTTTCGGCAATTATTGCACAGAAACAGCCGGGCTTGGCCGCTAAAAATTTTCGCCAGATTATTGATAAGACTCCCCGCGAATAGGCAGGGAGTCTTATTTTGACCGTTTGTTGGAATGTGTTGGCAATGAGGTAATAATAGGGTATTATAATGGCAGGAGGGAAGGCTATGGGGTTAGTGCTGGCTGTTGTTGCGGTTGTAGTACTGGTTATACTAGTTGTACCTGTACAGTTGCTGGTGCGGATAACTGGTGATTGCCAGCCGGAATGGGCAGTGGAAATAAATTGTCTTGCCGGATTGGTACGGTTAGTCCGCCAACCTGATGCAATCTTTTTTGCTGTTGGTGGTTGGAAACGAGATATTTATCCCAAAACAGTTCAGGGTGAGGCTAAGCTTACGGCTCCGGCCAGAGTTCGCACTATTTTAGACAAAGTTAGAACAACGGTTAAATTTGAGGAGCGGCGTCCTATCTTACATCTGATGGAAGGCATTTTAACCGTCATTAAGATAAGGGTTAAAGGCGAGGTCAGGTATGGTTTGGAGGACCCGGCTATAGCGGCCTGGGTTTATGGCCTGATTTGTGTGTTTCAAGCGGTAAAGCCGCTCAAAGAGCTTAAGATAACGCCAGATTTTGAGGCTTACGGCTGGTGGGGCTGCGTTGAAGTTGTGTCTTCGGTACGGCTAATGGATATAATTAAGCCAATAAGTGGTTATTGCAAGTTTAGATTGGTAAAAATAGTATTCGACAGAGGTTAGGAGGAACGGCTAAATGAGTGGAGAAAGTGTAACGCAGTCAATTGAGGTGTTATTTGAAAACCTAGAGAATTTAGTAAGCAGTAAGACTGTTTTTGGTGAGCCAATTACGATTGGCGAAGTGGTTCTTGTCCCAATTGTTGACATAGCCTTTGGGGCAGGCGCGGGTGGCGGTATAGGCGAAAAAACGGGTGAACGTAGTCAAGGGTCTGGCGGTGGGGCCGCGGGAGCAAAAATGAGTGCGTCGGCTGTTTTAGTGGTACGGGGGTCAGAGGTTCAGGTTTTAAAGCTGAAGAATGTTGCTGCAGCTGACCGGCTATTGGAAATGGTGCCTGACTTTTTGCATTCACTAAAAAAGAAAGATAAGTCTAAAGTTGAAAATAATGGCGAAATGCCAGAAAAAATAACGAGCTGAACCATTGCGGTTCAGCTCGTTATTTTTTACAGGCGGTTGCTGCAATTCAATACATTTTTGATTTTATGTTGAACCATGGATTTAATCGCGTCACGCGCTGGGCTGAGATATTGGCGAGGGTCAAAGTCGCCAGGATTTTTGGCCATGTGCTCACGTATTGAGGCCGTCATGGCCAAACGAAGATCAGTATCAATGTTGATTTTGCAGACACCCATTGTTCCTGCTTTGTGGAGCATTGCTTCAGGTACCCCCTGGGCATCATTGAGGCTGCCGCCATACTCATTGCATTTGGCGACAAACTCTGGCAGTACGGTGGAAGCTCCATGGAGGACGATTGGGAAGCCAGGTAACAGTTTGGATATTTTTTCCAATCGAGCAAAGTCAAGCTGGGGTTCGCCTTTAAATTTGTAAGCCCCGTGGCTGGTGCCGATAGCAATGGCCAGCGAGTCAACGCCGGTGCATTTAACGAATTCGACGGCTTGATCGGGGTCAGTATAGGTGGCATCTTTGGCATTAACTTTGACGGCATCTTCAACGCCTGCTAAGCGGCCAAGCTCGCCTTCAACAACTACGCCATGGGCATGAGCATATTCTACAACCTTTTTAGTTAAGGCGATATTATCTTCAAATGAATGTTTAGAACCGTCGATCATAACGGAAGTAAAGCCGCCATCAACGCAAGCTTTACATATTTCAAAGTCAGCGCCATGATCAAGATGGAGACAAATGTCCAACCCGGAATCTTCAACAGCGGCTTCGACAAGTTTCATAAGGTAGATATGTTTGGCATATTTACGGGCTCCTGCTGATACTTGCAGGATAAGGGGCGACTGCTCTTCTTTGGCAGCATCAACTATTCCTTGGATTATTTCCATGTTGTTGACATTAAAAGCGCCAACGGCATAGTTACCGTAAGCTTTTTTAAACATTTCCGTTGTTGAGATTAATGGCATAAAAATTCCTCCCAAGTATATTTAGCGGTTATATTATACCACAGTGTTGTTAAAAAAGGATAATAATACTAATTAATCTTGAAAAATGTTACTTCTTGAGGGAGGATGAAAGGTATAGTATAGCATATTGATGTTGATTAAACTTGAAAAAGGTTATTTATGCAGCTGTTTGAACGGGAGAGTATAGCGTGATAATAATACTTGAACTAACAAAGAACCTGCTTATTGGTTTTGCAGGTTGTTAATCAGGAACTCGATATCTTCTGGTAGCGGACTAGTGATATCTAAGGGTTCGCCACTGATCGGGTGGATAAATTGGAGTCTGGTGGCATGGAGGGCCTGACGGCTGATTAGTTCCCGGGACCCGCCATAAAGATCATCACCTACTATGGGGTGGCCGATATAGGATAAATGTACCCGTATTTGATGGGTACGCCCTGTTTCCAGACGTAGTTCAACTAGACTGTGCTGGGGAAAGACGGCTAAAGTTTTATAGTGTGTAATTGCATTTTGTCCGTCAGGCTGGACAGAGCGTTCAATTATACTACCGGCCAGCCGTCCTATCGGGGCGTCAATAATTCCTTCTGGTGGCGACGGAATGCCAGTAACTACTGCCAGATAAGAGCGGCGCAGATTTTTATCGCTGCTGACGGAGAAGAGATGTTGACAGTAGGGATTTTTCGCTACTAATAATAGGCCAGAAGTGTTGCGGTCCAACCGATGCACGGGATGGAAGCTTGGGGCTACGGTTTCGCTCTTTAGGTGATGGATAACAGCATTGGCTAAGGTAAGTTCGCTGTGGTTGCCACTGGCGGGATGGACTAAAAGCCCCGCAGGCTTGTCTATTACTAAAAGTGAGGAGTCTTCATAACAAATAGTTAATGGCAGAGCATGGGGTTCAATGGTGCAATCAGAGGGCCAATTTATACTCACGGTGTCGCCGGGGTGAATTAGCGTATTCCAAGGTACCGGATGATTATTAACAAGAATAGCATCACTAGCTTTTTTTAGTTTGCGGCGCAGGGTTAAGGATATTTTTAAGTGGCGGAGAACCTCTGGCAGTAGTTGTGGCTGGCTGTGTGCCGGAAGAGAAAATGAAAGCATTAGTTGTGTCCTTTACCGAAAATTTTTATTAGCATCAATAAATATTCTTGGTTAAAAAAAAAAATCCTGTATTATGGATGATTTACACAACAGCTAAAAAGTTGAAGGGGTAAAACAGAAAAAAATTACTGCCTTGGCAGGCAGCGGCATTTTTTCATTATATTATAGTGTTTGTTGGATCATCGAAATTAATTCGGCGATATGTTCTCTTTCCATAGTCATAGATTCTTTGAGATAATCACTCATCGGATTTCCGCGCCAACCGTATATATCACAGAATCGGCGGTGATGGCGGATTAGTGCGGTTACAAGGAGCAAAAGAAGCGACGGGTGGCCTAAATGCGGAGTATCAATGTCATCCATTGGATTGTCGTCACGTAGCGGCATGCCATACTTATTAATAACAGCAGCCATGGCTTCATCGTGCATAATTAACATGTGAAGAACATCCAAGTATCCGTTCCAATGCTCAATAAACATTGTTTCTAACTTATCCCGTATTGTGCCGATAGCTTGCTCGGCTGCGTCTAATGATGTTCGCATAAGCTCCAGTTGCTCAATGGCTTCCTGATGCAGTCTACGCATGTGTTCAACATCGAGAGTGATATGTCTTAGGTCACGAAAACTTTTCACGGCAACCCCCTCCCATAAGGGTATTTTATATATTCTATGCCGCCGCGAAATTAGATGTTAAGTCAGCGCTATGTGCCAATCATTTAAATGGGGCAATAAAACGAATCATCTTAATAGGAATGTGCATCGACAAACACCTGTGACGTACATTGACGTTTACTATAATAAAGTCGCAGCCAACATAGCAGAGAGTACCGCAAAAGCTTTCCCGATGGCATAAACGTGAAACACAAGAACTAAAAATTATGGTCCAAAGCCCCAATAAATTCCTTTATATTGGTCGCGTCTAGCATAAATAATAAGGCCGGATTTAATAATGATAAGCCGCCGCTGGTCAAAGCTTGTGAGAGGAATATCGGTAGTAACCGGGGCCGTGGCGGCTGTTTCTTGCTGATTCCTGGTTATTGCTTTTTTGATATCGGCAATTTCCCTGACCATGGTATTAAGTGCTTGGTCGGCGGCTGAAACTTCGATCTTTCCATCTCGTACCCAATTTAGAATAGCCAGCTGGCGAGCTTCTAGATTTTTAAGTTCCGAAAATAGCAATTTACTTTCTGCTGCCTGGGTATCCAGGGGTGGGGCTATAGGGTCAATTTTAACTTGAGGGGTGATAAGGCTTAGGAGTTTATTCCAAACAATATTATCGAGTAGTTCTACGGGAAGTTCATGACTGGGACAATTATTGTAGCGCTTATAGCTGCAACGATAATAGCGATAATGCGTACCATGAGCAGCATAGTCAGCTCCTATTAAATTATGGCCGCAGTAGCCGCATTTAATAATTTTGGCGAGCAAATACTCATTGTGGGTGTTGCGTTTAGATAATTTACTGTTTTCCTCAAGCACTCGCTGCGCCGTGTTCCAGGTTTCTTTGTCAATAATTGCCGGTACGGTGATGGGAACGCATTCTTCAAGGGGGCGGATAATGCGCTTCTTTTTTCGCTGTTGTACTAACTTGTCGTAGAATTTGAACGCCCACTTGGTACCAGCGTACATTTCGTTTTTTAATATTCTCCATACTGCAGCAGAATAAAACTTTTTGCCGTTTTTGGTTCGATAACCATGTATATTTAGCTCGGTGGCAATAGTTCGGACTCCATAATGTTTTTTTACGCACAATTCATAAATTTTACGGATAATAGCGGCTTCATTTTCGTTAATAATATACATCTGTGTTTCATGGTCAAAATTATAGCCTAGAGCCTTGTCATTATAGGTTAGTTTACCTTGTAAAGCTTTGGCCCGTTTGCCGCGCATAGTCCGTTCACGGGTTTTAGCCTTTTCAAAAGCGCTTACTGCACCGCGGATGGAGAAAAAGAGTCGCCCTTCTGGCGAAGCATCATAATCTGCGGTAGTAAAAAAAAGTTTTGTCCCAGTCTTTTCAATCTCATCAGCCAACAACAATTGGTTGGTAAGGTTGCGGCTTAGCCGGTCAGGATCGAGCGTTATTACACTAGAAAGTTGGTGCTGGTTAAGCTTTTCTCGGAGTTTATCAAGCGCCGGGCGCTCAAGATATTCGCCGCTATACCCATCGTCTACATATTCTTCCACTGTAACCATACCGGCTTTATGGGCATAATCACGACAGGCTGTGAGCTGATAATCAATAGAGTAGCCTCTTTCAGCCTGTTCTGTTGTGCTGACACGGCAATAGATTGCATGCATGGCGACCCCTCCCCGAAGGATATAATTCAGACATTAATTTTTCCGATTGCTAGATAAAGCCTTGTTTATTTGGCTTTATCAAATATATGTAGGAAGTAGTACTAATCATTACAAGCGTATTAACTATAATGACTAAAAAAATAGCGATAAATAAATTGTTGGTTGCATAAATATATGTATGGAGGAATATTTTTAAATTTATATTGGGAATAGTTTCTAATAACACAAAATATTATATATACTTACACGAATTGACATAATTTGTGATATGCAAACGATATAATAAGCAAGAATATAGTTTAAAACAAAATTAAAAATAAGATAGGAGGGACCGACTGTGAAAAAAGCTTTGGCATGGGGGCTTTTACTGGTTTTTGCTACTATTTTTTCGGCAACATCGGTTTATGCTAGAGAATATCCACCGGCGGGACCGCCGCCGGGGTACCAGGAAGAGGATAGTCTGGATCAACAACACCAATACCCATTTAGATGGCATCAAAAACGGGCACGTTTTTTGCGCAGCTCCAGGATGGAGCGAATTAATCAACCTGAATGGCATGATAAGTTTCCGGGTATGCATATTTACCGTTGGCATGGTGAACCTGGGGGCAATGGCGGGCCGGAAGGCCCTGGTGACGATGGATTTATGTATAGAGACCATTGGATAACCGATGCGGTTTTCTTTTATGATGATGAGGATGAATTAGTGAGTGTAGGGTTTATGTGTGATGGGGTATTTGTTAGAATTAGTGCCGATCATGACGAGGAAATAAGCCGGGATGCTTTTTTTGCGTGGTGGTGGAGATATTCTTAAATTAATCAAATGGTATCTTTATTGGTATTAACGAAAAACCTGATGACCTGATTTACGGTCATCAGGTTTTTCGTTGTTGTAGATAAATGATGTTATTATTTATGCTACAATATTGCAAATTCTAGCATCAACACTAAAAATAACTTCGCAGCCTAAGAGGCACAAAATGCGATCTTTCATACTTTCGCGATGAAAGTCATACATTTTGTAAGGTAGGGCTTCTTCGCAGCAGGGGTCTGGAACCATGTAATCTTCATAGCCGCGGTCCATTTTTTCTCCTTGATACCAATGCGGATATTTGCAATCCATAGGCCTAATATCCTCCTTTATCTTTTTGACGAATGTCAAAGTTCTTAGTATCTCACCTGATATATAATATGAAATTTTATAACATAATGTTACTTTTGGTTAACACTGTTGGCTGATGAAACAATGTATTTTTAATAGTCCTTGTGGTAAAGTGTAACAAAAGGTGAGAACTTCTGATTCTATAAATATAATATGTTGAAACAGTCCCTAGGGTGCACTAGTCGATGAACTAGAAAAAACGAGTAAAATGTCGAGCAGGAAAAATAGTTGTTTCCCCGAATAAGAATATATAAAAAAAGCTTATTTGTTGTTGAAAATGCGGAGGTAGTAATGGAATTTAGTAGTTATAGCAATGTAATTATTGTAGGCTTTTTGGTTTGGGTAGCAATGGCCCCAAAGAAAAGGACAGCTAATTTTGGTGAATGGTTTCTTGCTTATATGGCAGCGCTATTATTCAGCTTGATTGGCAGTTCGGAAATTATGATGTCCAAACCTAACGCCTTTTTCTTCACTATAGGTGGTACATTGGCTTTTTTCTATGTAGTTGCCCGATCGATGATTACGGTAAAAATAAAAAGATAAATACGTAATTGATTAGTTAGAGCTATCCCGGCTGAGCCGGGATTATTTTATTGTCATAAAGAAGGAATCGACAAATACTATGAATAATTATAATATAGATATTGTGAAATTTTATTTGTACCAGTTGAGGAGGATATGAATGACGCTAATGGTAAAGAAGTTTGGCGGCAGTTCGGTCGCCACTCCGGAAAAGATTATGGCTGTTGCCCAGCGGGTAATAAACGATAAGCGGTCGGAGGACAAAGTTGTTGTTGTAGTATCAGCGATGGGTGATACTACAGATCATCTGGTTGAGATGGCGAAATTAATGACCAATGTTACAACTGGCCGGGAGATGGATATGTTGTTATCTACTGGCGAGCAGGTTTCGATAGCTCTTTTAGCCATGGCGTTTACCAAGCTTGGATATCCTGCTATATCCATGACGGGGTTTCAAGCAGGAGTATCCACTAATACCGCTTTTAATAAAGCGAATATTACTCATATTGAACCATCAAGAGTATTGTCGGAGCTGGATAAGGGGAAAATCGTGGTTGTGGCCGGTTTTCAAGGAATGACAGAAGATGGTGATATTACTACTCTGGGACGCGGTGGCTCAGATACTACTGCGGTAGCATTGGCTGGTGCGATGAAGGCGGATGTATGTGAAATTTATACTGACGTGGATGGAGTATATTCAGCTGATCCACGAGCGGTAAGTACTGCTAAGAGAATGAAGGAAATTACTTATAACGAGATGTTGGAAATGGCAAGGTTAGGGGCTGTAGTTATGCAGCCGCGGTCAGTTGAAATGGGTAAACGTTATGGTGTGCCGATTCATGTCAGATCTACTTTTAGTCAACAACCGGGTACTATTATCAGGGAGGTATATACTGTGGAAGAAAAAGAGTTTGTTATTAGAGGCGTAACTCATGATACTAATGTAGCCAAAATAGCGATACTGGGTGTGCCTGACAGCCCAGGCATTGCCTACAAAATCTTTGCGGCATTAGCTAAAGCAAATATTGATGTGGATATGATTGTACAAAGTATTCGTAATGTTGATAAAAGTATCATTGATATGGTGTTTACTATTTCCAAGGCAGATGTTGTTGAAGCTCGCGCTATTGCCGAAAAAGTGGGAAAAGAGCTAAATATTCTTGGTGTAGTCATTGAGGAAAATGTTGCCAAGGTTTCAGTAGTCGGGGCCGGGATGTTCGGGAGCCCTGGTATAGCGGCAACCATGTTTGGTGCGCTGTCTGATGCCGGCATTAATATTGAAGTTATCAGCACGTCGGAAATTAGTATTTCTTGCCTTATTCAGGCAAATCAGGCGGAGGATGCGGTTAAAGTAATTCATAGTCGTTTTTTTAGTGACGAAGCTTAAAATTTAGTAGCAATGATATAATATTAGAATCCGGCTTAGCCGGATTCTTTTTTTGTTTTATTATTCCTGATTGTCTAAAACAAAAATAATAAAACAATATTTTCATGCAGTAATTATCACAAAATATAAAGGGGTTATGTAAACTATATTGAAATACTATAACGAGAACTCATTTAGGTTAGATGAAAATTAAAGCAGTAGTTATACTGTTGGTGAGTTCTTAGTTAGCAACTATAAATATTGGCGAGCATGGTGAGGAAACGTGGATACTCATAGCGCTCAACGGATTTTATAGTTGTGGGAAAAGAACAAATAACCACAAAAATCTGAGGAGGACAAAGCATGAACAAGAAATTGCTTGTTGCCGCGATTTTGGCTGCGCTGACCGTTTCCACCACGACTACTTTTGCTTCTCCGACGTTTACTGGTGAGGCTCGAATTTTAACGCAGAAGGATGAAGGGGCCCATACAACCACTGATACTCGTTTTCGTTTGAATGCTGATTCTGAAATTGGTGACGGTTTCTACGCTCATGCACGAATTCAAGGACTTGATGAGCAAAGTGGCGTTTCACAATTTGCTACAGGCGCTTCTCAAGGTGTTACGGCGACTATGGATCAACTTTACCTGGGAACCAAAATGGGGGCGGTTGATGTTAAGGCTGGTCGCCAGGGGTTATTTGTAGGCAATGGAATACTTGCAGATGTTAATGTACAGGGTATGTCATTAGCGACGGATAGTCAAAATATTGGGTTTGAGGCATTTCTTGGCCGTTCTGGAACTGACGATGTTACTGCGGCTAACTTAAAAACCAAGGGTGATGTGGTAGATTTTAGTGTTGGCTATTTGCAAAAAGATGACGTCAAATATTTGGCCTTAAATGCTGATCGGCGATTAAATAACAACATGGTACTTTCTGGTAATTATGTAAAAAACAACACTGATAATGCCAATGGTTTCTTGGTTAAAGCGACTGTCGGCGAAGCCGCCCATAAAGGGGAGTTCAATTACGCTCTTTCTTACCGTAACATTGAGGATAAAGCTGTTGATGGTGGCTGGAGTACTGATAGTGCTTACAATGATTCTAAGGGGTTCAGGGTTGAAGCTAATTACAAATTTGCCGATAATGTAAATATTAATGTCTTTAAAGACTTTACTGATAAAAATAGTGATGCTACTGCGCTGAATCGAGCAAAGGCCGAACTTACGGTTATATTCTAAATAAAAAAGGCGGCTGAGTTTGGCCGCCTTTTTTATTTGCCCAGTTATTTCAAGGTATGTAATGATTAGTTTAAGCCATGCTATAAACGGGTTCAAAAAATTTATTAACGGGAGGTTTGCATTATGTCGAGGAGTCGTAAAACTGTGAATCCCGCTGCCCAGCAGGCTCTTGATCGGTTGAAGATCGAGACTGCGTCTGAACTCGGCCTTGCGAATTACCAAAACACTTACAAAGGTGCTTTGACTTCCGCCGATAATGGACGGGTAGGCGGTCAGATGGTTCGGAAGATGATTCAGGCTCAGGAACAGAATTTTGCTGGTACTGCTGCATCAACGGCTCCGACGGGAAAAACTCTTACTGCGGCGTACGATGCAAATAATAAAGCTTAGCAGGCCAAATGGCCTGCTTTTCCTTATATTATTCTAAAAATATAGTTAAACATTCAACAAAAAGCCTTGGTTTAGATAAAAAAAATTTAAAGGAAAAGATTGGTTGGATAAAGAAATACTATGTAAACATAAAAAGGAAGTGTAAAAAGGTGCCGACAGTATTAATAAAAAGATTAGGTGAGCATGTAGGTGAAGAAGTATTTATTCAAGGCTGGCTATACAACTTACGATCTTCTGGAAAAATTTCTTTTTTGATTGTACGGGACGGAACGGGTCTGGTGCAAGGTGTTTTGGTAAAAAAAGAAGTAAGTGATGAATTGGTAAGTTTAGTCGGGTCGTTAACTCAGGAAAGTTCAATAATTATGCGTGGTATTGTTCGTGAGGAAGCACGGTCGGTGGGAGGGTATGAAATCCAGGTAACAGGTGTAGAACTGGTTAATATTGCCGAAGAGTATCCGATAACACACAAGGAACATGGTGTAGAATTTTTGGCGGATCGGCGTCATTTGTGGCTGCGTACGCCGCGGCAGAATGCGGTTATGCGGATACGATCAGAAATTGAACATGCTATTCGGGAATTTTTTTATCAGCGAGATTTTGTTTTAGCTGATGCTCCGATTATTACTCCGGCGGCATGCGAAGGAACTACGACTCTGTTTGAACTTGATTATCATGGCGATAAGGCGTTTTTATCCCAAAGTGGACAACTTTATAGTGAAGCAGCTGCAATGGCCTTAGGGCGAATTTATTGTTTTGGGCCGACTTTCCGAGCTGAAAAGTCAAAAACGCGGCGTCATCTTATGGAGTTTTGGATGGTTGAAGCGGAAATGGCATACTTTGATATTAATGATAATATTAAAGTGCAGGAAGAAATGGTTTATTATGTTATTCAGCGGGTGCTTGAAAGGTGTAAACAGGAACTTAAAACTTTAGAACGAGATCTAACAAAATTAGAAAAAATTACCTTGCCATTTCCGCGGATCAGCTACACTGAAGCCGTTGAAATTCTTAACAAGGCAGGCGAAGAATTTACTTGGGGCGATGACTTTGGCGCACCGCACGAAACGATCATATCTAATTATTTTGACGCTCCTGTTTTTGTTCATCGCTATCCGACGGCTATTAAGGCGTTTTATATGAAGCCTGATCCAGAAAATAAGGATGTAGTTTTGGGGGCTGATTTATTAGCGCCGGAAGGATATGGTGAAATTATTGGCGGTGGACAGCGGATTGATGATCTCAAGTTATTAGAGCAACGGATTGCTGAACATAATCTGCCGCCAGAAGCGTTTGATTGGTATTTGGATTTACGTCGTTACGGATCAGTACCACATTCCGGTTTTGGTATGGGCATAGAACGGGCTGTTGCATGGATATGTGGTCTTGATCATATTCGCGAGACGATACCATTTCCGAGAATGCTACATAAAATGTATCCCTGATTGATCCTATAATTTATCAATATCCTGTTTGAAAATAAAAAAAATGTAAGAACAAGCAGGAAAAAAGGAATTAATGAAAAATATTTAATATTTATTCATTAATTTTTGATAAATAATTGTTTGGATAAGAGGGGGAAGAGTGATGGCTATTCGAGTTTCCGGATCGCATATGCATGATAAAGTTATAAATGATAAAATTTTTAAAGCGAGTGCCGCTGCTAAAGCAGCTATTAAAAAAGTGGGCGCGGAGCAGGTAATTGATGCGTCAATTGGTGTTCTTTTGGATGAGAAAGAGAATTTGGTTACACTATCCACAGTGGAAAAAATTTATCGTAATCTGCCAATGACAGAAATATCTGATTATGCACCAATTGCCGGTTTGCCTGAATATACGAAAGCGGTTGTTGACGTAGCGCTGGGGGATTGTAAACCTGATGCTTATTTTTCGGCTTTAGCCACGGCTGGCGGTACCGGAGCGATTCATCATGCCATCTGGAACTATACTGACTTGGGTGATAGTATCCTTACTCCTGACTGGTATTGGGGTCCTTATCAAATTATGGCAGAAGCCTTTGTCCGCAAGCTTGAAACGTTTACCATGCTTGACGAACATAAACGGTTTAACATTAAAGGCTTTGCAGCGAAATTAGCTGAATTGCAGGCTAAACAAACTAATGTGTTTGTTATTCTTAATACTCCGGCGCATAATCCGGTAGGGTATAGCCTTGATGACGACGAATGGGACGGCGTACTTGATATTGTTAAGACTGCGGCGAAAAACAAGGATAAAAACTTTGTAATATTTGTCGATATGGCCTACATTGCGTATGTTGGCGACCAGCATGAATGTCGGACTTTTATGAAGAAATTTTCCGGTTTGCCGGAAAATGTGCTGATTATTATTGGGTTTAGCATGTCCAAGGGATACACGATTTATGGTCAGCGTACTGGGGCTATGATTGGGATATCTTCCAGCCGCGAAGTTATTAAAGAATTCGAGTCGGTTAATAATTATCTTTGCCGGGCTACGTGGTCAAGCATTAACCGAAGTGCGATGGATCTATTAACGATTATTTATAAAGATAAAGCATTAACCGAGCAGATTGAACAAGAACGTGATGGTTATTACAAAATGCTTCGCGCGCGATCTGATGCCTTTATTGTTGATGCCAAAGAAGCGAACCTAGAGATGATGCCCTATAATGCGGGATTTTTTATGTCAGTCTTGGCTAAAGATCCGGATTATGCTTGTGAAAAATTATGTGACGATAATGTTTTTGCGGTGCCGATGATCGGGGGGATAAGGATCGCTATCTGTGGGGTGCCGCTCAAGAAGGTTAAGGGTATGGCTACCAAAATGGCGAAAGTGGTTAGTTTAGTACGATAAAATAAACCCAGGTTCACTTCATTTAAGGGTGAAGTAATCTGGGTTTATTTTTTCCTTTAATACCCATTAAGGTGTTATGCGCTTGCTGGCAATACTATGATAAAGGAGGGATATAACATATGGGGCAATATAATGAAAACTGGGTGGATGGCACAACGTTAAAATTTCCGCGCGCTGGATTTTGGGGGGTTCACCTTATCGGTGCGGTTGTGATTTTTCTTTTGGGAATGCGGTTTTCAGTTCGGCGGGCTCCTTTTCCGATTATTGCTTATAAGATATTAAAAATGTTGGCGCACCGTTAAATTAGATTACAAAAAAGACTTGACGGTGAAGGTCAAGTCTTTTTTGGTGAAAGATGACGGCTTTATAAAAATGGCGTTATATACAAAGACTAGCATTTTTTTACTAAAATCGTTATAATTATACTTTGGGAAACAAAATAATAATCTGTAATAATGGGGGCTAATGAATGTTTCGTTTAAAGCCGCGGGAGGACAAGTTTTTCAAATTGTTTTCTGAAAGTACCAGGATACTTCGCCAAGGGGCTCAAGTACTTCATGAATCGATGAAGGGTGAGGATGACTTAGAGCAAAAAATGAAAATTATTTCGGATATAGAGCATCAGGCTGATGAAACTAATGATGAAATAGTTGATTTGCTTAACCGGACATTTATTACGCCTTTGGACCGGGAAGACATTAATCTTTTGGCAACCATGATTGATGATGTAGTAGACTTTTTGCAAGGAATAATTGAAAGAATCGTGCTTTACAAGGCTGGTGCGCCGTCGCCTGGAGCTACTGAGTTGGCTCGGCTTCTAGAGGACTGTACCGAGGAAGTGGTAAAATGCTTTGATCTGCTGCCGAACATTAGGGGGAATCGGGATAAAATTCTTGATCATATCCGTAAAATTTCGGTTCTGGAAAGTGAAGGTGATCGCATTTACCGTCAGGAAATTGCTAATCTATTCAATACCTGCCCTGATCCGGTTAAGATAATTAAGTGGAAAGAGATATTAGAACATTTGGAGGACGCTCTGGATCATTGCGAAAAAATAGCGGACTTAGTTCGGGGCGTGGTTATGAAATATGCCTGATATATTAATATTAGTTGTCTTTGTTTTATGTTTGGCGTTTGATTATATCAATGGCTTTCATGATACTGCTAACGCTATTGCGACGTCGGTATCGACGCGTGCTTTAACACCGAGAATGGCCGTATGGCTTTCTGCCGGACTTAATTTTATCGGAGCGATGTATAGTACAGGAGTAGCAAAAACTATTGGCGCTGACCTTGTAAAATCAGCCCAAATGATTAATGAACATATAATTATTGCGGCGATGATTGGCGCGATTTGTTGGAATCTTATTACTTGGTGGCTTGGAATTCCCAGCAGTTCATCACATGCTTTAGTTGGTGGGGTTATTGGTTCGGTGCTAGTTTCGACCGGTTCTGATGCACTTAAAATTGATGGGATTATAAGAATTGTTATGGCGCTGATTTGTTCGCCGGTAATTGCGATTATCACTGGTGTTATCATAATGACGGGGATTTATTGGCTGGTGGGGCGAGTCGCTCCATCAAAGCTAAATAATAAGTTTCGTCGCCTGCAAATTGTTTCTGCAGCCATGATGTCTTTTGCTCATGGCTCCAACGATGCTCAGAAAGCAATGGGTATTATTACCCTTACGTTGGTTAGTACGGGATACTTGCAGACTTTTGAAGTACCGATATGGGTTAAAATAACAGCAGCGACAGCCATGGGCGCAGGAACAGCGGCCGGGGGATGGCGAATCATCCGGACGATGGGGGCTAAAATCTTTAAATTAGAACCGGTGAGTGGATTTGCAGCTGATTTAAATTCATCGTGTGTTATCTTTGGGGCAACACTGCTACATTTACCAGTTAGTACTACCCATGTTGTGTCAGGTTCAATAATGGGCGTGGGAACTGCCAAACGGATTAATGCTGTGCGGTGGGGTGTTGCTCAGCAAATGCTAGTCGCTTGGGTGCTGACGATTCCTTGTACGGCTATAGTAAGTGCCATAGTATATAAGCTAACTTCATTGTTAATTAAATAGAATAGGGTTAGTGAACTAAAAATAGGAGTTTTCCATGGCAAATTGGTATGGATATATATTGATGATTGCGGCCGCGTTTTTTTTTGCTGCATCTTCGATTGTTTGCAAATATACTTATGCTACCGGGTTAAACCCGGTGACAGTTCTTATTCTGCAATACATATTAGCGTTGGGCATTTCCTGGGGTTGGGTTTTGGTCAGTGGAAATAGACTGTTGATACCGAAAAAACTTATTATTACGATGTTACTTCAAGGGCTGATAGGATCATTTTTAACATCAGTACTGTTTTTTTCAGCTCTTGCTAAATTAGATGCGGCGCTAGCAACGCTGCTTCTTTTTACTTATCCGGCTATTGTGCTTATTTACAATGCAGTATTCACTGGATATTCAGTTACTAGGTATGAAAAAATAGCGCTGGTTATGGCAATTGTGGGGTTGGCGTTTTGTGTCAATTTGCCGGAAATTAGTATTGACACAGTGGGGGCCAGTGCAATTGGGCTTGTTCTTGCGTCTGCTGTTACTAACGCATTTTTGGTTGTGAATGGCGAAAAACTTTTATCTAAGGTGGCTCTGCCGGTTGTAACAGCCTGGTCGCAGACTATTTCTTTTGTGGCGATTTTAGTGGTATATCAGCCGCTGTGGATGGCAGAAATAGCGCTAACGTGGTACCAGATTGAGTTATTGGTGACTGGTGGTCTGGTATTACTATTGCCGATAATGCTTTATTACGCAGGAATAAAACGAATTGGTTCTGGTATTTCATCAATAATTAGCACGGCGGAAATTCCTTTAACAATTATCATGGCGTGGATATTACTGGGGGAAACATTAAATTTGTTGCAGGCATTAGGTGGTATCCTCATAATGCTTAGTGTTGTTGTTTTGTATTATTGTGGAACAGAATAATTGTTGCTGCAATATATTAGAATTGTGGCTGTTTAACTCGATTATGTAAGATGGATGTTGGTAAAACTAAAATACGCTGATCCATAAAGGACTAGGGAGGTTTTTTATGGTTGATAAGGTTAAGTTCTTAGATCTAACAACGACTGAAGGTATGCGGGTATATTTGCGGAGCCTTACATTTGTTATGGTGGCTGCTGTGCGTGAACTTTATCCGTTAGGTGAAGTGACGATTGAACACTCACTAAACAAGGGAATATATTGCGAAGTATATTTGGGTCGTAATTTGACGCCGGAAGATGTAAAGCATATCGAAGATCGTATGCACCGTATTGTAGCGCAAGATCGTTTATTTATAAAAAAAATGGTAAGCAAATATGAAGCGATAGCTTTATTTGAAGCCGCAGGCCAACCGGAAAAGGTTCGATTGCTTAGGCAGCTTGAGCGTGAGATGTTAAGTATCTATTATTGTGGCGATGCTTATGACTATTTTTATGGCACAATGGTTCCGAGTACTGGATATTTAAAGCTGTTTAAACTTAGATATTACCAATCGGGACTAATTCTGTGTTTGCCGGAAAAGGAAAAACCGGATGTTTTGCCGGAATTTGTCGAGCAACCTAAACTTGCGCGGATTTTTAAAGAAGCTGAGGAATGGGGCCGGATACTAAGGTGTAGCTATGTTAGTGCGCTCAATCAAGCGGTTGAAGAAAATAGTATAGAGGAAATTGTTCGGGTAGCTGAAGCCTTACATGAAAAGAAATTGGCGCAAATTGCCGACTATATTGCGGAACATCGAAATGAAGTGAGAATTATATTGGTGGCTGGGCCGTCTTCGTCGGGCAAAACAACATTTGCTCAGCGACTAAATGTACAGCTTCGGGTCAATGGGGTTAGACCGGCTTCCATTTCTCTTGATGATTACTTTCTTGATCGGGTGCTTACGCCGCGGGACGAGCAAGGCAACTACGATTTTGAATCTATCGAAGCGTTGGATTTGGAACTTTTTAACGAACATCTAGTGCGGTTGTTAAAAGGTGAAAATGTAAAAATGCCAAGTTATAATTTTCTGCTTGGTCAACGCGAATACCGTGGCCATACTCTACACCTAGAACCGGATCAGCCAGTGATTATTGAAGGGATTCATGGACTTAATGAGCGCTTAACGCTTTCCGTGCCGCATGACCAGAAAATCAAAATTTATATTAGTGCGATAACCCAGTTATCTATTGATAATCATAATCGGATTCCCACCACTGATACAAGGCTAATTCGTCGGATTGTGAGGGATAGCCAATTTCGTGCCCATGATGCATTGCAAACCCTAGAACTCTGGCCGTCGGTGCGGCGTGGTGAAGAACGGAATATTTTTCCGTTTCAGGAAGAAGCCGATATTATGTTTAATTCGGCGCTGATTTATGAATTAGGTGTACTTAAACCATATGCAGAAGCATTATTGGCTAAAGTAGGACCCGATAAGCCTGAATATGCCGAAGCTCAGCGGCTATTAAACTTTTTAGCATTTTTTCGCGCAATCGATAGTGAAAATGTCCCTTCTAACTCTATATTACGCGAGTTTTTGGGAAAATCATGTTTTTATAAAGAATAGAGCAACTACCCCTACCGACTTAATGTTGGCTAGGGGTAGTTGTTTACTCGGGTTTATTCAAAGCATGACGGGCTAAAATAGTAGCGGCAGGACCCTCGCCGGTAAGATTAGTGACATTAGCGTCGTAACCAAGACGAGCCAGCAGTGAATATACTTGGGGATTTTCTACTGGCGTGGGACTAGTTGAGGCTCGGCCATAGTTATTTACGGCGATAGTACCTTCATCTGCTGAGATAATTCTTCCTGGTCCGCCAACACAGCCGCCTTTACAGGCCATGCCTTCAATAAAATTGGCGGTGATTTCGCCATGCTTTAGTTTTTCCAGAGCTTTCTGGCAATCGGGGATACCGTCTAACTGTAATGCCGAAAAAATTTCGGCACGGCGCGGTACAAGAGTTTTTAACGTAGCTTCGACCGCGGCGCTTACCCCGCCGGTACGGCCGTATACCCGGCCGCCCCAGGAGGCTTGTGGGTTTTCTTCATCTTTCTCAAGAGTAGGGTCGATTTCGGCTGCTTCAAAAATAGTTGACAGTTCTTGGAAAGTAAGTACGAAATCTATAGCACCTTTTAGCTCGGGTAATAAAGCCTCGGCTTTTTTGGCGATACATGGTCCAATAAATACTACCTTGGCCGTGGGTTCAAACGTTTTGATAATTCGTGCCGAGGCAACCATCGGTGAAACAGAGGGGGAAATATGATTAAATAGTTCAGGATATTTATTTTCGATTAATTTAATCCACACGGGACAGCAACAACTGGTAATTAGGAAATCGTTCTCATTCTTAACAAAATTGTCAAATTCAAAGGCCTCCTTTATTGTAACAATATCAGCGTACAACGCCGTTTCGACCATCTCTTTAAAGCCAAGCTTGACAAGGGCTGAGCGTAATTTGCCTGGCGTAACATCTTTGCCAAATTGCCCGGCAAAGGCTGGAGCTACCGAAGCATATACTGGACTGGCTTGTTGACGTAAAAGCTTAATTAAGGGAACAAAATTAGCCTTTTCCGTAAGCGCGCCAAAGGAACAAGCTGCGACACAATGACCTTCGCCTAAGCACTTAGACTGGTCGATTCTTACCTGGCCTAGTTCATTGTGGCTGATTGCTTGTACTGGACAGACTGCTTCGCAGGTACGGCTGCCTTCGCTGCACTTTGAACAGGCGTCGGGATTGGCTACGATGACTGGGTCAGTGGCCATTCCCATAAGGGCTTCCTGCTCATCTTCGCTAATGACGGTGTCATCATCATGTGGATTTAATCCCATGGCAATACGGATTTGGTTTGCCACATTGCGGCGCGTGGTATGATCAGCAAATTCTTCATGGACAAGTTGGCATATTTCTTCGCGGCGCTCAAAAAGTTGTCCCTCCCAAGCGGCCTTTGCTACTTGATAGAGAATGCGTGGTTTAATATTAAAATGTTTCGGTTCCTTGCTCACATAAACACCTCTTTGTAATATCTATTTTGTATGTATTCGTATATTATTTTGTCCATCTTTATAAGTTTCCTTTATTAATTGAAAAAAATCCGGAGTTTGGATAACTATCCCAACTCCGGTAATTGATTCTAAATTATTGGGGCGGTACAGACTTGGTTTCGGCCTTGGTTTTTAGCTTGATATAGGGCGCAATCAGCCATAGCGATAAAATTAACGTTGTCAGGCACTTGGGCGTTTGTGGCTGGATCATAAGTTGCGACACCGATACTGGCGGTAATACGTGCAGTAAAAGTGCCAATATTATCGGGAAAGGCGCTAATTTCTATAGTTTGACGAATTTTTTCGGAAATACAAATGGCATCAGCCTTGGTACATTCCGGCAAAATGATCGAAAATTCTTCGCCGCCATAGCGGGCTGGCAAATCAATCCCGCGTACGGCTTGTTGAATAATTTTTCCCAATCGATTGAGCAGTTCATCGCCAATCGGGTGACCGTAAGTGTCGTTGTAAACTTTGAATTTATCCAAATCAAGCATAATAAGACTGAGCGGACGTTTAAGGGCTGCTGCCCGTCTGAGCTCGGTTTTAAGAAACATATCAAAATTTCTTCGGTTGGCGAGACCGGTTAAACTGTCGGAGAGAGCCATTGCTTTGACTTGATTATCAAGATTAGCCTTTTCCAGACCTAAGGCTATTTGTTGTGCCATAAGCGCAGCAAACGAATGCCGCTCCAACTGTTCAAAACTAGCAAAACGGCGCCAGCCAAGAATTATTAGTCCTAAAGGACGATGATCAACAGGTAACGGTAAAACCATAATCATGCCGGGAGTGCTACCAATGCATTTTGGATAAATATCTTTAAGCGGCGGGTAAACATCTACGGAAGTGACTGTTGGCACTAAGCGTTTTACTAAACCGGCTAACTCAGGATAAGCTGTTAACTCAAAACTTTCGGGGGCTGAGCTTAAACCTACAGAAACTTTATAATTTAGAAAATAATTGATCTCGTCGGTAGCTAAAAAACCTATTCCAATATCAGCACCTAACGCTGTAACCGCGTGATGGGTACTTTTCTCTAAAATCGTATCAATATCACTGGTCGCGGCGGAAAATTGAGCTATTTGGTACAGAAATTGTTCTTCGCTAAGCCGCATCTTGGTTTGCTCGAATAACTTAGCGCTGGTTATCGCGGCACTGGCGTGATGAGCTAACGCTTTTAGCAGCAAAGCATCCCGCTCATTGAAAGCGCCTTTTTGACTCGAATAAGCTTCGATAATCCCGAAGACCTCGTGGTCTTTAACCAAAGGGGCACAAATCATCGAACGGATATTAGAAAAAACCAGTACTGGCTTGAACATATCAGGGTGGAGTGAAGTATCATCAATTTGATGAATGGTCTTGTCAAGACAAGCTTGCCCGGCAAGACTATTTTGCAGCGGAATTTGGTCGGGTGGAGTATTGATACCATAGGCAAATGCCACCTGCAGTACAGAATGATCATTGTTAAATAAAGCAATAATGCTTTGCCTGGCATTCATTGTATCGGCGATCATATCGGCGATGGCTTCGATAGTTTCATCGACATTAAGCTGGGAAGAGATAATCATGCCAACTTTGGCGAGCGTATCTTCAAATAAATCACGTTGTTGCTCGAAATCATTAGACAGTTGGATGTTTTTATTCGTAAGCTCAGCGGTCTCTTTTCTTAATTTGACAATTTCATTTTTAGAGTGACCGATAACTAAAATATAGACATACTTTAGCATAAAAAAATCAGCCAGTAATTTAAAAAAGTGACCAGCAAAATTTATACTGTAGGGAGTATGGAGGCCTAAAGAAAAACATAAGTCCGTCAACAGCGAAAACAACAAAGTAGCTGGCAAGAGATTGCTCGTATTAGTATCAGAATGATCGCGCAGAATAAATAAGGCCATAAAATCAATCAGACAAGCGGCATACTGTAAATATATGGCTAAAGGATGATTAAAAGTTGAAATAATTATATTTGGCCACAAATTATAATTCATGACAATATTAGTCACAAGTCCGATTAAGGCGATAAGCGTGCAGTAAAATAAGGCTTGTTTAGATAAGAGCGCATTATTCGTATTAGTATTCACTGTTGGCAACGTTATAGCAAAAAGCAGGCCAGAGGACCAAATAAGACGGGAAAATATCCAGGTCGTTATCCAGACGTGTTCGCCTGCTGAATTTAAGCTGAGTAATCCGGTATAAAATAACATGTGTACTAATTCGAGGATCGTTGCGCTAAGGATAATAAGGCTAATAGCAGTGATCCGGGAATGATTCTGGGAGTTGGCTCCGTACCAGCCGATGAAAAAGGTTACAAAACCTAAAATAATACTGCCAATTTCAAACAAACCGTGAAAAATTACTAAATAAGGCGTGCTAAGCTCAACTGAAGTTAGACCGGTAAAAATAATAAACGTAAATAAGCCAAGCGTTGATAAGATAAGTAGTTTTTGAGCACTAGAACGATAATAAAGTTTTAACTTCATAAGTTTCACCTCCTTGTGAAACAAGTAAAGTTCTTCTGTAATGTATCTTATGCTAGATGGAGTAAAACATTTACTAAAGTAATTGACAGGAGGCTGTTCAATAGTGGAAAAAGTATGTCCGATCTGTAATTGTATGCGAGATTATTATGTGGAGTGCCCGCAGTGTGGCAGTTTACTTACAGATGGCGGAGTTTTAGAAAATTATTTTGGCCCGTATAGCCCGTACATGGATAATGACCTTTTTCATGAAAAAACGACCTGTTGTGTGCATCTGTTTTTTTGTCCTAATTGCAGTTATGACATGCGGGTAGCCTGGGATTTAGTTGCGGTTTAAAAATATAATCCTGCGGCATAATAGACTAAGAATATATAACAAAGGGGATAAATTATGGCGAAAGATAATCCGCGTGTAAAATGCACAGTAGACAAATGTACCCATTGGATGTCAGGCAATCAATGTATGGCTGAAGAAATTAGCGTGTACAACAATGAACAAGCCGGAACAACAAAAGCAGTGTCCGATACTCAGTGTAAATCGTTTCATCTAGGTGACGACGTTGGTGATTATGTAGGCGCATTGCATAATGCCAACATCGGTGGAACGATTAAAGCGCCATTTATGGATGGGACCCAGATTACACCACAAGTAGAATGTTATGTTGCAAACTGTACATTTTGGCAGCAGGGAAACCATTGCCAAGCCTCTGCCATTGAGGTTAATGGACTTAATGTATCAAAAGCTAGTGATACAGATTGTCAAACCTTTAAAGTAAGATAAAACGAGGGACTATTATAGCCCCTCGTTTTATCAATGTAATATAGACTTAATTAAATTAACTTCGCTTAACCTTTTTCTGGAAAAATATTTGTCTAGTGATTATGATTACAGCCGCAATTGCAATCATGGTCATGGGCGTTTTCCTTGGCACCATCAAAGACATGCTTAATTTGGCTTTTAATGGTATCAATATATGCTCGGCGTAGTTGGGACTGTTCGATTTTTTCGGCCTCGGTCAGCATATTATCCCGACTCTTGCGGGCCAGTTCATTGATTCGAGAAATTTGTTCAGGAGTCATTATTATCACCTCATTAATGCTATGTAGAAATACTACCAAAATACTATTAAAGTTGCAAGGGGCGCTTTATTTGATGATAAATGGGGATTAATAGAATTATTAGTCATAAAAAGACAAAAAAATGCCACAGTGGGCAGGACTTTTTCGAATAATTACGAATTAATAACTGGTTTACCATTGAAGGGGCACTGGTAACCTGTCTCAACGATGCAGACAGGCGGCAGTAGGGGCTTATTTTTATGCAGTTTTCATTAATGGAGCCGTAAAAAATTTAAAAGGTGTGGATTTAGAAATGGAAAGACGAATTGTCAAAGTTGAAGAACGATTGCCAATCGCGCAGACGTTGCCGCTTAGCATTCAGCACTTATTTGCGATGTTTGGTTCTACGGTGCTGGTACCTTTTTTGTTTAAGGTAAATCCCGCAACCTCATTGTTTATGAATGGTATTGGTACCCTTATTTATCTGTTTTTTGCAAAAGGAAAGATTCCTGCTTATTTAGGATCTAGTTTTGCATTTCTTGCGCCAGTGTTTGCAGTAATGGCGGTGCCTGAACTCGGCGGTTACGCCGCGGCTCAGGGTGGATTTATAATATTTGGTTTATTTTTTGTAATTGTTTCATTCATAGTTCGGATTGTGGGAGTTCGGTGGATTGATGTGATTTTCCCACCCGCGGCGATGGGGGCTATAGTAGCGGTTATTGGTCTTGAACTTGTGCCGACAGCAACAAATATGGCTGGATTGACGGGAACTACGTTTACGGATGCGTCGGCAATTACCGCTGGACAAGCCGTTATAGTTTCAATGTTTACCCTGTTAGTGACCATTTTGGGGTCAGTACTTTTTCGCGGGTTTCTTTCAATTATTCCGATCCTTATTGGTGTTGTTGCCGGTTATTTGTTATCCCTTTATATGGGGATTGTTGATCTAGGCAGTGTTGTACGCGCAGGTTGGTTTGAAATGCCGGAAATATACAGCCCCGTATTTAATCTCCAGGCAATATTGATGATTATGCCAGCTGCGTTAGTAGTACTGGCGGAACATATTGGTCACCTAGTAGTGACAGGAAATATTGTCGGTAAAGATCTGCTTAAAGAACCTGGTCTTGACCAGTCGCTGTTAGGGGATGGGATATCAAACATTTTATCGGGGTTTGTTGGGGCTACTCCTAATACTACCTATGGTGAAAATATTGGCGTTATGGCGATTACAAAAGTGTTTAGTGTATGGGTAATTGGCGGAGCCGCGATTATAGCGGTTGTAGTATCATTCATCGGTAAATTTGCCGCACTTATTCGTAGTATTCCGGTTCCGGTTATGGGCGGCGTGTCCATTTTGTTGTTTGGTGTAATTGCCGTAGCTGGGATTAGAATGCTGATTGAAAAACGGGTAGATTATACTAAAGCCAAGAATTTGGTATTGACTTCGTTAGTTTTGGTGAGTGGTATTAGTGGTGCGGCAATAAAGGTAGGAACGATTGAATTAAAAGGAATGGCACTGGGAACGGTTATAGCTATTATCTTTAGTCTGGTATTTGAGTGTTTTGATGTTCTGGGGTGGACGAGCCGGGATACAAGTGCGCCTGGAATCCATGTTGCAGAAGAAGGAACCAAGTAAACATTTTTATAGGATGAATTAATGCCCGCCAAAGCGGGCATTTTGTTTTATAGATGTAGTTCGTTCACGGACTATGAAGTGTTTTGTATTTATATTCAGGATTATGTTGGATTATCTGTAAAAATATTCGTATTTACTATTGGCTTTTCGGGTAAATGCGATATAATATTATTCAACATAGCGAAAGTGGTAGCTGATGTTGCAATAAAATAATTAAAACAATAAGCGGAGCGTGGTGTGCATGAAAATCGTCATTTCAATAATTGGACAAGACCGGGTTGGCATTGTTGCTCGTATAAGTACAATATTGGCTGAGCATAAGATTAATATCCTTGATATTAATCAAAATATCATGAACGGTTTTTTTAACATGGTAATGATTGCTGATATGAAGAGTGCCTCAATACAACTCAAAGAATTTCAACAGTTATTAAAAGATGAAGGTCAAAATCTCGGCGTAGATGTTAAAGCTCAGCATGAAGATATTTTTAATATCATGCACCGTATTTAGGCTAGATGTAAAAACTTTTGCAAAAGGGGTTTTTTAATGTTATCAATTCAGGATATTCTTGAAACCAACAGAATGATTGAAGAAAACAAACTGGACGTGCGAACTATTACGATGGGGATTAGTTTACGAGATTGTGCTAATCCGGATGTTAAAACCTTCTGTAATAATATTTATGATAAAATAACCCGTACTGCCGAACATCTGGTTGCGACAGGTGAAGACATTGAAGCTGAGTACGGCATACCGATTATCAATAAACGAATATCAGTAACGCCCATCGCCATTGCGGCGGAAAGCTGCCATACAGATAACTATTTGGCTGTAGCTGAAGCCATGGATGCTGCTGCAAAGGCTGTAGGGGTTAATTTTATTGGCGGTTTTTCTGCCTTGGTGGAAAAGGGCTTTACTAAGGGGGACCGCATACTAATTTCATCCATTCCTGAAGCGTTGGCCAAAACCGAGCGGGTTTGCTCATCAGTAAATTTGGCATCAACTAAATCCGGCATAAATATGGATTGTGTACGGGAAATGGGCGAAATTATTAAAAAGGCAGCTGAACTTACCGCTGAGCATGATGCGTTGGGGTGTGCTAAACTAGTCGTGTTTGCCAATGTTCCTGAAGATAATCCGTTTATGGCGGGAGCCTTCCATGGTGTTGGTGAAGCTGAAAATACCATTAACGTTGGTGTAAGCGGCCCTGGCGTGGTCAAGCGCGCCCTGGAAGATGTCAAGGGAGAAAATTTTGGCGCGGTAGCTGAAACTATTAAGCGGACAGCGTTTAAAATTACCAGAGTAGGACAATTGGTAGCGCAAGAAGCTTCGCGGCGATTAGGCGTGCCCTTTGGCATTATTGATTTATCGTTAGCGCCGACTCCGGCGGTAGGAGACAGCGTGGCCCATATTCTTGAAGAAATGGGGATTGAAAGCTGCGGTGCACCAGGAACTACAGCCGCTTTAGCCCTGCTAAATGATGCTGTAAAAAAAGGCGGCTTGATGGCGTCGTCTTTTGTTGGCGGGTTGAGTGGAGCCTTTATTCCAGTTAGTGAAGATGCCGGGATGATTGCCGCAGTCGAGTGTGGCAGCCTGACTTTGGAAAAATTAGAAGCAATGACCTGTGTTTGTTCGGTTGGCTTAGATATGATTGCGGTACCTGGCGACACTTCAGCGGCGACTATTTCCGCTATAATTGCTGACGAAGCGGCTATTGGTATGATTAACAACAAAACAACGGCAGTGAGAATTATTCCGGTACCGGGGAAAAAGGTTGGCGATCAAGTTAACTTTGGCGGTTTGTTGGGACATAGTCCGATTCTAAAGGTTAATAAATTTAAGTCCGATGATTTTATTGCCCGGGGCGGACGTATTCCGGCACCGATACGTAGTTTGACCAATTAGTTTGCTTTACAGTAAATGGTTTATATCTTATAATCTAATAGAAATGGTTTACCGTTTTCTACCAGAAAACGGTTTTTTTCTGGTAGAAAACGGATTAATCTGATTAAAGGCTTGCTTATTAGCAATTTTACGTGTGATATATGGGAGGTGGAGTTTTGAGTATTCGGAAGGTTCGGGTGGACGACGCTGTTGGTATGGTAGTAGCTCATGATATGACCCAAATAATACCTGGTGAATATAAAGGACCGGTATTCAGAAAAGGCCATATTATTCGCAGTGATGATATCCAGCATTTGAAAGACATGGGGAAGGAACATATTTTTCTAATTGATTTACATGAAGGACAGCTTCATGAAGATGAAGCTGTCCGCCGGATGGCTGAAGCTGTGGCTGGTGAGAATGTTTTTTTAACAGCGGCGCAAGAAGGACGGGTTAACATAAAGGCCGCGGTTGATGGTCTTTTAAAAATAAATCGCGAAGCTGTGGAGGCGGTTAATTTGGTCGAACATGCAGTTTTGTCGACCTTGCACAGTAACCGGGTAGTAAGGGCTGGAGAATTGGTAGCCGGGGTTAAAATTGTGCCGCTAGTGGTGGAGGAGGCTACGGTCAGTGCTGTTGAAGCCTTGGGGCGGAATAGTCAGGGCCTTATAAGTGTTAAGCCGCTGGAGAATAAGGCTGTTGGCGTAGTTATAACCGGGAACGAAGTGTTTTATGGGCGGATTGAGGATAAATATGCTCCGGTAATTGCCGCTAAAATGAACCTTTATGGGGCTCAAGTAATGGACACGGTATTTCAGCCTGATGATCGCGAAAAAATTGTTGCGGCGATAATGGAATTTAAACGTAGAGGCGCAGATATTGTTATTGCCACCGGGGGCATGTCGGTAGACCCTGATGATGTTACTGCCGCCGCCATCCGTTCGACCGGGGCTAAAGTTGTGACTTATGGTTCGCCAGTGCTTCCTGGTGCAATGTTTATGCTGGCTTACCTAGGTGACATGGCTGTCATTGGGATGCCGGCATGTGGAATGTATTCGAAAATAACGGTGTTGGATATGGTTTTGCCACGTATACTAATTGGAGAAAAACTGACTAAAACTGACATTGCGAAACTGGGGTACGGCGGTCTTTGTATGGCGTGTGAAACTTGCCGGTATCCACAATGCTCCTTTGGAAAATAAGCAAAATGGAGGCATGGAGTGCGGAACACCAATGCTCGGAAACAAAAAATATTACAAATATTAGCAGAAACTTATCATGGCACTACTACGGCCTTGACATATTCATCGCCGTTTGAACTATTAGTTGCGGTAGTTTTATCCGCACAGTGTACTGATGTAAGAGTGAATATGATTACCGGCAGACTGTTTCCTAAATATAATACCCCGGGCGAGATGTTGGCTTTAGGTGAAGAACGGTTGGCCGAACTTATTCGAGACTGTGGCCTGTATCGTGCAAAAGCCAGTAATCTGATTAAGACCTGCGCCATTCTTTGTGAGGAATATGGCGGCAGCGTACCGGATAGTTTTGCGCAATTGATAAAATTGCCGGGGGTTGGACGAAAAACAGCAAATGTATTATTAAGCCAACTTTTTAATGTTCCGGCTATTGCTGTAGATACTCATGTTTTTCGGGTAGCCAAGCGGTTAGGCCTAGCTAATGGTTTGACTCCGGAAAAAGTAGAATTTGAGTTGATGCAGGCAATTCCGCAACAAGACTGGTCGGCGGCTCACCATTGGTTAATTTGGCATGGTCGTAAAGTTTGTAAGGCCAAGAGTCCTGGCTGCTTAGCGTGTCCGTTGAGCGGGGTTTGCCCAAGGGTGGGAATATAGTTGAATATTGGTGGTTCTTTCTATTATTGAGTTTAGTGTTGACATTGTCTGAATGCAGCTTTATAGTAAAAATAGTTAAACGAATGTATAAATATAAACGTAACAACATAAATATACACGGCGGAGGGATGACGATGATTTATCGCAAGGCAATTTTTAAAGATGTTGAGGCGATACATAAGCTGGTCAACGCTCATGCTGAAGATGGAGCAATGCTGGCGCGTTCACGTAATGTGCTTTATGAAACGCTGAGGGATATGGTTTTGGCGGAAGAAGACGGAGTTATTATCGGTGTAGGAGCGCTACATTTGATATGGGATGAACTCGCTGAGATTCGGGCGTTAGCGGTAGCGCCGGAAAAAAAAAGGCAGGGTATTGGCAGCCGCATTGTTGAGAAGTTGACTAAGGAAGCTGAGCTATTAGGGGTAAAAACGTTATTTACGTTGACTTACCGGGATGATTTTTTTAAAAAACATGGTTTTGCGATAATTCCCAAGGAAAAGCTGCCGCACAAGGTTTGGAAGGAATGTATAAATTGTCCTAAATTCCCTAATTGCGACGAAATTGCCATGACTAAAACCTTGTAAAATATTTATGAAAAAAATTTAATTCATGTTAAACAGCCTTGTTTTGGGAAAAAAGGCTGTTTTTTATTTTATTTGATCGAATATGCGTGATAAATACGTTTTTTTTGCAGTTTAATAGGAATATATAAGAATGATGTCGAATATAAAGGAAAATAAATTATAGAAGATACAAGAAATTATAGAGGAGACAAGAAATGCTGCGTTTAGTGCTACAACATGTAAAAGAAGGTATGATAACTTCTCGCAATATTTATAGTGCTAACGGCAGTCTCTTATTAGCTAAAAATGTTGTGTTGGATCGAAAATTGATTCGCCGGCTTAGCAATATGGGGATTGATGCAATTTATATAAAAAATTCTCTGTGTGATATTGAGGTCGAGGATCAAGTATTACAGGAGAAAACGCGAGTTGAGGCAGTACGGATTACATTAAATACGTTTGAAGAGTTGCGCGTAAAGAAGATTTTAAATGTGGATGCGTTGCAGGATGTAATAAAAAAAATGGTTGAAGACATTGTGAATAACCCAACAATGTTAATTCATCTTACGGACATTCGCACGCACGATGAGTATACGTTTGGTCATTCGATCAATGTGTGTCTTATCGCAACTATGATTGGAATTAAGTTGGGCTTTCCCGAGCGAGAAATAAAAGAACTAGCCTTAGGGGCGCTTTTACATGATGTGGGTAAAATGCTAATACCGACTGAATTATTATGTAAAAGTGGTAAACTTACCGATGATGAATGGGAAGTCATCCAAACTCATTCCGAACAAGGGTTTGAGATTTTGCGTAAGAATCTATATATTCCGTTGGTTTCAGCCCATGTTGCTTATCAGCATCATGAAAACTTTGATGGTTTAGGCTATCCGCGGGGAATTTTTGGTGATAAAGTTCATCGCTATGCTAAAATAACGGCCATCGCGGATATTTATGATGCGCTTACTTCGGAGCGGCCATATCGGGCAGCGATGCTGCCGCATGAAGCTAATGAAATACTACTGGGGTTAAGAGGTAAAAAGCTTGATCCCGAGTACTTGGACGTATTCTTGGAGTATGCCGCCCTATATCCGGTTGGTACAATGGTGTTGTTGGACAATGGCGAAATCGGCGCTGTTGTAAAAGTATATCCTAAGCTGCAGTCACGCCCGGTAATTAAGATTTTTATTGATGCTCAAGGAAACCGGATACTAGCTGATAATAAGCTGGTTGATTTAACGCAAGAGTTAACCACATTTATTGTGAAAGTTTATTTGCCGGAAGAAGTAGCTAATTTAAGTCACCTAGTTAAAAACTAGGTGTTTATTATATCACGATAGCAGCGTAAGAAAAATCCAGTCATTTAATAGTATTTATAAAATAGTTTGTTTTAGATAAATCCGGCAAAACAACGCATTATCGTGCGTAAAGCAGGATTTTTTGGGGTGAGAAAGGAATAGATTGCTATAGCTTAGTTGTAGCTGTGACACGGCGGAGTTTTAGCTAAAAGATGCTGTCGAGTGATTTGGCCGTTATATGATATAATTGTAAATTATAAAACGATAAGTATTTAGGGAGTGGTATTGTACTTGGATACTGATCCAGTTGGCCTTGAGTGTATTATTGTACTTCTTATGATTATTATTAATGGGTTATTAGTAATGGCGGAAATTGCGGTAGTCTCATCGCGCCGTACCCGGCTGGAAACTTATCTGGCCGAAGGCAAGCGAGGGGCTAAGGCGGCCATGGCGCTGTTAAATGATGCAGGTCGTTTGCAGGCGATGGTCCAGTTCGCAACTACTTCAATTGGGGTTTTAGCAGGAGTGTTTGGTGGAGCTACTTTAGCAATGTTTTTAGCAAGCTATTTAAGCGGTGCCGCTATCTTTCCGGTGTATAGCAAGCCGATTGGTTTAGTGGTTACGGTTCTGATTATTACTTTTATGTTGTTAATTATCGGTGAAATGATCCCGAAAAAAGTGGCTTTAAATAGTCCGGAGTCGATTGCTTGTTTTGTGGCGGGGCCGATATGGTTTTTGGTTAGGCTGACTTGGCCTATAGTTAAAGTCTTTAGTTTTTTTACCCGGAAAACCCTTACCTTTTTTGGCATGTCGCAACGCCCTGAAGAACCGGTTACGGAAGAAGAAATAAAGGGGCTTATTGCGGAAGGAACGCGTAACGGGACGTTTGAAGAGACTGAAAAAGAAATGGTAGATAATGTATTTCAACTGGGCGATATGAAAATTAGCGGTCTTTTGACGCCGCGAACCCAGGTTGAATGGCTGGATATTGAAGACAGCGAAGAAAATAATCTGCGGATAGTATTGGACAGCGGCGATTCGTGGTTCATTGTGGCTCGAGAAAGCTTAGATGAAGTACTAGGAATTGCTACTGCTAAAGATTTGCTGGCTGGAAAATTAGCAACTAATAGGCTTGAAGTTGAAAAAGCAGTTAAAGCGCCATTATATGTGCCCAAAAGTGTTAAGGTTATTCGAATGCTGGAAATGTTTAAGCAGTCGGGAAATCATATCGCCTTTGCTATTGATGAATACGGCGGGTTCTTAGGAATTGTAACTTTGGATGATATCATGGAAGAAATTGTTGGCGATATGGTACAACAGGATGCAGTTGATGAACCGGAAATTTTTTCCAGAGATGATGGTTCATGGCTGATTGATGGTATGCTCAGTATTGAAGAATTTAAAGAATTCGCTGAGGCAAGTGAATTGCCTGGCGAAGAACGGGATCATTTCCAAACCCTTGGTGGATTTGTTGTTTCGTATTTGGGCTATATTCCGGAGTTAGGGGAAAGCTTTGAGTGGAATGAATTCCGGTTTGAGGTTGTTGATATGGACCGGGTTCGGGTTGATAAAGTGTTGGTGACAAAAGTTGCAAGCGCGGAAAATGGTGAGATTATATTGGAGTAAAAACTGTAAGGTCATAGTGCCTTGCTTTTTTTTAGGGGGACGCTATGCATAATCTGTATTGCACACCGCTTGGCGAGTCGAGCCGGGCTGAGTTTGTACGTCGTATTGTGGAAGACGGCCAGGAGATAGTTTATCTTTTGCCAAGCATTTACCTATTAACCGAGGTACGGCAGACAATGCGGCAAACGATGCAAGGTTACCATCAACCCCAAATGATGCTGTTTGATGATTTGGTAGTGGAAATTGTCCAGTTGGCCGGCGGGCGGCAACAGGTTATGAGCAGCATAAAGCGTGAATTAATAATGGAAAAGGTTTTGGCGGATTTAACGGCCGACGGTAGACTGCCATATTTCGGGACAATAGCCGCTTTTCCTAGCTATGTTGGCGCAGTCAATGCTCTAGTGACGGAGATAAAACGAACCGGGACCTTGCCGGAAGAACTAGCCTCAGCTGCCGACGCGGCAGCTGAGGCTAGGGGGAATCATCCGCGAGACCGCGAAGTTGTTGCTATTTATGACCTTTATCAAGACCGGCTGAAACAATATAATTTAGCTGATATGGAAGAAATGTACTTTTGGGCGATTGTCGCCTTGGCGGAAAATCGGGTAACATTACCGTACCGCCGGCTCTATATCAGTGAGTTTGACATATTTACGCCGCTTCAACTGGAGGTAGTACGTCAACTGCGGCCAATGCTGGAGATAAATATCGGTTTAATGTATGAAAAAAACCGGCCAAATGTATTTCAAGCCGTTGAGCCAACCTATGCGGCGTTAGTTGGCGCCGGTTTTAATGTTAATTTTCTTGCTAAAAGCCGGGAGAAGACTGCTGGCGATTTAGCGCATATTAGAAATAATTTGTATGCTACCAGACCGGTAAAAGTAGCGGGGGGTGGACAAGCCCAAGTTGTGTCTACGCCTAATCCGGCTAAAGAAATGGCAGTTACGGCCGGAAAAATTAAAAAATTGATACTTGAACAAAGTTTTTTGCCGGAAGACATTGTTGTGGTAGTACGGGACAAAGATAAATATGCCGACTTCAGCCAGATATGTACGGAATATAAATTGCCGCTTAATTTGGCCCGTACGGAATGTGTGGGCGAGCAGCCTTTATTTACCCTGCTCACCGCGGTGCTTGAAGCTAAAAGTGATGGCGGATCACGTGATACAGTTATGAATGTACTAAAATCACCGTTTGTAGAAATTGCGTTTGGGCTTGATGCGGACAGTGTAGAACAGGCAGCTCTGAAGTGCGTAATTAATGGTTGGGCGGATTGGCTGCATTTAAAATTTGCGGATTACCGGCTGCAGGCTGGTCTGAACACGTTTTATGAGATAATGAGCCGCTTGCCGGAAAGCGACTGCTGTGAAGCATGGACTAAGAGCCTTAACGAACTATTGTTGAAACTAAAGATCCCGCTTATATTAGGTGAACGCTATCAGCAAGGCCTTTTAAGTTTGACGGACCTAAAGACTGGGCTGGTGACTTTTGCGGCGTTAAAGGATTTGGTGGAGAAACTTGCCGATGATTTTAAAGTTGTCGGTCAACAAGAGCGCGATCTTTCTGTAACCGCGTTTTTGCGCTATTTCCGTCAGGCGGGAGCTCAAAGAAAGCTCAACCTTAGTAAGGATAATGGTGGGATAAAGGTGGTTACTCCGGCGGAAGCCCGCGGGGCTGTGTTTGGGGCGGCTTTTGTTCTGGGGCTGGCGGATGGGGAATTTCCCCGCCGCGAGCGGGACAGTTGGCTGTTTAATGAACGCGACCGGGCTTTATTCAACGAATTGGGCGTAGAATTAATGACCTCACCGTTTCGGCGGGCTGAGGAAAATTTATATTTTGCGGTGGCGGTGAGCTTGGCCGATAAGCACTTGGTTTTAAGTTGCCGGGAGGATGCGGAAATACTTCCTTCGCCTTATGTAGATGAAATACGTCGGCTGTTTGTCAAGGATACTGTGTCGGAAGAACGGTATACAGTAAGTGATATTTTTGCTGGTGACTATCAACAGATATATGGCGTAAAAGAACTGATCGGGCGAACCCTTATTGCTGGTTATAGCTATGGCGGGATTAACGCTGAGAAGCAGGCGGTTTTAAACTACGTTTTGGCAAAATTTGTTGATAGTGATTTTGAACGCCGCGTTGAGGCTGAGGCTGAGCGGATAGTCGGAAAATTAAGCCGCTATAATGGTTTGGTTGGCGGCTTAGAATCAATTGTCAAGCCTGATAAGTATTACAGTATAACCGCGCTGGAGGCGTATGCCGCCTGCCCGTTTAGGTATTTAGCCAGTCAGGTTTTAAAATTGGGCGAATGGGAAGTACAGGATGAAGAGACTGGAGCCGATGTGATTGGTACGCTGTATCACTCTGTGCTGGCCTTGTTTATGCGAGAGCATCTCGGCGAGCGGCTGTGGCCCGAACACCTTGATGATTATTATGCGGAAATTAAAGCTGCGCTGGATAATAGTGCTAAGCGGCTAATGTCGCAAGGAAAAATTATTTCTGGCAAATGGTGGAGCTATAGGCGGATTCATCTGTTGCGTGCACTTCGGCGGTGGCTTGATTTTGAAGTAGCAGAGCAGGGCAGCGAAGGCTTGGCGTTTACTCCGGCCTGGCTTGAATGGGGCTTTGGTTTGCCGGTGACTGATGATATGGACGGCGCGTCTACCCGCTCTCCTTTGAAGATAGGGCAAGCGGGAACAGCTATTGAACTAGTCGGCAAGGTAGATCGCGTTGATCGATCTGGCGATACTTTAGCGATAATTGATTACAAACGAAAAACCTGTCCGCAGTTTTCGGACCTAGACAATGGCCTTGATTTGCAGGCCGCTCTTTATATTATGGCTGTTGAGCAACTGTTGTGTCCGCTGGAGGGGCAGGTAGCCGGCGGTGGTTATTATTCGATTGAGGGCCGGAAAAAAGATGGTGGCATGTGGCGTAACGAGTTAGTTAGTGATATTGCGCACCGGATAAAAAAGAAGAATGGTAACCTTGATGCTGAGGGTTGGCGGCAATTACAAGAAAAAATCAGTCAACGGGTTATTGAAATAGCAGCATCAATCAAAGCTGGGCGGTTTATGGCCAAGCCGGCGGACAATTGTTCCGGGTTTTGTGTTGCCCGGCAAATCTGCCGATTTCGGCAAAGTCAGCCTGCGGCTGGAGGTGAAGAGATTGGCTAACTTTACCCCAGCCCAACATGAAGCAATTTATAATTTATCAACTAATTTAATTGTCTCGGCGGGAGCCGGGGCGGGTAAAACCAGGGTATTGGTCGAGCGCTATATATATATACTGCAAAAACGTGAAGCCGCTTGCGACGAAATCTTGGCAATCACTTTTACCAATAAAGCGGCGAAAGAAATGAAAGAACGGATTCGGGGGTTAGCTGCTGTTTTAGCGGAAAATCCCGAAGCAGATGAAGCGGAACAACTATATTGGGGCGAAATAAAAAATAGTTTGGAGTATGCCCTTATTGGGACTTTTCACAGCTTTTGTGCCAGGGTGCTCAGAGAAAATCCGGTAGAAGCGGCGCTTGATCCTAATTTTGCCGTGCTAGATGAATTTGAAGCCGCTACGGTTATGGATAAAGTATTGACCGGGGTGTTGGAGACCGCGTTGACTGTTCAGGCTCCATGGCTGGAACGCCTGTTTCGCATTTATGATAAACCACTTCTGGTTGAAAATGTAATAAAACTATATGATAGTTTATTAGCTGAGGGATTATTGACAAGTCAGCTTGAAGAATGCTTGAACCAGCCTTATTTAACAGCTGTTGCAAAAAGTGATACTATAAAAGATAAACTTAGGCAGTTGTGTGGTGAGCTTTTCGCATTTAAGGCAAATCTAAAGCCGGGTAGCGCCCATTATACTTTGGTAGAATGGATTGAAAACAACTGGCCTGAAGTTGATAAAGCGATTGAAAATACTGATAGGCAGATACTGGATCATTATCTGGGCGGGCTTAGTGCTCGGTCTAAGGATAAGGAAATTGTAAATGAAATCAAGGAAACTTTGAAGACACTTAATCTAATTGAGGCTGACCAGCAGGCGCTGGGAATTGTTCCGGATTTATGTAAATTATTACTTAGTTTAAAAGTGGCTTTGGACAAGTATAAAGTCGAACATCGGGTATTGACCTTTAATGATATGGAAGTGCGCACCGTAACCTTACTAAAAAACAATCCGGCTGTTTGCGGTAAATATCATAAGCGGATTCGCCGGATTATGGTAGATGAGTTCCAGGATACCAACGACCTGCAGCGCCAGATTATCTATCTCCTAGCAGGGGGCGACGCTGAACAACTTTTAGGTAATAAACTATTTGTTGTTGGTGATGCTAAGCAGTCGATTTATCGATTTAGGGGAGCGGATGTTGCCGTTTTTGACCGGGTGCGGCGGGACATCATTGCCAGCGGCGGTAAACCGATAGAACTGGATATTAATTTTCGGTCTATGGATGGCTTACTCGCCATATTTAATGAATGTTTTGCCGCGATTATGGGAACAGCGGCGGATCAGGTGAAATTCTGCCAACTTGCCGGACACCGGCAAGCTGTAGGAGAGGATGAGCCCCGGGCCGAGTTTTTAGCTATTCCTAAAGCTAATTTGCTTCCCGGTCAACTTCCCCGGGAGGCGGAGGCGTCAGCTATCGCCAGGCGTATCCGGGCGATGGTAGATAACCGGGAACGTTTGGTAAACCATGATGTTGAGCGCCGAAATGTGTGCTATGGCGATATTGCAATATTATTTCGCGTGGCAAGTGATATTGATGTTTATGCCGCGGCGCTGAAGCAGGCCGGGGTGCCGTATTATATTGTCGGCGGACGGGGGTTTTTTCGCTGTCAGGAAGTATTGGATGTTCTTAACCTATTGCGGGTAGTGGAAAACCGTTATCAGGAAACTGCACTGGCCGGGGTGCTGAGATCACCAATGTTTTTATTGGCTGACGATACGCTTGTATTATTAAAAAATCATGGCAAAGATCTGTGGCAAGGTCTGGAAAACTACGCCAGCCTTGACCAGTTAGCGGCTGAAGACCGGTTTATGGTTGAACGGGCTTGGCAAGTGTTAACTTATTTGCGCGGTTTCAGGGGCATTATTCGGCCAACTGAACTATTGCGGCGGGCTTTGGCTAAGACTGGGTATCTTAGTTTTGTTCTTACGCAATTTATGGGAGAACAAAAATATGCCAACTTAGTGAAGTTGATGTCAATGGCGGCTAATCTGGAAACTAAAGGGCTGACTAGTCTGGGCGATTTTATTCGCCAGTTGTCGTTATTGGTGGAAGATGATGCTAAAGAAGGCGAGGCTCAGATTGAAAGTGAGAGCGGTGATACGGTTCGGCTTATGACCATTCATAAAGCAAAAGGTCTGGAGTTTCCGGTGGTGTTTATTCCGGATCTTAACCGTAAATTTAATAGTGATAGTGCGCCAATGGTAGTGGGCGCAGGTAAAATTGGCATTAAGGTCCCCGATAAAAATGGACTGTTGACTTTTACTTCGGTTTATCAGACTATTGCCGCTGACGCTAAACGGCTGGAGTACTTAGAATTAAAACGGGTAATGTATGTCGCCTTTACCAGGGCCAAGGATTATCTGGTATTATCGGCGGTCGCGGAAAAGGCGGTCCGAACAAAAGATTATACTGAACTTAGTAATTGGCTGGATTGGTTGGGCAAGGTATATGCCTTCGATGATTTTAATGAACTGCCGGAGCGGTTGGCGGTGGATGAAGCCACTATTATTGTAAAAAATACTGAGGAATTTCAGGCTGGTTATGATAGTCTGCCTGCGGCCCATATAAGAGAAGCAGCTGCGGCGGTAAGCCTTGAGTTTATAAAACAACTTGAATATCAAATGGGGGCAATAGAGCTTGGTGATAGTGATAAGCTGATTTTATCTCCCAGTGATATTATTCAATATAGAAAGTGCCAGCGGTCTTTTTATTATAAAAAGATTGTAAAGATACCAGATTTAGAGATAAATACGTCAGAGTCAACCGGAGATTATGAAGAACTGCCGGGGAATTTGATCGGGTCGGCATTTCATAGGGTACTAGAGCTGTTAGAACCTGATGATGAATGGCAGCAATGGGTAAATCAGGCGGTAGAAGAATTAGTTCCTAGTCATAGGGAACAGGCATTAAAACGCCAAGTTGTTCCGTTAGTGGAGCGGTATTTAACAAGTCAATTGGGCAAGCGCCTTTTAGAATTTAAGATTTTGAAAGAATGGCCGTTTTTCTTTAGTCTGCCTAACCCAGATTATGAAGGCGAAGATTATCTGTTTCGCGGTGTTGTCGACTGTTTAGTATTTTATCCTGATGGGACGCTAGGGATTGTTGACTATAAAACAGATAATATTACGGTTGAACAAACTCCGGCTCGAGCCAAGGAGCATAGTTTGCAACTTGTATTATATGCAGTGGCGGCAGAATTGGTTCTGGGACGGACGGTAAAAGACGTCAAAGTCTATTTTGCGCGGCTGGGGATAACGGTAGATATTTTGCTAACGGCGGAGCTTAGACAGGCGGTTATGGCTGAGACTGTTGCTGTCTGCCGTCACGGACAACAGGCTAGGCAGGAAAATGATTTTGCCTGTAATCGAGAGTGGTGTGGGTATTGTGAGTTCGGGTATTTTTGCCCCAAGGTGTAGTTGGATTAATGTTGATATTATTAGGGCGAAAACGGGAATAATTAGCAGATGTACTAATAACTGTAAAAAATTAACAGAGAAACATTTGTTGATTGCAGGTAAAGTTACATTAAAGTCCGAATAAGTATAAATAAGATAAAGAAACATAGAAAATTTCAGTTAGAGAAGGTGGGGATAATTTGGTTATAGAAGTGCGGCTTTATGCTTCACTAAGGTGCTATAGACCTTCTGGTTCGGATAGTGGGTTGGTGACAGTAGATGTGCCCGATAGCATTACTTTAGGCGAACTTTTAGATGAATTAGAAATAGATAGTAGTAAAATAAATGTAAGTACAATAAATGGGACTGATGGTGATAGCAGTAACGTTTTATATGATGGTGACCGTGTGGAATTATTTCCGCCAGATTTCAATACGCAATCATAATTTTGCCTGAAGTAAGTCTTAAAATTTTTTAAAATGCATTGACGTAGTTTAAAAATTCTGTTATTGTTATTAACAATAAGATTTAAATGCAATGAACGTGGAGAAGTAAGCTGGAGGCATTTTTTAGAGAGCCTGGGGGTGGTGAGACCGGGTAAATGCGCTGACTGAAATACACCCGTGAGCAGCATGTTGAAAGCTTTGGCAAGTAGACAGTGCCGGAACGCCTCCGTTAACATGGGCTAGGGTATCGGATATTTACTCCCGTACCTGATTAAGAGTTGGCTTGCTGCAAGCAAGCAGGGTGGTACCGCGGGTATAGTATCCCGCCCCTGATATATATCAGGGGCGGGATTTTTATATTTTCCGGATGATAATATAAAAATTGCCGGAAATCAAAAGATATAACAAATATTAAGGAGGAAGCGAAAATGATTATTGTCATGAATTTTGCGGCCACGCCCGAAGAAGTGGCCGGGGTCGTTGCTAAGGTAACGGAAAGTGGGTTAAAAGCCCATGTGTCGGAGGGTAAAGAATGTACCATTATTGGGGTTATTGGTGAGAAAAGCCTAATTGCCCGTTTTGATGGCGAAGCTTTGCCGGGGGTTGAAAAGGTCTTGGCAGTTACGGAAAGCTATAAATTAGCCAGTCGTAAATTTAAAGTTACCGATACGATAATTGACGTAAGCGGGGTTAAAATCGGTGGTGAAAATATTGTAGTTATGGCTGGTCCGTGCGCTGTAGAAAGTCGCGAACAGCTAATTGAGTCAGCGTATGCAGTAAAAAAGGGCGGGGCCAAATTCTTGCGGGGCGGAGCCTATAAGCCTAGAACTTCTCCTTATGCTTTTCAAGGGTTAGAAGAGAAAGGCCTGAAAATGCTGGCTGAAGCTGGTGAGATAACTGGGCTAAAGATTGTTACCGAAGTAGTCGATGCTGTGTCTCTACCATTGGTTAATGAATACGTTGATATGTTCCAGATTGGTGCGCGCAACATGCAGAACTTTCAACTTTTAAAAGCAGTTGGACGATTAACGAAACCAGTATTGTTGAAACGGGGGTTATCAGCGACTTTGGATGAATGGTTGAATGCAGCCGAGTACATTTTGAGTGAGGGAAATCAGAATGTCATAATGTGTGAACGCGGTATTCGTACCTTTGAGACATACACTCGCAATACGTTAGACTTAAGTGCGGTTGCGGCCCTTAAAAATATGACGCATTTGCCGGTGGTGGTAGATCCAAGCCATGGCACCGGACGGTGGAAACTGGTTAGTCCGATGGCGCGGGCGGCAGTAGCTGCCGGAGCCGATGGTCTTATGATTGAAGTGCATCCTAATCCGGCAGATGCTTTATCCGATGGTCCGCAGTCGCTTAATCCGGAGAATTTTGAAGTTATGATGCAGGAGGTAGCGGCAATAGCAGAAGCTATTGGCCGAAAACTAAAATGACCTTAAGCAAAATTGCGATTATTGGTGTGGGGCTGATTGGCGGGTCTCTGGGGCTGGCTTTTAAAGCAAGTGACAATAGTCCGGTTGAGATTACCGGAATTGATACGAACCAGGCTAGTTTAGCACAAGCGCTTGAACGGGGAGCGATTGATAAGGCTGATACGGATTTGACAGCAGTTGCCGATGCTGATGTGGTGTTTCTTTGCACCCCGGTACTCCAAATTTCCCGGCTGGCGCAGCTGGTTATTCCCCATCTCAAACAAGGTGCTATTCTAACCGATACAGGCAGCAGCAAACTATTGATAAAAGAAAATATTCGGCAACAGTTACCGCAGAAAATTTACTATGTAGGCGGTCATCCCATGGCAGGACGTGAAAAAAGCGGCATAGCTGCCGCCGATAAGGACTTATTTAAGAATAAATGGTATATATTAACTAATGTGTTAGATGCGCCAGCGGCGGCTGTGGCTACAATATCAGAATTAGTACAACGGCTTGGCGCAAAGGTTACAGTTATGGACGAAGAACACCATGATCTTTGCGCAGCTATCATTAGCCATGTACCGCATGTGGCCGCAGCGGCGTTAGCGAATTTGCTTAATTTCTATCCTGGTTATGCGGAAGAAATGCTTAGTTTGGCTGGCGGCGGGTTTTGTGATACTACGCGAATCGCTTCTTCTGATGCAGATATGTGGGCGGATATTTGTATTGCCAATGCTGAAGCAATTGCCAGTGGTTTAGAAAACTTTCAGATGTTGGTCGATGGGGTGATTTCAGCAACCCGTGAAGGGGACCGAGCCGCGTTGTATGCTTACTTTAAAGAAGCAAAGCTATGCCGGGATACGGTACTAATGCGTAACTCTTGTCCATGAGGCGTTAATGGCCTGGGCCATTAATTGTTTCCCGGGAATATCTGGATGAAGCCCATCGACGGCCATAGAATCTGGCAACTCGCCGTTGGCGCCAGTTAAATAAGGGGCAATGTCAATATAATAGCGCTGTTGGCGAATAAAAGAGTTTACCTTTGCAAATTCTAGTTGCCAATCAGGTACGGTGCTTTCATCGAAGACTTTTTTAACTGCTGCTGGGTTGACTGGCGGCAGGGTCAAAAATATTGGTCTGATACCCCGGGCCAGACATTTATCGCGGATTGTGGAAAGATCCGCAATTACCGAACTGGCTGGAGTCCCTCCCCTCAGACTGTTAGAACCTCCGAGAATAATGAGATACTGGGGGCAGAACGGCAATACGTCTTGGTCAAATCGGTCCAGCATTGTTGCGGTGGTATCGCCGCTTCGGCCTAAATTAAAGGCAGGAAAGTTGAGATACGTCTGGTAGTTATATTCAGGATTGGCCGGAGAATAAGAAACCGCTCCGCCGCCATGGGTTATACTGTCGCCAAAAGTTGCGGCATATAGCTTTTTGGGGGGGAGAATGACATACTGACCAGTGTCGGAGTATACTCCAACCGGGTTTCCAGAGTCATCAAGGCCGCGAACTCGCCAATAATAAACGCCAGGGGTGATTCGTGGCTCTTCATCATAGCAATCAAAACCGGTTACCGTAGAACTCCAGATGCGATGCTCAGATGGGATTATGTCATTTGGGTTCTCTGGCGGCTGGTCTAAGATTTCCACCTCGTAGCTTGTGGCCCCGGTTAGTGGAATCCAAGAGTATACCGGATATAATGGCGGAGGATTATCTTCAAAATCAACATTAATTCTCGGTTTTAAATGCTCACTCGACGTATGGCTTATATATATTTCCTTGGCATCTGAGAAAACACCAATGGGATTACCGTCATAATCCATAGCCCGTACGCGCCAAAACAGTGAGTTGCCAGCATAGTGTGATAAATCGGGGTTATAGCCATTAGTAAATACTTCCCGTGAGGCGTACAGTCGGTAATCGGATGGCAAAACATCATTGGGATTTTCCGGTGGGGCAGCAAGAAGCTCAAATTCATAGAAAACTGCTCCTGGAACTGAAGTCCAGGTCAGTATAGGCCTGTCAGAGGCTGGTGAAGCCTGGGTGTAATCTAAAATTGATTCTGGTTTTATCAGGGAATTATCTCCGGCGATTTCGGATAGTCGAAGCAAGTTCGAATAGGTGCCAAGCGGCTTAAAAAAAAGCCCGTGGGCCGAAACCCGCCAGTAAGTATTCGCTGGAAGATCTTGGCTCACAGTTAGGTGGTTATTCCAGGTGCGGTACACCATTACTCGTTCCCCGGATGGGTTATGCTGGTCGGTTGGAGACTGGAATACTTCGACGTCGTAATAGCTGAGATAAGGAAGACGAGCCCATGATAATACATATTCATTATTAATGATGGCCGCTTCTAAGCGTGGTCGATAGCTTCGGAAACCGAGAATATCGGTGGATTCTATTGTGTATATAATACCTAAGGCGATAAAGATCAACAAAAGGGTGCGTTTCATTGAGTCCTCACTAATGTTATTTTTTTGTTAAAATATCACTATTATATATTAACATATATCTTGCGAGTAAAGCTATATGTTAATATAGTCGAAGGAAAAATGAAAGCTCCGGGCACGAGATTAATCTTACCGGGAGCTTTCATTTTGCAGTTCTCGGGTCTAACATTCTTCAGATATGATTTTAGAGGTAAGTGCTGATTTTACATTTACACCAGCAATACGGCCTAGTTTTCCGGTGAACGCACCGACTTCATCAGTGGTTCCCTCGATAATAAGCGCAATGACCCCGACTTGGGATTCCTTACGTGGAATACCCATACGGCCAATAATAAGATGGCTGAAGTCGCTGATAACAGCGTTAACTTTATCGCCGACCATTTTTGGTTCATCAATGACAATGCCGATGACACCGATTCGTTTTGCCATACCTTTTATTCCTCCCACATATAAAATACCTCCTCTTGCACACAGCAATAGAAGGTACAAATCGCATATACGAAATTTCGAATATCCTCTGCATTGGCTAAACGTCATAGCTTCAGATTGTCAGCTAAATTGATTTCGATGAGCAGGTTAATTGCTATTTCTGGATACTATTTTTTATAGTATACACTTTTTTTGAAAAATTTGAAAGAAAATGTTCGAAAAAATTATATTATATTAGCTTAAATAATTGGTAGATAAGTTGAAGATTTTTTGCTTGATGATTCAAAATAAATAAATATAAAAGATAGATAATCCTAGGGGTATGTATAGTACGACCATGAAGTGCCAACATTACTAAGGTTAAGCCAAAGTAAGCGGAGGCGGTTTTGTGGCACTAAAAGTGGGAATTCCACGGGGGTTATTATATTATTACTATGGTGATTTATGGCGAAATTTTTTTCAACTGCTGGGGATAGAGGTAGTAGTCTCAGGAACTACAACAAAACAGATGCTGGATCAAGGCAGCAAAATAGATGAAGTGTGTCTGCCAGTAAAGGTATACCTAGGGCATGTATGTGCGCTACGTGGTAAAGTGGATTGGTTGTTTATTCCGCGGGTGATTAGTGTCGCGCCTAAGCAGTACAGTTGTCCGAAGATGATGGGGTTACCGGATGTGGTTCGGGCTAATTTTCCTGATTTGCCGCCGATGTTATCTGTTGATGTAAATTTACGCAAGAGTAGGTTTGTTTTATACCGGGCGGTAGTGGACCTGGGGAAGCGGCTTGGCAAGTCGCCTTGGAGTAGCTTAAAGACTTGGGTTAGAGCATCAAGACAGATTGATGCGGTTGCGGTAAAACAAGATGAATCAGTTTCAGGAATAAGAATAGGGTTGGTTGGCCATCCCTATATTTTGAAAGATAGTCAGATTAGTATGGATATTACCGGGAAATTAGTGAGGCTTGGCGTGCGGGTAATTGATGTGGGAGATGTACCGCGGGAAGAGGCTAACTCGGCGGCGGAGCGGCTGACCAAACCAATCTTTTGGAATTATTGTCAAAGGCTTGTCGGAGCAGCGCTTGCGCTTATTTATTCCCCGCGACGGTTGGATGGTTTAGTTTATGTTACTTCGTTTTCTTGCGGGCCGGATTCCTTGCTGGGTGAAATGCTTGGTTGGCATGCACGAAAATGTAATATTCCGTTGCTTACGCTGGCGTTGGACGAACATACCGGCGAAGCCGGACTGGTTACAAGACTGGAGGCGTTTGTGGACATGTTGGACCGGAGAAATAAGTTATGTTGGTAACTTTTCCGCATATGGGCACGTTAGATATTATATTAAAGGCTTTATTTCGGGGGGCTGGATTACTGGTTTTGCCGCCTCCTTTAGTGACGCGGCAAACATTGGAACTTGGCGCAAAGTATTCACCGGAGACGGCGTGCCTGCCGTTCAAAATTGCTTTAGGAAATTATATTCAGGGGCTTTCATTAGGTGCTGATACAATTATTACTTGTGGCGGAGAGGGGCCGTGCCGGCTGGGCTATTATGCTGAAGTTCAAAAAAATATTTTAACTGGACTTGGTTATAAATTTGATATGATTGCGATTGAACCGAATATTAAAAGTGTTTGGCATGTAGTAAATGAATTAGTTGGGATAAAAAAATGGCGCCAATTGTACCAGGCTATTCAGTTGGCTGGAGCTAAATTGGCAGCTACAGATAGCATTGAACGGCAAAGCTGGTTTTATCGTCCCCGCGAAGTAGCGGTGGGGCAGGTTGATCAACTACGCAACAACGTGCTGCAAACGGTAGATGCGGCAATAGATAAGGCGGGAGTAGCTAGCGCCTTATCTAAGTTTGCCGGTAACCTGGCTAAACTTGTGATAAAGCCAGATTTTCAGCCCCTGCGCATTGGTTTGGTCGGGGAGATATATGTGATGCTGGATCACTTTGCTAATCAGGACCTTGTTAAGAAACTAGGACAGTTAGGCGCGGAGGTTTATGGCACAATTTTGCTTGGTGACTATGTGCATACCCATATTAGTAAAAATCGCGTTGCCCGCCATTCGTATCAGACTGTTTTGAAGCTAGCGGCACCGTATCTTGGTCATTATATTGGTGGGCATGGAATAGATAGCATTGGTAACACCATAAAACTGGGGCAGGAAGGGTTTGATGGCATAATTCAAGTTTTTCCGATTACCTGTATGCCAGAGGTAATCGCTAAGAACATTCTGCCTGAAGTCAGCGATGCTATCGATATTCCGGTATTGTCGCTGGGGTTTGACGAACATACTGGTACTGCTGGGATGGTGACGAGATTGGAAGCCTTTGTTGATCTGTTGACATATCGGCGGAGAAAGCAAGCCTAAGGCAGGGGAGGAAAATGGGGTAAGAGTGAAGAAGAAAAGATTATAAATGCTGAAAAAACTAAGACTTGGCTGTTGACCGAGTCTTAGTTTTTGATATAAAAGATATAAGTTAGGTTAAGAGGAGTTTTGCTATGCGACGCTTTTTACCGCAGACTTTGCGAAGTAAGATGATTTTATTTACATTAATTATTGTAAGTATTCCTATTTTATGTACCGGATATATCATTAAAATGAAGACACAGGAAGCCCTATTAGCAGAGAAACAAAGAAAATTATTCGGGATCGCGGTAATATTGGATAGTTATCTTGGTGATGGTTATACCGCAATATTAGCTAAAAATAATGCGGTAGATGCTGATCGGGCTACCAAAATAAAAGTATTAAATGAGGCTTTGAAAGATTATACCGATAGCGTGGCAAGTGCTTATCCTAATGTCGGAGCCGGTTACTATAGTAAGGAACTCGACGCAATTATTACTTATGGGCCAAGTGCTTATTATGAAGATAAGGTCGGGATTTCGATTGAAGCAACGCATCCAGGCCGTAAGGTTATGGATAATGGTGAAAGATTGGTTGAGTCTGCTTCACTGGTACGTGGCAATATTATGAATGCCATGATTCCGATTAGTCGAGATGGTGATGTTATTGGCTATATCTGGGCGAACGAGCTGACGGACGATATTCATTTGCAGATGGCAACAATTGATTACAATATATTCATGGCGGTCGGTATCGATATGGTACTAAGTGTTTTGCTAATTCTGTGGATGATCTATAAGTTTATCAATGATGTTGAAATAATAAAAAATGGCTTAGAGGACTTGCGGTTTGATTTGCGCAAGAAGATTATTCCCCTGCAGGGAGAAATGGGGCAGATTGGCGAAGCTATTAATCATATGGCGCAGTCGTTAATTGATGCCTGGACGTTAAATGAAAATATTATGCATAGTATTGCCGATGGAGTTATTACAGTGGATACCAAGGCAATCATTACCAGTGTGAATGAAGCGGCGGAACGGTTGACTGGATTTAAGGCTGAGGAAATTATTGACAAGCTATATAGGGAAATATTCTGCGAGGGCAAAGATTTTAACAGTATGTTGCTAGATACTTTAGCGAACGGAACTAATTATATTGGGTTGGAGACCGATTATCCGGTCAAGGATAAGCACATCCATATTAGTATTAGTACCAGCCGGTTAAAAGACAGTTCCGATAAGATTATTGGTGCGGTGGTGGTTTTTCAGGATTTGACTGAGCGACAGCATATGCAGGCGCAAATTATGAAAGCAGAGCGCCTGGCGGCGTTGGGCGAGTTAATGGCCGGAGTTGCCCATGAGATACGTAATCCTTTGACAGCGATTAAGGGTTTTGTCCAATATCTAACGGGGACGGATAATGAGGCGGAACGTAAAGAGTATATGCCAATAATTATTAAGGAAGTCGACCGGGTTAACCGGGTTATTGAAACCTTGTTATATTTTGCGCGTCCCAACAAAACTGATTATACATTAGTAAATATTAATAAATTAGTTGAAGAAACCTTGGTGTTGGTTAAGAACATTAATACCAGTCAAAAAGTACAGTTTGACTTTAAATTAGATGCTCAGGTCAGTGTTATTGAAGGTGATGCTGAACAACTGAAACAAGTTCTGTTAAATCTGTTGATTAACGCTGTTCAAGCTATTGACGAACATGGTGAGATCGGTATTGAGACGTGGCAGAAAGAAGAGAACTTTGTTTGTCTAAGGATTACTGATACTGGCAACGGTATTAAGCCGGAAGAACTGGAAAAAGTTTTTGATCCATTTTTTACAACCAAAACTGCGGGGACTGGCTTGGGCTTAGCAGTGGTACAACGAATTGTTAACGCTCATTATGGGCGGGTAGATATAAGTAGTGAGATTGGAGTTGGTACAGCGGTTACGGTAGAAATTCCGGTTATACATGGTGGGGGGAGCGAAAATGAATAGCGATTACACAATATTGGTGGTTGATGATGAAGAAAGTCTTTGCAAGTTATTATCGGCGGTATTTAAGCGGGAAGGTTTTCAGGTCATGGTTGCCGAAAGCGGCGAAGCTGCGCTTGAAAAGTTCAAAGCCAATCAGGTTGATGTAATTCTGATGGATATCCGTATGTCCAATATGGATGGCTTAAGCGCATTAAAAGAATTGCGAAAAATAAGCCGTGATATTACCGTAATTTTAATGACCGCCTTCGCTGCGGTTGAAACCGCGGTAGAGGCAGTCAAACTGGGTGCTTTTGATTATATTATTAAGCCGTTTGATATCGAAGAGGTTAAGTTAATTGTTGACCGAGCGATTCAATTAAAAAGGATGACCAAAAAAATAAGTGTTTTAAATCAGCAATTACTTGAGAATTACCGGTTGGATAAGATATTGACAAACAGTCCGAAGATGCTGGAGTTGTGTAAAACTATCGGTAAAATAGCCGATAGTAACGCCAGTGTCCTGATTACGGGGGAGAGTGGCACCGGAAAAGAATTGATTGCTAACATAATCCATTATAATAGTAAACGGAAAGGCGGCCCGTTTATAAAGATTAATTGTGGAGCACTGTCCGAAAGTCTGTTAGAAAGCGAGTTGTTTGGACACGAAAAAGGGGCGTTTACCGGGGCGATAGTTAGGCGGTCTGGCCGGTTTGAACAAGCCAATCAGGGCACCTTGTTTTTAGATGAAATCGGAGAAATTTCACCAAATTTGCAGGTTAAACTATTAAGAGTACTGCAGGAACGAGAATTTGAGCGGGTTGGCGGAAACGAAACAATCAAAACTGATATCCGGGTGATAGCGGCGACGAATCGCAGCTTGGAAGAGATGGTAAGTGCCGGTGAGTTTCGCCAGGATTTATATTATCGATTGAATGTGGTGTGCTTGCTGGCGCCGCCCTTACGGGAGCGTCGTGAAGATATTGAACTTTTAGCTGACTATTTTTTGCGCAAGTTTGCCGATGAAAATTACAAAGATATTATGGGGTTTGATCCAGAGGTCTTAAAGCTGCTGGAACAGTATGACTGGCCGGGGAATGTGCGTGAATTATCCAACGTTGTCGAACGAGCAGTTATCATGGGAACCGGCAGTATTGTTTTTACCGAAGACTTACCGGATAATGTAAAAAAAGTTAAGAGTTTGACGGATGTAGCGAGTATAGACAATAAGACGGAAGGGCAAACATTAAAAGAAAAGATAAAGAAAGTGGAGTGCTCATTAATTAAGGAAGCGCTTGAGCGTAATCAAGGAAATAGAATGAAAACAGCTCAGGAGTTAGGGATGAGTAGACGTTCAATCTTATACAAGATTCAGGAGTATGAGCTTGAATAGGTGTGAAAAAAAATTCCTTAGTGCGCAAAAAGATGCGCTAATTTTGTCGATTAAATAAATTGTAAGTTTATAGTTTTCTTAATATATAGAGTTTTCAAGTTAGTGATAGCAAGGGCTATAAGATTTTATCAAATTTTGATAAAATCTTATTTTTTTTTGGTATGCATCTTGCATTAATTGTTACTGAGTTCACTAACTAGGAGGGACGGTATAGTACAAACATAAAATTGGTTGTTTTGTAATGGGTAAGGCCATGTACCAAGAAAGTGGCAATTAAATCTAGGCACAGCATTTTATTAAAGGAGAGATAGTAATGGTTGGAATGATATCAAAGTTTTTTACTAACATCGTCAATAAGTATTTGCCTGATCCGTTGGTGTTTGCAATAATACTTACAATACTTATGTTTCTCTTGGGTATTACCATAACGCCGCATTCGGCCATGGATATGGTAAATATGTGGGGGAATGGCTTTTGGAATCTGTTGGCATTCGCCATGCAGATGGCATTGGTTTTGGTTACCGGTCATGCCTTGGCTAGCTCCAGTCCGGTAAAAAGATCAATGACAATGCTGGCTTCAGTAGCGAAAACTCCGGCCCAGGGCGTAATGCTGGTAGGTTTTAGCTCAGCTGTGGCTTGCGCGATTAATTGGGGCTTTGGTTTGGTGGTAGGAGCAATGTTTGCGCGAGAAGTTGCTCGCCGGATTCCGAAAGCAGATTACCGGCTGTTGATTGCCACTGCGTATATGGGCTTTATGACTTGGCATGGCGGGTTGTCAGCTTCAATTCCGCTTGTTGCGGCAACCCCGGGAAATCCCATGGAAAAAATGTGTGGACTAGTACCAATATCCAGTACGATTTTTAGTGCTTATAATATTTTTATTACCGTAGCATTAATTATTTTAATTCCGTTTTTAGCCCGGATGATGATGCCGAAAGAAGATCAAATTGTTGCTGTAGATCCAGCATTGTTAGAAGATGAGGCCGCTATGACCAAAGTGTTAAGTGACGACGCTACTTTGGCAGAACGGTTGGAAGAAAGCCGAATTTTATCCTTGGTTGTCGGTGCCTTTGGTATAGTTTATCTGGTTGCGTATTTTGCCCAAAAAGGTTTTGATCTTAATGTCAATACTGTAAATCTACTTTTTCTGACGGCCGGTATTTTACTTCATAAAACTCCGATGGCCTATGTTCGAGCAATTACCGCCGCGGCGCGCGGTACCGCTGGAATACTGATTCAGTTTCCGTTCTATGCCGGTATTCAGATGATGATGGAACATTCCGGTCTTGGTGGAATTATTACCAATTGGTTTATTAATATTGCTAACGCTCAAACTTTCCCGGTACTTGTATTCTTCAGTTCGGCAATTGTCAATTTCGCAGTACCGTCAGGCGGTGGACATTGGGTTGTACAAGGGCCGTTCGTTATTCCGGCAGCGCAAGCTCTGGGGGCAGATGTAGGTAAAGCCGCGATGGCTATTGCTTATGGGGAAGAATGGATGAATATGGCCCAGCCGTTCTGGGCGCTGCCTGCACTGGCGATTGCTGGTCTTGGCGTAAGAGATATTATGGGCTATTGTGTAACAGCGCTTTTATTTTCCACGTTGATATTTGTAATAGGGTTGGTTTTCCTATAAACAACTATTAACTTAGAAACTAGTCATACCAGTTAGCTAAATTGGCTGAAACTTGCGTTAGGCAATTGCTAAAATTTAAATGTAGATAATAAGAAACTGTGGAAAACTTAGCTATAAGTTTTTCTACAGTTTCTTCTAGTTATATTGATGAGATAGTAGGAGTTTTTGCTGATTTGTGGAAGTATATAAACCATAAGGAGGGATTGAGATGGTGCAAGAGTTTGAGGTATGTACTTGTGAAGAAGGCATGGTCAATATTTCTGAGAAAATAGCGGACGCACTGAAGAAAATTGGTATACGGGAAGGAATATGTCTGATTTTTGTACCGCATACCACAGCCGGAATAACAATTAATGAAGCTACGGATTGCGATGTGAGCAAAGATATTTTAGCAGGCTTGGACGCGCTTACGCCTCATTTAGGGTATAAGCATGCTGAAGGTAATTCTCTAGCGCATATCAAGGCCTCTCTTATCGGATCGTCGGTCACTATTCCGGTTACCGATGGTAAACTTTATCTTGGCCCATGGCAGGGGGTATTTCTCTGCGAGTTTGATGGACCGAGAGTACGGAAAATTCGAGTTAATTGTGTTGGTGCCTAAAGGCAAAAAATACTGAGTATTTTATCAAGCCGTGCAGGGTAGCTTACTATCCTGCCGGTTTTGATGTATAGCCCGGATTTATTTAGACATGATATTTTACAGTATGGGGTGAGCATTAATGCATATTGTTCTAGTTGAACCGGAAATACCGGGTAATACAGGGAATATTTCTCGGCTTTGTGCGGCTACAAAGTGTGATTTACATTTAGTTAGGCCGCTGGGATTTTCTACTGATGACCGTTATCTTAAACGGGCTGGACTGGATTATTGGCATTTAGTCAAGGTTCATTATCACGACAGCTTTGCTGAGGTTGAGCAGGCTTTAGTCGGGCATAATTTTTATTTTAATACTACAAAAGCCGCTAAATTCTACAATGAGGTTAGCTATGACCCAGAAGCGGTACTTGTGTTTGGCAAAGAGACGGCTGGATTGCCGGAGAGTCTTTTAGCGAAAAACCGTGAGCGGTGTGTGCGTATCCCGATGCAAAGTGAGGCCCGTTCACTCAACTTATCTAATGCTGTAGCGATAGTCGCTTATGAAGCCTTGCGGCAGCAGGGATATAGCGGTCTTTGTTAGAAACAGGCTAAAAGGGGTGAAGGTTTGAACTACGCACAATTTGGTCCGGCCGGTAATCCGGATGCATTCTATAATGCTGGTGGCAAAGCTTCGGTGGAAATGCCGGGGTGGTTAAACCGAATGGAGTTGGGAGCCTATGAATATCAGTGCAGTCGTGGTGTCACAATTAAGGAAGACACGGCGAGGCTGATAGGTGAAGCAGCCCAAAAAAATGGTGTACAACTAAGTATTCATGCGCCGTATTATATCAGTTTAGCTACTGAAGATGAGAAGATCGCTTTAAATACTAAAGGTCATATCTTAAAATCATTGCGGGTCGCACAGTGGATGGGTGCTGACCGAGTAGTCTTTCACATTGGCGGGCCGGGTAAACAGGAACGTTCGGCGGCGTTAAAAAAATCCAGTTATTTGTTTGGAAAAATTATTGAAGAAGCTGAGCGGCAGGGACTATTGAATGATGTTGTTTTAGCACCGGAGACAATGGGAAAGAAAAATCAATTAGGTAACTTGGTCGAAGTGGTAGAGTTTTGCAAAATGCATCCTGCGCTTATTCCGACGTTGGATTTTGGTCATTTGCACGCAGTTACCGGGGGAAAGTATCTGGAACGCAAAGAATACGAAGAAGTATTTGATTTTTTGACTGCGGAATTGGACGAAAAATTAGCGTCAAATGTACATATTCACTTTAGCCGGATTGAATTTACCCAAGCCGGGGAAAAACGGCATTGGACATTTGAGGATTCGTATGGGCCGCCGTTTGAGCCGTTGATGGAGGTTATTGCGGCACGACACTATACGCCGCGGATTATTTGTGAATCTGCAGGTACTCAGGCTAAAGATGCAAAACTTATGCAAGATTACTATCTGGGGATTATGAGTGGAATAACGGTCAATTAATCCGGGTAATGTATGAAAAAAATTGCTAACGCATAATATAGAGATTATAAATGGGGGAAAAACACGAAGGTTATGATAAAGCCCATGAGTTGGCAAATGAACTTAAAGAAAAATAATTGGCGATTCAGTCGCTGAAGGAATGGATATTTTTGCAAAACGTTAAAAATGTAACGAACGATGATTTGCTGGAAAAATTACAAATAGCTATTGATCCCAAACGGTTGTTTGTTAATGAACCCATGGCGAAACATACCACCTTCAAGATTGGTGGTCCGGCGGATTTTCTCGTTTTTCCGGCATCGGTTGATGAGGTTGCTGCCGTGTTTAAGATAGCTAAAGAATACGGTGTACCGGTTATGGCGCTTGGGAATGGCTCTAATATCTTGGTGCGGGATAAAGGAATTCGGGCGATAGTTGTAAAGTTTAGTGAAGCTCTTGGTGAGATTAGGCAGGATGGTCAGACTATTATTGCTGGCGCTGGAGCAACGTTAACTGATGTGTCGCGATTTGCTGCGAAGTGCGGTTTTACCGGAATGGAGTTTGCAATTGGCATTCCCGGAAGTATCGGCGGTGCGGTGTTTATGAATGCAGGGGCTTATGACGGTGAAATGAGTCGGGTCGTTTCGGCGGTTACCGCGGTTCGCCAGGATGGCAGGATTGAACGATTTGAAGGCGAAGCAATTCAATTTGGTTATCGAAACAGCGTTTTTCAACAAAACAGCAGTATTGTCTGTGAGGTTGAAATGTCGCTGATTTCGGGAAATGCTGAAGCTGTTAAAGCTAAGATGAGTGAATACACAGTCAGCCGGGAAGCAAAACAGCCTTTGGAAATGCCGAGTGCTGGCAGTACGTTTAAGCGTCCGCCGGGATATTACGCCGGTACACTCATTGAGCAGAGTGGCCTAAAGGGTTATTCGGTTGGCGGAGCTCAGGTATCGGAAAAACATGCGGGATTTGTTATTAACGCTGGAAACGCTACCGCGGCTGATGTTTTGGCGCTAATTAGCGAAATTCAACGACGGGTTTTTGAAAAATTTGGGGTTGAGCTACACCCTGAAGTGAGGATTATTGGTGAAGAGTAACGTGATTTATCTACTCACGTTACTTTTTTCTGACACTGCCTGCGAAAACTGTAAACCTTTTCAGCAGGAATAAGGTCTATAATTGTGGAATATTTGACAAAAAGCTAAAATAATGTATGATTGATTAGAAACCGGCTTTGGCAGGGGCTGTAGTCAAGATGACAATCTGTGATTTTATTTATGGCGAATAAAGAACATACCAAGTATATTATTCGGACAATATAATGAACGGAGGAATGTTATGCGGCTGACTTTCTGGGGCGCGGCGATGATGGTTACGGGGTCTTCTTACCTTTTGGAAACAAATGGCTATAAACTTTTAGTAGATTGTGGCATGTTTCAGGGCTCAAAGGCTACGGAGGCATTAAATCGCAAGGCACTTGAATATGATTCAACCGCGATTGACTGCGTATTGCTGACGCATGCTCATATTGACCATAGCGGCTTATTACCTAAGTTGTGTAAATCAGGCTTTAAGGGGAAGGTTTATGCGACTGATGCTACTGTAGCCTTGTGCCGGATTATGTTAGCGGATAGTGCTCATATTCAGGAATTTGAAGCTGAAATTGCCAATCGCAAAGGGCGGCGGGCTGGGGGTAAGGTGGTTGAGCCGCTTTACACGGTAGCGGACGCAGCCAATTGTCTTAATCAGTTTAAATCGGTGCCTTATGGTGAAAAAATAAGACTTACTCCCAATATTGTGGTTAAGTTCAGTGATGCTGGGCATATTCTTGGTTCATCAATTATTGAAATTTGGGTTACTGAACATGGAAAAACTAGTAAGTTAGTATTTTCTGGTGACCTTGGACAACCTGATCAACCGATTATTAATGATCCTACTTATATCCAAGAAGCTGATTATATTGTGATGGAATCGACCTATGGAAATCGTAACCATGGCTATTTTGATGGACCGGATAAGTTGGCCGAGGTCATCAATGATACGGTTGAGCGCGGTGGTAATGTTGTAATACCAGCTTTCGCTGTAGGTCGGACTCAGACGATTGTATATTACTTACATCAGCTTTTAAAGACTGGAAAAATTCCGGATATACCTGTGTTTATCGATAGTCCGCTAGCAATTTCAGCGACCGATATTTTTATGGCCCATCCGGGTGATTTTGATGTTGAAGCCTTTGAAATGATGTGTAAAGACAAGGATAACCCGCTTAAATTGCCACAACTTATTTTTACCAAAACGGCAGATGAATCCAAAACCATTAATTCTTTAATTAAGCCAGCGATTATTATCTCAGCCAGCGGGATGGCTGATGCCGGACGGATATTGCATCATCTGAAGCATAATCTGTGGCGTCCAGAATCCAGTGTATTGTTGGTAGGCTATCAATCAGTGGGAAGTCTTGGCCGGAGGCTTACCGAAGGCGTTAAACGTGTAAAGATAATGGGCGAAGATATCAGTGTTAAAGCTAAAATTTATAATTTAGATGGTTTCTCAGCACATGCCGACCGGGACCAACTAATAAATTGGCTGGCACATGTTCAAACTCCCCCAGCTAATATTTTTCTGGTTCATGGTGAACCAGAAAAAACGGCAAGCCTGAGTGCCGTAATTGAAGAACGATTCGGATTCTCGACTTATGTGCCGGAGTTTGGTGAAACTGCAATTTTAGAAGGAACACAATATACCCTGGAAGAACCAAAGATCAAGATGTCGGAAGTTTCAACGATATTGTCGACCAAGTATCTTGATCAACTGGATAACGATTATTTAGACCTGCGTAAACGGATCGAACAAGCTTTGGCTCATGGTGGTCAGGGGTCTAAAGTAATTGGCATTGTTGAAAATGTCTTAAAGTTTATGAAAAATACGCTAAATACTATCGATAAAGGTTAAACTATCCAGTATAATGTTATCTGGCGTGTTATTAAACATGATGGGCAATAATTAGTGCATCATGGTTCGTCTTAGGAGGAGAAAAAAATATAATGCAACAAAGAAATGATCTAAGAAATATTGCAATAATAGCCCATGTCGATCATGGTAAAACTACGTTGGTTGACGCTATGCTTAAACAAAGCGGCGTTTTTCGCACGAATGAACAGGTTGCAGAACGCGTAATGGACTCCAATGATCTGGAACGGGAACGTGGTATTACTATTCTTTCGAAAAATACTGCGGTTATGCATGAAGGAATTAAAATCAATATCGTTGATACGCCGGGACATGCTGATTTTGGCGGTGAAGTCGAACGGGTATTGAATATGGTTGACGGTGTGCTTTTATTAGTTGATGCTTTTGAGGGACCGATGCCGCAGACCAAGTATGTATTGAGAAAAGCGCTGGAACAAAATTTACAGCCGATTGTGGTTATTAATAAAATTGATCGTCCTGATGAACGGGTAGAAGAAGTTGTTGATGAAGTTCTTGAATTGTTTATTGAGCTTGAAGCCAATGATCAGCAACTAGATTTTCCTACTGTTTATGCAACCGCTAGGGACGGCATTGCTAAATTGTCAATGGATGATGATAGCAAAGACTTAACTCCGTTGTTTGACCTCTTGATAAAGACTATCCCAGCTCCAAAAGGTGATATCGACGGGTCGTTGCAAATAATGGTTACTACTCTTGACTCGGATGAATATGTTGGGCGTATTGCTATTGGCCGGGTTATTCGTGGGAGGGTTTCTGCCGGACAGCAAGTGGCGTTACTTAATGGCGAAACTGAAACCAAAGGTAAAATTGGTAAGTTGTTCGTTTATGAGGGACTCAAACGAGCTGAAGTAAAAGATGCGGCGCTGGGCGATATTGTTGCAATTACTGGCTTGGATTCAGTTAATATCGGAGATACGATAGCTGATGCTGAAAGCCCGGAAGCGCTTCCTACCATTAAAATTGACGAACCAACGTTAGCGATGGTATTTAGTGTCAACACAAGTCCATTTGCTGGTAAAGAAGGCCAGTATATAACTTCACGCCATTTACGGGATCGGCTGTTTAAAGAAGTTGAAACCAATGTAAGTTTAAAGGTTACAGAAACCGGAAGCGCCGACTCCTTTGAAGTTTCGGGCCGTGGTGAATTACATCTATCTATTCTTATTGAAACTATGCGCCGCGAAGGCTTTGAATTCCAGGTTGGTAAACCTAGGGTTATTTATAAAGAAATCAACGGTAAGCGTTGTGAGCCACTCGAAGCTTTGACCATTGATGTACCACAGGAATTTATGGGTGCTGTAATGGAAGGCTTGGGAACAAGAAAGGCTGAGCTAGTTAATATGATTGAACTAGCTGGTTACCTTCGGATGGAGTTTGTTATTCCGGCTCGCGGCCTTATTGGGTTCCGGTCTGAGTTCCTTACCAGCACCAAAGGTAATGGGATAATGAATCATGTTTTCCATGGACATGCACCGTACAAGGGTGAAATTTCCGGACGCAGCCGTGGGGCTCTTGTTGCTTTTGAAGCTGGTGAAACCACCGGGTACGGTATTTATAGTGTACAGGACCGGGGGATAATGTTTGTTGTTCCTGGCCAGGCGGTTTATGAAGGCATGATTGTTGGTGAAAATGCTCGCGAAATGGATATGGAAGTAAATCCATGTAAAAAGAAACATGTAACAAACATGCGGTCAAGTGCGGCTGATGAAGCTTTACGGTTGGCTTCACCACGTATACTTAGCTTGGAACAAGCTCTTGAATATATTAATGATGATGAACTAGTTGAAGTTACTCCTAAAAGCATCCGGTTACGGAAAACAATTCTTGATCGGAGCGCTAGAGCTAGGGAAAAGAAACGGACTCAAGTTGTCGAATAAGCTAATTTAGCCGAAAAAACTAGGACGTAAGTCCTGATTATGCTTACTTTGAGAAAAAAATCAGAAAAACTAGCAGGAATAATAAATCGGTTGTCGAAAAACTACCTAAAAATTGGATGAAAATGTGTTTTGTCGAGGAGGTGGTTATTTTGGCAGTGGGACTTATTAATAAGTTGACAAATTTCATCATGGCGGAAGAAGAATATGATATGGAAGATGAACCATTGAAAGCAAGTGACCGTCGGGCACAGCTAAAGGTTCATGAGGGAACAACGCCAACGCTCAAAGTGTATGTTACCTATCCTAAGGTTTTTGATGATGTCAGGGTATGCGCGGACTACTTAAATAGTAACATGTCGGTAATTGTTAATTTTGAGAGTACAGATAGTTGTACTAAACAGCGGATTTGTGATTTTCTCGAAGGGGTAACCTTTGTAACTGGCGGCTCAAACCAAAAAGTATCAGATGGTGTTACTTTATTCGCTTCTGCTAGGGTAGATATAACACAAGAGCGGCAAGGTTTTTCCTTACCACCCTATATAAAACGTATAAAGGACCTGTAAAAAAATGAGTCAAAGCAAAGTGCGCTTTGACTCATTTTTTTTACAGTGATACCTATTATAAATAAGCAAACCTCAGCAGGTAAAATATGTTTATATAGAGAATTAATGGTATGAAATGAATCGGAGCAAGGAGGATGAAATGATGGAGTTAACGCATTTTAATCAGTCTGGTCGGGCACATATGGTTGATGTTTCTCAAAAAGATGATAGTTCACGGCGTGCGGTTGCAATTGGCCGGATTAGTATGTTGCCTGAGACGCTTGCTTTGGTTAAGGCTGGGCAAATTGGCAAAGGTGATGTCCTTGGCGTTGCACAGGTGGCGGGGATTATGGGAGCTAAGAGTACTTGCCAGCTTATACCGATGTGTCATCCGCTGCTCCTAACCGGCATTAATATTGAGTTTAGTTTAGATGAAGAAGCAAGTTATATTGACATTACCGCATCGGTCAAGACAACGGGTAAAACCGGTGTGGAAATGGAGGCGCTAACTGCTGTATCGATTGCTGCTTTAACTATTTATGATATGTGTAAGGCCGTTGACAAAGGAATGGTTGTCGAGTATGTTGCACTTGCCGAAAAATCAGGCGGCAAAAGCGGAACATATCGACGTACTAGCATGGAAAATAAGGGGGACGAGCATAATGAACGGTAAAATCATTGCAGTATGTACAAGTAAGAATAAAGGTGAACGGAAAAAAAATGTCGGTGCGTCTAAACTACTGGCAGGGCAAGGACTGGAAGGCGACGCTCATGCTGGCTTTATGCATCGTCAGGTTAGCCTTTTGGCAATGGAAAGTATTGAGAAGATGCGTAAGGCTGGGCTGGATGTTGGTCCCGGAGATTTTGCCGAAAATTTGACTACGGAAAATATTAATTTGGTTGACTTACCTATCGGGACTAAACTTAAAATTGGTGAGACCGTGTTAGAAGTAAGTCAGATTGGCAAGGAGTGTCATAACCGCTGTGCGATATATTATCAGGCTGGGGACTGTGTTATGCCGCGTGAGGGAATATTTGCGATTGTCTTGACAGGCGGGATGGTAACGAGCGGTGATACAATCGAGGTGCTTGAAAATGTATAGTATCGGAATTATTACTGCTAGCGACAAAGGGGCGAGGGGAGAACGGGAAGATATTAGCGGTAAAGCTATTGCTGATATGCTGGTGAAAATCGGAGCAGTAAAACAGTATGTGGTAGTACCTGATGATCAAAAGCTTCTAGCTGATACTATGATAACGATGATAGATAAACAAGAGATAGACTTAGTGCTTACTACCGGCGGTACCGGGCTTGGACCGAGGGATGTTACGCCTGAGGCCACGTTATCAATAGTTGAAAAAATTGTTCCCGGCATTCCCGAAGCTATGCGGGCTAAATCGTTGGAGAAAACCTCACGGGCGATGCTCAGTCGAGCGGTAGCCGGAATTAGGGGGCGGTCACTTATTATCAACTTACCGGGAAGTCCGAAAGGCGTGCGCGAGTGTCTGGAGGTCGTTCTTCCGGGAATTGAGCATGGGTTGGCGATACTAAAAGGTGAAACGGGCGAATGTGGTCAGGCGTAACTTTATAATAAATAAATTACAATGAAGGACTAATTCAAACTAGTTCGCAGTTAAATAATAACACTCGTATTTGGTTAGTATAAATCTGGGAGTTATTGGTTTATTTTATTGAATTTTCAGCTATGGTCATGTCTTTTGTTTGTATATGTGTATACATTAATCAACATACTTTACTTTTTTACAACAATTTGGTAATGTAACAATAGTTTTGTTTGTAGCTCATGCTAGGAGGGGGTAAAAAGTGTATAAATTGAATAAAATTCGCACTGTGCTGGTGGCAAATCGTGGCGAAATTGCGACAAGGGTATTTCGGGCCTGCTTTGAGCTGGGCATAAGGACTGTAGCTATTTATTCTAATGAAGATATTTTATCGTTGCATCGCTACAAAGCTGATGAAGCGTATCTTGTTGGTGAAGGCAAATCTCCTATCGCGGCATATCTTGATATTGAATCAATTATAAAAATTGCCAAAGAGCATGATGTCGATGCTATTCACCCTGGCTACGGATTTTTGTCCGAAAATATTGATTTGGCCAAACGTTGTGCAGAAGAAGGTATTACTTTTATTGGTCCGCGTATTGAACATTTGGAAATGTTCGGGGACAAAATTAATGCCCGAAAGCAAGCTGAGATAGCAGATATTCCAATGATTCCAGGGTCAGACGGTCCGGTAAAAAATTTAGAAGAAGTAAGAAATTTTGCTGACGAACATGGTTTCCCTATTATCATTAAGGCCTCTCTTGGTGGCGGTGGACGTGGGATGCGCATTGTTCGTAACGCCGAGTCGCTAGAGGATTCGTTTAATCGTGCCAGATCGGAAGCAAAAACTTCGTTTGGCAGCGATGAAGTTTATGTAGAAAAACTGTTAGAAAATATAAAACATATTGAAGTTCAGATTCTAGGTGACGAACAAGGTAACGTTGTACATTTATTTGAACGGGATTGTTCAGTGCAAAGGCGTCATCAAAAAGTAGTTGAAGTTGCGCCTAGTATTGATTTGCCGAAAGAGTTTCGACTTGAAATTTGTAATGCGGCTGTCAAGCTAATGAAAAATGTTGGCTATGTCAATGCTGGTACGGTGGAATTCTTGGTTACACCGGAGCATAAGTTCTATTTTATTGAAGTTAATCCTCGGGTTCAAGTGGAGCACACTATTACTGAAATGATAACAGGGATTGATATTGTGCAGTCTCAGTTATTAATTGCTGATGGGTACAGCCTTTTTAGCGAAGAAATAGGTATGCCTCCGCAAGAAAAATTGTATTGTAACGGTCACGCCATTCAGTGCCGGGTTACTACGGAAGATGCGGCTAATCACTTTATGCCGGATACGGGTAAAATTACGGTGTATCGCAGTGGCGGTGGCAATGGGGTGCGGCTTGATGCCGGGAATGCGTATACCGGATCAATTATTACACCGTACTATGATTCGTTGTTAGTTAAGGTATCTACTTGGGGGTTGACCCACAAAAGCGCTATTACTAAGATGCGGCGGTGCTTGGCGGAATTTCGGATACGTGGGTTGAAGACCAATATTCCGTTTTTATATAATGTGGTCAATCACGAAAAGTTTATTAATGGCAATTATGATACAATGTTTATTGATGCATCTCCTGAGCTGTTTGTGCTTCGCGATCGTAAAGACCGTGGCAGTAAATTGTTAAATTATTTGGGTGACATTTCGGTTAACGGTTATGCTGGTATTAATAATAAAATAAAGCCTCTGTATAAAGCTCCGCGTGTGCCGAATACTGTGGCTGAAATTCAGCCGGGAACAAAACAGATTTTGGATGAATGCGGCCCGGATGGGTTAGTAAAATGGATAAAAGAACAAAACAAAGTCCTGTTAACAGACACTAGCATGAGGGATGCGCATCAATCACTATTAGCTACAAGAATTCGTACTGCTGATATGCTTAAAGTTGCCGGGGCTACAGCAAGAATTATGCCGACGGCGTTTTCCTTAGAAATGTGGGGCGGAGCGACTTTTGATGTAGCGTATCGCTTCTTGAAGGAAGACCCATGGGAACGGCTGGCACTTTTGCGTAAAGAAATACCTAATATTTTGTTCCAAATGCTGCTCCGAGGGGCGAATGCCGTAGGGTATACAAATTATCCGGACAATGTAATTCGTGAATTTGTTGTTAAATCAGCTCAGTCCGGGATTGATGTCTTCCGTATTTTTGATAGTCTAAACTGGTTACAAGGTATGCAGGTAGCTATTGACGCGGTTCGCGAAAATAATAAGGTAGCAGAGGTCTCAATATGCTATTCTGGGGATATACTTGATGCCAGCCGCTCAAAGTATGATCTTAATTACTACATAAACATGGCTAAAGAACTTGAATCTGCTGGAGCAAATATCCTAGGTATTAAGGACATGGCAGGTCTGTTAAAGCCGGAAGCGGCTTATCGTTTGATTTCTTCACTTAAACAGTCTGTAGATATTCCTATTCATTTGCACAGTCATGATACCAGCGGCAATGGCATTTATACTTATGTTCGGGCGATCGAAGCAGGGGTAGATATTCTGGATGTTGCTTCATCAGCTTTGGCAGGTGGAACTTCTGAACCAAGTGTCGGATCGCTGTACTATGCACTTGATGGTACCAAGTATCAGCCTGAGATCAATATTAAAGAAATCCATAAACTTTCTCATTACTGGGAAGATATTCGAAGTTTCTATAGTAATTTCGAAACAGGGGTAAATTTCCCCAATCCAGAAGTTTATCTTCATGAAATGCCGGGTGGTCAATACAGCAATTTACACCAACAGGCTAAAGCTGTTGGGTTGGAAAATAGATGGGAAGAAATAAAGGTAATGTATCGCCGGGTTAACGATCTTTTTGGCGATATTATTAAGGTTACGCCATCTTCTAAGATCGTTGGTGACATGGCACTCTACATGGTGCAGAATAACCTTAACGAGGACGATATTTATGAACAGGGTGAGTTTTTGGACTTCCCTAATTCGGTGGTAGAGTTTTTTGAGGGTCAGATCGGTCAGCCGTATAAAGGATTTCCTAAAGAATTGCAACGGATAATCTTAAAGGGCAAGGAACCCCTCAATGTGCGGCCAGGGGAACTTTTACCGCCAGCTAATTTCGATGAAATTACGCGGATGTTAAAAGATAAACTTTCTCGTTCAGTCAGCGACAAAGATGCAGTGGCTTATGCCCTATATCCTAAGGTCTTTTTGGACTGGGTTGAATTTATTAAAACGTATGGTGATGTGTCGGTTTTGGATACGCCAACTTTCTTCTATGGAATGAAAATTGGTGAACAAATCCAGGTTGATATTGAAGAAGGCAAGAAGCTGGTTATTAAATTAGAAGCAATCAGCGAGCCTAATCCTGATGGTACCAGAACAGTATCCTTTGAATTGAATGGTCAGTCGCGTGATGTTCTTGTTCGGGATAAAAACGCTAAAACTACCGTTATTCTAAGAGTTAAGGCGGATAAAAACAAACCAGGCCAAATCGGCGCAAACATGTCTGGTATGGTGGTTAAAGTGCTGGTAGAAAAGGGAGCTAAGGTAAAAAAGGGTGATCATCTGTTGGTAACTGAGGCAATGAAGATGGAAACTACGGTTCAGGCTCCGTTTGATGGCTATGTTAAAGAAGTGTATGTGGTAGCTAAAGATAGTATTTCTACGGGAGATCTTTTGATTGAGATTGAGAAATAATTAATTTATTTAACAATAAGGTCCATGACTTCTTATTTTAGAAAGTCATGGACCTTATATACTTCAATTGAGAATTATGGTTTAGTTAAAACGAAACGGCTTAGCTGATTTATAATCAAAATAAATTTGCTAAAACGATTGACATAATAAAAATAGCGTGATAATATACAAAAGCTGTCGAAAACGGTGACGCGATTAAAACAGCGAAATTCCAATAAAAAGCATATTGACAAAGCCGAACGGTAATGTTAATATATAAAAGTCGCCTCAAGCGGGGCGCGAACGGCAAAAACGCCAAAGTGAGGTTCTAGTAACCG